>Ga0247810_10000239_pt1 | contig 80225 bp, 81 predicted proteins | sample UWRJL119311C1_FD_179918 | JGI IMG/M metagenome (GOLD analysis project Ga0247810, IMG submission 179918) | Plant litter microbial communities from Arlington Agricultural Research Station in Wisconsin, United States - UWRJ-L119-311C-1 | ecosystem: Environmental > Terrestrial > Plant litter >...
GGCGGAGCGCCTGGCGAGTGTCGACTTCGCCAGTCCGGCCGTCGATGCCCGGTAGAGCCACCCGCGCAGGAGCTCGAGGTCGACGTCCTTCGCGGTGGTCGCCCCCACCTCCTCGGCGTAGCGCAGCAGGTCGACCAGGTCGGAGCGGTACGAGCGCACGGTGTTCGCGCTGAAGCCGCGCTCCACGGCGAGATAGCGCGTGTAGTCGTCGAGCACCCGGTCGAGTTGCATTCCCCTATCGTGCCCCGCGCACCGCCCTGCGGCGCACAGGCGTGCCGTCTTCCGGCGCCGAGGTGCCGCGTGCGACCGTCGACGGCCACCAGAACTTCTCGCCCGCGATGAACGCCAGCGCCGGGACGAGCACGGTGCGCACCAGCAGGGTGTCGAGCAGCACGCCGATGCACACGATGATCCCGATCTGGGTGAGGGTGATCAGCGGAAGCACCCCCAGCACGGCGAACACGGCGGCGAGCAGGATGCCGGCGCTCGTGATCACACCGCCGGTCGATGACAGGGCCCGGATCATCCCGACGCGGGTACCGTGCTCCACCGCCTCCTCCCGGGCGCGGGTGACGAGGAAGATGTTGTAGTCCACGCCGAGCGCCACGAGGAAGAGGAAGCTGAACAGGATCACGTTCGTATCGATCGCGGGGAAGCCGAACACCGACTCGAAGAGGAGCCAGCTGGCGCCCAGGCTGCCGAAGAAGGAGGCGACCACCGTGATCAGGAGCAGCGCGGGGGCGACGATGGCGCGAAGCAGCAGCACGAGGACGAGGAGGACCAGCGCGAGGATGAGTGGGATGAGCAGGTTCTGGTCGGCCTGCTGCGCCTCATTCACGTCGAGGGTCTGGGCGTCGAGGCCCCCGACGAGGGCATCCGCGCCGGCGACGGTCTTCAGTTCACCGCGCAGGGCGGTGATGGCCGCGAAGGACTCGGGTGTCTCGGCAGCCGCGTCCAGAACCACGTCGATCTGGGTGATGTCGCCCGCGCTCGCGCCGACGCGCGCCGAGACCACGCCGGCGACGTCCTCGGCGGAGGCGACCACGGCATCCGCTTTATCGCTGTTGGCGATGACGACGACGGGCGATCCGCTGCCGGCGCTGAAGGCGTCGGCGATGATCTCCTGGCCCACGACGGCCTCGGGAACGGAGGTGAACTTCTCGGTCTGCGCCAGTCCGACCTTGATCTGCGGGACGCCGGCGAACGCCAGCCCGCCCAGCAGGAGGGCGCCGACGATCGCAACAGCGACCGGACGACGGGAGACGGCGGTGCCGAGGCGGAACCAGAGCCCGCGGTGCGCGGCGTTCTCGGAGCCGAAGCGCGGCACGTACGGCCAGAACAGTCCGCGACCGAAGAGCACGAGCGCGGCGGGGAGCACGAACAGCGCGAACAGCATGGCAACCACGACGCCCGCGGCGCAGGCGAGGCCGAGTGCGCGGTTGCCGGTGAGCTGGGCGAAGAGGAGGGTGAGCAGGCTCAGCACCACCGTGCCGCCGCTCGCGATGATGGCGGGGCCGGCGCCGCGCAGGGCCTTCGCCATCGCCTCGTGCCGGTCGTCGACGATCCGCAGCTCGTCGCGGTAGCGCGCGATCAGGAGCAGGGCGTAGTTGGTTCCCGCACCGAACACCAGCACGGAGAGGATGCCGGTGACCGAGGCGTCGAGGGCGATCCCCGCGGCGGCCGCGATCCGGGTGGCGACGATGCTTGCGAGCCCATCGGCGAGGCCGACAACGGCGAGCGGCACCAGCCAGAGCCACGGGCTGCGGTAGGTGACCAGGAGGAGCACGGCCACAACGAGCACCGTCGTGAGCAGCAGGGTGAAGTCGGCGCCCTTGAACACGGCGGCCACGTCGACGGCGAAGCCCTCGGGCCCGGTGAGCAGTGCTTCGAGCCCCGAGGGCAGGCCGGTCGAGGCCGTCTCGCGGAGGTCGGCGGCGCGCTCGGCCTGGGCGGTGACATCTGCCAGTTGGTCGAGGGGGACCACGACCAGCGCCGCAGTGCCGTCGTCGGAGACCGTGGGCGGCGGCACGAAACCGTCGAGGGAGTCGGCGGAGAGCGACTGCGCGCTGGCCTCGACGGCCGCGATGTCGGCGGAGCTGAGTTCGTCGCCGTCACGGCTGTAGACGAACAGCGCGGAGGTGGAGTCCGGGGCAGGGAGCTGTTCCTGCAGCGCGGCGACCTTCGCCGACTCGGCCGAGTCGGGCAGACCGACCCCCGGCGAGGTCTCGCCGCTCGACCCGGACCCCAGCGCGAAGATCGCCGCGGAGACGGCGAGCGCGATCACGAGGATAATCCACGAGGTCTTCTTGCCCGTGATGAAGGATGTAAGCCGGTGCATGGTGGCGCCTTTTGCTTCGATGTTCTTATTACTAGATAACTTAGACAACGTAGCGCTAAACTCCGGAGCATGCAACAGAACCCGGGCGAGCGCGGCAGCTTCGCCGTACACCCGGCCACGGCCCTCCTGCGCGAGATCCTCGATCTCACCGGGGACTTCGAACGCCACCTCGGGCGGGAGCTCGCGGTGAACCCCACCGACCTGGAGGCGATGGAGGAGTTGATCCGCGACGGCGCGCTGAGTCCCACCGAACTCGCCCGGCGTCTCGGCATCAGCACCGCCGCCGTCACGACCGTCGTCGACCGCCTCACCGCGGTGGGGCACGTGACGCGCGAACGCAACGCGGCGGACCGCCGCGGCGTCCTGGTGGTGCCGAGTCCGGCATCCGTTCAGAAGGCCATGGCCACCCTGATGCCCATGATCCTCGGCATGGACCGCGTACTCGGCGAGTTCGACGAGGGCGAGCGGGCGACGATCACCGCGTACCTGGGCCGCGTGGCCGACACCTACCGCGATCAGCTGCCGGAGGCTGACGCGGTCCAGCCCGTCCGGGGCCGGGGAGCCACTGGCTTCTAGACCTGCGGCTCCTCGCCGAGGTTGAAGCCCGAGGTCTTCTTGGAGAACATCTCGAGGCGCTGCTCGGGGGTCATCGCCTCGATGCGGCCGACGAATTCGGAGGAGAAGCCGGTGATCTCCACGCGGTCCCCGATCGGAACGATCGAGTGCACCAGGGAGTCCTCGTAGACGTGCACGAGATTCATCGCCTGGTCGGCGTTGACGCCGGAGAGCAGGCGGTCCTTCGCCGTCAGGGTGAGGGTGTAGCAGGTGGCCGCGGCCACCGAGACAGGCACTCCCGCGAAGGTGCTGTGGCTCGAGTAGTGCAGGTGCCCGCCGAGGATGCCGCGCACGTCGGTGCCGCGGATCACGGCGGCGAGACGCTCCTGCCCGTGGAGTTCGAGCATCTCCATTGCCCAGAGCAGAGGCGTCGGAACGGGAGGGTGGTGCACCGCGAGCAGCGTGCCGTGCTCGGCGGGGGTCGTCAGCTCCTCGGCGAGCCAGGCGAGCTGCTCGTCGCTGATCTCGCCGTGGTGGTAACCGGGAACCGTGGTGTCGAAGGAGATGATTCGCAGGCCGTTGATGTCGTAGACCCGGTCCTGCGGGGCCATGCTCGGCTCCTCGTCGAAGAGCAGACTGGAGTACTCGGGACGCTCGTCGTGGTTGCCCATCACCCAGATGACCTGGGCACCGAGCCGCGCGGCGGCCGGCTCGACGATTCCCCGCAGGCGCGTGTAGGCATCCGCTTCACCGAGGTCGGCGAGATCGCCCGTGAACACGATGGCCTCCGGGCGGAGACCGGAACGCTCGAGCTGCTCGAGGGCCTGTACGAGGTTCGCATCGGTGGTCACCTCGCCGTAGAGCGGGGTGCTTCCCCCGAGGAAGTGCGTGTCGCTGATGTGCGCGATCACGTGGTGCGGAGCGGGGTACTGGCCGAGAGGTATCACCCGTTCAGGGTACAAGCCGCACCCGACAATGCGACGATCCGTTGCAGATCCGGCGCGGCGGATGTCCGTGGCCGGGTGCATGATGGCTTCATGTGCGGGAGATTCGCTGTCGACAGAGAAACCAACGAATTGATCGAGGAGTTCGTCGCCGCGGGCGGCGATGTGCACGATTGGGCGCCGAGCTGGAACCTGGCGCCCACGCAGCAGATCCCCGTGGTGATCGAGAGTGTCAAGACGGGCGAGCTCGTTCGGCGGCTCGAGACCGCGCGGTGGTCGCTGGTGCCGAGCTGGTCGAAGACGGTCACCACGAAGTTCCCCACCTTCAACGCCCGCTCCGAGACGGCGGCGTCGAAGTCGACCTTCGCCGCCTCGGTGAAGACGAAGCGCGCCATCATCCCGGTGACCGGCTACTACGAATGGCAGACCGACCCGGAGACGAAGAAGAAGCGCCCCTTCTACATCCACGGGGCAGACGACTCGTCGCTCGCGCTGGCCGGGCTCTACTCGTGGTGGCGAGACCACTCGAAGCAGGAGGACGACCCGGAGCGCTGGGTGCTCTCCGCCGCGATCCTCACCTCGGACGCGGTGGACGACCTGCTGCAGATCCACGACCGCAATCCGGTGCCGCTCCCCCGCGACCTCTGGTCCGAGTGGCTCGACCCGTCGATCGAGGGCGACCAGGACTTCATCGACGCTGCCGTGCAGGCGGCGCTTCCGGTGGCCGCGTCGATGCGCGTCTACGAGGTGGCTCCGCTCCCCTTCCAGGGCGACGGGCCGGAGCTGGTGCGCCCGCTCGACGCCGACGGTTCCTGAACTGCGACCACGCGCCGACCCGCCCCGGCGAGCGCCGCGCGCGGCGAGCGCCTATCGTTGACGGGTGATCAGCAGAAGAGACGCGGCCCAACGCCTCGATATCCCCGTCGAGATGGCCGTGCGCCACGAGCTCCCCGCGAAGATGTCCGACGCCGAGTTCGCCGAGCTCGAGGCGAACCCGCCCGCGTGGCTCGTGCAGTCCAAGGCGAACCGCAGCAGCAAGGCGCGCCCGGTCTGGGTCACCCTCACCTGCGACATCTGCGGCTTCACCGACTCCGCACGCCCCAAGAAGTGGTGGCCCGAGTTCACCTACCTCAGCTGCGACAACCACGACATCTGGGACCTGCCCGAGCCCAAGGACGGCCTGCACCGCGAGGAGTTCGACGACATCGGCGGACGCTTCATCGGCGTCGTCGACAGCTAGCTGCCCGCTACCCCCTCCCTTCGGTCTTCGGGACCACCTTCACCCACCCCCTCTCCCGCTCGGCCGCGACCCCGTCGAGCGCCAGTCGGCCCAGCAGCCCGCGCACCGTCGCGAGCGACAGGCCGGACCGTGCCGCAACGTCGGCCGAGTCCCGCGGCGCCCGGATGCTGAGCGCGTCGAGCAGCCGCGTCGTGTCGGAGGTCTGCCCCTGTCCGACTCCCTCGGCCGTGCCGTCCGTGGCGCTCGGCGGCGACGCGAGCTCCGCCATCTCATCGGGATTCGTCACGCACAGCGCCGTGAAGTCCCGGATGAGGCGGTGGCACCCCGCGGACGCCGCGCTGGTCACCGGTCCGGGTACCGCCCCGAGGGGGCGGCCGAGGGCGGAGGCGTGGCCGGCGGTGTTCAGCGATCCGGACCGCCAACCGGCCTCGATCACCACCGTGGCGAGGCTCGCGGCGGCGATCAACCTGTTGCGCTGCAGGAAGCGCCACTTCGTCGGCGGCTGGCCGCAGGGCAGTTCGGAGACCACGGCGCCGTGCCGCGCGATCGTCGTGAGGAGCGCATCATGACCGCTGGGGTAGAAGCGGTCCACACCCCCGGCGAGGAAGGCGACCGTCGTTCCGTCGCTCGCCAGCGCCGCGCGATGCGCCATGCCGTCGATGCCGTAGGCCGCTCCCGACACGATCGCGTAGCCGCGGTCGACGAGTCCCGCGGAGGCCTCCATGGTCACGTGCTCCCCGTACCCGGTAGCTGCGCGCGCCCCGACCAGGGCGATGGACCGGGACAGCGCCGCGAGCGCGGCATCCGCTCCCCGCACCCAGAGCGCGGGCGGCGCATGCCCCTCGAGGTCGTCGAGCCCCGAGGGCCAGAACTCGTCGTCGGGGATCAGCAGCCGCGCGCCCACCCGCGCCGCCTGACGGAGGGCGAGGACCGCGGCGGGAGACGTGACCCGGGGCGTCCAGCGCTCGAGCGCCTTCCCCGCCTCCTCGGGGGTCACGTCGTCTGCGCCGGCCTCGCGCAGCCGTTCCGCGAGTACAACGGGATCCGGCGGGTCGAGCACCGCGCGCAGCGCCTCCGGTGCACCCAGCGTGGACAGCAGCACACCGGCGAGCCGGTCGCCCGGCTCGGCGATCCCCGTCCACGCAGCCCGGGCCAAGAGCTCCGCCTGCTCGTCCCTGTCGACGTCCCTTCCGGCGAGCGCCGTGAGCAGCGGCGTGATCTCGTTCTCGCTCAGTCCGAACATGGTCATGGTCACATCGCCTTCCGCAGGTAGAGCGCCCGGCCGACGTGCTCGGCGCTCGGAATCGGGTCGCCGTCCAGATCGGCGAGTGTCCAGCTGACGCGCAGCACCCTGTCATAGCCGCGCATGGTGATTCCGCCGCGCTCCAGCGCACGGTCGATGGATGCCGTGGTCGCCGGCGCAAGCCGCATCCGTCGGCCTCGCAACCAGGTGCCCGGCACATGCGAGTTGAGCGTCCACGGGGTGCCGACCAGCCTCGCACCCGCGGCGGCGCGCGCGGCGGCGACCCGGGAGCGGCCCGCCGCCGTCGACAGTCGCGGCTCGCCCGCCGACACGCTCACGCGTGCGGAGGTGATGCGCTGCACCCGCAGTTGGATGTCGATGCGGTCGAGCAGCGGACCCGAGATGCGCCCGAGGTAGCGGCGCTTCGCCATCGGCGTGCATGTGCAATCGGTGTCGCGGGCCCCTGATTGTCCGCAGGCGCAGGGATTCGCCGCCATCACCAGCTGGAAGCTGCCGGGGAAGTGCGCCACCGCGTTGGCGCGATGGATGGTGATCACCCCCGACTCGAGCGGTTGCCGCAGCGCGTCGAGCACGCTCGCCGGGAATTCGGGGGCCTCGTCGAGGAAGAGCACACCGTGACTGGCTCGCGCGGCAGCCCCCGGCCGGATCAGCCCGCTGCCTCCGCCGATCAACGCCGCCGCCGTGGCCGTGTGGTGCGGGCTCTCCAGCGGCGGCCGGATGGGGAGCGCCCGGCCCACCGGCATCCCGGCGAGGGATCGCAGCGAGCTCACCTCGATCGCCGCCGCGCGGTCGAGTTCGGGGAGGAGCCCGGGCAGACGCGAGGCGAGCATGGTCTTGCCGGCGCCCGGCGGGCCGAGCAAAAAGACGTGGTGCCCTCCCGCCGCCGCGACGAGCATCGCCTCCACGGAGTCCGAGCTGCCGATGACGTCGGACAGGTCGAGCGGCTCCTCGTCGGGGCCCGCACCACCGTCGGCCGCCGGCATGATCGGCTCTACCGCGACGGGAGCGAACTCTCCCCCGTGCCAGATCACCGCGTCGAGCAGCGACGCGACGCCCACCACTCGGATATCGGGGACGAGACTCGCCTCGTCGACGTTGCCGGTCGGCACCAGCACGGTGTCGAAACCGGCCGCCCGCGCCGCCATCACCGCCGGAAGCGTGCCCGCGATCGGACGCAGCCTGCCGTCGAGCCCGAGCTCGCCGAGATGCACCACCCGGTCGACCGACCCGGTGCCGATCGTGCCGTCTGCCGCGAGTATCGCCAGCGCGATCCCGAGGTCGAACCCCGAGCCGTGCTTCGGGAGCGCCGCCGGCGAGAGGTTCACCGTGATCCTGTGGTGCGGCAACTCGCATCCCGCGTTCGTCACCGCCGCGGAGACCCGGTGCTTCGCCTCGCCGAGTGCCGCGTCGGGCAGGCCGATCAGGAAGAAGGCGGGGAGCCCCGGCGCGATGGACGCCTCGATCTCCACCGTCGCGCCGCGGAGCCCGAGCAGTGAGACGGCGTGGGTGCGCGCGACGCCCATCAGAACACCCGCCTCAGGTGCTCGATGAGCACGGCACCGAACGCCGGCAGCACGATCGCCACGGCGTCGATGCGGATGCCGCCGTACTGTCCGGGATGCGCCTCGCACCACGCGCCGGCCAGCCTCCGGAGCCGCGCGAGCTTCGCCATGGTGATCGCCTCGAGCGGATGCCCGAACGCCAGTGACGAGCGCGTCTTCACCTCCACGAAGACGGTCTCGTCGCCATCCCGCAGAACGATGTCGATCTCGCCCTGCTGGCACCGCCAGTTCTTCTCGACCAGCTGCATGCCGGCATCCGCCAGATAGTCGGCGGCGAGCTTCTCGCCCTTGCGCCCCAGATCGTCTTTCGCGGCCATGTGCACCTCCGAAGAGAAGGATGACGCCCGCGCGGGCCGCGAAACGGGGTGCGGTGCGATCGGTGGATAGCACGGGGCTGGTGAGGAGAAGACCGCACAGGCGCGTGCCTGATAATGAAAGCTCACCACCGGGAGGAACGCACCGTGAACGTGTACGAGAACAAGCCGTGGCTGGCCGCCTATGCGCCGGGAGTGCCTCACGACATCGCGCCGAGCGGCGAGTCGCTCGTCGACATGCTCGACGCCTCGGTGAAGAAGTACGGCCGCCGCACCGCACTCGAGTTCTTCGGCGCCGAGACCAGCTACGACGAGCTCGCCGAGCAGGTCTCCCGGGCCGCCGAGGGCCTGCGCCGACTCGGAGTGGGCAGGGGCGACCGGGTCGCCATCGTTCTGCCCAACTGCCCCCAGCACGTCGTCGCCTTCTACGCCGTGCTGCGGCTCGGCGCGATCGTGATCGAGCACAACCCGCTCTACACCGCACGCGAGCTGCGCCACCAGTTCGAGGACCACGGCGCCCGCGTCGCCATCGTCTGGGACAAGGTGCACGACACCGTGTCGGCGTTCCCGGGCGACATGCCGCTCGACCGGATCGTGTCCGTCGACATGACCGACGCGCTGCCGCTGGGCAAGCGCCTCGCCCTCAAGCTGCCCATCGCGAAGGCCCGCGCGACCCGCGCCAGCATGACCGCCGCCCCGAAGGCGCGCCGCGTCTTCACCTGGGAGAAGCTGCTCGACTCGCCGCGACTGCTGCGCAAGCGCCCGCGCCCGACCGCCGACGACGTGGCCGTACTGCAGTACACCAGCGGCACGACCGGCACGCCGAAGGGCGCGATCCTCACCCACGCCAACCTGCGGGCCAACGCCGCGCAGGGCGAGGCCTGGGTTCCCGGCCTCAAGCTCGGCAAGGAGACCTTCTACGGTGTGCTCCCGCTGTTCCACGCCTACGGCCTCACACTCTGCCTCACCGTGGCGATGAGCATCGGCGCCAAGCTCGTGCTCTTCCCCAAGTTCGACGTCGACATGGTGCTCGACGCCGCCCGCAAGTCGCCGCCCACGTTCCTGCCCGCCGTCCCGCCCATCTACGATGCGCTGACGCGTGTCAGCAAGCGTCGTCGCGCGGGGCTGTCGCACATCCGCTTCGCCATCTCGGGCGCGATGAGCCTGCCCGTCTCCACCGTCGAACGCTGGGAGCAGGCGACGGGCGGCCTGCTCGTCGAGGGCTACGGCATGACCGAGACGAGTCCGCTCGCGGTCGGCAACCCGATGGGCCCGACGCGTCGCCCGGGAACGGTCGGCGTGCCCTTCCCCAGCACGGAGATCCGCGTCGTCGACCCGGCGGACCCGAGCGTCGACCGTCACGAGGGCGAGGCGGGCGAGCTGCTGCTGCGCGGGCCGCAGGTGTTCCGCGGCTACTGGAACCGCGCGGACGAGACCGCGGAGACCCTGCTCGCCGGCGGCTGGCTGCGCACCGGCGACATCGTGACCGTCTCGCCCGACGGTTTCATCTCGGTCATCGACCGCATCAAGGAGCTGATCATCACCGGCGGCTTCAACGTCTCGCCCTCCGAGGTCGAGGAGGTGCTGATGTCGCACCCCGACGTCGAGGCGGCCGCGGTCGTCGGGCTGCGCCGCCCCTCCGGCACCGAGGACGTCTCCGCCGCCGTTGTGCTGCGCGACGGTGCGAGTCTCGAGCCCGAAGAACTGCGCGAGTACAGCCGCGGCAAGCTCACCGCCTACAAGGTGCCGAAGCGCATCGTGGTGCTCGACGAGCTGCCGCGCTCGCTCGTGGGCAAGGTCGAGCGCCGCAAGGTGCGCGACATGCTCACCGTCGCGAAGGACTGACGGCGTTCGAGGCCTTTCCGGTCGAATGACGTCGCCGCGGCCGCGTCATCGCTCCGGAATCGCCTCGTATGCCGAAGCCGCGACGCCGCGCACCTACCCGCGCGCCCGAGCGACGACCGCATCCACCGCGTCGAGGATCGCGGGTGCGAACCACGCCCGGTTGCGCCGCTCCGGGCCGCGCGAGACGAGGATCCCGCGCTCCACCAGCGTCTCGATCGCCGTGTACGCCGCGGCGAGCGTCACGCCCAGCGCGGGAACCGTCACGCGCGCGTCGATCGCCGGCTGCTGCAGCACGAAGGCGACGAGGTCGCGCGAGCTCGCGTGCGAGCGCACCCCGACCATCGCGGTCTCCCAGCCGTCGAGGGTGATCGCCAGCGCGGTGGCGAGCTCCCTCGCGTTCTCGATCGTGCGATCGGCCGCCCGCGCGAAGACGAGCACGATCTCGTCGGGGTCCCCCGCCGCGAACCGCGCCATACCGGCACGATAGCCGGCCACGTCGGCGAGCAGTCCGGCCGAGAGCGGCACGGGCACCTCCCCGCCCAGGCCCGCCGACCGCAGCTGCGCCGGGAGCAGGGCCCGCGCCGTGCGGGCGTTGCCGAGGAAGAACGGCCGACCGGTCGCGAGCCGCGCGTGCGCGATAGCGATCGAGGCGAAGTCGTCGGCCGCGAGCTCGGGCATCGGCACGTCGTCGGTGTCGCCGGGGTCGAGAAGCTCGTGCACGGCCACCGCGGAATCGACGCCCGCGGCGAATGCCAGCGTGGTGGCCGCGAGAACGGATGCCGCTGCGCGGGCGTCCGCCGGGGCGCTCAGCCCCAGGGCGGCGAGACCGGTCTGGCGCGCGTCCGCCTCGAGCCCGGCGATGGCGGCGCTGGCCGCGCTCTCGGCCCGCAGGAAGGTGGCGGCCAGCGGCGCGTCCTCGGCGCCGAACTCCGCGGCGAAGTTGCGCAGGCGGGCGGCCGCGTCCTCCGCAGCGGCCCGGGCACCGGCGGACAGCGATTCCGTGCTGATTCTCGCCACGGATCAGTCGGCGAGGATGCCGTAGAGGGCCCGGCGCGTCTCATCGAGCTGCTCCACGGCCTTGGCGCGCTGCTCGTCGGTCGCGGCGAAGCGGAACTGGTGCACGACGCCCATCAGCTTCGCAACGCTCTCGTGCAGTCCGGCGTCGGCATCCGTTCGCTCGGTGACGCCCGCCCAGACCTTCTCGAGCTCGTCCGCGTGCTCGGCGACCCAGACGCGTCCCTCGTCGGTCAGCTGGAACTGGGTGCGCCGTCCCTCGCCGACCGCCTCGATCAGGTTCTCGTCGACGAGCTGCTGCAGCGTCGGGTAGACCGAGCCGGGGCTCGGCGTCCAGGTGCCGCCGGAGCGCTCCGCGATCTCCTTGATGAGCCCGTAGCCGTTCGACGGCGTCTCTCCGAGCACGGAGAGCAGCGCCGAGCGCACGTCGCCCCGCCGCTTGCGCTGGGGTCCGGGTGGCATGAAGCCGCGCGGTCCGAAGCCGCCGAAGCCGGCGCCGAAGCCGCGCTGGCCGCGACCGTGGCCGGAGTGGTCGTGCGGTGTGTGGCTGTCCATGGGGTGTCCGCCCTCTCCGAAGTTCGCCGCATCCATTCTCGGCGATGCTGAAACGATATATCGCAGCGCGGCGCGCCGCTACCCGGGCGGCTGGGCGAAGGACCGGACGGGCGCGCTCGGGTGCTCGGCCAGAACGGCCTGGGCGGCGGGCGGGGCTGAGGGGTTCGCGCCGACCCACAGGGCGACACTGTCCTCCGGATCTGCAGCGAGACGCTCGAGCTCGGCGCGCGGGGTGTGCGGATTGCGCGCCACTTCGCGGCGCACCGCATCCTCCTCCGAGCCCGCGAGCAGGGGAAGAACCCACACCGGTGTCTGCGGGTTCGCCGCGAGGTTCACGCCGACGGCCACCTCGGGGTCGTCGACCATGCCGGCGAGGGCTTCGGGCGGAGTGTGCGCGTTGCCGGCAGCACCCCAGCGCACGCCGAACTCCACGTCACCCGTCAGGGCCGCTAGCACCTCGGGCGGTGTGGTTTCGTGGCGCGCCACGACCCAGCGCACCCCAAAGTCCCGGTGCGTTCCCAGTCGGGCGAGCAGGCGAGCGGATGCCGCGGGATCAGACGCGAGGAACCGAGCGCGATACGGCGCCCACCGCCGCTTGCCCTTCCGCAGCACCTCGGGATCGATGGGACGCGGCCGGGCGCCGGGAGTGCTCACGGAGAGGGTGCGCCACATGATGTGGCAGGCCTCCTCCTCGGTGGCGACCTCGGCTCTCGCGGAGAATCCGCCACGTTCGCTGAAGCCCACCTGGTATGGTCCGCCGGGAGGCGCCACGATGACGTTGCCCTCCGTGCTGTTGAACGGCGCGGACTCGACGATGCTCACGGCGTATCCGTAACGGTATCCGCCCAGGTGCGCGCGCACCTCTGCCAGGCGAGCGGTGCGCGCGATGAGCTCGGAGAACAGCATCGGCTACTCGTCGAGCGCGAGTTCCTTCGGCAGTTCGAGCTCCTTCGAGCTGAGCTCCTCGACATTGACGTCTTTGAAGGTGAGCACGCGCACCGACTTCACGAAGCGGTCGGACCGGTAGACGTCCCACACCCACACGTCGTTCATCGTGAGCTCGAAGTAGAAGTCGTGCTCCGTGTCCTGGCGCACCAGCTCCACCTCGTTCGCGAGGTAGAAGCGTCGTTCCGTCTCCACGACGTAGCGGAACTGGCCGACCACATCACGGTATTCGCGGTACAGGGCCAGTTCGACCTCGCGGTCGTAGTCTTCGAACTCGTCTTCGTCCATGGTCTGACAATCCTAAGTCGTAATCTTGAGCCAGGTGTGCCGGTGCATGTCGGTCGCGCCCAGCTCGCTGATCGCCGCGTAGTGCCCGCTCGAGCCGTAGCCCTTGTTGCCCGGCCAGCCGTAGCCCGGCAGGCGGGCATCCGCTTCGATCATCAGGGTGTCCCTGTGCACCTTCGCGACAACGGATGCGGCGGCCACAGACGCGCAGTCCCGGTCGGCCTTCACCCGGGTCGTCACGCGCACCGGTGCCGACAGAGCGGGACCCAGCCAGTCGTGCGACCCGTCGAGCAGCACGACGGACTCGCGGATGCTGGCGCCCGCCTCGTGCAGCGCCACCAGCCCGCGCTTGGCGGCGAGCCCGAGTGCGGCGACGATGCCGATGCTGTCCACCTCGTCGGCGGAGGCGAGCCCCACGGCGGTGTAGAGCGCCCAGGCGTCTGCGAGGGGCGCGAGTTCGACACGGCGTTTCTCGCTCAGCATCTTCGAGTCGCGGAGACCGACGGGGTGCACGCCCACGGAGGCGTCGACCACGCAGAGACCGACCGCGACCGGCCCGGCGATCGCGCCGCGGCCGACCTCGTCGATGCCGATCACGAAGCGCGCGCCAGCGGCGTGCATCGCCGTCTCGACCTCGAGGGTGGGATCGGCGACCGCCACTACTCGCCCGCCTTCTCGACCCCGCGGAACACCAGGGGGTAGTTGTCGAGCAGGCTCCAGCGGTCGAGCGGCCAGGTGACGAGCACGGCCCGTCCGACGACGTTCGTGATCGGCACGAAGGCGGTGCCGGGATTCTCGAGGTCTCCGGTGTAGTGGTACGAGGAGTCCGCGGAGTTGTAGCGGTTGTCGCCCATGACCCAGAGCTTGCCCTCCGGCACCGTCACGGTGAAGTCCTTGGCCGTGGCCTTGGTCGCGCCGCCGAGCTCGGTGTACGGCTCCTCGAGGGGCACGCCGTTCACCAGCAGCTGACCGAAGTCGTTGCAGCAGGTCACCACGTCGCCGGGGAGGCCGATGACGCGCTTGATGAGGTGGTCGTCGTTGTCGGGCTCCGCGAGACCGACGAAGCCGAGCACCGCCGTGATGCCGGCGATCACCGGGTTGTCCTCTTCTGCGGCCGGTGCGCCCAGCCAGCTGCCGGGGTCGGTGAAGACGATGACATCTCCGTGCTCGAGCGGCATCAGGTCGGGTTCGAGCAGGTTGACGATGATGCGGTCGTTGACGTGGAGGGTGTCCATCATCGACTCGGAGGGGATGTAGAACGACCGGATCAGGAAGGTCTTGATGAGGAAGGAGATGAGCAGCGCTGCGAGGAAGATCACGAGGATGTCGCGGAGGAACATCTTCACTCCGCGCTGCTTGCGCTGCTTCTCGGTCAGCCGGGGCTTGCCCATCATGCGCCGCGTCAGCGGTTCGTCTGTACTCGTGCCCGCAGGCGTCGTGCCCGCAGGCTGTAATTCGCTTGTCATTAAACCCCTGAGCTCCCTGCCAATTGTATTCGGCAGGGAGCTCAGTGAATGCCTAAAAGGCGATTTCGCTTGTCGCGAGGAGGGACGACTTAGAAGTCGCGCTTCTCCTTGATCTTCGCCTTTTTGCCACGCAGGTTGCGCAGGTAGTAGAGCTTGGCGCGACGGACGTCACCGCGGACGACGACCTCGATGTGGTCGATGACCGGGGAGTGCACCGGGAAGGTACGCTCCACGCCAACCTGGAAGCTGACCTTGCGGACGCAGAACGTCTCGCGGACGCCCTCGCCCGAGCGGCCGATGACGACCCCCTGGAAGACCTGGATGCGCGAGCGCGTGCCTTCGATGATGTTGACGTGTACCTTGACGGTGTCTCCGGCGCGGAAGGCCGGGATGTTGTCTCGGAGGGAAACCGAATCAACGGCGTCGAGAATATGCATGGTATTCACTCTCTGCAACCGCCACAGGTCGATCACGTTCTTGTCATTCTTGAAGTAAGGGGGCGTGCGTCACGGGATCACGTTTCCCCTGTGGCAGAAACGTGCGGAAGCACAAACAGCAATTATCACATACGTGCGGGCCTGCGGGCTACCTCGGATCCTCGCGCTCGGTGCTGCTGCCGTCGGGATTGATGATGATCACCCGGCCGGCGTCCGGACCGACGACGGGCGTCAAATCCGCTCGGGGCTTCTGGGCCGTGTAGGCGCCGGTGTCGATGGGGTCGAGCGAGAAGGCGTTCTGCACGCGGGTGCGGGTCTCGGCGAAGAGTTGCCACACCGCGCTCCAGAAGGCGACGACGGCGAGAAGCACGACCACCACGACCAGCGCCTGGGAGGAGACGAACCCGTAGGCGATGATGGAGGCGTGCCAGGCGGCGATCACGGCGACGTCCTGCCAGGAGACGGCTCGTGCCGTGCGCACCTGCTTGCGGGCCACGGTGAGCCCCGCGACGGCGAGCATCGCGACGCAGAGAATCGGGCAGAGAACAAGGTAGAGAACGAAGTCCCAGCCCACGCCGTCCTCGATGATTCCGCGGCCGACGAGGACCCAGGATGGTAGCAGAAATGCGCCGATTATCTGCCAGTAAAAGAACGCGCGACGAGTCAGCATTGGTTAAGGGTAGCCTCAGTCAATACGTGTAGACACGAATACGGGGTAATTGCACCAATGAAGGATCAATCAGCACTTCTGCCGAACGCTACGAGCGTGCGCACAGAGCCAGTGCAGCAACGTAGCAACGAGCGGATCACTCTCCTCCTCGACACCGCGGCGACCCTCATCGACGAGAAGGGAATCGACGGTCTCACCACCAGCGACGTGGCCGCGAGGTCGCGGTCGTCGGTCGGCGTGGTCTACCGCTACTTCCCGAACATCCAGTCGCTGTTGCGCGCCCTCGCCGCCCGCAACATGCAGCGCTTCCTGGAGGCGTCGTTCTCGCGCCTCGCGGAGGAGCCGAGCGAGTGGATGGGCGAGCTCGACACCGTGCTCGACGTCTATGCCGATCTCTCCCGCACCGAGCCCGGCTTCCGCGCGCTGCACTTCGGCGGTGTCATCGACGAGCGCTTCATCTCGGGCCAGGTCGACGCCAACCGCGAGCTCGCCGACCGGTTCGTCGAATTCGTCAGCGGTCGCTACAACCTCCCAGCAACCGAGGAGTTCACCGTCGACCTCGACGTCGCGATCGAGGTGGCCGCCGCTCTGCTGCAGCGCGCGTTCCGCAACGACCGCGAGGGCGACGAGCGGTACATCGAGAAGACCCGCATCGTGGTGCGCGGCATCCTCGAGCCCTACCGGGTGCCCGTCTCGTCCGAATGATCGAGATCCGCACCGCCGCCGAGGTCGAACAGATGGCGGCGGCCGGTGCCTTTGTGGCGAGTGTGCTCGAGGCGACCGCGGCGGCATCCGCTGTCGGGGTGAACTTGCGCACCCTCGACGCGCTGGCGCACCGCATGATCACGGAGCGCGGCGCCGAGAGCTGCTACATCGACTACCACCCGTCGTTCGGCGCATCGCCCTTCGGCAAGGTGCTCTGCACCTCGGTGAACGACGCCGCACTGCACGGACTCCCCCACGACTACACACTGCGCGACGGCGATCTGCTCAGCCTCGACTTCGCCGCCTCCGTCGACGGCTGGGTCTGCGACTCCGCGCTCTCGCTCGTCGTCGGCACCCCGCGCGACGAGGACCTCGCGCTGATCGACACGGTGGAGCGGGCCCTCGCGGCCGGCATCGCGGCCGCCCGGCCGGGTGGCCGCATGGGCGACGTCTCCGCCGCCATCGGCGAGGTGGCGCGGGCCGACGGCTTCGAGGTGAACCTCGACTTCGGCGGGCACGGTGTGGGTCGCACCATGCACGGCGACCCGCACGTGCCGAACGACGGCCGGCCGCACCGCGGACTGCAGCTGCGCGAGGGCCTCGTGTTCGCGATCGAGCCCTGGCTGATGCTGGGCACGAAGAACCTGTACACCGACGCGGATGGCTGGACTCTGCGGAGCGCCGACGGATCCAGGGCCGCCCACGTCGAGCACACGGTCGCCGTCACCGCCGACGGTCCGCGCGTGCTGACCGCCCGCTCCTGACGCCTACTCGGGGAGCAGGTCGGGGCGCACGCGCCGGGTGCGCTCGAGCTGCTGCTCGTGGCGCCAGCCGGCGATCGCCCCGTGGTTGCCGCTGAGCAGCACCGGCGGAACCGCGAGCTCACGCCAGGTCGCGGGCTTGGTGTAGCTCGGGTATTCGAGCAGGCCGTCCTCGTGGCTCTCCTCGGTGAGTGACGCGGGGTTGCCGACCACGCCGGGCACGAGGCGGCCGATGGCCTCGATCATCGCCATGACGGCGACCTCTCCCCCATTGAGCACGTAGTCGCCGAGGCTCACCTCGCGTACACGGGCACGCGTGCGGGTGTGGTCGATGACGCGCTGGTCGATGCCCTCGTAGCGTCCGCAGCCGAAGACGAGGTGCGGCTCGAGGGCGAGCTCGCGTGCGGTCGCCTGGGTGAACCGCTCGCCGGCCGGCGAGGGGAAGACCACCACGGGCGAGTCCGCATTCTCGAGCACGTGGTCGAAGGCCTCGCCCCAGGGCTCGGGCTTCATCACCATGCCGGCGCCTCCGCCGTAGGGCGTGTCGTCGACGGTGCGGTGCCTGTCGTGGGTGAAGTCCCGCAGGTCGTGCACGCCGAGGTCGATGATGCCGCGTTCGCGGGCCTTGCCGAGCAGGGAGATGTCGAGAACCCCGAAGAACTCGGGGAAGATGCTCACGATGTCGATGCGCACGGTGCTACGCCTGGGCGGGAGGAGTGTCCTCGGCGTCTGCGGTCTCGTCGTCGCGCTCTTCACGCAGCTCGACGACCTCGACGAGCTTCTCCGCGGTCGGCGCCTCGTCGTCGGCCAGCGCCTCGAACAGGCCCTCCGGAGGGGTGACGGTGAGCGTTCCGGCCGCGACGTCGACGGACGACACGATGGCCTTCACGAAGGGCACGAGAACGTCGTCCCCGTCGGTCTTGACGGTGAGGAGGTCCTGCGCCGGGAAGTGGTCGATCGCCGAGACGGTGCCGACCCTCACTCCGTCGCGGATGACGGCGAGCCCGAGCAGCTGGTGGTCGAACCAGGCGTCCTCCTCGTCGGGGACCTCGGCCAGATCGTGGTCGATCCAGAGGATGGCCTTGATCAGCGTCTCGGCGACCGAGCGGTCGGGGACGTCCTTGAAGAAGGCCACGGCGTGGCTGTTGTACCACTTGAGCTCGATGAGCTCGATGGTCTTGTTGTGCCAGGCCGACGATGTCGGAACCTGGAGGGTGAAGACGGCCCCGGGCGTGAAGCGCCCGTCGGGGTCGTCGGTGAACATCTCCACCTTGATGCCGCCCTTGAGACCGTGCGCCTTCGTGAGGCGGCCTACTCGCAACTGGGACTTGTTGCCGGGCTGTGTTTCGTTAGCCACCGTTAGAAGTCGGTGTCAACCACGTCGACGCGCACCTTGCGACCGTCGGCGAGTGCCGAGATCAGGGTGCGGAGAGCCTTGGCGGTGCGGCCTGCGCGGCCGATCACGCGACCGAGGTCCTCGGGGTGCACGCGCACCTCGAGGACCTCGCCGCGCGGCGAACTCTTTGCTGCTACCTGCACATCTTCAGGGTGATCGACGATCCCCTTGACGAGGTGTTCAAGAGCGGGAGCGAGCATAGTTGTTAGGCCTTGTCTGCGTCGGCGGTCTCGGTGGACTCCTCGGCGGGAGCCTCCGCTGCCTTCTCGGCGGGCTTCTCGGCCTTGGGCTTGAGAACCGGCTTCTTCTTGTCGTCGGAGACGAAGGCGACCTTGGGCTCCTTGACCTTGACGGTCGAGACAGCGTTCTTGTCGCCCTTGAAGATGCCCCAGTCGCCGGTCAGCTTGAGGATCGCCTCAACCTGCGGGGACGGCTGGGCGCCGACGGAGAGCCAGTACTGCGCGCGAGCGGAGTCGACCTCGATGAACGAGGGGTTCTCGGTCGGGTGGTACTTGCCGATCTCCTCGATGGAACGGCCATCGCGCTTCGTGCGGCCATCGGCCACGACGATGCGGTAGTACGGTGCACGGATCTTGCCCATGCGCTTCAAACGAATCTTTACAGCCACAATTCTCCTGAGATAAATGTTTTGGTGGCGAACTGCTAGCCGTGAGCGTGGGGGCACACTCGGCACAAAAGCTCTAAGGGATTCCGTTCACGCCTGATTAGAGGGTCGGGCTGCGAACGGACTCAACGCACTATTCTGCCAGAGATTTAGCGGATGCGGGAACACCGGCTGGTCGACGTCGGCTCACGGCGACGCCGACGAGGCAGACGGCACCGCCGAGGATGGCCGTGACCGCCGGAATCTCGCCGAACACGAGCGCGCCGAGCACGATCGCGAGCGGCGGGACCACGTAGGTGGAGATGCCCAGCTGGCCGGCCGGCATGCGGGAGAGCGCGTACGCCCAGGTGCTGAAGGCGAGGGCGGTGGGCACGGCGCCCAGGTAGACCGCGCCGAGCACGGCCGAGGTGGGCGCCGCGGCGAGGTCGTCGACCAGCTGGCCGACGAAGGGCAGGCAGGCGACCATGCCGATGGCGCAGCCGAGGAAGGTGACCTGGGCTGCGGGCAGCCGCTTCAGCGCCGGCTTCTGCAGCAGCACCCCGGCCGCGTAGGCGACGGCGGCGAGCAGGGCGAGCGCGACCCCGGTGCCGTCTACGCTTTTTCCAGCACCGTGGTCGGAGCTGCCGGTGCCGATGCCGATCAGCACCACTCCGAGGAAGGCGACGCCCGCCCCGATCGCGAGCCACTTCGGGATGCCCTCGCGCAGGAACAGCCCGGCGCCGAGGGCGATCAGGATCGGGCCGATGTTGACGATCATGGCGGTGGTGCCGGCGTCGAGGCTCTGCTCGGCGACATTGAGCGCCACGTTGTAGGCGCCGAACCAGACGACACCGAAGCCGGCGATGAGCAGCCACTCGCGGCGGGTCGGGGCCACCCAGCGGCGCCCGATCACCATGACGCTGAGCAGCAGCGTGCCGACCACGAGCCGGGCGAGCGCCAGCGCTCCGCCGCTGAAGTGCTCCCCCGTGCCCCGGATGACGATGAAGGCGCTCGCCCACGCGAGCACCGTGACGATGATCGCCACGAGTACCGCCGGAGAGAGGCCTGTGCTGCGATCGGGAGCTTCTGCGGTCATGGGATCACGCTATCCCGAGCCGCCGACGTGCATCCGCTCGCCTCGTTTTTCTGGCAGGAGTGTGACGTTTCTTGGCCGCGTTTCGCACTCTCGAGCGCGATTGTTGCCAGAATCGCTGGATGGAGATCGAATTCGCGCCCTCGGAGCGCTCGACAATTGGTCTCGAGTGGGAGCTCGCCTGCGTCGACCACGCCAGCGGCGAGCTGATCGGTGCGGCACCCGAGGTGCTGGCCACGCTCGCCGACCCGCACGACGCCTTCCCGCAGGTGACCGGCGAACTGCTGACGAACACGGTGGAGATCGTCAGCGCGCCGCACCACCGCGTGGGCTCGGCCGTCGCCGACCTCGAGCGCATGGTCGAGCGTGTGCGCGGCGTCACCGACCCGATGGGCGTCGACCTGATGTGCGCGGGCACACACCCTTTCAGCCAGTGGTTCCAGCAGGAGGTCACCCCCGGTAAGGAGCGCTACGCGACCCTGATCGACCGCACCCAGTGGTGGGGACGCCAGATGATGATCTGGGGCGTGCACATGCACGTCGGCATCGACGATCAGCGCAAGGCGCTTCCGATCATGAACGGCCTGCTGCGCTACTACCCGCATTTCCAGGCGCTCTCGGCATCGAGCCCCTTCTGGGCCGGCGAGGCCACCGGATACGCGTCGAGCCGCACCATGCTCTTCCAGCAGCTGCCCACGGCGGGACTCCCCCCGCAGCTGCACGACTGGTCGGAGTACGAGAGCCTCGTCGCCGACCTCACCCACGTGGGAGTGATCGACGACTACACCGAGCTGCGCTGGGACCTCCGGCCCTCCCCCAAGTGGGGAACCGTCGAGATCCGCTTCTGCGACGGCCTCTCGACCACCGCCGAGATCGCCTCGCTCGCCGCCCTCGCGCAGTGCCTGGTCGAGGAGCTCTCCACCCGCATCGATGCGGGCGAGCAGATCGACCGGCTGCAGCCCTGGTACGTGCGCGAGAACAAGTGGCGCGCCGCCCGGTACGGCATGGAGGCGATCATCATCCAGGACTCCGCGGGCAACGAGGCCCTGGTGACGGATGATCTGCGCGAGATCCTCGAACGCCTCGCCCCGATCGCCGAACGGCTGGGCTGCCTCGAGGAGCTGTGGGGCGTCGAGGCGATCCTCGAGCGCGGTGCCAGCTACCAGCGGCAGCTCGTGGTCGCCGAACAGAACGGCGGCAGCCTGAAGGCGGTCGTGGCATCGCTGGTCGCCGAGCTGCGCGACGGCGTCTAGGGCCCGGTCCCCCGCCCCGGGCCCCGCCGGTCGGGCGCCAGTCTGTGCGGAGGGCTACAGCTCGAGCTGCAGCCCCGCGCACGAGGTGGAGCCCTACGCGTTCTTCGCGTCGCGCCAGGCCATCCAGTCGCGCACGGGCGCCAGGTCGTAGTGCGGCCCGGAGATCCCGACCGTGAACAGGCTGGCTCCGAGGTCGTACTGCTCCTCGGCCTCCTCGACGCTGCGCTTGCCCACCTCGGTGGAGATCTCGATCTCCGCGGTGTCGCGCGCCACCGCCCGACCGTGCTCTTCGAGGATGCCGAGCTTGCGCTCGAGGGTGAGTGCGTCGCTGAAGCTGTGCCAGATGTCGGCGTGCCGCGCCACGATGCGCAGCGTCTTCTTCTCGCCGCCCCCGCCGATCAGCACCGGGATCTTCCGGGTCGGCGGCGGGTTCAGCTTCTCCCAGCGCTGCTCGATCACCGGCAGGTTCGCCTTCAGCGCGTTCAGCCGCTCCCCCACCGTGCCGAACTCGTAGCCGTACTCGTCGTAGTCCCGCTCGAACCAGCCGCTCCCGGTGCCGAAGATGAAGCGTCCGACGCCGGAGTCCTTCGCGCTGATGTGGTCGATGGTGCGGGCCATGTCGGCCTGCAGGTTCGCGTTGCGGTAGCTGTTGCAGTTCACCAGGGCGCCGAGCTCGACTCGGGTCGTCTGCTCGGCGAGGGCCGCCAGCATCGTCCACGACTCGAAATGCAGGCCATCCGCCGGCCCGCTCAGCGGGTAGAAGTGGTCCCAGTTGAAGAGGATGTCGGCGCCGAGCTCTTCGAGTTCGGCGGCCGTCTCGCGGATCTTCGCGTAACCGGCGTGCTGAGGGGCGATCTGCACGCCGATGCGTACGGGACGGTGGGCGGATGTCATGGGCTCAGCCTACGACCGCACCGCCGTTCCCAGCATGGTCCCGTCGCTGTCATAGAACGCGAGGTCGTCGTCGACGAGCCCGATGCGCACTGTCGCCCAGAGCCAGGTGGCGCCCGGCCAGTTCTCGCATCCGATCGCCGTCATCATGCCGCTGGTCGCGAGCAGGCGCCCATTGTCTGTGACGGCGAAACGTCCGCCCGTGTAGTTGCAGCCGTCCGAGCCGCTCCACATGCCGTCGGAGGCGAACTGGAGGAATGCATCGCCGGAGTACTCGGCGTCGTCCGACGTCCACCGGCCGAGCAGGTCGTCCATGACCACGGGGCGCGCCGCTGCGGGGAGCGGTGCCGGTTCCGCGAACGCCGATTCGATCTCCGGAGTGATCTCGGGGGCGACGAGAAAATCGTCACTGTGATTGCTGCTCGCCGGAGGCGCTCCGTCGACGGACAGCACGGCGACGACCTCGCCGTCGGCGCCGAGCAGTTCCGCGCTTGTCGCGTCGTCGGCGGCACGGAACCCGCGCGCGGCATACAGCCAGGTGAGCGACTCCGCGGGTGCGGAAGCGGAGGGCGCGGTGCGGATGCACTCCTCCCCGTCGACCGCTCCGGACACCTCGGCGAGGAACGCGGTGTCGCTCGCGCGCCACGTGCCGGTGGCGATGCCGCAGTCGGTCCAGGTAACGAACTCCGCGCCGTCGAGCCGCAGGAAGGCCTCGTCGCCGGCGCCCGCGGCCTCGGTCACGCGCCAGAGATTGACCAGTTGCACCGCATCGCCCGCGCTCGCGTCAGGCTCCGTCGCGGACACGGCCCCCGGCGCCGGCGCCGCAGGCGGGACCGAGGCGCACCCCGCGAGAGCGATCACCCCGGCGAGAACGATGGCGATCGTGCGTGGAGTTCGGCTCATGTGCCGAGCCTAGCGAGGCATCCGCCCGGTCGACACCCAACGTTGCGGCGGTCTCGGACGTCCGCCTCGTTCGTCTGCCCTACTTGCCGAGGAACTTCTGCAGCGAGGCGAGCTCCTCCGGGCTCGGCCCTCCGGACGGCGCCTTGGCGCCCAGCCCGAAGCCCGAGCCGGCGGGTGCCGCGGCGGGTCCGGCGGCGAGCGCCGCGTTCTCCGCGGCGCGCTTGGCCGGGTTGCCCGACTTGGAGCCCTTCTTCTTCGGCTGCTGCTTGCCGCCGCCGCCGAACTTCTGGCCGGGGATCGGCCCCATTCCGGGGATGTTCGGCATGCCGCCCTTGGCGACCGTCTTCATCATCTTGGCGGCCTGGTCGAAGCGGTTGACGAGCGCATTCACCTCGGTGACGGTGGTGCCGGAACCGCGGGCGATGCGCACGCGGCGCGAGCCGTTGAGCACCTTCGGGGCACGGCGCTCCTGGATGGTCATCGACTGGATGATCGCCTCGGTACGCGTGATCTCCGACTCGTCGAAGTTGTCGAGCTGGTCGCGCATGCCCTTGGCACCGGGGAGCATGCCGAGCATGCCCTTGATCGAGCCCATCTTCTTGAGCTGCTGCATCTGGCTGAGGAAGTCCTCGAGCGTGAAGCTGTCGGTCGCGAACTTCTCCGCGATCTTGAGGGACTCCTCCTCGTCGAAGTTCTTCTGCGCCTGCTCGATCAGGGTGAGGATGTCACCGAGGTCGAGGATCCGGCTCGCCATGCGGTCGGGGTAGAAGGGCTCGAAGTCGTCGAGGGACTCGCCGGTGGAGGCGAAGATGATGGGACGCCCGGTGACGGATGCGACGGACAGCGCCGCTCCACCCCTCGCGTCGCCGTCGAGCTTGGTGAGCACCACGGCGGTGAAGTCGACACCCGCCTGGAAGGCCTTGGCCGTGGCGACGGCGTCCTGTCCGATCATCGCGTCGATGACGAAGAACACCTCGTCGGGGTCGATCGCCTTGCGGATGTCCGAGGCCTGCTTCATGAGATCGGCGTCGACACCGAGACGGCCGGCCGTGTCGACGATGACCACGTCGTACTGCTTGTCTTTGGCGAACTTCAGCGCGTCCTTGGCGACCTTGACCGGGTCGCCGCCCTTGCTGCCGCCGAAGAATCCGCGGGAGGGGGTGGGGTCGTCGCCGCTGATATTTCCGGGCTCCGGGGCGAACACGGGCACGCCCGCCTGCTCGGCGACCACCTTCAGCTGCGTGACGGCGTTCGGACGCTGGAGGTCGGCGGCGACCAGCAGCGGGGTGTGGCTCTGTGCGGCCAGCCACTTGGCCAGCTTGCCGGCGAGCGTGGTCTTTCCGGCACCCTGGAGGCCGGCGAGCATGATGACGGTCGGACCGGTTTTCGCGAACTGGATGCGGCGCGCCTCTCCACCGAGGATCGCGACGAGCTCGTCGTTGACGATCTGCACCACCTGCTGCGAGGGGTTGAGGGCTTTCGAGACCTCGTCGCTCAGTGCGCGCTCGCGCACCTTGCCGGTGAAGTCCTTGACGACGTCGAGCGCGACGTCGGCGTCGAGCAGCGCGCGGCGGATCTCGCGAACCGTGCCGTCGACATCCGCTGGGCTCAGCTTGCCCTTGCCGCGCAGGTTCTTGAAGGTTTCCGCGAGGCGGTCAGAGAGGTTTCCAAAGGTGGCCATGATGCTCCTAGTTTAACCTCGCGCGACGGGCGCTGTCGTGCAGGCGCAATTCGTTATGGAATTTCGCGTTGTGGGATGTCGAAAGTGACCTAACCTAAGACAATGCCGCTCATCATCCCCTTCGGCAACGCCGTCCCGAAGGTCGACCCGTCGTCCTGGGTCGCGCCCAACGCCACTCTCATCGGCTCCGTCACCCTCGACGCCCACTCCTCCGTCTTCTACGGCGCGGTGCTGCGCGCGGACACGGACGCGATCCGCATCGGCGCGGGCAGCAACATCCAGGACAACGTGACCATGCACACCGACAACGGTCTTGTGCTCACCGTGGGCTCGCGCGTGAGCGTCGGCCACGGTGCGACTCTGCACGGCTGCACGATCGAGAACGACTGCCTGATCGGCATGGGTGCCACCGTGCTCAACGGCGCCGTCATCGGCGCCGGTTCGTTGATCGCCGCCGGCGCCGTCGTGCTCGAGTACACGGCCATCCCCGCCGGCTCGCTCGTCACCGGCGTGCCCGCCAAGGTGGCGCGCATGCTCTCGCCCGAGGAGCGGGTCGCTCTCGTCGAGAACGCCCGCCACTACGCCGAGCTCAGCCAGGCCCACCGCGCCGCCACCGGCGGCTAGTCCCTCTAGCCGCCGACGAGGTTCTGCACGAAGACGTGCGGGGTGAATCCGGTGAGGTCGTTCACGCCCTCGCCCTGGCCGATGAGCTTGATCGGGATGCCGGTGCGCTCCTGCACCGCCAGCACGAAGCCGCCCTTGGCCGATCCGTCGAGCTTGGTGATCACGAGGCCGGTGACGCCGGCGCTCTCGATGAAGGCCTGGGCCTGCTGCACGCCGTTCTGGCCGGTGGTGGCGTCGAGCACGAGCAGCACCTCGGCGATCTCGGTCTGCTTCTCGATGACGCGGCGGATCTTGCCGAGCTCGTCCATCAGACCGCTCTTGGTCTGGAGACGGCCGGCCGTGTCGATGATCGCGATCTCGAAGCCCTCGCGCTGGGCCCGCTCCACCGTCTGGAAGGCGACGGACGCCGGGTCCTGGCGTTCCTGCTGGGGGCGCACGATGGCCGCTCCCCCGCGCTGCGCCCAGGTGGCGAGCTGCTCGACCGCGGCAGCGCGGAAGGTGTCCGCCGCTCCGACCACGACGGTGCGCCCGAGCACGGTGAGGAACTTGGCGAATTTGCCGATCGTCGTGGTCTTGCCCACACCGTTGACGCCGACGACCAGCACCACTGCGGGGCGGGCCGTGAGTTTGAGAGTCGAGTCGTACTTGGCGAGGCGTTCTTCGAGGCTCTCGCGGAGCATCCGCCGGAGGTCCGCCGGGTCTGTCGTCTTGAAGTGAGCGACGCTCGTGCGCAGCTCGGCGATGATCGACTCGGTGATGTCCGGGCCGAAGTCGGCGACGAGGAGTGCGTCCTCGAGGTCCTCCCAGGTGGATTCGTCGATGGTGGGACGCGAGAACATGCCCCTGAGGGCATTGCCGAGCGACCACGGGTTTGCACGTTCAGCCATGCGCACAGCCTACCCACCGGGCAGACGCCTCCGAATCGCACGTACCCTGAAACCGAGACCTGAGGAGACGGGAGCGACCATGACCTCCGAGAGGCTGCGCCCGACTCCGGGCGCCTACCGCCAGTACACGATCGCCGGCATCGCGATCGGGATCGGCCTCGCGCTCTCCGCGCTGGTGCGGCTGCGGGACACCCCGGCCTTCGCGGCCGTGCTGCTGCCCGGGCTCGCCCTGGCCGCGCTCGCCTGCGTGCCGCTCGTCGTGCGCAGCGCCGGTCTGCTGCTGGAGCCGGGGAGCATCACCCGCACCACCGCCTTCGGGCTGAGCTGCCGCTTCGCACCGGGCGACGTCTTCACGGTGCTGCTCGTGCACAGCCTGGTGACGCCGGGCAGCCTGCGGCAGTCGGCGCACACCGCGCCCAACCTGTTCCTGCTCGACTCCTCGGGCGCTCCGCTGCTGCGCCTGCGCGGCGACTTCTGGCCGACGGAGTCGATGCACGCCGTCGTGGCCGCGGTCGGGATCCCGCCCCTCGAGATCGTCGAGACAACCCGGCCGGCCGAGCTGCGCGGCCGCTTCCCGAGGGCGGTCGGCTGGCGGGAGTCGCACCCGGTGGAGTCCGCCGTCGCCATCGGCACGGTGATCGCCGTGCTCGCCGTCGGCCTCACGACGGTGTTCGCGAACGCCCTCTGACCGAGGTCGCAGGTGGCCGGCTGATCTCCGGGTGGTGGTGCGGGTGTCAGGTCCGGTCCTCCGATCCGGGGCAAGATGGAGTCATGACTCTCGCCTTCATCCGTCACGGACAGACCAATTGGAACCTCGAACAACGGCTGCAGGGCTCGACCGACATCCCGCTCAACGACACCGGACGCGAGCAGGCCCGCGAGGCCGTGGCGCGTCTCGCCGGCACCGACTGGGAGGTCATCGTCAGCTCGCCGCTCAGCCGCGCGCGCGAGACCGCGTCGATTATCGCCGAGGGTCTCGGTATCGAGCTCGGCCCGGCGTACGACGAGCTGCGCGAGCGGGACTACGGCGACGGCGAGGGTGCGACCGCCGAGGACATCGCCACGAAATGGCCCGACAAGCAGTACCCCGGACTCGAGAGCCTCGAGTCGGTCGCCGCCCGCGGCCGCGCCGCCCTCGACCGCATCGATGCGGAGTTCGGCGACCGCAACACGCTCATCGTCTGCCACGGGACGATCATCCGCTACACGCTCGCGTCGCTCGCCGGCCGCGAGTTCGAGCAGATCAGGAACGGCTCCGTCGCCACCTTCGAGCGCGTCGGCGAACAGTGGCGGGTGCTCACCGTCAACGACGAGCCGCTCGCCGAGGTGCTCAACTAGCCGCTTCCCCCTTTTGAAAACGCAGGAGATGTCGCGCCGAAGGGGCACCAACACCGGGCTTACGGCGCTGTCGCGACCGGAACTCCTGCGTTTTCGGAGGGGTCCTTGGCCACCCGCTGGCCGATGACCGCGCTGATGCCGTCCGCGCGCATCGAGACGCCGTAGAGGGCGTCGGCGATCTCCATCGTGCGCTTCTGGTGCGTGATCACGATCAGCTGAGAGCTCTCGCGCAGGTCCTGGAAGATGGCGAGCAGCCGCCCCAGGTTGGCGTCGTCGAGCGCCGCCTCCACCTCGTCCATGATGTAGAACGGGCTGGGGCGCGCCTTGAAGATCGCGATCAGCAGGGCGACCGCGGCCAGCGAGCGCTCCCCGCCGCTGAGCAGCGACAGGCGCTCGATCTTCTTGCCCGCGGGCCGCACCGAGACCTCGATGCCCGTGGTCAGCAGGTTCTCCGGGTCGGTGAGGTGGATACTTCCCGTTCCGCCCGGGAAGAGCACGGGGAACACCGCGTCGAAGGCGGCGCGCGTGTCCTCGAAGGCCGAGGCGAAGATGTCCTGCATCTTCTCGTCGATCTCCTCGATGATCGTGATCAGGTCTTTCCGGGTCTCGGTGAGGTCGGTGAGCTGCTCGGCGAGGAACTTGTGCCGCTGCTCGAGCGCCGCGAACTCCTCCAGGGCCAGCGGGTTGACGCGTCCGAGCTGGGCGAGCTTGCGCTCGGCCCGCGCGAGACGCGCCTGCTGCTGCTCGCGCACGAACTCGATGCCGTCGCCCCGCTCGTCGCCGCTCGTCGCATCGTCGGGGACGAGCTGGTCGGGCCCGTACTCGGCGACGAGCACGTCCTCCACCAGGCCGAGTTCCTCGCCGGCGCGCTCCAGCAGGCTGGAGAGGTGCAGCTTCTTCTCGTAGATCTGCATCTCGAGGCCGTGCACGTTCTCGCTCACCGTCGTGAGACGGTCGCGCAGCTCGTGCTCGTGCCGCCGCAGCTGGGCGAGCTCCTCGTTCTGGGCGCTGCGCTCGGCCTCCGCCGTCGCCAGCTCGAGCCGTGCCGCAGACACCGAGCGGTCGACCGAGTCGAGCACCGCGGGCAGCGCGTCGAGCACGGTCTGCGTGGCGAGAACCTGTCTGCGGCGGATGACGGCCCTGCGGGCCGTCTCCTCGGCGGCCGCCCGCTCGGCCTCGAGCTGCTCGGCGAGCTGACCGGCGCGCAGCTCCTGCGCGCGCACCCGCTCGCGTGCCGTCTCCACCTGCAGCCGGGCCTCGATCTCCTGCTCCCGTGCGGCGTCGAGCTCGGCGTCGATGCCCTCGCGGGCGCTCGCGTCGAGGATCGGGCGCGGCTGGGAGGCGGCCGTGTCGAGTTCGGACTGGGCCCGCTCGGCGACGGCGACGGCATCCGCTACCGACTCCGCGGCGAGCGCGAGGGCACCGTTCAGGCGTTCGGCCTCCGCCGCGGCGGCCTCGGACTGCACCCGGGCCCGGTTCAGCCTCTCGGTCTGCGCCGCGAGCTGCGAATCGAAGTCCCGCAGGCTGGCCAGCGCTCGCACCGCCTGCTCCTTGGCCACCGTGACGGTGCCGCGCTGCTCGGCGAGCGCGAAGCGGGCACGCTCGATCAGCGACTCCACCTCGGTGAGACGGTGCGTCGCGGCGTCGCGGTCGGCGACGAGCTCGATCCGGGAGCGCTTCGCACCCGAGCCGCCCCGCAGCACGAATCGGCTGAGCACGTCGCCGGCGCGGGTGATGACGGTGAGGCCGTCGGCGGATGCCCCGAGCGAGTCCCAGACGGACCGCGCGATCTCGAGGTCGTCGGCGACGATCACGCCCGCGAGCAGCCCGAGGACGCCGTCGGGCGCGGTGACGACGCTCTGCGCGGTGACGGCGCCGTCGGGCAGCGCTGCCGTGTGGCCCACGAAGAGGCCGGCGTCGACGAGCAGCAGCTCCACCCGTCCGAGCTGCTGCTCGTGGGCGTGCGCGAGAGCGTCGAGCGCCGAGTCCCGGTCGTCGGCCAGCACGGCGTCGGCGAGCGAGCCGAGCGCCGCCGCGATCGCGGCCTCGTAACCGGGCTGCACCCGCACGTGCTCGGCGACCAGGCCGCGCACGCCCGCGAGCCGCGCCGCGACGAGGGCGCTCGAGCCGTCCTTCTGGTCGAGCGCGAGGGAGAGCGCCCCGACCCGGGCGCCGAGGGCGTCGCGTTCGCGCTCGTGGTCGTGCAGCTCCTCCCGCAGTCGCTCGATGTCCGTCTCGGCCGACGCCACCTCGGCCTGGGCGGTCTGGTACTGCGCGTCGAGGTCGGTCTCGCTGTCGTCGCCGAGCGTGGCGGCACTCTCGATCTCGGCGAGGTTCGCCGCGGCTGTGGCCCCGCGTTCGAGGGCGGCGTCGAGCGCGTTCTGCTGGCGCAGCACCTCCCCGCGCACGGCGGCGAGACGGGAGGCGGCGGTGGCGGCCGCGCCGGTGAGCTTCGAGATCTCGAGGTCGTGGCGGGAGACGAGGGCGCTCTGCTGGGCGATCTCCTCGTCGAGGGCGTCGAGGGTGGCGCGGGCGCGCACCGTGGCCACCCGGGCCTCCTGCCAGCGCGTCTCGGCGTCTGCGATGGTGGCGGTGAGGCGCACGGCCTCGGCGCGGGCATCCGCCACCATGGCCGGCGTGACGTTCGGGCCGTGCTCGACCACGTCGCCCTGCTGGCCGAGCATGGCGAGGCGCTGGTTGGCGAGCGAGTAGAGGTTGCGCAGCCGCTCCTGCGCCGACTCGAGCCCGAAGGCGGTGCGGCGGGCGAGGTCGACGGCGTCGCCGATCTGCTCCTGCTCGAGCCGGTGCTCGCGCAGCTTGGCCTGGTCGAGCTGCTCCTGCAGCACGATGCGCTCGGTCTTGCGGTCGGCCTCGCTGCGGCTGTTCAGAGTGATCGCGGCGCGCAGCTCGACGACCTCGTCGGCGAGCAGTCGGGCGCGGGCGTCGCGCACGATGCTCGCGATGGACTGCGCCTCCCGGGCGATCTCGGCCTGGTGCCCGAGCGGCTTGAGCTGGCGGCGGATCTCCCCGGCGAGGTCGCTGAGCCGGGTCAGGTTGGCCTGCATCGCGTCGAGCTTGCGCAGGGTCTTCTCCTTGCGCCTGCGGTGCTTGAGGATTCCCGCAGCCTCCTCGATGAAGCCGCGGCGGTCCTCCGGGCTGGCGCGGAGCACGGCGTCGAGCTGTCCCTGCCCGACGATCACGTGCATCTCGCGGCCGAGGCCGGAGTCGCTCAGCAGCTCCTGCACGTCGAGCAGGCGCACCGAGGAGCCGTTGATCGCGTACTCGCTGCCGCCGTTGCGGAACAGGGTGCGGCTGATCGACACCTCGGCGTAGTCGATCGGCAGCGCGCCGTCGGAGTTGTCGATGGTGAGGATTACCTCTGCGCGTCCGAGCGGCCCCCTGGTGGAGGTGCCTGCGAAGATGACGTCCTCCATCTTGCCGCCGCGCAGGGTCTTCGCGCCCTGCTCGCCCATCACCCAGGCGAGGGCGTCGACGACGTTGCTCTTGCCGGAGCCGTTCGGGCCGACCACGCAGGTGACCCCGCGCTCGAAGGCGAAGGTGGTCGGCTGCGCGAAGGACTTGAAGCCCTTGAGCGTGAGGCTCTTCAGGTACACGAAGCTCCCCTCCCGTAGCGGCTGTCGCGACTCGCCCAACGGTACCGGATGCGCGGTATTGCGCGGATCGTGCCGCGCGGTCTTTGTTGTGCGCCTGCCGTCACCGGTCGAGAATGGGCGGATGACCTTCACCGTCGAGGAACTGACCATCCCGTCGAGCATCGATGCAGCGGATGCCGCCGACTTCGCCGCGAGCATCGCCGTGCGCAACGAGGTGGAGGCTCTCGGCTACGGCACGCACGACCTGGCGCCGGAGCCGGCGGAGCTGCTGCCCGCCTTCCACGACCCGGCCTCCCCGCGACGGCTGTTCGGCGTGCGGGTCGACGGGGCGCTTGTGGCCCGGGCCTACTTCGAGGTGAACACCGGCGAGGAGACGCCGGTGGCGTGGGCGACGGTCGAGGTGCTCCCCTCCCACCGCGGCCGCGGCATCGGTACGGCGCTGGCCGAGCACGTGGAGGCGCTCGCCCTCGACCGCGAGAAGCTGTACGTGTACGTTGTGTCGCCCGACGGGCCGGGCGACCGGCTGGTACCGCCCACCGGGTACGGGTCGGTGCCCCTCGCCAATCCGGAGGTGCGCTTCCTGCTGCACCGGGGCTTCTCCCTCGAGCAGGTGGAGCGCGCGAGCCGCCTGGCCCTGCCTCTCGACGACGCGCGCCTCTCGTCTGCTGTCGCCGCGGCATCCGCTGTCTCGGGCGACGACTACCGGCTGCACCGCTGGATAAGGCGCACTCCACAGCGGTGGCTCGACGACATGGCGCTGATGTTCACCCGGATGAGCACCGACGCCCCGAGCGCCGGACTCGAGGAGCCCGAGGACCGGTGGACCCCGACGCGGGTGACGGAGTCCGAGGACCGCGAGGAGGCCAGCCCGCGGGAGATGCTCACCGTGGTGGTGGAGCACGTCCCGAGCGGGAGGCTGGCGGGCTACAGCTCGCTGTCGGTTCCCCGGCAGACCGGGCGAGCCGTGATGCAGGACGACACCCTCGTGCTGCGCGAGCACCGCGGCCACCGGCTCGGCATGCTGCTCAAGGTGGCGAACCTCGCGAACCTCGCCGAGCTGCGGCCCGGGCACCCCTCGGTGATCACCTTCAACGCCGAGGAGAACCGGCACATGCTTGACGTGAACGAGGCGGTCGGCTTCACGCCGATCGGCTACGAGGGGGCCTGGATGAAACGGATGGGCTGAGGCGGCCCACCGCCGACCCGAGGGGCAACCTTTCGACTCTCGTTTGCGGCCGGAGGGTCGAAAGGTTACCCCCGAGCACCCTCGCCCACGCCCCTCGGAGCAGCGGGGCAAGCAATCGACCGCCGACGGGGGCGGGAGGGTCGAAAGGTTGCCCTACTGCTCGGAGCTGGCGGCGCCGGCGGCCTAGAAGCTCACCGAGGCGGCGTCGAGGGCCGCGATCTGGTCTGCCGTGAGCTCCAGCGTGGCCGAGGCCAGCAGGTCGGGCAGCTGCTCGAGGGTGCGGGCGCTGGCGATCGGGGCCACGACACCCGGACGGCTGCGGAGCCACGCCAGCGCCACGGAGGCGATCGAAGCGCCGCGAGACCCCGCCACCGCGTCGAGCGCCGCGACCACGTCGAGGCCTCCGTTGTCGAGGTACTTCGCCATGCCGCCTCCGCGCGGGCTCTGCGAGAAGTCGGCCGCGGTGCGGTACTTGCCGGTGAGGAAGCCGCTGGCCAGACCGTAGTAGGGCACAACGCCGAGGTCCCTCTCCGCCACGATCGGGGCGAGGGTGTTCTCGTAGTTGGCGCGCTCCACCAGGTTGTAGTTCGGCTGCAGCGCAACGGGAAGTGCGAAGCCGTTCGCCTCGGCGATGGAGAACCATTCGGCCACGCGCTCCGCGGTGTAGTTCGAGACTCCGATCGCGCGGATCTTGCCGGCGACGAGCAGGTCGTTGAAGGCGGCGACGGTCTCCTCGAGCGGCGTCTCCGCGTCGTCGAAGTGCGCGTAGTACAGGTCGATGTAGTCGGTGCCGAGGCGGGCGAGCGAGGCGTCGGCCGCGGCGGCCACATTGGCGCCCCCGAGTCCGGGGAAGTCGGGGTGCTGGCTCACCTTGGTGCCCAGCACGACCGCGTCGCGGTTGCCGCGGGAGGCGAACCAGCTGCCGATGATCGTCTCCGACTCGCCGCCCGAGTTTCCGGGAACCCAGGCCGAGTAGCCGTCCGCGGTGTCGACGAAGTTGCCGCCGCCGGCGACGAAGGCGTCGAGTACGGCGTGCGAGGTGGGCTCGTCGCTGGTCCACCCGAAGGTGTTGCCGCCGAGGGCGAGGGGGAAGACGTCGAGGGAGGAGCTGCCGATAGTTGTCATGGCGGGACCAACACGTCTGCGACGCGCTTTATTTCACCGCGATCGGCGCGGGCGCCGCTGCGATTCGGGATCCCGCATCCGCTGACCGGAGAAAAATCGTCGGGATCGACATGAGAGAAATTGATCTTTTGCCATTACGGTTGAAGGAAGCGAGGCGGCAGGGTCGCCACGCCTGACACGAGGGGAAGTATCGTGACGGCTCCAATCAAGGTGACCATCGGCGAGATAGAGGCTCTGGCGCAGAAGCTGCGTGACGGAACGCGTGCGATGGACGAGGTGCTCGGCAAGCTCGACGCCGAAGTCGGCCTCCTGAAGGGCGCGTGGTCGGGTGCAGCGCTCGAAGCCTACGAGTCAGCGCAGCGCCAGTGGCGCGCCACCATGAACGAGACCAAGGACAGGCTCGACCAGTTCTCCCGCGACACCGTGGCGACCGCGAGCAACTACCAGGACACGTCACGCTCCGTCGGAAACGTCTGGGGGCGCTGAATCGTGGAATACCAGTCACTCACAGCAGAACTCCGCCGTTCTGCGGACGAGCTCCGTTCCCTGTCCCGGTCGTTGACCGAGGCCGGCGCCGGCCTCGCCGACGCCGAGGGTACCGGGTCGGACGCGAGCGGGGCGGTCACCGCGACGGTTCGAGCAGACGGAACCGTGATCGCACTCGTAGTCTCCGAGACCTGGCGCACGTCGATCGACTCGAGCCAGCTCGGGCCCGCCGTCTTCGAGGCCATCGCTGCCGGGGGCACGGACCTCGAGAGACAGTGGGAGCAGACTGCGAAGGACGCCCCCATCGTTCCGACCGCCGCGCCCGCGCAGGCGGAACCATTCGTCCCTCGGCGCAGCTCGCCCAGCGCAGAGGTTCTGACGGCCCGGGTCAACGCGATCCTCAACGCCCAGGCCGAGGAGGCCGCCTATGTCGAGGCCGTCTCGACCGCCGACCTCGGCTCGAGCTACCCCAGCCCGGCAGAGTACTTCATCGTGAGCACCACCTCGGGAAGGGTCACCGCCCTGCAGGCGGACGACTACCGGCTGACGTTCGCGTCGGCGACAGAGATCGCCGACGACGCGCGTGCGGTGTTCGCGGACGCCGCCACGCGCAGCTCGACCAGCGACGGCGAACTCGACGCGAGATTCCCCGCCATCGCCGAGCTGATGCGCCTCCGCGCAGAGCGCCACTAGACGACCTGCTGTTCGACCAGGAGGGCTCGCCCCTCCGCAACGAAGGGATACACCATGGCCGATCTTGACTACGCAGTACTTGTAGACGACCTCGCGCACGACGCCACACAGTGGGAATCGGTAGCCGCCGTTCTCGGCGAGGCCGCCGCAATCGCCGAGTCGCTCGCGCTGGAGGACTTCGCGACCGACGGCATCTCGCTCGCAATGGGGTTCCGCACCCAGTACAACGGAGCCGCGGAACAGACCGCGGAGTACATCCGAGCCGGGCAGGCCACCATGATGCAGATCGCCGCTCGTCTCCGCATCAGCCGCCTCCTCTACATCGCCGCAGAGAACTAAGAAGGACACGACATGCCAGCACCCATTTCCGAGTCGGACTTCACCACGACGGCCAACAGCATCTTCGACAACCAGGAGAAGATCCGCGGTCTCATCAACAAGTGCGTCGACACGTTCAACGACCGAAGCACCTGGGGCAATTTCACCATCTGGATCACCGGCAAGCTCGATCAGGTCCGCGACGCCCTGAACGACCTCGTGGCGAAGTTCGCCGCGTTCGCAAAGGCCGTAGCGGAGCTGCACTCGCCCGGCAACCCGGTGTCGATGTACACCAAGGCCGACGACTGGCGCGAGGTGCAGAGCAAGCTCTCCGGGCAGCTCGGTGAGCTCTCCGCGTCCCGTTTTCCCGCCACCTACAGCTGGGAGGGACGGGACGGATGGGCGTACGCGGGCATCGTCGGCGACCAGGAGGCAGCGGTCAGCGGTGCCTACCCGCACGCGGACGCCCTCGGGTCGCACCTCGAGACGCACGCCAAGAACGTCATCGACGGATGGAGCGACATCGCTCTGACGGTGGGAACCATCTACCTCAGCTTCGTGCGCGACGCCAGCCAGTTCATCTCCGCCTCCCCGACCAAGTGGCTCGACATCGTTCCCGTGATCGTCACCCTCATCGCCGACCTCATCGAGAACGTCGCGAACGGGGTCGACCAGCTCGTGGAGTACGCCACGACCGCCTTCGCGGGCATGAAGGAGCTCGCCGGCGCGCTCGCCAGCGTTCCGGGAAGCCGCGCCCAGGCCTGGCCGACCGCCGACTTCGCATGACCCCTCTGCCCCGCCGTCTTGTCCTCGCGGGGTGCGTCGCACTGGTCGCGGTGTCGGCTGTCACCGCGTGTTCGCAGAGCGGAGCGGACTCCGGTGATCCCGCCGCTGTCGAGGCCGACTTCCTCGACGCGCTGTCGAACGGCGACGGCCTCGCCGCGCTCGCCCTGACGACGACCGCGCGTGCCGACCTCGACTGTCCCGACATCGTGAGTGACTACGGAACGCTCTCCGGCGGAATCGGCGGTGCTGTCGTGGGGGAGACGACGATCGACGGCGACACGGCGACCGTGGAGTTCACCTATTCCGTTCTGACCGCGCTCGCGCAGCCGGTCGAGGTCTCCGCTGCCCACACGCTCGTGCGGGCCGACGGCGGCTGGCGGATCGAGCTGCCCGAGGAGTACCGCATCTCCGCGACCCTTCCGGCGGACGTCGTCGCCGAGGCCTCGCTCGACGGAACCGCGGCGGCGGCGGGAGCCTGCGCGGTCACGGTCGCCGACGGAGCGATCGACATCGTCGCGCTTCCCGGGTCCTACGATCTCGACGTGCGCGACCCGACGGGCGTCTTTGGCTCAGCCGCCTTCACCAGTGCCGATATCCTCGTCTCCGACGAGGCCCACGACCCGGTCGCCGTCGACTACATCGACGCCGCAACGCGCGAGCAGGCCGCGACGAACATCCGCAACGCGCTCATCCCGCTCGTCGAGGAGTGCGTGGCCGGCAACTTCGTGAGCTCGTCGTGCCCGGAGGGGCTGCCTGTTCCCGACGGCTCGGTCACTCTCGCCCCCCGGCCGTCAGATCGCTTCAGCGATTTCCCGACCGTGACCACGATCTCCTCCGACGACGGCCAGACCTGGCGTTTCGCCGCAGGCGGTCAGACCTTCTCGTTCCTCCGCGCGGGCGCGCCCGAGACGTTCCCGATGGAGTACAGCGGCGCGGTGAAGCTATCGGCGACGGGCACGCTCGAGCTCGTGCTCGACTAGGCACCGCGTCCTGCGGCGGCGCACGGCACGCTGCCCACCGCCGCGACCGTCGTCACGCGGGTCGTCCGCGCACCTTCTGGCAGAACGGGCAGAAGTGCGAGCCGCGGTTCATGAACGACTCGCGGATGATGAGGCGCCCGCAGCGCGCGCACGGCCTGCCCTGCTGCCCGTAGGCGTTGAGCGAGTGCGAGAAGTAGCCGCTGGCGCCGTTCACGTTGACGTACTGGGCGTCGAAGCTGGTTCCGCCCTCGCCGAGTGCCTTCGCCAGAACGAGGCGCACCTCCGCCAACAGCAGCTTCGCCCGGGCGCGGCTGAGCGACGCCGTCGGCTGCGCATAGTGGATGCGGGCGGCCCAGAGCGCCTCGTCGGCGTAGATGTTGCCCACCCCGCTGAGCAGGGTCTGGTCGAGGAGCGCCCGCTTGACCCCGGTGTTGCGCACGGCGAGTCGGGCGAGGAAGCGCCGATCGTCGAACGCGGGGTCGAGGGGGTCTCGCGCGATGTGCGCGACCTGGCTGGGCACCCGCTCACCGGGCACATCCGCCGTCGGGAGCATCGCATCGATCGCCATCGACCCGAAGATACGCTGGTCGACGAAATTGAGGCGCAGCGGCCCGTGCTGTGGGTGGTCGATGTCCAAGCGGATGCGCGTGAGCCGGTCGTCGGTGACGCGGTCGCGCAGCAGCACCTGGCCGCTCATGCCGAGGTGCACAACGAGGGCCTCGGGCGCCTCGTCCGGCTCGACGAGCGGGGTCGGGGCGAGCGGCAGCCAGAGGAACTTGCCGCGGCGCTCGGCAGAGAGGATCCCGCGGCCGGCGAGGCGGTCGACGAAGTCCTCGGCCGGTCCGTCGTGCCGGCGCAGCGAACGCTCGTCGAAGACCGTGACGGAGCCGACCGTCGCGCCCGTGACCGCCGGCTCGAGGCCGGCGCGCACCACCTCGACCTCGGGGAGCTCGGGCACTACGCGGTTGCGCTCAGCCGGGTCCAGGCTTCGAGCGCCGCGGCCACCTCGGCCTGCTTCTTGCTCGAGCCCGTCCCCGTGGCGATCTCCTCGCCGCCCACCACGACGGTGGCGTGGAAGCGCTTGAGGTGGTCGGGTCCGCTGTCGACGATCACGTAGCTCGGAGCGCCGAGGCTGCGACGTGCACACAGCTCCTGCAGGCTCGTCTTCGGGTCCATGGTGGCGCCGAAGCGTTCGGGGTCGGCGAGCAGCGGCGCGATGAGGCGGTACACCAGTGCGGTCGCCTCCTCGCCTCCGCGGGAGAGGTAGGCGGCACCGATGATGGCCTCGACGGTGTCCGCCAGCATCGACGACTTGTCACGTCCGCCGGTGAGCTCCTCGCCTCGGCCGACCCGCAGGTACTGGCCCAGCCCGATGAAGCGGGCCACCTCGGCAAGCGCAACGGTCGACACGAGGCTCGCTCGCCGCTTGGCCAGCTCGCCCTCGTCGAGGTCGGGGTGCTCGGTGAAGAGCATCACGGTGACGGCCTGGCCGAGAATGGAGTCGCCGAGGAACTCGAGGCGCTCGTTGTTCGCCACTCCCCCGTTCTCATAGGCGAAGGAGCGGTGTGTCAGAGCGAGCTCGAGCAGGTCGGGGCCGATGTCGATTCCCAGCAGGGACGACAAATCGGCCCGGCTGGCTTTAGGAGATCCAGTCACGAGCCGACTCGCAGTAGTTCAAGTGGACTAAACGTCCGCGACCTTGCGGCCCTTGTACTCCATGTACAGCGGGTTGCCGGTCGAGTCCTCGACGACCTTCGCGCGGTGCGGGAGGCTGTAGGTGGTCTTGCCGTTCTCGACGGTCTTGACCAGGGTGGGGGCGGTCGCCTTCCACTGCGCGCGGCGCATACGAGTGCTCGCGCGCGACATCTTGCGCTTCGGTACAGCCATTAGCTTCTCTTCTCTCTCTCGGCGCGGTCGGCATCGCCTGCCGCTGCGCCTGCAACATCTGATTCGGATGACTGGAACCCGGCAAGCGCAGACCATCGCGGATCTGTTACTACCTTGGGTTCCCTGTCTGGAAAGTCGGCCAGTCTTTCGCCCGTCTCCGGGTCGAGTCCTGGGCAATCCGGACGACATACCGGTTGAAACGGCAGTGACAGCACTACCGCATCCCTGACGGACGGCTCGAGGTCAATATGATCCTCGACAACCGTGTAGTCAAAAGCTTCGTCAACAGAGTACGCGAAAAGCTCCTGGATTTCGACTTCGACAGGCAGTTCGATCGCATCGAGGCATCGACCGCACTCGCCGGTGGCGATTGTGGTGACGTCTGCGGAGACGAGAATGCCGTCGTGCAGCCCTTCCAGGCGCACGTCGAGGTGCATTGTCGCCCCCTCGGGAATGCCGATCATGGCATTGCCGAAGGATTCTGGCACGGTGATATCGAGGTCGCGCTCGCGCATCTCGCCGGGGCGGTGCATGAGGTCGTACACCTCAACGGTGAACGGGGTGGGGGTGAAGTTCGACACAACCGACGATCTTACGCCCATAGGAGCGGATGCCGCCGGGCGCTGTGCGATCGCGTGGTCGCAGATCGACCGCCTCAGGCGCGAAGCGGGTCGATCTGCGACCACCCGGGGATCGGGCGAACCTACTCGCCGCCCTCCTTCAGCTCCACCGTCAGCGGCGCGAAGTCGGCGCCGATCACGTCTACTCCCTCCTCCTCGAGCTCCGCGAGCGCCTTCTCGACGTACTCGTTGCTGTAGGCGGATGCCGGCGGCTCGTCCTTGATGATCGTCGCGCCTGTCTCGTTGCTGGTCTCCAGGGCCATCGCCACCGTGGCGTCCCATGCGGCGGAGTCGATCGTGCCGACTCCCCCGGTGGTGGACGGCCAGATGAGCTTGTTGACCTCGTTGGTCATCCAGAGCTGGTGGGAGAGCCCGAGCGTGGATCCCGCATCGGTCACGATGTCGGCGGCGCCCTGGGCGTCGTCGCGCGCGAAGGCCCAGCCCTTGATGCTCGCCTTGATGAATTTCACCGTGGTGTCGGCGTAGTCGGCGTCGTCTTCGAGACGGCCCGCATCCGCCCAGATCGCGTCCTGGAGCATGGAGGTGCCCTCTTCGTTCCAGTCGATCACGTTGAAGTCGTCGGCGGTGTAGAGCTCGCCGGTCGCCGGGTCGACGGTCTCGAGCAGCTGGGCGTACTCGTTGTAGGTCATCGCCTGCGCCGCGTCGATGTCGCCGGAGAGCAGCGCGTTCATGTCGAAGTTCTGCGAGACCACGGTGACGTCGTCGGTCACCCCCGCCTTGTTGAGGCCCGCGTAGAGCTCCCACTCGTTGCCGTAGCCCCAGCTGCCGATGGTCTTGCCGCCGAGGTCGGCCGCCGAGGTGATGTCCTGGTCCTTGAACGACACCTGCAGGGTCGCGGAGCGCTCGAAGATCTGGGCGACGTCGGTGATGTTCGCGCCGTTCTCGATGGAGCCGAGCACCTTCGGCACCCACGAGATCGCGTAGTCCACGTCTCCCGCCGCCAGGGCGTCCTGCGGCACGATGTCGCCGCCGCCCTCGATGATCTGCACATCGAGCCCCTCGTCCTCGTAGTAGCCCTCCGAGACCGCCGCGTAGTACCCCGCGAACTGCGCCTGGGTGAGCCACTGCAGCTGCAGCTTCACCGGGGTGAGCGACGAGTCGTCGCCGCCCGCGTTGTCCGCGGAGCCCGAACTGCCGCAGCCGGAGAGCACGAGTGCCCCGACCGCCGCTGCCGCTGCCACGCCGAATATGAACCGATTGCCGTGTTTCAACTGGTGCCTCCTGTGTGCCGTGGAAAAGGGAGTGGTGCGGTGTTACCTCGCGCGCGCGTGGCGCGTGAAGAATCTCTCGATAGCGAGGGTGGCGGTGAAGAAGAGGAGGCCGACGATGATCGCGCCGACCACGAAGGCCCACGCGCGCGCGTAGTTACTTCCGGATGCCGCGGACGTGATGAGCGAGCCGATTCCCGAACGCGGGCCCCCGAAATACTCCGCGACGATCGCGGAGATCACGGCGAGGGAGGACGCGATGCGCAGCCCGGTGAACATGAACGGGAGGGCACTCGGGATCGTCACGGTGCGCGCGGTCTGCCATCCGCTCGCCGCGTACGCGCGCATCAGGTCGCGTTGCACGGGTCGCACCTGGCGGAGGCCCCGCAGGCTGTTGATGAAGACGGGGACGAACACGGCGATGGCGGCCACGATCACCCGGGCGATCTCGAGCTGCGCGCCGAACATCGTGTAGAGCACCGGGGCGAGCGCCACGATCGGCACCACGGCGATCGCCGCGATCACCGGGGCGAACATCTCGTCGAGCACACGCACGAAGGCGGCGACCACCGCGGCCACGACACCGAGCAGGGAGCCCACCACGAGACCGACCAGCGCGTTGGTGCCCGTCACCAGACTGGCGCCCGCGATGCTCGGCAGCAGGTCGCCGAACTCCCCGCCGATCGCGAGCGGGCTCGGGAGGAAGAACGCGGGGATGTCGCCGATCACGACGGCGAGCTGCCAGACCAGCAGCAGCGCGGCGAAGAGCGCCACGGGCGGGAGCACCCGGGAGACGAGGGCGGAGGCCGCTGCATTCATCGCAGGTCGACTCCCACGCCCGGCGCATCCGCCCCGTGGAGCGCCTCGCGCACCCGGGTGACCGCCTCGAAGAAGCCGGCGTTCTCGCGCAGGTCCTCGTCGCGGTCGGCCGCCGACCCCAGGCGCACGTCGACGATGTCGCGGATGCGCCCGGGCCTCGGCGACATCACCACCACGCGGTCGGAGAGGAACACGGCCTCGGGGATCGAATGGGTCACGAAGACCACGGCGGCGCCGGTCTCGGCGGTGATGCGGGTCAGCTCCAGCTGCATGTGCTCGCGGGTCATCTCGTCGAGGGCGCCGAAGGGCTCGTCCATGAGCAGCAGTCGCGGCTGCTCGGCGATCGCGCGGGCGATCGCGACGCGCTGCTGCATTCCGCCGGAGAGCTGGTCGGGGAAGCGGTCGGCGAAGTCGCTGAGGCCCACGAGCGCGATGAGCTCGGCCGCCCGCTTCGCGCGCTGCGCCCTGCCCACGCCGTGCAGCTCGAGCGGAAGCTCGATGTTCGCCGTCACCGTGCGCCACGGCAGCAGTCCCGCCTGCTGGAAGGCGATGCCGTACTCCTGGTCGAGCCGCGCCCGCCGGGCGGTCTTGCCGAAGACGCTGATGGAGCCCGAGGTGGGCTCGTCGAGGTCGGCGATGAGCCGCAGCAGGGTGCTCTTGCCGCAGCCGGAGGGACCGATGAGCGACACGAACTCGCCGGGCGCCACGCTCAGGCTCACGTCGCTGAGGGCGGTCACCGCCCCGCCCTTCGTGCTGAAGACCCGGTCGACGTTCGCGACCTCGACTGCTGCGTTCATGCGTGTACCTCCGCGCGACGGTACCGGCCGAAGGCCAGCCCGAGTAGGGCGACGAGACCGGCGGCCACCAGGCCGAGCACGATCGCGCCGAAGATGGGTGCCCACGGCTTGGCCGGGTCACTGGACGCGAAGTTCGCGAACTCGAGGATCATGCGCCCGATGCCGCCGGGCAGTCCGATGGAGACCTCCGCCACGACGGTGCCGACCACCGCGTTCGCGGCGCCCAGCCGCAGCGCGGGCAGCAGGTAGGGCACGCTCGCCGGCAGCCGCAGGTGCACGAGCGTTCGCCAGCGGCTCGCCGCGTAGGAGTGCATCAGCTCGGTGTGGATCACGTCGGGCGACTGCAGTCCGCGCAGGGCGCCGACCGCGATGGGGAAGAACGCGAGGTAGGAGGCGATCACCGCCACCGACATCCAGTTCTCCCACTCGAAGGCGCCGAACTCGAGCCGGTTGCCCCAGCCCTTCACGAGCGGGGCGAGCGCGATCAGCGGCACGGTCTGGCTGAGGATCACGAGGGGCAGCACCGCCGACTCCGCGATGCGGAAGCGCTGCATCAGCAGGGCGAGGGCGAACCCGACCACGAGCGCGATCAGCAGTCCGGCCGCGGCGACACCGAGGCTGAACAGAGCGGCGAGCGCCACGGCCAGCCAGAGCGGCTGCGCGCCGATCGCGCCGGTGATCGGGTCGCCGAGACGCGCGAACATCTCCCAGACGTGCGGCATGGCGAGGTCGCTGGTGCGCGGAAGCAGCCGGAGTCCCGAGCCGCGCACCGCGGCATCCGCTCCCACCACCCAGCCGTCCGCCGGGCCGAGGAGCTTGTACAGCTCCCAGACGGCGGCGACGAGCACCACCGCGAGCGCACCGAGAAGAACGGGGCGGATGCGACGCACCGGCTAGGCCTTCGCCGTGATGTGCTCGCGCATGGCCGGGATGACCGTCTCGCCGTAGACGCGCAGCGTCTCCTCTTTGTTGTCGTGCTGCAGGTAGCCGGCGAACTGGTCGACGCCGATGGCCTTCAGCGCCTTCAGCTTCTCGATGTGCTGCTCGGCCGTGCCGAGCAGGCAGAATCGGTCGACGATCTCGTCGGGCACGAAGTCGGCGTGGGTGTTGCCGGCCCGGCCGTGCTCGTTGTAGTCGTAGCCCTCGCGGCCCTTGATGTAGTCGGTGAGCGCCTGCGGCACCGACGAACCCTCACCGTACTTGGCGACGATGTCGGCCACGTGGTTGCCGACCATCCCGCCGAACCAGCGGTTCTGGTCGCGCATGTGCTGCCAGTCCGAGCCGATGTACATGGGTGCGGCCACGCAGAACTTCACGGCCATCGGGTCGCGGCCGGCGTTCTCGGCCGCGGTGCGCACGGTCGTGATCATCCACTCCGCCACATCGAGGTCGGCCATCTGCAGGATGAAGCCGTCGCCGACCTCCCCCGCCACCTTCAGGGCGAGCGGCCCGTAGGCCGCCACCCAGATGTCGAGGGTGGAGCCGACACTCCAGGGGAACTGCAGGGTGGCGCCGTTGTACTCCACAGGGCGCGAGTTCGCGAGCTCGCGGATCACGTGGATCGACTCGCGCAGGTCGCGCAGCGTCGTCGGCTTGCCGTTCGTGACGCGCACCGCCGAGTCGCCGCGGCCGATGCCGCAGATGGTGCGGTTGCCGTACATCTCGTTCAGGGTCGCGTAGGTGGAGGCGGTGACCGTCCAGTCGCGGGTGGCGGGGTTGGTGACCATGGGCCCCACGATCACGCGCCGCGTCTCGGCGAGGATCTGGCTGTAGATCACGTAGGGCTCCTGCCAGAGCAGGTGCGAGTCGAAGGTCCAGACGTGGCTGAACCCGTGCTGCTCGGCGAGTTTCGCGAGCGCCACCGTGCGCGAGGCCGGCGGGTTGGTCTGCAGTACTGCTCCGAAGTCCATCTGGTTCCCTTGCGTCAGATCAGGTACTGGCTGAGGCCGCGCTTGACGTACTTTCCATCGCCCTTGGTGCCGAGGTAGGTGTTGTCGTCGACCACGATCCGTCCGCGGGAGATCACGGTGTCGACGTGGCCGTCGATCTCGTAGCCCTCCCAGGCGGAGTAGTCCATGTTCATGTGGTGCGTGCGGCCGGTTGGCGAGCCTTCGGCATCGACCCCGACGCCGATCGAGGTGTGCCCGTTCGGGTCGTAGACGACGATGTCGCCGTCCGCCCCCGGCTGGATCACGCCCTTCGTGCCGTACATCCCGAACATGCGTGCCGGCGTGGTGGAGGTGAGCTCGACCCAGCGCGACAGCGAGATCTGGCCGTCGACGACGCCCTGGTACATCAGGTCCATGCGGTGCTCGACGGAGCCGATGCCGTTCGGGATCTTGGAGAAGTCGGCCAGTCCCATGTCCTTCTGGCCCTTCATGCAGAAGGGGCAGTGGTCGGTGGAGACCATCTGGATGTCGTTGGTGCGCAGCGCCTGCCACATGTGGTGCTGGTGCCCCTCCGCCTTCGACCGCAGCGGGGTGGAGCACACCCACTTCGCGCCCTCGAAGGAGCCCCACTCCTCGCTCGACGCTCCGAGGTTGTCCTCCAGCGAGAGGTAGAGGTACTGCGGGCAGGTCTCGCCGAACACGTTCTGGCCGTTGTCGCGGGCGGTGGCGATCTGCTCCACCGCCTGCTTGGCCGAGACGTGCACCACGTAGAGCGGGGCGCCGGTGAGGTTCGCGAGCATGATCGCCCGGTGGGTCGCCTCCTCCTCCGCCTGCCAGGGGCGGGTGAGCCCGTGGAAGTAGGGCGAGGTGTTGCCGGCCCGCACCGCCTGCTCGACGAGCAGGTCGATGACGCTCCCGTTCTCGGCGTGCATCATCATCAGCGCCCCGTTGGAGGCGCCCTTCTGCATCGCCTTCACGATCTGGCCGTCGTCGGAGAGGAACACGCCCTTGTAGGCCATGAACATCTTGAAGCTGGTGACGCCCTCCTCGACGAGCTCGTCCATCGCGACCAGCGAGGAGTCCTGCACGTCGGAGAGGATCTGGTGGAAGCCGTAGTCGATGGCGCAGTTGCCCGCGGCCTTCTCGTGCCACTTCGCGTACTGCTCGATCACGTTCTCGCCCGCGTACTGCACGACGAAGTCGACGATGCTCGTGGTGCCGCCGTGCGCGGCCGCGCGGGTGCCCGTCTCGAAGGTGTCCGACGCCTCGGTGCCGCCGAAGGGCATCTGCATGTGGGTGTGGGCGTCGATGCCGCCCGGGATCACGTACCTGCCCGCCGCGTCGATCACCGTGTCGACGTTGCGCTCCAGCTCGAAGCCGAGCAGGGTCGACCCGGGGGCGAGCACCGCCGCGATGGTCTCGCCGTCGATCAGCACGTCGGCGAGGCCGGATCCCGTCGCGTTGACGACGAGGCCGTTCTTGATGAGGGTCTTCATCGGCTGCTCCTGTCTGACCGCTACGGCTTCGGGATCGAGGTGTACGAGTCCGGCCGGCGGTCGCGGTAGAACTGCCAGTCGTCGCGCATCTGGCGCACCATGTCCATCTCGAGGTCGCGGATCAGCACCTCCTCGTCGCTGCCCGATCCGCGCTCCCCCACGAAGTTTCCGCGCGGGTCGATCACCTGGCTGGTGCCGTAGAAGTCGACGGCGAGCTCGCCGTACTCGTTGTCCTCACGGCCGACGCGGTTGGGCTGCAGCACGAAGTAGCCGTTGGCCACCGCCGCTGCCGGACCCTCGACCTCCCACAGGCGGTTGGAGAGGCCCGGCTTCGTGGCGTTCGGGTTGAACACCATGTGCGCGCCGTTGAGTCCCAGCTCGCGCCATCCCTCCGGGAAGTGGCGGTCGTAGCAGATGTAGAGGCCGATCTTGCCGACGGAGGTGTCGAAGACCGGGTAGCCGAGGTTGCCCGGCCGGAAGTAGAACTTCTCCCAGAAACGGTCGAGGTGCGGCAGGTGGTGCTTGCGGTACTTGCCGAGGATCGTGCCGTCCGCCTCGACGATCACGGCGGTGTTGTAGTACACCCCGGTGATGTCCTCCTCGTAGATCGGCAGGATCATGACGAGGTTCAGCTCCTTGGCGAGCGCCGCGAAGCGCTGCACGATCGGGCCGTCGGCCTGCTCGGCGAAGCGGTAGTACTTCTTGTCCTCGGTGATGCCGAAGTACGGGCCGTAGAACAGCTCCTGGAAGCAGATGACCTGCGCCCCGTCCGCCGCAGCGTCCCGCGCGAACTGCTCGTGCTTGGCGAGCATCGATTCCTTGTCGCCGGTCCACGTGGTCTGGGTGATTGCTGCGCGTACTACGGTCATGCCTTACCTCCGTGGGAAGAACGAGCTTTTCGTAATTATTCGTCGCGAACGTTTCCCGTTCGTTTCCGCGTGTGTCGTTGGCGTAAAACCTACAAGCCGCTGCGCGGCGTCGACAGCCCCGCGAACCAGCCGACGAGAACGGATGCCGGCGCGAGCGCCGCGCGCGCCCGCACCCGCCACGAGACGCCGCGTCGCAGAGCCCGCAGCACCTCGTGCACGTCGTGCTCGCCCACGGCCTCCGGGCCCTGCGGCGCGGACGAGCGTGCGCCCACGCCCGCGAACGACTCCCGCTCGACCGCCGCCCGCAGCCGCGCGAGCGACTCGACCACCGCCGTGTGCGTGATCGGAGAACCGCCCACCGGTCCGGATGCGGCGAAGACGTCGCCGTCGGAACAGAGCCGCGCCACGAACTCGCGCGGGGTCTCCGCGTCGCTGAGGCGCCAGCCGAGGTCGAGAGCCGTGTCGCGCAGTTCGTCCCACGCCCCGATCACGCTGCCACCCCCGTGCAGTGAGCGCATCCGCGACCGTCGCCTGCCGATCCGGTTCATCGCGGGAATCGCCAGCACCACGATCAGGGCGAGTGCCGCGGCGGCGAGCACCACGGCGTTCCAGTCGAAGGCACGCTCGAGCTGCGGGGTGGTGGTGTCGTCGGGGTCGAGGGCCTCGGCCTCCGGGTCGACCTCGGGGGCGGGGGCGACCGGCGCCGCGGTGGACTCGTCGATGTCGGGGGTCGCCGGGTCGTCCACGGCGGCCGAGGGGTAGAACGGCGCAGTGCCGCGGCCGATCGTGGGCTCGAAGCGCACCCAGCCGACGGTGTCGAAGTACAGTTCCGGCCAGGCGTGCAGGTCGTCGGTGGTGACCGTGAACTCGGGTTCGCCGTCCTCCGTGGTGTCGCTGAGGGCTCCGGTGGTGAAGCCGACCGCGATGCGCGCGGGGATGCCGAGCGTGCGCGCCATCGCCGCCATCGCGGAGGAGAAGTGCACACAGTATCCGCTCTTCTCCTCGAGGAAGGTGCCGATGACCTCGGCGCTGGTGCCGTCGTAGCCGCCGTCGACCGGCGCATCCTCGGAGTAGGCGAAGTCCCCGCCGCGGAAGTACTGCTGCAACGCGATGGCCTTGTCGTAGTTCGTCGCGGCGTCGCCGACGGCGAGGAGGGCCTCCTCCCGCACGATCGGCGGCAGTTCCTCGGGGACCTCGAGGTACGGGGCCAGCTCGGGCGTCACCGCGGGGTCGACGGCGCGCAGCTGGTCGCTGGTGGGCGCCGCGAGCTCGCTGGCCACCGTGTACTGCTGGCCGCGCACACTCGACCGGGCGGTGCGCAGGTTGAGGGTCTCCGGGTCCCACACCCACGACCCGACCAGGCCGGTGACGCTGGTGGGCGCGTAGGGCACCGGCAGCCAGCGGCCGCGCACGTTGCCCATCTGCACGGTGGTCTCGCTGGCGAGGACCGGCACATCCGTCGATCGTCCGGGCGCCGGCGTGATCGCCTCCGGGTCGTTGTCCCGCGTGCCGGAGCCGACGCGCGGCGACCACTGGCCCTCGGTGAACTCGTCGAGGGTGGTCATGCGCAGGTATTCGCGGTCGTCGGCGGTCGTCGTGTAGGTGAGCGCCACCACCGGATCGGAGCGGCGCAGATCGTTGCCGAGGTCGATGATCGGGTTGAGCCCGGTGGAGTAGCCCTCCGCCGCCACGGAGTTCTCCGGCGCCTCAACGGGCGGCAGGACGAGGGGCACGACGAGCGCGGTGACGATGGCGATCGCGCCGAAGCCGACGGCCACAGCGGGCTGCGCGCGCGCGGACGCCGCGTAGACGAGCAGCAGCCAGGCGGCCGAGACCAGCACGAAGGCGAAGGGGTCGGTGAACTCCGGGCGGACGAAGCCGGGTGCCGCGACGACGAGCAGCAGCGGCACCCCGGTGAGGGCCGGCGTTCTGGCGACGAAGACGAGGGCGTCGATGGCGAGGGCGACGAGCCCGGACGCACCGGCGAGGATGAAGAGGATGCCGGGCACGGCCTCCGCGGGAACGCCCTGCTCCTGGATCGAGATGCTCCCCGCCGTGATCAGCTCGTCGAAGCGCTCCACGGTTCCGAGCGTCGGGACGACCCCGAGGATCGCGGTGTCGGTGGCGAAGACGAGGGTGAGGACCGCGAGCAGGGTGAGGGCGCCCGCGGCCAGTGGGGCGATCGGTCGGCGCCAGAGCGCGCGCACGACGGCGGTGACTCCCAGCACCGCGACGACGACACCGGCGCAGACCAGCCACCACCAGAAGCCGTCGAGCAGGCGGCCCAGCCCGCCGATGGCGACGAGGACGGCGAGGACGCACACCACGGCGATCCGCAGGGTCGCGATCGGCGCCCGCGTCGCGCGGGTGCTGCGCGGTCCCGGCGCGCGGGGCGACGGCCGTCCGGTCGCCTGCCCCCGCGCCGGCGCGGTGCGCAGGGGCGGCGCGGTGCGCTCAGCTGTGGACATCGCGTCGCCCCGTCCAGTCGGCCCCGGAAGCCTGAACCGTCGCCGTGGTCGAATCGGCGGAGAGCGTGCCGAGCCCGTCGCCGTCGAGAGCGGCGCTCCAGACCTCGGCGGGGTCGTCGGTGGGACGCACAGCGATGCACTGCCAGCCGGCACGCGTCAGATCCTCGAGCGCGGAGGAGCCCGGTTCGGCGATCACGAGTGCGACGCCGTTCTCGTGCCGCTCGCGCTGGCCGGAGATCCAGCGCACCGTGTCACTGCTCGGTCGGCTCACCACCGCGAAGAGCGGTCCGCGCATCTCGGCCTCGCTGCGGGCGGATGCGCTCGCCTGCGCGCCGCCGACGAGCTCGGCGCGGGCGAGGCTCGCGAGGAAGTCGACGTCGTGGCCTGTACCGCCGCCGACCTGGGTGGGTGCCACGAGCTGGGCGGGCGCGGTCTCGCGCAGTTGGAGGAGGAATCCCTCGCCAACGAGATGCACGCCGAGAGAGGCGACCATGGAGAGCGCCCACTCGAACTCGTCGGCGTCCGGCGAGTAGCCGTCGGCCCGGGTGTCGAGGATGATGCGCGCGGTGGGAAAGCTGCTCTCCTCCTCCTGGCGCACCATCAGGTCGCCGTGCCGGGCGCTCGCCCGCCAGTGCACGCGGCGCAGTGCGTCACCGCTGCGGTACTCGCGTGTCATCAGGTCGTCGTTGTTGCCCGCCGAGTTGCGGCGGCTCGCGCGCACCGATCCGTCGCCGCCGGCCAGCGAGAAGCTGCTGCCGCCGAGGACGGTGACGCGGGGCGCCACGATCAGCGAGCGGGCGGCGCCCACCTCCGAACGCCGGAGGGCGAGGCCGAAGGGGTCGGCGCGCTCGACGAGCAGTGGCCCGATCTCGAGGACTCCGCGCACGGGCGGGTGCACGGTGTACTCGAGCCTGGTCACCCGCCGGGCGAAACGCGCGGAGGGCAGCGGGGCGAGACGCGCGTGGTCGGTTCCGAAGGGCCACCACGGGAGCACGTCGCGCCAGACGGCCTGGGAGCTGCGGCTCGCCGCCGTGTTCGCGACCTCCAACGACACGGTGACCGGGCTGCCGACGGAGATAACGTCGCTGGAGAAGCGGCGGCCCGCGCTGAGCCGGGGCGAGCGGAACCGCACCAGGAGCAGGGCGAAGAGCACGAGGCCCGCGAGCAGGCAGGCCGCGAACAGCAGCTGCTCGTTGCCCAGCACGTAGGCGGCCACCAGCAGCACCGCGGCCGCGACGGCGACGCCGCGGCCCCGCGGGGTGAGCCGCGCGGCACGCTCGCGTCTGGTGGAGCGCGCCATCCGCCTAGCCGGCCTGCCCGGAGAGGGTGGTGCGCCCCAGGCTGCCGCTCGCGCCGAGCGGCACGGCGGTGTGGGCGACGATGCGCGCGATGATCTCGGCCACGCTCGCACGCGCCACGCCGCCGCTGCGATTCGCGGCGATCAGGCGGTGGGCGAGCACCGGCGCGACGATCGCGTTGATGTCGTCGGGCAGCACGAACTCGCGGCCGTCGAGAGCGGCGCGCACCTTCGCCGCGCGTACCAGCTGGAGGGTGGCGCGCGGGCTGGCGCCGAGACGCAGTTCCGGGTCGGTGCGCGTGGCCTGCGCGATGCGCACCACGTACTGCTCGACGGCCTCGCTCACGAAGACGTTGCGCGCCGTGCGGATCATCGCGGCCAGATCGGCGCTCGAGACCACCGGTTCCACGTTCTCCAGCGGGCTGCTGGTCTCGCGCGAGCGCAGCATCGCGATCTCGGCGGAGGCGTCGGGGTAGCCCATGGAGATGCGGGCCATGAAGCGGTCCCGCTGGGCCTCGGGCAGAGCGTAGGTGCCCTCCATCTCGATGGGGTTCTGGGTGGCGACGACGGTGAAGGGGGTGGCGAGCGCGTAGGTCGTGCCGTCGACCGTGACCTGCTTCTCCTCCATGCACTCCAGCAGCGCCGACTGGGTCTTCGGGCTCGCCCGGTTGATCTCGTCGCCGATCACGAGGTTGGCGAACACCGGTCCAGGCTTGAACTCGAACTCGCGGTCGGACTGGTTGTAGATGGAGACGCCGGTGATGTCGGAGGGCAGGAGGTCGGGGGTGAACTGGATACGCGACACGGAGCAGTCGAGGCTCTTGGCCAGCGCCCGGGCGAGCATCGTCTTGCCGACGCCCGGCACGTCCTCGATGAGCAGGTGTCCCTCGGCGAGGATCACCGTGAGCGCCATCTCGACGGCCTCGCGCTTGCCGTCGATCACCGTCTCCACCGACTGCACGATGGCCCGGCTGGCGCGGAAGAACTGCTCTATCGACAGCACGGCGTCCCCCTCGGTGGAGACTGCGTCCTGCCCTGGCCCGAACTGCTCAGCGATGCTGTTCACGAGTCGAGTCTGTCAGAACATCACGAATTGTCACCCTGAGAATCCGCCGGTGTCGCAGGGGATAGCGTTGGGCGGATGAAGATCACCGTTCTCTCCGGCGGAGTGGGCGGCGCCCGCTTCCTCCGCGGGCTGCGCGACGCCGCGCCCTCCGACTCCCTCACCGCCGTCGTCAACACCGGCGACGACATGTGGCTCACCGGCCTGCGCATCGCGCCCGACCTCGACTCGATCATGTACACCCTCGCCGGGGAGAACGACGAGCAGCGCGGCTGGGGCCGGGTCGGGGAGACGGAGCGCGTCAGCGGGGAGCTGCGCGCCTACGGTGTCGGCTGGCCGTGGTTCACGCTCGGCGACCTCGACATCGGCACCCACCTCACTCGCAGCCATCTGCTGCGCGAGGGAGTACCGCTCAGCGCGGTCACCGCCCGCCTCACGAGCCGCTGGCCCCTCGGCGTCGACTTGATCCCCGCCACCGACGACGAGGTCGAGACCCACGTGGAGGTGGAGGGCGGAGAGCTGCTGCACTTCCAGGAGTGGTGGACGAGGCACCGCGCCTCGCTGCCCGCCCGCGCGTTCGTGCAGCGGAACGTGGAGCAGTCGCGCCCGGCACCCGGCGTGCTGGAGGCCATCGCAGACGCGGACGTGATCCTCGTGGCACCCTCGAACCCGGTGGTGTCGGTCGGCACCATTCTCGGGATTCCGGGTATCCGGTCGGCTCTCGTCGCGGCATCCGCCCCCGTTGTCGGCGTCTCGCCGATCATCGACGGCTCCGCGGTGCGCGGCATGGCCGACGCATGCCTCAGCGCGATCGGCGTCGAGACCTCCGCCCTCGCCGTGGCGCGGCACTACGGCTCACGGTCGTCGGGCGGCCTGCTCGACGCGTGGCTGGTCGACGAGGCCGACGCCGCCGCGTTGCCGGAGCTGAGGGCGGCGGGTCTTGCGGCGCACGCGGTGCCGCTCTGGATGCGCGACCCCGCGACGAGCGCTCAGCTCGCCCGCGACGCGCTGGAGCTGGCCGCTACAGCTCGGTAGCCGACCAGCTGCCGGGCAGCGGGTCGGTGGAGGCGACCGTGCGCGACGGGGCGAGCAGCCGGGTGCGCTCGTCGAGTTCTGCCACGATCTGCGCGTCGACGATCTCCTCCCGGTCGCTGTCCACGGCGATCGCGAGCACCTCGGTCGCCGGGCCGAGAACGAGGTCGGCGGTGGTGAGATGGCCGTTCTCGTCCATGGCCGGAATCCTGATGGCGGAGGTCTCGTGGCTCAGACCGAGAGCAGCCGTCAGACGCACGACGGCGTCGGCGAGATCCGTTCCGGTGACGAACGATTTTCCGGCGTAGGTGAGCTGTTTCATTCCACGATCCTCCCGCGCATCCTCGAACACGACTAAGCCTTGCCTCTCTCCGGCAGGTGTGAGACGGGGCGATCAGTCGGCGAGCGGGCGCGACGCGAGCACACGACTGATTCGGGCGAGCAGTTCCCCCGGATCGTCGAGGTCGTCGGCGTTGACCTGGATGACCACCCTGCGCGACCGCACCACCAGGTCGCCCCGATAGTTGTGGCCGTTCGAGGTGCGGATCCATTCGTTGGCCGCGAGCCCCGGTATACCGGCGGTGACGGCGATCACCCGCAGCATCGACTCTGGCGGGATTCGGATCCGCCGTCGACAAGGGGCACCGCCGCGCGCAGCGTCGCCGCACCCGCGCCCCGGGGACAACGGGCCGCCGCATCGGTGATTGCGGCGACGCTCGCCAGCGGCGAGCGACGGTAGACGATGTAGTCGCCGACCGCGACCAGGCGGGGGAGCTCGAGCACACCCGCGCATCCGCCCCCGTGTGATTCCGGCCTGCAGCCCTTGTGCGCTCGAGAAGGGACGGCCCAGGAGCGACGACGGCAGTGGTGTGCGGGGTTTCACGGGGTACAGGGTGGCACGATGCTCGGCGGCTCGGGGCGCGGGCTCAGCCCAGCAGCGCCGCCGTGCGCTCCCCCACGCGGGCCGCAAGCGCGTGCAGCTCGTCGATCGTGTCCACGTCGGTGCGCAGCCCGGAGTCGACCGGGATGTCCAGCTCCGTGTACCCGGCGTCGAGGTGCGCCTGCCGCGATCCCGGCCCGAAGGCGGTGCTGTGCACCTGGCCGTCTGCGGCCGTCACGAGCGTCGTTCCCGCACCCGCGGCATCCGCCACCATGGCGAGCGGATGCTCCGCCGCCGCCGCGAGCGCCAGGTCGAGTTCCCGAGACGTGAGGGCGGGCAGATCGCCCAGCAGCACGGCGATGCCGCGGCCGGGGGCGCCCAGTTCGGCGGCCGTCGCGATTCCGCTGGCGATGGCGGTCCCGAGACCGGACGGCTGCTCCTCGATCACCACGAGCGCCTCGAGGTCGTCGAAGCCGGCCGCGGCGGCGGTGCTCGTGACGACGAGCACGCCGATCACACTCGTGGCGGCGAGCGCTGCGGACACCGTGTCGAGGGCGATGGCGAGCGCGAGCTCGGCCCGCTGCGGGGAGTCGCCGAAGCGGGACTTGGCGTCGTCGGTGCCCTTGACCGGGATCACGACGACCCATTCGGTGGTGGGCCGGGGCTCGTGCGAGACGGCGACCGGCTTGCCCGTGCGGCGGATCCCGGTGTCGCGCGGGCGCGCCTCGAACTGCTCGACGGCGGCGCGGCCGATGGCGGAGCGGGCGGACTCCCGGGAGAAGGGCGCGTCGCTCACGAGGTCGCTCCTCCGGAATCGCGGCGTGCGGCGGCGGCCGCCAGTCCCGCCTCGTAGCCCTCGCGCCAGGCCTCCTCGGTGCCCAGTCGGAACAGGTCCTTCTCGGCCGGCCGGATGAGCACCCGTGCGCCGGGCGCCACCGGGTCGAGAAGCCGGGAGAGTCCGCGCACGACGGCGATCGGGAGTCCGCCGTTCTTGCCCTTCACGAGGTCGGCGGCCGCGGCGATCTCGTCGCCCACGGCGGGCAGCGTCACGTCGAGCCGCCGCCCCTGGGCGTCGAGGCTGCCGCGCAGGTCGTCGATGAGGCGCAGCCCGCTGCCGCCGATGGCGACGTCGGTCTGGCCCTCGCGCCAGGCGCGTCCGAGGGTGTCAGTGACGACGACGCCGAGGCGGATGCCGAAGCGCTCCTGCAGTGCGAGGCGCAGGCGCAGGGCGGAGGCGTCCGGGTCGACGGGCAGCAGAAGGACTGTACCCTCCGGGGTGTTGCTGGAGTCGACGCCGGCCGCGGCCGCGACCATGCCGAGACGGTTCTCCACGATGCGGGTGACGCCGCCGGGGTGCGCGCGGGTCGCGACGACCCGCACGGTCTCGGCGGTGATCGCGTCCTCCCGGTCGGCGGCCTGCACAACGCGCCCCTCGGCCTTGGAGACGATCTTGCTCGTGATGGCGATGATGTCGCCGTCGGCGAGAAGCCCGTCGAGGGCGTCGCCGATGATCTGCACGAGGTCGTCGCCGGAGTGGATCTCCGGGATTCCGGCCGCGGCGTAGACGGATAGCACGCCGGTCAGCGGACGAGCTTGGGCAGCACGTCGCGCCCGAAGACGTCGATCCACTCGCGCTGGTTGCGTCCGACGTTGTGCAGGTAGATGCGGTCGAAGCCGAGGTCGACGAACTTCTGGATGTACGCACGGTGCACGTCGGGGTCGGCGTCGATCACCATGCGGCCCTCGAAGTCCTCCGGGCGCACCAGCTTGGCCATCTGCTCCAGTTCGAACGGCGAGCGGATGTCGCCCTTCGGGAACTTCATGCCCCCGTTCGGCCACTCGAGAAGCGCATTGCGCATGGCCTCCTCCTCGGTGGGCGCCCAGCTCATGTGCAGCTGCAGCACGCGGGGCATCGTCGAGGGGTCCTTGCCCGCCTCGCGCGCGCCCTCGTCGAACTTTGCGAAGAGCCCGGAGATCTTCTCGAGCGGGGCGCCGACGGTGATGAGGCCGTCGACGTTCTTGCCCGCCCGTTTGGCGGTGACCGGGCCGGCCGTGGCGACGAGGATCTCGGGGGCCACCTCCGGCATGGTCCACAGCCGCGTGGACTCGAGTGTGAAGAACTGGCCGCTGTGCTTGACGTCCTTGCCCGCGAGCGAGGCCGCGAACAGCTTCTTGATGATGTCGATCGCCTCGAACATGCGGTTGATGCGCTCGGGGACCTCCGGCCAGTACTGGCCGACGATGTGCTCGTTGAGCGCCTCGCCCGAGCCGAGCCCGAGCCAGTGGCGTCCGGGGTACATCGCCGCGAGCGTGGCGGAGGCCTGCGCCACCATCGCCGGGTGCCAGCGGAAGGTGGGGGCGGTGACGCCGGGGCCCATGTCGCCCTTCGTGCGCTCGCCGATCGCGGCGAGCACGTTCCAGACGAAGGCGCTCTGCCCCTGCTGCGGCACCCAGGGCTGGAAGTGGTCTGCGGCCATCACGCCGGAGAAGCCGTGCTCCTCCGCGTAGGCGGAGAGGGCGACGGCCTCGGTCGGGTGGAACTGCTCGAGCATTGCGGCGTAGCCGACCTGCAAACCTGTCATGCCTCCATGATGGCACTCCCACGTTTCGATCTCGCTACGCGGGGCGTGCGCCAGACTGGGGTCTATGCTCCCCCGCACCGGTATCCCTGCGATGCTGCTCCCCCTGCTCCTGCTGGGCGGCTGCGCGGCGACGCCGCCCTCGCCCGCCCCGCCGCCCGCCGGCGTGGTGGTCGACTACCAGCTCGGAGGTGCATACGATCCAGCGGATGGCGTCGGCGGGGTCGTGCGGGACGCCACCGCGCCGCCCGCCCCCGGCCTCTACTCGGTCTGCTACCTCAACGGTTTCCAGACCCAGCCCTCGGAACGCGACCTCTGGCTCGAGGAGCGCGCCGACCTCGTGCTGACCGCGGAGGGCGGGCCGGTGATCGACGAGAACTGGCCAGACGAGCTGATCCTCGACATCTCCTCCGGTGCGAAGAGGTCCGCCATCGCAGGCCTGCAGGAGTCCGCGATCCGCGGCTGCGCCGTGTCCGGCTTCGATGCCGTGGAGTTCGACAACCTCGACAGCTTCACCCGCAGCGGGGGCGCCTTCGACGTCGACGACGCGCTCGATCTCGCCGCGCGCTACGTGCGGATCGCGCACGACGCCGGTCTCGCGGTCGGGCAGAAGAACACCGCGGAACTCGGCGAGCGCGGGCGCGACCTGGCCGGTTTCGACTTCGCCGTCGCCGAGGAGTGCCAGCGCTTCGACGAGTGCGCGGCCTACACCGCGGTCTTCGGCGACGCGGTGATCGACATCGAGTACTCGGACGACCTGCGCGGCACTTTCGACGAGGTGTGCGCCGACCCGACCGTGCCGGACTCCACCATCCTGCGCGACCGCGACCTCACGGCGCCGTCCGACCCGGAATACGTCTTCGAGCGCTGCTGACCCCCTACTCGAGCGTGTCGGTGCCGCGCAGCTTGGCCAGCAGGTCGGCCTTGTTCAGGCGCGAGTAGCCGGTGACGCCGGTCGCACCGGCGTGGGTGCGCAGCGCGACCATCGTCCAGGACTCGCTCGGCTCGGTGCTCGCGCGAACGGCGGATGTGCCGGTGTGCGACGTGCGGGACGCGGTGCGTGTGCGCACGGCGGGCGCACGGCGGGCGATCGGAGTGGAGGGGGCCGCCGCGCGCGCGGGCTTCACCGCCGCCGCCTTCGCCGGCTTCGCCGTCTTCGCTGCCTTCGACGCGGGCTTCACGGCCTTGGGGACCGGCTTCGCGGGGGCCTCGACCGTCACCGCGAGGGACTCCAGCGGCTCGGCGGACTTCGCCTTCGCGACCTTGCGCTGCTGCTTGGCCACGGCATCCGCTGCCTCGGTCTCCGCCGCCTTCCTCGCGCGCTTCTCGCTCTTCTTACGCGCCTTCGCCTCGAGTTCCTCGGCGATCTCCTTCGCCTTCTGCAGCTGGGCGGCGACGAGCTCGCGCTCCTTCTTCAGCTCCTTCTTGGCGGCCTTGACGGCCTTCTCGGCGAGGGCGGTGTCCTCGGCGAGCGCCTTCTTCAAGAACTTCGCCTCGGCGGCGAGGCGTGCGGCCTTCTTCGCCGACTTGTCGGGCTTCTTCGCGTCGGACTTCTTGCCGCTCTTCTTGCCTGATGCCTTCTCGGACTTCGCTGCCACGGTGTACTCCTCGTTCGGGATGCGCGCGCGGCCGGAACCGCGTCAGTAGAGCCATTCTCTCGCGAAAGTGCCGGTCACCCGTGTATGCGGGATGCGCGTGTGGTGAACGCGGCCGTGAGCGGCGGTGAACCGACGGCGGTCAGCGCTGCAGGTAGTCCGCGACCGCGTCGGGAACGTAGGGAGCCACGTCGCCGCCGAGCGCGGCGACCTGCCGCACCAGCGAGCTGGACACGTGGGCGTGCGCGGGATTCGGCAGCATGAAGATCGTCTCGACCCCCGCCAGGTTGCGGTTCACGATGGCCATCGGCGTCTCGTAGGCCACGTCGACCTGGGAGCGGATGCCCTTCACGAGAACGCTCGCACCGACATCCGTGCAGTAGTCCACCAGGAGGCCGACGCTCCAGCTGGTCACGACGATGTTCGAGGGCAGTCCGGCCGCGGCCACCGACTGCTCGATGAGCGACACGCGCTGGGCGATCGGCAGCAGGGCGGTCTTGCCCGGGTTGTGCACGACGAGCACGTGGAGTTCGTCGAAGAGGCCGGCCGCCCGGCCGATCACATCGAGATGGCCAAGGGTGATTGGATCGAACGATCCAGGAACAACAGCGATCCTCTTCATTGCTTCACCCTAGCCGGTGCACATTACCGATCTGTTTCCGCCGTCTGCGCCGCCTCGGCGACGAGCTCGTCGAGCACGATGCGCACGGCGCGGCGGGCCGCCCGGTCGGGCCGCAGCAGCGCCTCGATGCGGCGGCCGGCGCGCACGTCGGTGACCGGCAGCAGCACGAAGCGACCGGACGAGCGCTCGCGCGAGGTCTGGCGCGGGAGGAGTGCGACACCGTGGCCCGCCGTCACGAGGTTCTCGATCAGCGGCAGGTGTGTCGTGCGGTGCACCACCTTCGGCGGGATGCCGGCCTGCACGGCCATCGCGGTGAGCACACGGTCGAGCGGGTACTCGGGCGGCACGCCGATCCAGTTCTCGTGGATGACGTCGGCCACCCGCACGCTGCGCCGCGCCGCGAGCGGATGGTCGAGGGGCACACCCACGTCGAGGGGTTCGCGCAGCAGCGGCACCACGGTGAGGGCGGAGCGCTCGGGCGGCAGCACGTCGTCGGAGCGATGGGCGATCACGATGTCGTAGTCGGCGGTGATCGCGGCGAAGGCGTCCTGGGTCGTGTCGCGGTCGTCGATCTCGACGGTGATACCGGGGTAGGCGCGCAGCCGGGCGAGCAGGCCGGGCACGAAGAGCTCCGAGGCCGAGAAGAAGGTGGCGATGCGCACGACGCCGACCGGCTGCCCGCGGTAGGCGTCCCAGGTGGCCTCCGCCTCCGCGATCGCCACCGAGATCTTCACCGAGCTCTCGGCGAGCGCCCGTCCGGCGTCGGTGAGGCGCACCCCGCGGCCGGAGCGCTCGACCAGCACCACGCCCACCTGGCGCTGCAGTGTCTTGAGCTGCTGCGACACGGCGCTCGGCGACTTGCCCAGGGCGAGCGCCACCTCGGTGACGCTTCCGCGGTCGGCGAGTTCCCTGAGCAGGGCGAGCTGACTGACATCCATGAAGGCATCCTACAAAGACCCTGCGAAAAGCGGCTGTAGTCCTTCAACCTCGAATGAGCGACGATGGAGCAATGCTCCTCCGCGACCGCCTCCTCGCCCTCCTCGTCGCCGTGTGCTGGGGCGTGAACTTCCCGGTCACCGCGATCGCGCTCGAGCACTTCCCGCCGCTGTTCCTCGTGGCGCTGCGCTTCGCCCTGATCGCGATCCCGACGCTGATCTTCATCCCGCGCCCGAGGATCAAGCTGGTCTGGCTGTTGGGCGTCGGGCTCGGAATCGGCACCGTGCAGTTCGCGCTGCTCTACCTCTCGATGACGGCGGGCATGCCGAGCGGGCTCGCCTCCATCGTGCTGCAGGCGTCCGCGCCGTTCACCGTGATCATCGCCGCGATCTGGCTGCGCGAGCGCATCAGCACACGCCAGGCCGTGGGCATCGGCATCGCGGTGCTCGGGCTCGCGGCGATCGCCGTGCACCGGGCGCAGGTGGCCGCGTTACTTCCCGTCGTGCTCGCGCTCTGCGCGGCGCTCGGCTGGGCGATCGGCAACGTCTCCACCCGCAAGGCCCAGGCGCCGAACGCGCTGCACCTCACCCTGTGGATGTCGGTCATCCCGCCGATCCCGGTGTTCGTCGTCTCCTGGTTCGTCGAGGGCCCGGAGCGCATCGGCACGAGCCTGACCACCGCCTTCACCCTCGACGCGCTGCCCTCCGTGCTCGCACTGCTCTACCTGATCCTCATCGCCACCCTGCTCGGCTACGGGATCTGGACCGGCCTGCTCGCCAAGTACCCGTCGAGCACCGTGGCGCCGTTCTCGATGCTCGTGCCCGTGATCGGGGTGTTCTCCGCCTGGGTCGCATTCGGGGAGACGATCGATCTCGTGGAGGTGGTGGCCGGCTCCGCAGTCGTGCTCGGCGTGCTGGTGGCGAGCTACAAGCGCCGGGCGCGCATCGCGGACACCGGCCTCGCGCCCGTGCCGGTGCCCGGCGGCTGAGGCGACCGGAGCCCGCGCGCCCCGGCGGCGCTCAGCTCTTCGAGAGGAAGGCCTCGGCCTCGGCGTCGAGGCGGCGCGCCAGTGCGTCGCGCAGCTCCGGGTAGTCCTGCAGGGTCGGGTCGACCTCGAGCACCGCACTCGCGAGCTCGCGGGCCTCGGCGATGAGCACGCCGTCTTTCGCGACGCGCAGCAGGCGCAGGCTCGAGCGGCCGCCCGACTGGGTGTTTCCGAGGACGTCGCCCTCCTGGCGCAGCTCGAGGTCCTTCTGGGCCAGCTCGAAGCCGTCGAGGGTGGACGCGACCGCCTCGACCCGCTCCCGGGCGAGGGTTCCGTCTTGCGCGTGGGTGACGAACAGGCAGACGCTCGCGACTCCGCCGCGCCCGACCCGGCCGCGCAGCTGGTGCAGCTGCGACACCCCGAAGCGGTCGGCGTCGAGGATCACCATGGTGGAGGCGTTGGGCACGTCGACCCCGACCTCGATCACCGTCGTGGCCACCAGCATGTCGATCTCTCCGCGGGCGAAGCGCTGCATGATCGCGTCCTTCTCGTCGCTCGACAGACGCCCGTGCAGCGTCTCGATGCGCACACCGGCGAGCACGGGATTGCCCCGGAGCTCTGCGGTCGTCTCGGTGACGTTCGCGACCTGTCGCGGCGCATCCGCTGTCGTCTCGAGGGGTTCCTCGCCGTCGTCCTCCAGCTCCTTCGCGTCGATGGCGGGACAGACCACGAACACCTGCCTGCCGCGGCCGATCTCCTCGGCGGCGCGCTCCCAGGTGCGGTCGTAGAGCCGCTTCTCCGCCACGACGAAGCTCTTGATGGGAACGCGGCCCCCGGGCAGCTCCGCGATCGTCGAGATGTCGAGGTCGCCGAAGACGGTCATCGCGACCGTGCGCGGGATGGGCGTTGCCGTGAGCACCAGCACGTGCGGCGGAGTGGTGCCCTTGAGCCGCAGCGCCTCGCGCTGGTCGACGCCGAAGCGGTGCTGCTCGTCGACCACAACGAGGCCGAGGTCGAAGAACTCCACCCGGTCGGCGAGGAGCGCGTGCGTGCCGATGACGATGCTCGCCGAGCCGGACACCGCGCCGAGCAGGGCCTTGCGCCGGGCGGCGACCGGCAGCTGCCCGGTGAGCAGGGTGGGGCGCAGGCGCGCGGCGAGGTCGGGGCCGAGCGTTCTCACGATCGAGCGCAGGTGCTGCTGGGCGAGCACCTCCGTGGGCGCGAGCAGTGCCGACTGGCCGCCGGACTGGGCGACGGCGAGCATCGCGCGCAGCGCCACCAGCGTCTTGCCCGAGCCCACCTCGCCCTGCACGAGCCGGTTCATCGGGGTGCCCGAGGCGAGGTCGTCGGCGATCTCGGCACCGACCGAGCTCTGGTCGCCGGTGAGGGTGAAGGGAAGTGCGGCGTCGAAGCCGGCCAGCAGGGGGCCGGGCAGCCGCGGGGTGGACGCCACCTCGCGCAGCTTCGCACGCTGCTGCAGCAGCGCCGCCTGCAGCACGAAGGCCTCCTGGAAGCGCAGCGCCTTCTTCGCACCGCCCCACTCCGCGTCGGTCGCCGGTCGGTGGATGCTCTGCACCGCCCGCTCGTAGCTCATCAGCCTGCGCCGGGTGCGGATGGCGGCCGGCACCGGGTCGGGAAGCGGCGGCAGGGTGTCGAGCACCACGGCCATCGCCTTCTCGATCTGCCAGCTCGGCATCGAGCCGGAGGCCGGGTAGATGGGCACGAGCTTCTCGAGGAATTTCGTGGCCTCCTCTGTGCCGCCGGCCTCGTCGAAGAGCTTGTAGTCGGGGTGGGCGAGCTGCAGGGCGCCGCGGTACTCGCCGATCTTTCCCGCGAAGATGCCGCGGGTTCCGGGCAGCAGCTCGTCTTTGCGGAAGGGCTGGTTGAAGAAGGTGAGGGTGAGCACCCCCTTGCCGTCGGTGATCTTCACCTCGAGGATCGACCCCTTGCGCGCCTGCATGGAACGCTGGCGCACCTCGATGACCTCGGCCACGATGGTGACGTTCTCGTCGAGTGGCAAATGACTGAGTTCCGTCAGTTCTCCGCGGTGGATGTAGCGGCGCGGGTAGTGGCTGAGCAGGTCGCCGACCGTCACGAGCTTCAGCCCCTTGGCCAGGGCGTTCGCGGTGCGCGCCCCGAGGGCGTTCTTCAGCGGGTTGTCGAGCGGGGAGGTCACGTGACTAGGGTAACCAGCGCGACCGTCACAGCCAGTGCCGCCTGCGGAACACGACGAACAGCGCCGCCGCCAGCACGACCATGAGCCCCAGCGCGGCCGGATAGCCGAACACCCAGTCGAGCTCCGGCATAAGCGCGAAGTTCATGCCGTAGACGCCCGAGACCAGCGTGGGGGCGAAGAAGATGGCGGCCCAGGCCGAGATCTTGCGCGCCTCCCCCGCCTGCCGGTTGCTCGATTCGGTGATCTTCTGCATGTCCTCGTTCTGCCGCTGCGCCACGAGCGTGGCGTTCACGGTGAGGATGTCGCGCAGCAGGATGCGGAACTCGTCGATCCGCTCGTTCACATGGGCCACGTGGTCGGCCACGTCGCGCAGGTACTGCCGCAGGTCGACGGCGATGTCGTACTTGTCGAAACCGGAGGAGATCTGGTCGACGATGCCGATCAGCGGCTGGGCCGCGCGCTGGAAGTCGATGACCTCGCGCGACAGCTCGTAGATGCGGCGGGAGACCCTCGGATCGCCGTCGAACACCTGGGTCTCGATCTCGTCGACGTCCTTCGAGATTCCGGCGACGACCGGCGCGTAGCCGTCGACCACCGCATCGAGGATCGCGTAGAGCACCGCCTCCGTGCCGCGGGCGAGCAGCTCCGGGGTGTCCTCCAGGCGCTTGCGCACCACGGCGAGGTCGGGGGACTCGGCGTGGCGCACCGTGATGACGAAGTTCTTGCCGATGAACACGTGCAGCTCGCCGAACTCGACCTCCTCGCTGTCGTCGAGGTAGCGGGCCGCCCGCAGCACCACGAAGAGGGTGTCGCCGTAGCGTTCGAGCTTCGGACGCTGGTGGGCGACGATCGCGTCCTCCACCGCGAGCTCGTGGAGTCCGAACTGGCCGGCGAGCGACGTCAGCTCCTCGATCGAGGGGCGGTACAGCCCGATCCAGGCCATGGACTCCGGATGCCTGTCCAGCGCCGCGTAGGTCGTCTCCAGCGAGAGCGGCGTGTCTATACGGGCGCCTTCGTGGTAGATCGCGTTGTTGACGAGGCTCGACCGCGGGGCGGTCGGCTCCGCGTGCGGCTCGACGCGCTCGAAGGGGGTGGAGTTCTTGCTCGGGCGCAGCAAGCCACGGAACGGCTTGCGGAAATCGGGGGACATGGGTCACACGTTACAACTCGAACGCGTAGCCGTTCGTCTGCCGCACGGCCTTGCCGATCTGCTTCGTCACCCCGTCGGAGTTCACTTCGAGCGAGCGGAGGTCGCGGCCCACCTGCCGCGCGGCACCCTCGCAGAAGTTCACGGCGACCGTGCGCTCGGCGCCGGTGACGGGCAGACCGTCGCGTCCGATGATCGCCGTCGCCCTGCTGATCACGGCGACCTGCGCGTAGATGCCCGCCGCGGCATCCGCTAGACGCTTCTGGACCAGCTGCTTCTCCTGCACCTTCTTGCCGTGTTTGCGCAGGCCGTCCTCCGCGCGGTCGCGCAGCCGTGCGACCTGCTCGGCGACCGCGGTGACCTGCTTCGCCAGGCTGCCGTGGGCGCCGCTGAGCTTCTCCGGGCGCAGCGCGCGGTTCACGCGGCCGGCCACATAGGGGGCGAGCACGCCGATCGCCTTGGCGGGTGCGCCGACGGTGAGGGAGCGCACGTCGGGCAGCGCCTCGCTGAGCGCCTTGATGCCGTTGAGCGCCACATAGGCGCGCATCACGTCGTTGGCCCCCTCGAAGATCGGGAAGATGCGGAAGTCGCGCAGAGCCTTCGAGAGCGGGTGGTCGCTCATGAAGGCGGTGCCGCCGTGCACCTGGAATGCCTTGTTGAGCGCCTTCCAGCCCACGTCGCTCGCGGTGATCTTGGTCATGGCCGACTCGAGGGAGAAGTCGGCGACGCCGCGGTCGACGAGGCCGGTGGTGAGGTACGACATGGATTCGAGGCCGTAGATCTGGGTGTTCATCCAGGCGACCTTCTCCTCGACCATCTCGAAGTCGATGAGCTTGCGGTCGAACTGCTCGCGACTATTGGCATGCTCGAGGGTGTAGTCGAGGAAGGTCTTCATGCCGCCGGCGATCGAGGTGCCCATCGACATGCGTCCGTTGTTGAGGGTGTTCATCGCGATGCGGAAGCCGTCGCCGGGCTCGCCGAGCAGGTTCTCGGCGGGTACCCGCACATTGTTGAAGTGCACGCGCTGCAGGTTGTTCGCGCGCAGGCCGAGGGTGTCGAAGCGGGGGCCGGTGCTGAGGCCCTCCGCGCCCTTCTCGACGACGAGGGCCACGTGGCCGAGGTCGCTGCGCGCGAAGACCGTGAGCACGTCCTTGCTGCCGTTGCCGATCCAGCGCTTCTCGCCGTTGAGGATCCAGCTGCCGTCGCTCTGGCGCTCGGCCCAGGTCTCGAGGTTGTAGGCGTCGCTGCCCACGTTCGGCTCGGTGAGCACGAAGGCGGCGAGCTTGCGCCCCGCGGCCAGGTCGGGCAGCCAGCGCGCCTTCTGGTCGTCGGTGCCGTAGAGGTAGATCGGCTTGGTGCCGATGGACTGGTGCACGCCCATCACCACGGCGAGCGTGCCGTCGACGCGGCCGAACTCCTCCATGACCCGGCAGTAGCCGGTCTGGCTGAGGCCCTGGCCGCCGTACTGCTCGTCGACGAAGAGGCCGAGCAGGCCGCGTTCGCCGAGGTCGCGGATGGTGTCGTCGCCCACCCAGCGGTCCTCCTCCGCCCGGAACGGGTCGTAGGTGCCGGTGAGGTAGTCGCGGGCGCTCTTCGCGAGGGCCGTGACTTTCGCCCGTTCCGGATTCTCCAGGAGCGGGTACGGCATCACGAGCTCGGAGTGGGTATTGCCGAGGAAGAGTGCCTTGGTGAAGGAGGGCTTGGATGAACGATCGACGCTGGCCATGCCTCCGATTGTGGGGAAGCGGCAGTGCCCGCGCCAACGCTTTGTGGCATCCCTACTACTGGTGCCGCGGAGAATCCCGGTACCGTTGGGGCAATGACCCGCATCATCTCCGGTTTCGCCGGTTCGCTCACGCTCGCAGTGCCCGGGACGGGCACCCGACCCACCAGCGAGCGGGTGCGCGAGGCGATCTTCTCGTCGCTCGACGCGCGGGACGCCCTCGCCGGTGCCCGGGTCGCCGACCTCTACGCCGGTTCCGGCGCGCTCGGGCTGGAGTCCGCCTCGCGCGGGGCCACGTCGGTCGTGCTGGTGGAGAACGGACCGGCGGCCGCGAAGGCCTGCCGGGCCAATGCCGCGCTCGTGCTGAAGAGCGCGCCGCGCGCCGCGGGCCTCACGATCGAGACCTCGGGACAGGCGGTCGGCACCTTCCTGGCGGCCTCCGGCGCCACCTGGGACGTCGTGTTCCTCGATCCGCCGTACGACCTGGGCGGGCCGGAGCTCGACGACGCACTGGCCCTCCTGGTGCCGCGCCTGTCAGCGGATGCCGTGGTGGTTCTCGAGCGCAGCTCGCGCAGCCCGGAGCCCGCCTGGCCCGCCGGCCTGGAGCTCGAGCGGCGCAAGGACTACGGCGACACGACCCTGTGGTGGGTGCGCACGACCGAGTAGCCGGAGTCGCTTCCGAACGGCGGGGCAAGGTTCCGACGCCCAGCGCCCACCGGAACAGCGGAACATTGCCCCACTGCTCTCGCCCCGAGCGGAGGGGCAAGGTTCCGACGCCCAGCCCCCGCCGGAACAGCAGAACGTTGCCCCACTGCTCTCGCCCCGAACGGAGGGGCAAGATTCCGACGCCCAGCGCCCACCGCAACAGCGGAACATTGCCCCGCTGCTCTCACCCCGAACGGAGGGGCAAGATTCCGACGCCCAGCCCCCGCCGGAACAGCGGAACATTGCCCCGCTGCTCGGCGCGGATCAGCCGCGGTCGCCCGCCCACTCCTCGTAGGGGTCCCAGCCGCCGCGCTGGTCGTAGGGCTGGCCGTCGACCAGGAGTCCCCCGCCGTGCACCACCGCGCCGATCACGCGGAAGCCGCCGGGCAGCTCCGCCTCTGGAGGGAAGGTCGCGAGCAGGGAGTGGTCCTCCCCGCCGTCGAGCGCCTCGCGCGATCCGACGAGAGCGGATGCGAGGTCGAGCGCCACCCCGCTGGCACCGGCGATGCGCCGCGCGTCCAGGGCGAGTCCGTCGCTGAGGTCGAGCATGGCGGTGGCGCCCGCACGGGCGGCGAGCACGCCGTCGCCGATCGGGGGCGCGGGAGCGAGCTGCGCGGAAATCAGTGCCGTCTCGGCGGCGCGCAGTGCGGCGGCGGCGCCGGCATCCGGTCGTCCGTCGACGACGGCCTGCTCGAACAGCAGGCGGAGCCCCGCCGCGGCCCGACCGAGCACCCCGGAGACCGCGACCACGTCGCCGGCGCGGGCGCCCGAGCGCAGCACCGGGGCGCGGCCGTCGAGGTCGCCGAAGGCGGTGACCGCGATGGTGAGGGTGTCGGAGACGGAGAGGTCGCCGCCGACCACGCCGCAGCCCGGCGCGAGGGCGAGGCAGGCGTCGCGCAGGCCGTCGGCGATGCCCTCGAGGAGCGACACGGGCGAGTCGGCCGGGGCGGCGATGGCGACGACGAGGGCGGTCGGGCGCGCTCCCATCGCGGCGACGTCGGCGAGGTTCGAGGCGGCGGCCTTCCAGCCGAGGTCGTGCGGGCTCGACCAGGCGAGGCGGAAGTCGGGGCCGTGGATCATCATGTCGGTGGTGACCACGAAGCGGGCGTCGGGCGCGGCCATCACCGCGGAGTCGTCGCCGGGCCCGACGATCGCGAAGTCGGATGCGGGCAGGCGGGGGAAGATGCGTGCGAGGGTGGTGGACTCCCCGATGCCGCGCAGAGTATCGGGTTGCGTCATGCTTCACACGGTAGCCTGAACAGCGATGAAAACCATGCTCCGCCTGACCGCCGTCACCGTTCTCGCGCTCGTCGCCCTCACCGGATGCACACAGGCCGTCGCCTACGAGCCCGCGGAGTTCGCGCAGGATCCGGGCTGTGCGGAGATCATGGTGCGACTGCCCGACACGGTGGGCGAGCTGCCGCTGCGCGAGACCAACGCGCAGGGCGTCGGCGCCTGGGGCACACCCGCCTCGGTGATCCTGCGCTGCGGCGTCGAGGTCCCCGATCCGACCTCCACACTCCCCTGCGTTCTTGTCGAGGACGTCTACTGGCTGCGCGACGACGTGGACGCGCCCAACTACGTGTTCACGACCTACGGACGCGACCCGGCGACCGAGGTGGTCATCAACCGCGACGTGATCTCCCCCGGCTCGGCGCTGTTCGAGCTCGTGGACGCGGTGGGCGCCGCCGAGGAGACCGGCTCGTGCACCGAGATCGAGGACAGCCTCGGCGCGCCGACCCAGACCGAGGCGCCGGCGGATCCCGCCGAGCCCTCGACCGAGCCGGCGCCTCCCGCGCAGTAGAGCCCCCTGGTCGAGCGGATGCGGGAGAGCTAGCCGCGCGGGCCGTCGAGCCCGACGAGCTTGCCCGCGATGCCGCCGGCGGCGCGCAGCGCGGCACCGGAGCCGAAGCCCGAGGCCGGCAGCACGACGCGACGGTCGCGCGCCTCGACGAGGGCGTCCTTGAGCACGGTGGCCGCGGCGACCTGGCCGGCCCAGAGGTACAGCGACATCGCGCCCGGGATCGAGTTGACCTCGTTCACGAACAGCTCGCCGTTGCTCTCGTCGAGCAGCAGGTCGACGCGCACGACGCCGGTGAGCGCGGTGACCTCGGCGACCCGGGTCGCGAGCTCGGCCGCGAGGGTGGCGATCGCGGGGTCGATGTTGGCGGGGAACTCGCGCGGGGCGCTGGAGAGCCCGGCCTCGCTGCCCGCGCCTCCCGAGAGGTACTTCTCCGCGTAGGAGTAGAGGCCGTTGGCGGAGTCGCCGCGCAGGGGCTTCTCGACCTGGGTCACCTCGAGCTGCGGGTAGGTGCGGAAGGAGATGTTCAGGTCGACCAGCTGGGGCCGGTAGGGCTCGACCACGGCACCGGCACGCAGGTGCGCGCTGGCCCGGGCGATCGCGCGAGCGGCATCCGCGTCTTCGACGATCTCGATGCCGATCGACGAACCACCGAATCGCGGCTTCACGATGTAGGGCCCGGGGAACGAGGGCGAGCGGGTGGCCGAGAGCAGTTCGCGGCGCAGGGTCGGGATGCCGGCGACCTCCATGAGGCCTCCGAAGGCGAGCTTGTCCATGCCGACGGCGCCCGCGAAGAGCGTGGAGCCCGTGGCGGGGATGCCGAGCAGCGAGAACAGCGCGGCCGCGCCTCCGCCCTCTCCGACACCGCCGTGCAGGCAGAGCAGCACGGCCGAGACGTCGATGGCGCGCTTCTTGATGTACAGGCCGGTGTCGCCGGAGACGCGCACGTCGATGGCCTTCGCGCCCTTGGGCACGCCGTTCAGGTAGTCCTTGGCCTCGGTGGCGGCGGGGACCTGCCACCACTCGCCGTTGGGCGCCCAGTAGATGGGGACGACGGCCTCGCCGGCCGCGGCGAGCACACGCTCGGACTGGAGACCCGTGAGGATCGAGATCTCGTGTTCGGGCGAAGGCCCGCCAAACAGCACTGCCCAGGGAGAACTCACTCGTGACCATCCAAAAGATTCAGCAGCCGCGTCGACACTCTGCTGGCCCGTGCGGCTGGGTTACGGGTAGTGGTCCGGCAGGTCGTTCTCATACAGGATAACGCCCCGCTCGCCCGCCTGATCGAGCGCCGCGGCAACGGCGTCGGTGCGGCGGTCGTAGACCTGCACCACGCCCGATCCGGCTCCGGCGACGAGCGCCTTGCGGTTCGTGCGGGCCACGGCGAAGAGCACGCCGCCCACCGATGCGATGGACTCGGCGAACTCGCGGTTGCGCGCCGCCTGCACCGTGCCCAGCTCGACCATGCCGGGGGTGACCACAACGAGCTGGCCGCCGCGCTCCGCCGCGATCTCGGCCGCTCCGCGCAGTGCCCGCTCGGCGCCGACGGGGTTCGAGTTGTAGGTGTCGTCGATGACGACGACGCCGCTGGCGGCCTGCTGCACCTCGGCGCGGTGCGGCGAGTCGGGCAGCGCGCCGAGTCGGCTGGCGATGTCGGCGAGCGGCACCTCGAGGGCGCGCGCGATTCCGATGGTGACCGCGAGGTTGACCGCGTGACCGACATTGGGGATGACGACGGGGGCGGATGCGGGGTGACCGTTCTCGAGGACCGTCACCACTGAGGCGGCGGCGTCCACGACGACATCCGCTGCCGTTCCCGGCACCGTGGAGACGGTGATCACGCGCTTGCCCTGGCGGCGGCAGTCGTCGGCGAGCCCGGCGAGCATCGGGTCGTCGATGGGCAGCACCACGGTGTTCGCCTTCTCGGTGATCTCGGCCTTGGCCTGGAAGATCACCTCGCGGCTGCCCATGCGGGCCAGGTGCGCCTCGCCGATGGTGGTGATGGCGGCGATGTCGGGCGGGAAGCTCTCGCTCAGCTCGCGGATCTCGCCGCGGCCGTAGACGCCCATCTCGGCGATGAACACCTCGGTTCCGGGGATCACCCGGTCGTTGACCGCGCGGGAGAGGCCCATCAGGTTGTTGAAGCTGGCGGGCGAGGCCACCACCGAGTAGCTGCCGGAGAGCACGTGCGAGACGTAGCCCTTGGTGGAGGTCTTGCCGTAGGAGCCGGTGATGGCCACCACGGTCGGCTGCACCTGGCGCAGGCGCTTGCGCGCGCTGAGCATCCACTTGCGCGAGAGGCGCTTCTCGACCGGCTTCAGGATCGCGAGCGCGGCGTCGGTGACGACCGGCGCGAAGAACAGGGTGAAGGCGATGCCCGCGGGGCCGACCGCGAGGGTGAACAGGAGTCCGACCACGAGCATCAACACGACCCACAGCACGGTGAGGCGCTTCAGGCGGTCGGTCCAGGCGAGCTTCGCGGAGGTGCCGCGCACCCCGAGTCCCATCGGGAGCATGGCGATGATCACGATCGCCGGGACGACCGCGTACTCGAGCTCGGCGAGGCCGAAGGACCCGCCGACGGACACCAGGATCAGCACGAGCGCGAGCACGCCGAACACCGCGTTGATCGGGCGCACCGCGAACCAGAGCTGGGCGAGGCGGCTGACCCAGGGCGCGATGTAGTGCTCGCGCTGGGCGACGCGCAGCCAGCGGCCGGCGATCGGCACGGCGGCGATGGCGCCGAGCACGATGGAGATGGTCAGGAGCGGGGTCATGCGGATACCTCGTCGATCAGTGCGAGCAGTTCCTCGCGTACGGCTGCGGTCAGGGCGCCTTCGATCAGGTGACCGGCGCCCGGGACGGCGCGGAATGTGGCGCCGGCGATCATCGTGGCGGCTGCGGCCCCGGCGTCGGCGGGTGCTGCGGTGTCGTTCTCGCCCCACACCATGCGCACGGGGACGCGGATGGAGGCGAGCTGCTCCTCGTAGGTCTCGCCGACGACGCGCACGAGGATGTCGCGCATCACGCCCTCGGCGGCGAGGTAGTCGGCGGAGCCGTGCTTGCGGCGCTGCTTCTCGAGCACCGACTTCGGAACGATGCCGGCCTTCGCGAGCGAGCGCACGACGCGGAAGCCGAGGGCGGGCCGCGGCGCAGGCTTCAGGCGCACCAGCGGGACGCCGGTGAGCACGATCCCCTTCACGAGGTGCGGGTGGCGCTGGGCCAGGTGCACGGCGACCCGTCCGCCGAAGGAGTGGCCCACGATCACGACGGGCGCGGAGCCCTCGAGCGCGACGGCGAGGGCGTCGGCGTACTCCCGGCTGCCCCACGCCTCGGGCGGAGCCGTGGTGATGCCGAAGCCCCAGAAGTGCGGCGCGACGGCGTCGAGGCCGGCGACCACGGCGGAGAAGTCGGAGCCGGAGCGCGCCCAGCCGTGCAGGGCGACGACCGACGCGGGCGTCGCGCCGGTCTTGTCGGCGAGCAGGTCGCCGCTCCCGAGAGTGGTCAGCACGGTGCTACTCCCCCTGGGGCATCGGATCGGTGGTCAGGTGGGGCGCGATGTCGCGCGGGTTCATCGTGCCCGCGAGCACCTGCGAGACCTGCGTGACGATCGGCATGCCGACGCCCTTGGCGAGGGCGAGCTCGAGCACCGGGGCGACGGACGAAAGGCCCTCGGCGGTCTGGTTCATCTGCGTGACGACGTCGGCGAAGTTGAACCCCTGCCCGAGCAGCCGGCCGGCGGTGTTGTTGCGCGACAGCGAGGACTCGCAGGTGGCGATGAGGTCGCCGAGCCCGGCCAGGCCGGCCAGCGTCTCGGCACGGCCGCCGTAGGCCACCGCGAAGTCGGTCATCTCGACGAGCCCGCGCGTGATGATCGAGGCCTTGGTGTTCTCGCCGTAGCCGACGCCGTCGACGATGCCGATGGCCACCGCGATGAGGTTCTTGAGCACGCCGCCGAACTCCGTGCCGATGACGTCGGTGTTCACGAAGGAGCGGAAGTAGGGGTTGGTCGCGGCCATCGCCACCAGCGTCGCCGTGTCGAGGCTGCGCGAGGAGACGACGGCCGCGGTCGGCTGCTCCTTCGCGATCTCGAGTGCGAGGTTCGGGCCGGAGACCACCGCGATGCGGTCGGGGTCGATGCCGAGCACCTGCTCGATCACCTCGCTCATGCGCAGCCCGGTGCCCTTCTCGACGCCCTTCATCAGTGACACCACGATGGCGTCGGCCGGGATGAGGTCGCGCACCGCGGCGAGATTCGCGCGCAGCGACTGGCTCGGCACCGAGAGGTAGACCTGTTCCGCGTCGGCGAGCACCGTGGGGAGGTTCGCGCTGCCGCGGATCCCGCGGGGCAGGTTGATGCCGGGCAGGTAGTCGCTGTTGCGATGCGACTCGGTGAGCTCGCGGGCCAGCTCCGGCCGGCGTGCCCAGAGCGCGACATCCGCTCCGCCGTCGGCGAGGATCTTCGAGAAGGTGGTGCCCCAGGAGCCCGCCCCGAGAACGGCGACCTTGCGCGCCTTCGAGTCGAGCGTGAGGGTGTCGGGGGTGAGGGGATCGTTACTGTTCAAAACGGCCGGTGTCCTTCTGGTTGTGCTTGATCGGGTCCCAGCGCTCGACCGGGGCGGTCTCTCCGCGCAGCTCTTCGAAGAGCGCGGTGATCGCGTTCATCACCACGTCGGTCGCCTCGGCGAGGGCCGCGGAGTCGTGCATGCGGTCGGCGAACTCGGAGAGGTCGACCGCGGGGCCGAACCGCACCTGGATCGTCTTGCGCGGGAAGAGGCTGATCTTCTTCGCGTAGCGGGGCATCACGAGCTGGGTGCCCCAGTGCGCGGCCGGGATGATCGGGATGCCCTGCTCGAGTGCCGTGCGCACCGCGCCGGTCTTGCCGCGCATCGGCCAGAGGTCGGGATCGCGGGTGAGCGAGCCCTCCGGGTAGATGACGACGGCGAGTCCCTGCTCGGCGATCATCCGGGCGGCGCCCAGCGGGTCGCTGCGCCTGCCGGACTCGGCCCGCTGCACCGGGACCTGCCCGGAGGCGTGCAGCAGCCTCCCCACGACGGGCACCTCGAACAGCGAGGCCTTGGCGAGGTAGTGCGGCATGCGCCCGAGCTTCCACATGGCGATGCCGGTCACCAGCGGGTCGATCTCGCTGTAGTGGTTGGGGGCGAGCACGAAGGCGCCGGTCGACGGCACGTGCTCGACCCCGCTCAGCTTCAGCTTCGCGATGAGGCTGATCGGCGGCACCGCGATGAGGGCCATCAACCGGAAGACCGGGGTCTTCTCGGTCTTCCGGCGGTGGGGCTCCGTCACGGGAGGGCTAGCCTTCGTAAACGAAGTCGGCCCCGAGTGCGCGCAGCTTGTCGATGAAGTGCTCGTAGCCGCGGCTGATGATGCCCACGTTGCTGATGGTGGACTGCCCCTCGGCGGTGAGTGCCGCGATCAGGTGGCTGAAGCCGCCGCGCAGGTCGGGGACACGGATGTCCGCCCCGTGCAGCTTGCTCGGGCCGGTGATGACGGCGGCCTGCTCGAGCGGACGGCGCGGCACACGGCGCGTGACCGACTCGAGGCCGTCCTTGTGCACGACGATGTCGGCACCCATCTCGATCAGCGCGTCGGTGAAGCCGAAGCGGTTCTCGTAGACCGTCTCGTGCACGACCGAGACGCCGTGCGCCTTGGTGAGGGCCACGATGAGCGGCTGCTGCCAGTCGGTCATGAAGCCGGGGTGCACGTCGGTCTCGACGACGACGGGCTTGAGGTCGCCGCCCGGGTGGTAGAAGCGGATGCCGTCCTCGTGGATGTCGAAGGCGCCACCCACCTTGCGGAAGATGTTGAGGAAGTTCATCAGCTCGGCCTGCTTGGCGCCGCCGACGAAGATGTCGCCCTCGGTGGCGAGAGCCGCGGAGGCCCAGCTGGCGGCCTCGTTGCGGTCGAAGAGCGCACGGTGGTTGTAGCCCTCGAGCTTGTCGACGCCCTCGATGAAGATCACGCGGTTGGGCTCGACGTTGATGATCGCGCCCATCTTCTGCAGGATCGCGATGAGGTCCATGATCTCGGGCTCGATGGCGGCGTTCTTGAGCTCGGTGACGCCCTTCGCGCGCACGGCGGTGAGCAGCACCTGCTCGGTAGCGCCGACGCTCGGGTAGGGCAGCTCGATCTCCGCACCGGTGAGGCCGTTCGGGGCGGTGAGGCGGATGCCCTCGTAGCTCTTGTCGACGATGGCGCCGAAGGCGCGCAGTGCGTCGAGGTGGAAGTCGATCGGACGGTCTCCGATGCGGCAGCCGCCGAGGTCGGGGATCAGCGCCTCGCCGAGGCGGTGCAGCAGCGGCCCGCAGAACAGGATCGGAATGCGGCTCGAGCCGGCCAGCGCGTCGATCTTGGAGAAGTGCGCGCGCTCCACGTTGCTCGGATCGAAGGTGAGCTCGCCCTCGGCGGTGCTGGTGACCGAGACGCCGTAGGCCTCGAGCATTCCCGTGACGACGCCGACGTCGCTGATGTCGGGAACGTCCTTGAGCACGCTGGGGCTCTCCGCGAGGAGCGCCGCCACCATGGCCTTCGTCGCGAGGTTCTTCGCGCCGCGTACCTCGATGCGACCGATCAGCGGTTTTCCGCCGTTGATCACGATCTTGTCGGACTTCAGTCCGACTCTCTCGCCAGCCTTATGGGCATCCTGCACTAGAGAATTCATACACACACCTTCACTGCTTGTATTGCGTAGCTATTTTGCCGGCAGGGTCAGTGGCCGCCACGATTCGCGACGGGCTTCGAACTCTGTGATTTGCGCTTCGTCGCGCAGGGTCAAACCGATGTCGTCCAGGCCTTCGAGCAAGCGCCACCTAGTGTAGTCATCGATCTCGAAGGCTACCGTGAGGTCGGCCACTCGCACCTGACGTTGCACGAGATCCACGGCGATTTGGGTTCCGGGACGCTCGTCGATAAGGTGCCAGATCCTCTCGATGTCGGGCTCGTCGATCTGGGCCGCGAGCAGCCCCTGCTTCCCCGAGTTGCCGCGGAAGATGTCGCCGAAGCGCGGGCTGATCACGGCCTGGAAGCCGTAGTCGCGCAGCGCCCAGACCGCGTGCTCGCGGCTCGAACCGGTACCGAAGTCGGGACCGGCCACGAGGATGCGCGCGCCCGTTCCCTCGGCCGCGGCGAACGGCGGCGTGTTCAGCACGAACTCCGGGTCCTGGCGCCAGCCGTAGAAGAGGGCGTCCTCGAAGCCGGTCTTCGTGACCCGCTTCAGGAACACCGCGGGGATGATCTGGTCGGTGTCGACGTTCGAGCGCTTGAGCGGCACGCCGATGCCGGTGACGGTGGTGATCTTGTCCATTACGCCTTCACCTCCTGCTCGGTCGCGACGATGTCCCACGGCGACGACAGCGTGCCGCGGATCGCGGTCGCGGCGGCGACGAGCGGCGAGACGAGGTGTGTGCGCCCGCCCTTGCCCTGGCGGCCCTCGAAGTTGCGGTTCGAGGTGGAGGCGCAGCGTTCACCGGGCGCCAGCTGGTCGGGGTTCATGCCGAGGCACATCGAGCAGCCCGCGAAGCGCCATTCGGCGCCGAATTCCTTGACGATCTGGTCGATGCCCTCGGCCTCCGCCTCGATCCGCACGCGCGCGCTTCCCGGGACCACCATGACGCGTACGCCATCCGCTTTCTTCTTGCCCTTGATGATCGAGGCGAAGGCGCGCAGGTCTTCGATGCGGCTGTTCGTGCAGGACCCCATGAAGACCGCGTCGACCGCGATGTCCTTCATCGGGGTGCCGGCGGCGATGTCCATGTACTCGAGCGCGCGCTCGGCGGCCGAGCGCTCGTTGGGGTCGGCGATGTCGGCCGGGTTCGGCACGGGCTCGCTCAGCGAGACGCCCTGGCCGGGGTTGGTGCCCCAGGTGACGAAGGGCTCGAGCTCGTTCGCGTCGAGGAAGACCTCGGCGTCGAACACGGCGTCGTCGTCGGTGGCCAGCGTGTCCCAGTAGGCGACCGCGTCGAGCCAGTCCTGTCCGGCGGGGGCGTGCGGGCGGCCCTCGAGGTAGTCGTAGGTCACCTGGTCGGGCGCGACCATGCCCGCCCGGGCGCCGGCCTCGATCGACATGTTGCAGATCGTCATACGGCCCTCCATGGAGAGCGAGCGGATGGCGCTCCCGCGGTACTCGAGCACATAGCCCTGTCCCCCGCCGGTGCCGATCTTCGCGATGACGGCGAGGATGATGTCCTTGGCCGTCACGCCGGGGCGCAGTTCGCCGTCGACGTTGATGGCCATGGTCTTGAACGCCTTCAGCGGCAGGGTCTGCGTGGCGAGCACGTGCTCCACCTCGCTGGTGCCGATGCCGAAGGCCATCGCCCCGAAGGCACCGTGCGTGGAGGTGTGCGAGTCGCCGCAGACCACGGTGATGCCCGGCATGGTGAGGCCCAGCTGCGGGCCGACCACGTGCACGATGCCCTGCTCGATGTCGCCGAGCGAGTGCAGGCGCACGCCGAACTCGACGGCGTTGTTGCGCAGGGTCTGGATCTGGGTGCGGCTGGTGAGGTCGGCGATCGGCTTGTCGATGGCCAGAGTCGGGGTGTTGTGGTCCTCCGTGGCGATCGTCAGGTCGAGGCGGCGCACGGGGCGGCCGGCCTGGCGCAGACCGTCGAAGGCCTGCGGGCTGGTGACCTCGTGCAGCAGGTGCAGGTCGATGTAGATCAGGTCGGGCGATCCCTCTTCGCCCTTGACCACGAGGTGGTCGTTCCACACCTTCTGTGCCAGCGTGCGCGGCTCCGGATTGTGGACGGTGTCGGTCTCTGTCATTGCAGCGGTCCTCTTCTTGCTTCTTCTTCGAGTTGTCAGCCGACGAAAGAACTCCGCGACGAGGTGGCCTTGTCTAGGCCTCGCCGCGGCGACGAAGGAGGAGGAGCTGCTCGAAATGCATCCCCCGAGAGTATCACCAGGCAGCGGGGAACGCGGGTTGCCACGTGCAGCGCGCCGGTGTCGGCGGGCTCAGCCCCTCGGCTTCCTACGAGGACGCGAGCGGCGGATGCGGAAGCGTGCGACGGTCCTGCGGAGTCGCGTCACCGAGGCGCGTGCGATCTCGACGGCCGCGAGCGCCTCGGTCCAGACGGTGTCGCGGCGGGCCTCGTCGACGTCGATGCCGGAGAAGACCGCCTCGTCGGTGACGGCGGCGATCGACGCCAGGTGCGCCGGCCTCTCCGCGGCGAGCTGACTCTCGAGGCCGCGCGCGATCACGAGCCGCGTGCCGGTGGGCGCGACGGTGTAGCCGAGCTCGGCGTACCGGTCGACGAGCTCCGCCCAGGCGCCCGCGACCTGGTCGTGTCCGGCGCCCGTGGTGCGGCGCCTGCGCGCCCGGCGGGACTTCACGGCGGCGATGATCAGCAGCGGGATGAAGACGAGCGCGGCGGGGATGAGCAGGCTCAGCCCGATCGCCCAGACCCAGCCGGGCAGCACGAAGGGGTCGCCGTTGTCGTCCTCGTCGCTCTCCTCGAGCTCGACCGGGGTGAGCAGGTCCTCGTCGTCGTTGTCGGAGCGCGGCGGCTGGCGCACCTGCGGCTGCGGTTCGCTCTGCGGCTTCGGAACCTGCGCCTGCGGGATGTCCGTCTCGTCCGGCGTGGGGTTGAAGGCGACCCAGCCGACGCCGTCGAAGGCCACCTCGACCCAGGCGGTCACGTCGTCGCCCGTGACGGTGACCGAGCCCTGGTCTTCGGCGATCTCGGGGGCGAAGCCCATGACCACGCGCGCCGGGTAGCCGTAGGAGCGGGCCATCAGGGCGAAGGCCGAGGCGTACTGCTCCTGGTCGCCGATCATCTGCAGGCGCTCGAAGAGCTCGGTGACGCGGTCGGCGCCGTGGCCGGCGCGGGACGGCGAGGAGTCGGAGGCGAGGCCGTGGCTGAGGAAGCCGTTCTCGGTCAGCGCGAGCTGGATCGCGGAGAGCTGTGTCATCGGGCTCGTGGCGTCGCCGGCGAACTCCTGCGCCTTCGAGGTCGCGAGGTCGGGCGCGCCGACCACGGGAGGAAGCTCGAGGTTGGCGGTCCCTGTGGTCTCGAGCTCGGCGGGTGAGAGCACCTGCTGCACGACCGCGTCGACCTCGTAGGAGTCGCCGGCCTCGAGCCCGGAGGTCAGCACGGCCGTTCCGGTGGAGGAGTTGTAGCGCACGTCGTCGCCGGCGCCGGCCGACTCCCCTCCGGTGAGCTGCAGCTCGGTGAGGTAGCCGACGCTCGGGATCCAGACGTCGTCGTAGCCCTCCATGGTGAAGGTGACGTTCTTGCGCACGCTCGGGGTGACGAAGCCGGGCGCGGGGATCTCACTGCCCACCAGCGCGAAGGATCCCGAGCCGTTGGTGGCCGTCTCCGGCCCGGTCACCGTCCAGAGCTTGCCCGTGAAGCTGTCGAGCGTGGCGAGGCGGATGACGTCGCCGGTCTGCAGGCCCTCCACCGTGAAGAGCGTCTCGTCGGTGACCTGCTTCGTGTAGTGCCGGAAGCCGGAGAGCGGGCTCGGGTACTGCAGCGGGTCGAAGGGCGGCTCCACCTCGTCGCGCAGCACGAAGCGCTGGGTGTTCGCGGGGGCCAGCCAGAAGCCCGCTCCCCCGCCGAGGAGCACGGCGCCGGCGACGACCACGGCGGTTCCGGCCAGCTTGCGGTTGCGCAGGCGCTGCGCGCCGCCCTGGCTGACGGTCGCGATATTCGGGCGACGCCAGCCGAGCCAGATCAGGGCCAGCACGGCGAACACGACACCGCGCAGTCCCGCCTGGTAGGGCTCGTCCGTGCCGAGCAGGATGCCCGCCAGGTAGAGCAGCACCGGCCCGATCAGGGCGATGCCGAAGCGCCACGCGGTGCGGGGGCGGGCGGAGATCCAGCGCGCGGCGAGGCTCGTGGAGACGAGTGCGACGATCCACGCGGCGAAGTACGGGATCACCGCGATGTAGACCGGCGCGCCGATCGGGGTGCGCAGGGTGAGGATGTCGGCCCAGCCGTACACCGAGCCGACGGCCAGGCTGGACAACGACGACAGGCTGGGCAGGAAGCCGAGGAGCGCCTGCGACTGCACGGCGATCGCCGAGCCGAAGAGGAAGTAGCCGACGACGGCCACCAGCACGGTGACCACGACGTTCAGTCGGAAGACCGCGGCGAGGATGCCCGTGACCGCGCCGAGCGCGAGCCCGCCGAGGCCGGCGAGCAGGAAGCCGTAGCCGCCGAACGACGGTTCGAAGCCGACGACGCCGAGCACCACCAGCACGAGCAGCACGGCGATGTCGGTCCAGGTGCGCCCGGAGACCGGGCGGAGGTCGAGGCGGGGCGGCGTCGAGGCGACGTTCCCTGTGTCGGGGGCGGTCATCCGCTTACTCTCCTGACGAGGCTCGAGAGGTCCTTCAGATCGCCGACCGTGATCACGGTGAGACCGGCGACCGAGGAGATGCGCGGCTGCGCGCCGAGCTGCACCTGGAAGGCGATCTGCGAGGTGTCCTGGCCGAAGAGCGTCTCGACGCTGCGGTACTCGGCGGTGGTCGTGTTCGACCCGCCGATGGTCATCACGACGCTCGGGGCGGGCAGGCGCTTGGTGCGCTCGCGGGCGAAGTCGCGCATCGACGGGAAGAGACGGCCGACCGGCTCGATGCGGCAGGAGGAGTCGAGCATCTGGGTCACCGACTGGGTGCGCCAGGGTCCGGTCTCGCTGACCACGTTCATCTGCACGCCGTCGCGGATCACCTGGGCGGCGATCGACGCGGTCACCGAGATGGCGAGCTCGAACTCCTCCTCCGAGGCGTAGAGGTCGCCGCGCGACGCGTGGATCATGGTGAGCTGCGATCGCCGGGTCTCATTGAACTGCCGCACCATGAGCTGGCCGATGCGGGCCGAGGTGCGCCAGTGCACGTAGCGGCGGTCGTCGCCGGGAACGTAGGGCCGCAGCGCGTGGAAGGCGATGTCGTTGTTGGTGATGGTCTTCGAGACCTGGCCCTCGAGGTCGCGCACCAGGCCCGCCGCGGTCGGCAGCAGGCGCACTGTGCGCGGGTGCACGAAGAGGTCGACGGGGTCTGCCCACTGCAGCGCCCGGCGGAGCAGGCCGAGCTGGTCGCCGCGCACGGACTCGGCCGGTCCCGCAACGATCACCGCGCGCTTGTTGGTGGGCACCGCGAAGAGCTCCTCGTGCTCCTCGCGCGGCTTCATCGCGGGCAGCTGGAACTCGGCCACTCCGAGTCCGACCGGCAGTTCCATGCGGGTGGGGGTGAGCGGCCGGGCACCGGTGTTGGTGACGAGCATGCGGCCCATCGCCCGGTCGCCCACGACCACACGGCGCGGGTTCAGTTCGATGAGGACGCCGTAGGAGGCCCGACCGAACAGGAACACAGCGGAGAGGAGAACGGATGCGAGGAGTACGGTGCCGAGGTACGTGAACTCCTGCCAGCCGAAGATCGCGCTGAGCACGATCGAGACCACGGCGATGAGCAGCACGAGCCATCCGACGCCGGTGACGACGCGCAGCACCGGGGAGACCAGGGCCCACAGCCGTGCGAGCACCGGTGCGGTCCACGCCCGGAGCGCACCGAGCATCCGCCGCACCCCGGCGAGGGCGGTCGGGAGCACGGCGGAGCGCGCGGTCGGGGCGGTGGCGGTCATCGGTGCGATCAGGCGGCGCGGTACGCGGGCGGCTCGATGTCGACGAGGATGCGGCCGACGATGTCCTCCGCCTTCATCCCGGCGAACTCGCTCTCCGGGTCGAGGATGATGCGGTGCGCAAGCACGGCGACGGCGAGGTCGCGCACGTCGTCGGGGGTGGCGTAGGTGCGGCCCTGGGTGAGCGCCCAGGTCTTGATCGCGCGGGCGAGGGCCATTGCGCCGCGCATGCTCACGCCGAGCACGACGTCGCGGT
>Ga0247810_10000242_pt1 | contig 79846 bp, 71 predicted proteins | sample UWRJL119311C1_FD_179918 | JGI IMG/M metagenome (GOLD analysis project Ga0247810, IMG submission 179918) | Plant litter microbial communities from Arlington Agricultural Research Station in Wisconsin, United States - UWRJ-L119-311C-1 | ecosystem: Environmental > Terrestrial > Plant litter >...
CATATTTAGGAGCCTGTTCCTTAGTTTCCTCCTTCTTCATGATAATAGCAATGTGCTGTTCGTCTAACCCTGACTTGCGTAGGTCGTCCTCCATACGATGCTTATACACCTTCTCTCGTTCTTCTTGTTCCTTCTCCTTCTTTAGTCTCTCGACTTCTTTAGCTTTGAACGTTTCTTCTTCGAACTGAGCTTTTTTGCGCGCAGCATCCTCTCTAGCCTCTTGCTCCTTCTCTTTCTTTTCCTCCTGCAATCTTTTCAGCTCTACCTCCTTCTTGTAGCCCTCTATTTCTCTCTCACTTTCCTCCCGGAACCTGTAGTCTTCTAGCTCCCTGCGAGTCTCCTCAAGAACCCTATCAGAGACAGATAAATAGGCTGGCCCCGGCTGCGAGCTGGTGTCCAGTTTATCTAGCGTCACATTACGCTCAAATTCACTGTAGATCTGATCATCAGGCGCGGTTTTATATCGGATTTTACGGCGAATACTGCGAGACCTGCGGTTCCCGAGTTCAATGTAACGGTCATCTAAGACTTCATCGTCGAAACGGGATGAATAGTCAACGATGGCGGCCGGTCCAGGTACTTGGGAAGGATGAGTACCTCGAAAGTCGTCTCCGATGCTTGATCGTCGATAGCGATTACCCTTGTTCGTAGTTTGGCGGTAATTTACTGCCAGTTCATCATCGATGTTACTTCCGTCATAACCCTTGAGCTGAGCGAGGGGGTTCTTTAGTTCGTTGTCATGAGCAGATAAAGAAGCACGGCGAGGACCACCATGCGACACATTGGCCTCCTCGTCATCCGCCTTAATGGAAATGGCTGAATTTGACTCTTCGTTATGAGGATTGACTTCTGGTCCACCATCTGCATTTTCGCGTTGAAATGTAGAAGGTTCCTGAGACATGTGGTAAGGGGGTTCTCTACGTTTCTTTGCGTCCGCGGCTTGCGCAATTTCTCTCCACTCAATTGTTCGATCCGATTCTACATGGCGTATGTAGTAATTTTTAACCTATATCTCCATTTTAGTGACACGTTGTCTCGGGCTAATCACATAACGCCATGAGATTTGAGAGAGAAGAAGAAAAGAGATGCTATGTACCATTGTATGCGTCTTGGTATTCATATGTTCTGCTATTCTATGCCAATCTGTACCGAATTGACTTAGTAATTTAGGAAACTCAGTCTGTTCGGATACACTCCAATAACTTGTGACCGTTTGAAGTTTTTGGCGCTCTTGCTGATCGAGCTCCGAAGTGTTGCTAGGATGTAGTTCGCTATTGTTATCCCCGAGTATGTCAGAATGAAATACCCCGGCTGTCTCCGAAAGAGAATCTTGCTCAGTATCATCTTTTCCATCCGACAACTGGTGATCATGATCGAAAAGCTGGGGATTCCTATCTGAACTTCCATCTTCTGGCTCTTCGTCATCCTGATTTGGAGGGAGGGCGAATAAAGCAAGTTGCTCCATATGCCCACCTTTAGGTTACTGTCAGTATATAATTCTCAAATTTGTGGGGAAACCGAGAGTGATCTAAGAGTGCGGCCGTAAAGCAAGACATTGTTATGGCTGCACTCCTTACACGCTCTTGACACTTGGGCTTGACGAAAATCTAACAAGGAGAACTAATGATTACCAAGGTGTTTCCGAAATAACGTTGGCTTGCCATAGATCTCTCCATTTACTGATTTGACCGGATTGAAAGATGTACTTCGATTCGATAGTGCTCGCTTGTGAAGATCTGTTTTCCAATCGTCACACAAAGGGCAGGCATCAGAGGCGATCTTATCTACCTGCTCTTCGCCCTGCAATATCAGAGCCTGAAGTGGTGCACTGGATAGGGAAGCGGTATGGGCTGATTTTATATGCTTTGAGAATTCTGGTACACTCAGAAATGGATTATGGTCACAAAATTGACAGACCCATTCTCTTCTATGACATTGAAGCTCATGAGCGAACCATTCGTTTCGACTTCTGAACATTAGCATTTCACATCCATCGAAGGTGCAAACATATGGTTTCAGGTCTCGGAAGACGTGTTTTCTAGCCCTGTGTCAGTGACTGGAGTTGCGCAATTGTGGAAACTTCGTGAGACTTACTTCCAAGCTGATTTATTAATCACAGTCTGCTCAGTGAAACAATACGGGCATTGGAAGACTTCTCCATATTCAAACTTAACATTTGGAAAAGCAAATTTGGGAGGTGGTGGGACTCTGAGCATAGCCGGCTCACCGTCATTCCCAAAAACTGTAACATCATAAGAAGTTTGTGTACCGAAAGAGTTGCCAGCATCTGAGCCCGCAGCCTTGATATTCTGAATGATATTTTCATGCCCAATGAAAGTCGTAGCTTTTGTGGATGCAAAAATTGTCTTTTCGGGCTTCATTCGTTCTTCCTCGCCATCATCTACTCCCGTCATTTTGTTGTGATGCTCCACTCGATATTTCAAGAATTGACGACGTCTTGATATTGCTTTTCCAAGCCGTTCAAGTAACCATCTTTCGCTATTTTTTACCCTACCATATTTCTCAATGACATGGCTGACATCGGGCCATGTGTTCCAAGTCTTTTGGAAACGCAAAGAAGCTTTTATGTAGTCGTCTCTGGTCGCTGAACTTCGAATTACAATAGATAGCTTCATGAGACTAGAGTTCGATGCTGAGATAGCTTTAAGAAGTTCCTCCAGTTCTGAAGTATAGCCTCTAAACTCGTCAGTCTCATCTATCCTTTTCTCTTTCTCCCGATTAGTGTCTTCTTCGGAATCATCACTTGAATCACTTAAATCGTCCAAACCCCAAGGTTTGTTTGATTTATCTCCAACAAGGATTGATGTTACTATGCAATGTTAGAAATTTGCGAAATAAACTTATTAAGTATCAGCAACGCACCATCATCTAGATACTCATCGAGATCCTGTAGTATTTGTATAGCTCTACTCTTTACTCCGGGTGCTTCGTTCAATCGAAAATCAAGAGAGACCCGAAGGTTGCCATCACAAAATGCTGCAATATTTGTACCCCACGCTTTAAATCTGGCATGAGCATCCTCGACGACCAACCGAGTATTCTGTAAATCGAATTCAGTTTCCCCTGGTTGATCTAACGGAAGGCTGTGCAATATGTCATGAAGCCTTTCAAACTTCTTGAGACAGGCTCTAGCTATTAACGAGATGGCTGATACCTCCTTGCCATCAACAAAGGGAGAGGGAGTTTCGCGGGTCATCATACACATCACTTGGACTCAACAGCTTAACTAGAGGAGCGAAACAACGCATTCGGTTAGAGTCCGAAGAAATCTTCATTTCCAAGCCCATTTCTTGTTAACGATAGAGGAAGTATAAGATGCTGTGCCGCGCTTCTGCAGTCATCCCATTACAAAATTTAAGCGCGCCGAATCACGACCTCAATGATCTTGATCACTACCAGATTTGCTTGCTCCAAAGGTTGATACCATGTCACCAACTAGGAAGCAATTCTTCTGAAAAATATCCGTTGTACCATGTCGGGCTTTGAAATCATTGGGGTTGTGCTAGGAGGACTTCCACTGGTAATAAAAGCCGCTGAGGACTACAAGAAAGGCCTGGAGCCTTTGGTCAAATGGCGCAAATACAAATTCGAATTTCGCAGATTCGTCAATGATGTTGACATAGAAAAACAGGGGTTCGATGCTCTGGTGGATCGATTACTTCAGTACACTGATCTATCCACGGAACAGAAGCAGAAGTTGTTGACTGGCCAATATCAGGATGGCTGGTGTCATGCTGAAGTTGACACCGCATTGAGACGAAGGCTAGGAAATTCATACGACGCTTGTATGTATCTCTTGGAGTCAATGAACGCAGATCTTTTGAGGTTGCAGGCGATGTTATCGTTGAAGGATGGAACTGTAGGTCAAAAATGTCCCAAGATAATAACTTTACTCAAATATTTTGCTGTAGGTTGATTGGGTCAAACCTGGCGAAGACAAATGGAATTACCATCGAAAACGACTTTCTCATAGTTTCAGTCATAAAGCTCCTGATACCATTGAATCTTTGGGAAAGAATAATCAAAAGCTCCGGGGATTGCTAGACATGCTTGATCAAAAGGTTGTAGCGGGCAGAAAGGAGCAGAAGACAGCTCTTTCCAGGGACACAACGTGGGCAAAGATTTTTGAGTGCATTAGAATACAAGCAAACAGCTTACATTCTGCTCTCCGAAATGGATGGAAGTGCAGCTGTAAGGTTCCCCACCTGGCAAAACTTCAACTACAAGAACGCACGACTGGGGAATGGTCCTCGCGCTTCATCATGGCTTTTGTATTACCAGAAATTTATCATAAAACACCTATTCACCAACGTAAACTTCTTATCACTGTTAAACAAGCGACCGGCTCTGAAGCTCAACTGTCTTTCAGACCACAACCGAGTCCTATCCAGGAGAGTTATCTAGACAAATTGAGAACAAACATTGAGCTTTCTACGGAAGGGAGCCACTCAGGTGTTCTAAGATATTCTGCACATCGTTCAATCTCAGTTCCGACGTCGTCGACTTTTACTCTAATGAGAAAGAGTCTGAAAACCCCAACCTCTGCAATCAAGTCCTCTATATCGAATGACAAATCGTTGCTACTAGGCGAAAAGCACCATAGGTGAGTAAGATATATCTATCTCTTAAATAACTTGCATTATTTCTAGCTAATTCATTGACGCATAACAAGTGTCATCCCTGTCCCTAACCCCAAGAGATCGGTTCGTGTTGTCGATCCACAGTCAGCATACCTCGAGGAACTGGATTTGGTTACCAGGTTTCAATCTACATCAGATAGTGTTCCACCAGAGTCTATAGATATAGAAACTGAGATTGAAGATTTGTGTTCAACTTTGGAGACATCAGATCCAAATATATCATGTCTTGGCTACCTTTGTTCTCCTGACAGGCATCGCCACGAATTTCGATCTATCAGGGATAACCAAAAGGTCTCAGAAACCTCCCAGCTTATCAGTCTAGACCAGCTACTCAGTCGCTCGACAAATGCGCGAATGGAGTTTACCAGAAAACAGCGATACAGACTAGCGGTGATACTCGCCTCATCCCTCCTTCAGCTCCAAACCACACCATGGCTCACCCAAAACATGGGAAAGAAGGATATTTTTTTGGAGTGCCTAGGTAGGGAAGTGATGACAGAGCAGCCATATATCTGCCACTTATTTCCCTCAATCAAATACCCTTCCGCATCCACTTCTCCAGTAATTCCAGACGCCATTACACCAACAGCACGCTTTTCCGCTAAGGCCAGCCTCAACCAGCTCGGTATTCTGCTGTTAGAACTCTGTTTTGGGAGAGCTATTGAAGAACAAACACATATTCGTGAGGAGTTTCTATTCAACGGGCAGCCTCATAACCAGACCGACATTCTCACAGCTCGCGAATGGATCTCCGATGTAGAGTTCGAGGCGGGACCGGAATTTCGAAACGCTATCAAATGCTGCTTCGATTTCGATGTTAAACCGAACTGGAACGATACCAAATTCACGCAGTCGATACATGCTAGTGTTGTACAACCATTAAAGCAAATTCTCGATGATTCAGGTTGGGGGGACCGATCTTAATCGACCTAATTTTTCTTTCTCCAACTTCTTAGTCTAACCAAGAAAACTGAGAGCAGTGCAGCACCAATAAGTGGTCAGAATCTCTGAAAAGGCCTTTAACCACCCCGCTTCATGAGTGCGTACTGTTTTAAACGCTGTAAAGCATCTAAGTTGCTTCCCATGATATCTTCTAGAATGGTCTCGATTGTGATTTATTTTGAATGTATCACAGTGCTTAGTGCAATAGTCATGCTATGATATTTCAAACCTTCACGAATTCAGCAACCCCTGGTGCATGGAAGGAGAATACAGAAATATCAGGAGAAATAGATCCTTTATTCCAATGCGCATGAGGATCGTAAGCATTGAATTTATGTTTTTAACTCAGCAGATCGAACTACAAAGCTCAATTTATAATACATACCAATTCTAATGGATGACTCTCAATGAAACTAGACCCCATAGGCACGCATAATTTCTCTTCAATTCCATTCAGGGATTTAAACTGCTATCAGCGAGGTCTCATGCCTTTTACAACCTGATCTATTCATAATAAGCAGCGCAATACGTTCAAGTCCATCTCTTATGTCAAATTACTGAAGAGTAACCAAGCCTTAATCTGAATAAGGTATAATTTGTTAGCGAATTTGGGCTATTGAACATGAACTTACTACTTATGTTCAGCGCCACTGAACTATGATCGAACTGTTGCATTTACCGAGTCGCTAAACGGAGTGGATGGCTTTGAAAGTGTAATGCTGTCTTAGAAGTAGAAAAGTGGAATGCCTATTTATGGTAATTAATTATACTAGCTGTTTTGTGTTCTCTTGTCGCTGCTCTCTTTTGGGTTATGTGGGAAGTGGAGGAGCGTTATACTAAAGTCAAGGTCACATGAGCACAAATATCATGAAATATGTTAGAGCAAGCACAATTGTTAGCAATCCACGCAGTGATTCTTTTCTCACTATCCTAAATCAGGCTATACCCCGTCACTATTTCGTATACAATCCATTTCACCCAGATATGGCATGTCGCCCATTCTGTAGCAAATCCGTGCTTGCGCATATGCTAAACTCACACATTTAGTCCTTGGAACTTGTGATACTATCACATACATCTTCAAATGGCTTTCTTAATTCGGGCATGAGGCGCCTCGTGAAAGAATCTAACATGTCATAGAGATATCCCATATCGGAAAACAGTCGCACAATACATTCGTGGTATCCACAAGAGAGCGCAAATGATTTTAGGAGTGGCGATGAGCAACGGATGTCTGTTATATTGGAGACTTGGGATGGTGATCTTGGCACCGAAGATGGTGATGAAGAAGATTTCAGAGGCGGCATGTACGGAACAAACGACGTTGCAAGAAAGCATTCGGATAATAGGGCTGAGAAGTGGTTTGTTCTTTCAGTGGTTAGTAGAGGCAGTAAGGTTTAGATCGGACACTTACGTGCACGTCATGTGCAGAAAGCAGCCTTCAATTTTAAAATTACTGATTCCCCCTCTGAGGTCCATGAGTGTCTGGATACCATTTAGGTGAGCAGTCACCTCGTCTGGTTCACCCAACTGAGTCTGTAGCAATCAGTTATGGGCAAAACATTTTACGCAAGTTGAGGAATTAACTTACCAATATGCTTCCAAGAAAGAGTACTGCAGATATAGTTTCGTCCGATGTAGCTTTAGTAGAATCTTTGAGTACTTTGTTCAGTACTTTGATAGTTTCATACTTATAGTTTAATGACTGCATACTTTGTTCGCTGCCATAAAGGCCATCCATGTGCAATGATGATGCGTAAAGAGTCACTTGAAAAAGTACCGGGTTGCAAATCGCCGCTGCTAACCACGTTGGATTTGTGCAATACTGTGAGTTTATCTGTCGACATCGGTTAGGATGATTTCGAATTTCACCAAAAACCATGTGTTGCCAAAACAGTACATGAAGGATAGGGTCATATGCTTGCCTTGGTTGGAAAGTACGACAGTGTATTGATCCCTGCAGTCAGTCAGACGTTAAAGATAAATTACATTGTTGGAAAGATATAAGATTTGGCAGAAGGTATTGAAGCCATATCATTCAGAGTCAAAGTTGAGCTTACAATGATGTATGAGTTTGAGAGTGCTAGGTGATGAAACTGCTGGTAAGACCTGGAAAGGGTCAATCTTTCCACACATGAGGTCGAAAGAAGAAGCAACTGGTCTACAGGCTTCTACGGGGTGTCCCAATCTCGGCAGGTTGCCACAAATTCTGCAGATTCCGAAGACTGCATCAAGTAACATTGCTGTATAAGCTAGTTTCCTTGTGTATCAGTCTTTTAACGTACTATGCTTAGGTGGGGAAATTATACCAGGAACATGGCAGGGACATCTACAAGTCCCTGAGACCGTAGAATCCTCGAGCTGTTCGAAACTGACTTTAGAGCTTGTACCTGAGTGGTAATAATGATGTTCGACTAGGCTGGTTGCCCGGACTTGATCATGCTTTGAATCTCCTGTCACGACCCTAGCATGGGTCTCAGGATTGACTGGTACACATTCGGGCAGATTTTTTTGTACTGGAACTGAGCCTTTTTTCTTGGGCTTAGGTGGATGACAGATTTTGTATTCACAACTGGTGATGTTGGTGAAATGGACAGCACATCTACCGCAAATAGGTTTTTTTTCGTCACACTAAGTGAGGTTAATTACCGTAACGTTTTCCTCCATTATACACCCTCCATTATACGAACCTTGACTTTTCTAGCCCTGCAGGTACTGCATCCAGTCGTTGACTTTTTATGTACCCTAGAAATGAGTCAACAAGAATATGAACAGGAAGGTATTACAGAACATAACTCAACGGTATATTACCTTTGCGGGATTGGGTTTGAATGGGTGTATATAGTCAGCATTTGGCATGTATATACTCTTTAGAGCTTTGGAATATGATTGTGAAAGTGCAGTGATGGATATGGATTCGGGTTCGGGAAATCAGACCCATGGGAGAGGCTGTACGTAAGTCTGACTTTCCAACGCTTTTCCTTTCAGAGAGTCGGGTTCGCTTGCATGACCCCTACCCCTTATGTGATTACACGATATAACCAATGTCACTGAGTCTCCGATCTATTAGGCGTGTCAGAATCCAACCAGAACTATTATATCTTGTACAAATATAACGTATCTATTACTAAACTGGAAATGGTGCGCTGTTTGACTTCTATAAATACCATCTCTATTCCCCAATTGTATGGCAATAGAAAATGGAGAAGCTCTTCTACTAATCCTATCTTAAATACCCATAATTGAAGATCGAGAAGACCTCCAAGAATGCCTTACCCCGTCATTTGTTTTGTTCATGGAGCATGGCACTCGGTCGAGTATTTTGATCGAGTAATTTCTATCCTACAGCCTCTCGGGTACACATGCGTTACCGTTCCGAGTAAGTGACTTCCTCTCACACTCAAATACAAACGAAGACTCCTTATTAGAGCGTACCAGGTGTTGAATTGCTATAATGAACTTCGGTGCCTATATTCTACGTCAGATTGCAGCGACTAATTTTTCATAGTGCCAGCTACTGGAAGAGTCCCGCCGGTGCAATCACTAGACGAGGATATAGCGGCAGTACGAAGTGCTGTCTTGAAGGAGCTTGATGGAGGAAGAGATGTCATGCTTCATGCACATAGCTGGGGTGGAATACCTGTAAACAATGTATGTGAATTTGAAGAAGTGAATATTGCTAATCGCTGTCGATGAAAACTTCACTCAAGATGATACGAGATCCTACATCATGGAATAGTTTGATTGTACCTTACATTTTCAGGCTGTTTTGGCTGAATAATATAACCTCAGACGTACTAATGTTCAAAAATTCTAGGCATTAGATGGTCTCAACGAAATCGAGAGAAAAAGAATTGGCAAAAATGGAATTGTCAAATTGACATTTGCAAGCTCATTCGTTGTTCCTGAAGCAGTATCTCTGGCCGATATAGCAGGAACTCCAGGTTGTAAGTACTTCATTGAACCCTTCTTTATGACTACCATGCAAGCTACTTTAAACTCTTCCAACTTGGTATGAGTGATAGCTGACTGAGATCTATAGGGTGCGTACTCAATGATGTATGTGCATAACGAGACTGTTGATACCCTATGCTCATACTAATTTCCACAGGATGGCAACTTTGCGGCGCCACTTAACGCTGTTGAACTGATGTACCAGGACCTTGACTCAGATGACGCCAAACATTGGGTATCCAAATTGAAGCCGCATAGTCCGGCTACATTCTTAGCAAAAGCGACCTCAGCAGCGTGGAGAACTATACCAAGCGCCTACCTGATCTGTGAAAACGACGCAACAATCCCAGTTCAAGCACAGGAGGCAATGATTTCTACAGTTCAGAAAGAAGGAGGTCAAATAGAGGTTGAGCGCATTCGTGGTTCCCACAGCCCTCACCTTAAGCAACCGGATACGGTTGCTAATTTCTTGAGACGCGCTGCAGGAGAGAGGTTTTGATAAGATGAAAGTCGACGTTGGCGAGCAAAAGCCCTTATGTTTGTAATTGTGCAGACGCTTCATTTGATAGAAAAATAAAACTAGCTACTGTTATGGAGATTACCTAGTTTCAGAAATAAGACGTAAGAGTTTTACCAGCAATGGTATAGTTGACTACAAGCTTGAAGTCAACTGATTTTCAGTGGAGCAAGCTTTGCATACTACAGAATGTGGCAAAGATACTATTGATTGTACTACACTTGGTGACACATTGTGAAGCTAAGAATTTGCAAACTTGCAAATGCAGCTTAACACATGCAGATGGGTTTGACAAGCAAAATTTTCAGAGTAAGATATTTCATTGTTGGAGGCATTAGTCATACAACAAGATACCCATCAGAAAGAGATGGCTTATGAGTTAGTCTCAATACTCTAATGTTATTATCTGTACGAATTAGTAAATTACCTAGGCTTCTAAACAGAAGTGGGGTGGAGTGGAGTTGACTTTCTTTCCAATTCCAATTGGTGATTGGCGGAAGCAAGGGAGCCTTTCTCCAGATGCCGCCAAAACCCCGCGCTGGGCATTCTAAGCGATCAAGCTGCCATTTATCATCACCTTTACTGTTTGCGTGCATATACTTCTTCTCTACTAAGAATTGACACTTTTGTACTCTAGTCTGTCACAAAGGTTTGATTATGGCTAAAGTATTTGATGCTCGCGAAGGTAAGACACACGTCCAAACCCAAATCCTTCCTAGTGTGTACTGACGGTCCTCAAGTTGCGAAGCACAATACCTCTGATTCTTGCTGGGTTATCATCGAGAAAGATGGGCTGAAAAACGTCTGGGACGTTACTAAATTCTTGCCTTCACATCCAGGAGGCTCAAAGATCATTCTAAAAATGGCCGTAAGCTGTAAAGTCTCCTATCTACGAGATTAGCTCTAACATCGTGTAGGGCACAGACTGCACGGAAGAATTCGATCCCATACATCCTCCTGGTACCTTAGAAGATAATTTAGAGCCCCAGGCAATGCTTGGGACTGTAGATGTTGCAACTCTCCTGAAACCGAAGGCAACTGCAGCGAAGAAACTGGCAATTGAAGCTCCACCACCGCTGGAATCACTTTTAAATTTAGATGAAATTGAAGAGGTGGCTACCAAGCAAATATCAAAAAAGGCTTGGGCGTATTACTTCTCAGCAGGGGATGACTTGATCTCTAAACGCTTCAATAACCTGGTATATAAGCAGATACTCTTGCGACCTAGAGTTTTTGTCGATTGCACAACATGTGACCTCTCAACTACTCTGTTAGGACATAAGGTTGGTTTACCGCTATATGTATCACCTGCTGCAATGGCAAGATTGGCACATCCAGATGGAGAACAAGGTATCGCAAAAGGTATCAGCGAGTTTGGGGGCATGCAAATTATCTCAAACAATGCTTCGATGACTCCCGAACAAATTGTTGAGAATTCGGCCCCCGGTCAAATATTTGGATGGCAGATATATGTGCAAAATGATAGGAAGAAAAGTGAAGCCATGTTAGTCCGGATCAACAAAATGTCCGACAAATACAAGTTCATATGCTTAACACTAGATGCGCCAGTACCTGGAAAACGAGAGCTCGATGAGAAGTCGAAAGATATCGAAACCTCAGAGTCAATCTCGGTGGGAGTGAAAGCCGACGGAGAGCCTAAACGACCCGGCGGAGGTGGAGTCGGACAACAACTCTTTTGGGGAACTGCTGCTGACCTTACTTGGAAGACGACACTTGCCTGGTTGGCTAAGCATACATCGCTTCCTATTGTTCTCAAAGGTTTACAGACACATGAGGATGCTTATTTAGCGATGCAATTCGCACCCCAGGTCAAGGCCATTATATTATCAAATCACGGAGGCCGTGCTCTTGACACAGCGCCGCCAGCTGTCCACACGCTCCTAGAGATCAGAAAATACTGTCCAGAAGTGTTCGGCAGAATCGAAGTATGGGTTGATGGGGGTATCAAAAGGGGAACAGATGTAGTTAAAGCACTATGTTTGGGCGCTAAAGCCGTCGGGGTAGGACGAGCTGCTCTATTTGGACTTGGAGCTGGAGGAACTGAAGGAGTTCGCAGAACTTTCGAGAGTATGTTGAATCTCAAGCAAACAATTTGCTTATATTCCACTGACCAATATTTCAGTTCTCCAAGCCGAAACAGCAACATGTATGAAGCTTTTGGGCGCAGCAAAAGTGAGCGACTTGGGACCCAAATTTGTAAGCTGTTTCCACGCAAATACATGGTTAAATGCTAATGATTTTCAGATCAACTCACGGGCTGTGGAGAGAGACGTATATGATGGACACCCGGGACTGGAAAAGCTTGGCCTCTGGGTGCAGGCAAAACTATAGAAGACAGCGATACCACAAATTCACACAGTTCCCACGAAGACTAAATTTACTTCTCTTTAGCTTCACTGAGTCCATTGAGACAAAAATTAGTAGACTTTTTCCGTCAATCAACCATAATAGAGATTTTGACAAAATGCAATCGTCAAATATCCAGAGAACTTTGTGCAAAGCCATTCTTCAAATAGAACACATTTGGTGTAACAGATACCAGGAAATTCAAAGACAGACCTCGCGGAATAAATGAAAGGAAGGTAACTAGAATATGACAGAATTGTAAACTTTCGTTTGGCACATACAAATGTAGTGTCTTTGGTACCCTGATAAACTGATTCCCTATTGATAATGATCACGTGAGCGTCCCAAATGCCCCGCGCTTTGAATGAGACAATCTGTATGCAGCATCAAACAAAAATAATCTGGAACATTCGTATTGCCATTCTGCAGTTCTAGTTTTGCGCAATTATCATCTCCCATGGTCGCGCCGACTTGTTGCTCTAAAGTACACTCCTACTCTTGATGACCTTGTCGCAATCTGCCAGGTATCTTCACAGACCGCATTAACAGCCTTGGGCAATCTACAAACGAAGTGCATAGCCAGGAACACTCTCGGCTTATGCGGTCACCATGAGCCAGTTATTGACGACTCGGCAGGCTGAGGAGCTGTGAGCCAAATATAAACTGCTTTCAGTAAACCCGCTGATAGGAAACCAGGCACAAGTCCATTATTGCATACCTTACTTCAACAAATCTTTCCAGCAGTGCTGCTGCGCTGCGAGAAGAGCTTGGTATTGGAGAAAGTTTCGACGCGCAGACGAGTAAGAAGTATGAGGGACTATTGGAGAAGAAATGGACGAGTGTTGTTCGGCTGCAGAAGAAGGTACTTGCTTAGTTGGAGTGTTTACAAAGTCATACTAATGTGCTTCAGATTATGGAATTAGAATCCAAAAATACGGCTCTACAGACTGAGCTTGACCAAGCGACCCCAAGTTCCCTTTCGAAAAAGAATCAAGATCCCACGAGTTGGCTTCCCAGATCACCAGCCCGGCACACACTACAATCACATAGAGAGCCTATCACTTGCGTTGCGTTTCATCCCATTTTCACGTCCCTTGCTTCTGGCTCGGAAGACAACACTATTAAGATCTGGGATTGGGAATTGGGGGAGCTGGAAGTAACGCTAAAGGGACACACAAGAGCTGTTCTGGATGTTGATTTTGGAGGCCCTAAAGGAGGCACTCTCCTGGCCTCATGTTCAAGCGATCTTACAATAAAGCTATGGGATCCAAACGCACAGTACAAAAACATTCGAACGCTTCCTGGCCACGATCACTCGGTATCCGCTGTGCGGTTTATATCATCTTCAGGAAATCTTCTTGTTTCGGCCAGTAGAGACAAAACACTCCGAATATGGGATGTGCTAACGGGCTATTGCGTGAAAACTATCCGTGGCCATAACGATTGGGTGCGGGACGTATCTACTTCTTTCGATGGACAGTGGTTGATATCAGGTGGAAATGACCAGACTGCCAGGATATGGGATGCATCTTCAGGAGAACACAAAGCAACTTTGTTAGGCCACGAGAATTTCATCGAATGCTGTGTCTTTGCACCACCAACAAGCTATGGATACTTGGCTACTTTGGCTGGACTCAAGAAACCACCTGCTGCAACTAGCTCGGGGGAATTCGTGGCGACTGGCGCAAGGGACAAAGCCATAAAATTATGGGATAGTCGTGGAATACTGATTAAAACCCTAATAGGTCATGACAATTGGATTAGGGGCTTGGTATTTCACCCAGGGGGTAAATATCTACTTAGTGTCTCTGATGATAGGACTCTACGTTGCTGGGATCTTTCTCAGGAAGGAAAATTGGTGAAAACGCTGGATAATGCTCATGGACACTTCATCAGTTGTATAAGATGGGCTCCCAGTCTGGTGAATGATACTCCAGCAGTAGAGAACGGGGGAACGCCTAATGGAGCAGCTAAAAAGGAAGATCCCACCAAAACCAGGATTCGATGTGCCATAGCCACGGGCAGCGTGGACTTGAATGTACGGGTGTTTATTTCATGATCGCAAGCGAGACGGAGTTACTATGGAGTTCAAGAATGGATGGCTTATGCATAGCGTTTCAGGTTTGGTGATTCTGGGAAGTAAGTTGTCAGTACTATACGAAAAGTATCTGTACAATCTGTAACAAGGCGACATTCTGGCGGTAGGATACCAGAACAAACTTGAATGATTTTATAGCTGTGAGCTGTACAGCTATACCTTCATACTTAATATCAGTCTGAGCACTAAAGTTGCGCACCAATTGCTGTTTCCTTGTGTATGATGGACTTTGCGGCAACGATTGACTAGAAGAGTAGCTTTCTAGGTTCTGAGAACATAGTTGGCTGAGCCTAACAATGATGCCGACTGGCGCCTTTATGAAGTTTCAGCAATTAGGCAGGCTCTTACAGAATTATAGTGTCAAAATGTCGCTCTTGAAATCTTACTTAAATTGGCCGTGTGGTCTCCTAGAGCTACACATGTTCGGGCACGTAAATCTGAGACTGCATCGTGATGTTGAAAGTGGAAACTTTCCAGCAATTCTATACAAGCCTCTTACATCTTATGATTAGTTGACTCAAGATCATCGACTTATTGGCCTATGTTCTCCTCCCCTTGTGATTTGAGAGAAATGCTGTCCTTGTCGTGTCCGAGTCCGTACCATAAACGTCCCTCTCACTTTCGAATCGCTTAGCTTCAAGTAGCTACCTATTCATAATTTTTTCCATATCACTGTCGTTCGATTAGACTTGTTAATCACGGTATTAATTCACATCCCCGACGTTGATAAAATTTGTGAGGCGAGAGGTCGCTTGTAGGAATAACTGGTGCTTGCTGCTAGGATATAATGTAGTTTCCAGATTCGGCGGATCATTAACCTTGGACACCCACCATCTATCGCTGTCTCCAACAATCGAAAGGCCTAGACACTTGGACACCGACTGGCAAAATGGTGTTTAGTACAGTCGCTCCCTCTAACGTATTGCATATTCTAAATTTATATAGGCGCCAAAGAACCTCCCGCCGGCAGCAAAGCAGCAGAAAATCCTCACATGGTTCCAGGATTCCATGGGTGTCTACACTCTGAAAGAACTCGAGAAGTTACTGCCAGGCGTGGGATCCATCAACGGGATGCAAGTCAAAGACTATCTCCAAGCCCTACAGGATGAAAACATGATTCGCGTCGAGAAAATAGGAAGCGGTAATTGGTATTGGAGCTTCAAATCCGATGCGAAAAAACAAAAGGAAGGAATACTGAACAACCTGAAAGCGGAAGAGAGCAAGTTGATAGCCTCAACTGCTATTGCAGAGCGACAACTCGAGGAGGAAATAGCAAAGCGGAATGAAGACGATGAAATGCTAGAAGGGGATGGTATGGATAGGAAGGCCCTTCTCGAGACGTACGATATACTATTGAAAGAGATAGCACGCCTAGATACGCAATTGGCACTTTCTAGTGAGAATGACCCGGTGGAAGTTCTCCGCAAGGCAGCGGAGAGTCGGAGGTTGAAAGAGGTTGCTTATGCATGGACGGAGCGAATCGAGTGCCTAGAGTGTTTCCTGGCTGGCATTCTCAATGATCGGACCGAGCTGGCGAATGTTATGGCGTAAGTGTCTTGGAAACAAAATAGTGCTACGTGATTATCTAATGCTGGTTACACTGCATCATGTTATAGAGCCTGTGCTAACATAAAACGTGCAGCCAGGGCTGTGGTGACGAATATTCCGTGGGTGATGGTTTGAAGGAGCTTTAGTGGAATGTATACAATGAAAGCGTAAGATGTACGCTAGCTGCAGGTATTATAGAGCGTATTTCGCAGCAACAGGGCACTTGGCTGGGATTCACAATGTGTACAATTCGTTGGTTCGGTCGCGGTCGGCACTGTCGGTACAAAGGACACGAGGGAGTCAAAAACAAACCACGCTATGAAGAATGAGCAGATATGCCTTGCTCATCGCTTCGCTGTCATCTGTGGCCTAGATAGCGACTCCAATAATTCGTGCCTGGAATTGCTGTTCCAAGACTGCTGTGGTGATGAGCGTGAATCAAGCATTTTCTTTGGCGCCACTGGGGAAATACAAGCTTTTCAGTAGTTCTCATGGATGCAGGCTGCACATTTTAAAAAAGGCTGGGCGCGTGCTTTGCAAGTGAGTCTATAGATTATCTTCGACACTTCTTCACCTTTCACATATGCTTTTTGTTCCTAGCTCTTTGGTATGAAGCACCACATACACTCTGCGCAGTTCCATGATCCGACATGAAACTTTCCCAATACCTTTGCTTGCACGGTTTCGGAGCATGGCAGCATCCGCGCGTTGAAATTGCCGATACCCGGAGGAAAAGCTGACAGGAAGTCAGGGATAATGAGGCAACCTTCAAGCTTTTGCCCAGTCATCCTCGAGGCTCTGCAGCATTCCAGCGTGAATTGGATTGGTCTGCATGAGAAAGGTGATTTAAGGGATCTGGCGTCGAGCGTCTGACACAGGAACGCTGTGTCTGTATGATCTGCCCTACCCGCAAGATATTCTTTAGGCCTCATCCCGACAAACCGCCAGGAGATGGATGATCTGCCTTTCGTTCCTCCTCGGGCATTTGTCAAGCGTCACTTGTAAGGTCTAATTTCGCATGGATCCTTTGGAATAGTTAGACTGCCGCTAGTGTTGAGCCTTTTGCTCTAAATTGCATGCTGGACGGCATCAGTGCAACCCTAGGCACAGTAGCAGCACTGCGCCACGACGTGTTTGGAGAAGAGACGAGGGGAAAGCGTTCAGGACTGGCAACATCATCACCACCTCCACCACCTCCACCTCACGATGCTGTTTGATCAGCTCGTTATTGCGCCCACGAACTCCATCTTACGAAAGCACGACCCTCAGCTCTAGTCTCGTTATCCAAAGCTTCGGGGGCATTTGATATGACCAAGCGCATCATCCCCACTGCCATAATCTCCAGCTATCTGCATCTCACCTAGTAATGTGGGTGCTGTAGATGGTGCGTGTTAATTGTTGCAGTCAGGTCGTTCACCCACTTTTCATCATTTGCCTTTACATGTACTCCGACCCTTTATCATTAATACCACCAATACTCAATTGTTTCTATTTTGTTTTCATGTTTCGAGTTGTGTCTATCGATTACCTCATTCTATATTAAGTAGGCTCAACGCTCGGTTCCTCCTCAGCCTTAGACGCCGCCCAAATCTGCCAACTCGGAACGCGTTAACGTACTTGGATCCTCACCTCTCTCACCACACTCGACATTGCAACGCCCCTCTCTGCCTCCCCTCAGTTTCTTTCCCGGAGGAGGTGTCCAGACCTTTGTCTCCTTGGGGATGCCCGGCCTCTGTTGGTTACGCTACCCATCTCCTGCCCTTCGATTATCATCCTGACCCAGCCACGTCGTTTGGTGTCGATGCCAACCAACACCTTGACGTGCAACAAAGACACCCCGAATACTTGGCATCCATCTTAAGTTATCTCTTGGCAACGAACAATCACAAAGCATGGGCGCGAATGTTACTCCAACCTCGTCGTCGCCCTTTGCTTCGACCCGTCGGTCGCTATTGTCAAGGTTTACTTCCCCGCTGAAAGCCCGCACGCGCAACCTTACAGACTTCCACATCCGCCCCCTAGAGCCTCACCGACAGTACAAGCCTGGCGATCTGGTGAAGGGCGCAGTGGTACTCACGGTGTTGAAGCCTATACGTATCACTCACCTCACGGTCTGTCTGCATGGGTTTGTACGTGTATTCAAAGGCCCTAATGGTGCCAACGAGCCACTGCCAGACACCGCTTCGACAGGATCGAGCAACACGCGGAAGTCGCAGTATTTCGGCAACGGCCATGCCTCACTCTTTCAGGATGAAGTCACACTATGTGGTGAAGGACGACTGGACGCTGGGATATACGAGTTCAATTTCGAATTAGAGTTTCCCGACAAAGATCTGCCAACAAGCATTGATGTAAGATCACCTAGATAAACCCCCCTCCTCCACCTTACCAAGATCGAAACACTTACTCATCTGAAAACAGTTCGAAAGAGGTACCATATCCTATATGATCACGTCGACTATCACGCGACCTACGTCCATAGCTGCGACATCGAGTTGTGATCAAAAGGTCTCTCTTGTTGAGACTGTTGATATTGGACCATTGACGCCCCCAAAACCACGTACAATATCCCTTGAGCCAATATCACGACGGTCACGGCGGAAGAAAACGGATAAGGGAAAGCAAGTTGCCACACTAGAAAATACGCAGCAAGCTTCGAAAGTAAGTCTTGGAAGTGAAGCACCGCAGACAACAGGTTCGCCTCAACCGGATGAGTCTGTAAGTCAGAACGGGGATGCCGAGAGTAGCAACAATCCTCGCAGTCCTGTCGAGAGTGAGGTGCTGAGTACGGCTAGCGCGGCAACTGGCACAGAAAGCACAACAAGTAGCAGTACTGGCCTGAGCTTCAGAATTGGCCCTGTGCCCTCTTCTGCGAAATCGACCAATCGTAATAGTAGCGCCTCTACGTCCGACAAGACTATAACAGCCACCATCGAATTGCTCAAATCGGGTTGCTTACCCGGTGAATCGTTGCCGCTTAAAATATCTATAAAACATACCAAGGCTATCAAAAGCATGCATGGAATCATCATTACTCTGTACCGACAAGGAAGGATAGACTCTGCGCCGCCACTATCGTTGTTTGCCAACATAAAGGGCAAAGAGGCTGAGCGTTTGAAACATGAAGAGTACTATCCCAAGTCCAAAACTGGGCTTGGTGGTCTATCTCTGACATCCGCTGGATCCAGCAGTGTATTCCGAAAAGATCTGGCTCAAACGTTTGCGCCTATTCTTGTTGATCCCACAAGTCTAAGATCGGTGGTGAATGCTTCTGTCCGGGTACCCGAAGACTCGTTTCCCACTATCTCAGGTGTGCCAGGTGAGATGATAAGTTTCAAATATCACGTTGAGGTTGTGGTGGACCTTGGTGGTAAATTAGCCGGTCAACAGCGACATGTACCACTTGTAGGAACTATCGCTCAGCCCTCGAGCATGGGAGCGTCTGGTGGTGGGCGAGCAGATGGGAACCTGAATATTCTAACAGCGATGGGTGGCAGTATCGTTGATACTGATCACATTAGACGTGAAAAGAGTGTTGTTGGGTGTTTATTCGAGGTGGTGGTCGGGTCGATAGATTCTGCTCGGAAACGAGGCAGAGGAAATAGTTTCCGCACGCAAGCGAGCGACTGGCAGGAAGATACGCCTTCCAGTCCTGGGAACACATACGATCCCATATACGAAGAATACTCTAGCGAGCAGCCTCATCCGTATCGTTATCAAGAAGAGACTTATGCAGGACAGTATGCAGAGCATCCCGAGAGAAGCGACTATGATGCGGAGCCAAGGTATCAAGAATACTCTGAAGAAACCCCTCCTGCACATGCTGGAATTCACATTCCACCTCCAGAGCTTCAACAGGAAGAAGGGCTGAGCGACAAACAGCGAGCTCGTCTTGCCGAGGAGAGGCTACTCCCTAGTCAGCCTCCTCTTGAGGAAGGGCAATCTTCTCCCAGAACCGTTGTTCCATCAATAGCACCTTCGGCACCTCCAGATGACCTGAACAGCGATCTTTACGATGCTGAAGATAGCCGAACACCAGTTGCAGCAGCACCGTCTATGGCCCCAACCTCACCAGGAGCCAATCTCACCGCACCGGCCGCGCCCTCAGCGCCAACTCTCGACGACCTGCCTCCCTCCGGCGCTGATCCAACAGAAGACAAGCAAGAACTTGAGCGACGCCGGATGCTTGCCGAAGCCAGCGAGCCATCTAATTTTCCCGCCGGCGAAGTGGATGACAACGGGGGTGAGAGTAGCAGCGGGATCCAGCATGAGGCGTCAGCACCGGTGCTTGACGAACTCGATGAATACGGTGGGCAATACTCCCACCACGCTCTGCCTGCGAGACATGTTCCGCATAACGAAGAGCTTCCCAAGTACGAGCGGTAAATAGAGGGAAGCACATATATATATATATATATATTGTATATCGGGACCGAGAATCAGGTTTGGATAACTGATCTGATTTTTATTTTTGTAATTAGCACGAGTTTGATGAAAATATGATACCCCCTCTCACAAGTGTAATTGCCCTGCCACGGTGTACGTATATTACGTTATAGCAAAACATTCCACCATTTCATTTCCTGCTTTGGTCAGTCGTGATGTGCTGTTCTGTTCTGTTCTGTGCTGTGTAAAAGATGATTTTAAAAACCCTTCCATCTTACAAGCTACCTACCATACATACATACATACATACATATATAGCATCTGTCTTCCATCTGGTAACCGTGTTTCAGTTACCGGAAATTTAATTTTTCATCACCATGGCTAATGCTGAGCTAGCTAGCCATATACATGCTAGCTTGCGGCCCCCCTTCCCCTTCCCCTCTTGTCTGACCCTCGCTTATATTAAGGGGTCCGTGGCTCGGTTGGGAGGATTTATAAGCCATATATATACATACACATACAGTCAGTACTTGGGTAGATAGGTAGGTAGATCAATAGATAAATAGATAAGTAAAAAACATGTCTGACTAACTAATGCTTCAAAAGAAAAATTATCACTTGCAACCAAGGTATTGATATTTGCTTGTCACGTCACTCAATCGTGCTCAAGACAGGCGTTTTTTGGAAAGAAAGTGTGCTATACATGGGGTGATTTGGATCGTTCTCGTAAAAGCAATATCTACGCTAGCCGAATATCTATCTAGGAGCGTTTTCACACTCTCTGTTTCTCTCTCAAGTCTTTGTTTTGCCCCGTGGCACTGGACCACCGTGAAATAAAGCATACACTCCATAACTCCGTTCTTCGAAAAATTTGGTGGTAAGAATTCAATAAGCCCAACCGACCAACGCAAGCAATGCACCAGTCATGATTCCATTTTCGTATTTTTCCCATGCGTATCAACATTCTTCCAGCTAAGCCTTTTCCGCCTTCAGCTTTAGTGGTGCGGTACCGAGACCGTTGCGGTTGCGGAAAAAGAAGACGTTCTTGCCCTCGCCAACAGCGCCCTCGGATGGCTCAACCCATTGGCACCATCGAGCACTCTTCCAGAGAGCTTTCAAGAAGCCGAGAGATCCGCCCTCGACATCCGCGCGGTAGTGGCGGCCCATGACGGGCTTGATCGCCTCGCTGGCTTCGTCGGCGTGGTAGAAGGGGATGGTGCTAACGTAGTGGTGTAGGACGTGAGTCTCGACGATACCGTGGAGTAGTGTACGGCCGATAAAACCAAATTCACGATCGATGGTTGCGGCAGCACCGCGGACGTAGTTCCAGCTGGCTCCCGAGTAGTGGGGAAGGGTGGGATCGGTGTGCTGGAGGAAAGTGATGGCAACTGTGGTTTGTTAGAAGAATTTACATGGTTTTGGAAAGGAGAATACATACCAAGCCAGTGGTTTACCCATAGGTATGGGAGGAAATACCAGACGAGCATGTTGCTGAAGCCATAGGTTTTGCAGAGAGACACCAAAATGCTAATGGTCACGGCAAGTCCGGCGTCACTGAGGAGAATGAGCTTTGCGTCCTTGGCCTCGTACAAAGGACTGGCGGGATTGAAGTGGTTGACACCGTCAGAGAAGCCGTTGGATTTGCCCACGCCACGACCCTCGGGTTGCTTTTCATGGTTGTTGTGACCAGTCACGTTACCGAAGAGGTACAGAGGCCAGCCCAAGAGCTGCTGGCCAAAGGAGTGGATGATGGTGGCAATTGGGGTCTCCTCGGTCAGCTCATGGATTTCGTGTACGAATTTGCCGAGGCGGGAAGCGTAATCCTCGCGGGTCTTTGGTACGAAGACCATGTCCCGCTCCATGTTGCCGGTAGCCTTGTGGTGCTTGCCGTGGGAGATCTTCCACGAGAAGTATGGGACCAACAGGGCCGAGTGACAGATCCAACCAGTGGTATCATTGAGAACCTTGGAAGGCGAGAAAGACTGGTGTCCACACTCGTGTGCAAGCACCCATAGACCGGTCGCGAAGAAGCCCTGAATAATGGTGTATCCAGCCCACAGAGCGGCTCGCACTGGGGTATATGGAATATATTCGGGGGTCACAAAGTGGTTGAAAAGGGAGAAGGTAATGGCGAGACTGCCGATATCTCTGGCCACATATCCCAACCCTCGGAGGCCCGAACGCTCGAAGCAGTGCTTGGGGATTGCGTTTCGAATGTCGTTGACCGTGTAGTCTGGCAGCTCAAACTCGTTTCCATATGTGTCGAGGAGCTTTCCATAGCTCTTCTCGTCGGCCCCGTCTACCGAGGACATGGAGGACAGCGAGGTAGAGGAAGGCGAGGCTCGGGGGGTATCATTTGGAGAGCCGCGTGTGGTCGAAGGTGCTGAATCGGCGGTGGTGGAAGTCATGGTTCGGCGAACACCTGCATGTTTAGGTACCGCAGTAGAGGCCATAGTGAGCGTCCGGGATATATATTATATTCTGGGAGACTCGAGAGTGAAGAAATGTCAAAAGCGTAGGTGATGCCGAGACGATGTGTGCTGAGTTTAAAGCCAGCTGGAAAATATTGGCAGTTTTGCGTGTCGGTCTGGCCTGTTGATCTTCCCAACAAATCTACCAAATGGGGCGAATCAGTTTGAGCTATGTCGAGAGTCAGTTTCGTTACAAGGCCAATTAAGTGGTCACCGATCGAAGGGGTCACCAACTCTGAGTTTGTCAACTGTTTGAATGCACACCAGATCTGTAGTGGTGGTGGAAGGAAAGTAGAAGGTGGAAGGTGGAAGGTGGCAGGAGGGGGGGGGGAGGCGTGTTAGATTTTATGTTGTGTCGGCGAATGTCTGGTTCTGGCTGGTGGTTTTGGCGGGCGGGTCTCCGATGATCTGCCCAGGGCTGCAAAGACCGCCCAGCAAATGCAGCGCAACCAGTTTTTTATTATTTACTATTTTAGTTGATATTGACTGGTCGATTCATCCAAGCCGGGAGGAGAGGGGGGCGAACGGACATCGATCTCTCTCAACTTATCCTCGGGTAAGAAATAAAAGAGAGAGAGAGAGAGAGAGAGTAGGTGGAGAGGACGAGGGACATGGTACGAGTATAGCATTACACTTCCACTTCCACTTTCAATTCCAACAGTCTTCCGATCTAGCTTCTCACGCCATGTGTCGACTGATGCACGGTGCAATGAATGGGATTATGTATTAATTAGCCTATTGCCCTGACTCGGAAGTCATCGCGAGTAAGATGAATGAAGCAGTCTCCCTCACTCAGCTACCACAGTCAGTAGAAGATAGATAGATGGTGGTGCAGTGACCATTCACCATCCACCATCCACCATCCACCATCCACCATCCACCACCTATTCATTCCTGGCGCCCGCTGACTTTCAGCTCATGTCCCGTCCATCACGGTGCAACTTGACTTTTGACCGCGTTCGTGCTTCCTCCCTCACCGCCCACCCGTGTAACACCACCGTGATCGACTGCAATTTATTTGCCCACGCTACGCTTCAGGCTGTGAGGGCGCCTTTGCTCTGCAGCACTGTAGTGGAAGTTGACCAAAGTAGATAAGATAGATAGATAGATAAATAGATCCATCAAGGCTCAGTGATGATCCTTGATGTGTCTCGTGGTTTCTCCATTCCAACCAACAAATACAGTCAGCCAGCCACTCACTCATTCACTCACTCAGTCCTTCACTCAGTCACGTCCAATTTCCACCCCCGCAACTTCACATGCAAATACCGCAGTCCCCAATTCTAGAAGCAAAATAGAGTCAGATGCATCCTGTCCCTGCAGCAGCAGCAGCAGCAGCAGTAACTAGTAGGAGCCGCCGTCCAGACACAATCAAAAAAAAAAGACGTCTCGCATATGCCCCGAATCGACAAGAGACGACGTCGCATTGACCAATCATGATGGGTGAGATGACCCGGGGGGGTCCCAGCTCCGATTTGTTGAGCTCAACAAAAGACCCGCGACGATGATTGGCGGCGGAGGGCCCCACGATACAGTTACAGTTACACTTACACTTACAGTTACTGAAGAAACCGATCGCTGGACCCGCCGCGTCCAAACGTGGGGAAGAATTCCGATTTGACACGTGAAAGACTGGGCTGGGCGTGGGTGGCGGATTGTTCCTCTCTTTTACTTTATGCAGTATAGTTAAGTACTATAGTACTCTGCTCATCGACAAAAGTTCTTCATGGGAGAATGCGGCTCCACTTCTTATGCAACACACCCACTACTGACTGACTGGGTGGAGGGAGGACATGTGAAACTAGCTAAAACCCGTAGGAGAGCAGAGACAGAACTTCTCTAGTATCACTACCAGATATTATACCGAGAAACTCTGAAGATGTTAAAAGTAATTACAGCATTATATTCTACTTCTTGTGTTACTCTCCTTACAATCAGTACTCTGCTTATAACTAGAGGTCTGTCTCAGTTAGGTTGATCTCGTGCAAGTAGAACATCACCATGTCTACTTTGCCTGGAGTTGGCTCCCAGTAAGGCTTATTGACATGCCCAGTCCATCGACCGCTAACGCATTATGTATAGCGCACTAATGTCGTCATACATAAATACGTAGATATATAAATACATAGATACATAGATACATAGATACATAGATGCATGGAGTGCTGTTTCGTCTACAAACTTTACAGCTTGTAAAAGCAAAAACCATAGGGGAAAAGCTGGTACTCCCGACGAATAGAAGAGCAGCGAACAAGAGGAGATATGGCATGGGATCATTCAATCGTGATACGTATAACAACCCTCCTTCATCAGTATGCTTTTTCCCCTACTCTCTTTTCTTATTTTGATGCGGAAAAGATTGCGGTCAAATATACACAACCGATTACAGATTCATAGAAATATTCCAAATGTCAAACACAACAAGGTGAAAGCGTTTGGCACAGAGAAAACTTGTGGTGGTGGTGTTCTTTCCTTTCTTCACGTCTCATTTTTTTAAAACCCAGTACATATCAAGTATAACAAAGAAAGCGTCTGTGAAGTATAATTTCTTTTTATCATATGTATTCTCACATTGTTAAAATTGCATCCCAGAAGTTCCTTTCCTTCCACCAAGCTTCATTTTTGCTAACTTGTAAAAACAAACGATCAGGTGCATACGACTTGGTCTTGCACTTCTTGAAATGTTCGAATAGCCAGATAAGAAACCACCTTGAAAGTATAGCATCCTTCAAAGGTTCCCTCTCTTTTATCAAGCTTCATTTCTGCCGATGTGATGTATAGAAATAACCCGATCAAGTTTATATCACGTAACCTCGAATATTGCGTTACCCTTTCCAAAAGTGAAAGATAAATAAGAAGCACCCCTCATAATACGCTTTCCTTGCTTCAATCACCAATTTCTGCTCACGTATACAATAAAACCGTCAAGAATACTTCCTCACGTATACAAATAAAACTGTCAAGTATACACCAACTCAAATTCTTTTGATAATATTCCATTCAATTGTACAGTTCTTCAGACGCCGATCCCATGCACACGCATTCTATCTTCGGCGTGGTATTGTACACATCACCCATATCATCAAGCCGACTAAGCATCCTACACTGACGAGCCATTTACCTATTTCGGCCACTTCTTCCATCCACGACCATGACCTCTCTGTTTCCCATGTATTAGCACCAGTCAACCATTCTCCAAAATCAATCGGAATACGTACCTCTTTCCATGTCTGGATCATCTGCGGCATCTCCAACATCGCTTGTCTGCGCTTCTCCAGTCTGGACGGGTGTGTTAGTAAACTTTTGCTCCAGCTCTTCCAGAGCACCAGATCCCCAATGGGCTAGCCAGTGAAAAACATACCGTCCCTTCAACGTCCGCTCGGATTCCTTTCCCTTGACACGCTGCCCTATACCGGTACCCTTGACCCGCAGGCCATTCTCTGCCCGCCTGCGCATCCGCTCTTCTGTTCCCTTCACCGTATGTGGGAGCAATTCCTCAACGCCGGCTTTCCGTGCCAGCTTGACAATCTCTGCCTGCCTTCGTAATGAGAACACGGGATCATGTCTCTTGCCGGTGACCGGGTGCTTTTGGCATTTGAAAGGGTTGGGGATAGCTGGAGGTGCTTCTGCTGATGCCGTAGGGAGGATGGCCTGCGGAGGGTATCGTTCGAAGAATCGTAATAATCGGGGATGTAGAGAGCGAGCCAGTCCGATGAGCTGCTTCGATTCTGGGGCCAGATTGGCCATTGTGGTGAGTTGGCTTTGAAAATGTGCAGTTCAGAGTAATGTCTGCTTGACGGATTGTTTAAGGTTTTGCCAAGATTCGCCTCATTTTGCAGCCTCGTCCAGCTCGTCCAACTTAGGAAATCCTACAACATTCAATCGCCGACAGCCTGGTTTGTCACACTCTACCGTATCTTCACAGGCATTTGCGCGTCCCAATAAATCACTCTTGAGTACAATATCACTTTGCTCTCTTGATAAAATGTCAGGTTATACGAATGGCAATACAAATGGCGGCTCTATTCCACCACCTCCCCCAGATGCCATACCTCCACCACCTCCAAGCTCATTCGCGCCACCTCCTCCCAGCGACCTGCCTCCCCCCCCTCCGTCAGAGTTCCTACCTCCGCCGCCAGATGAGCCGGTGAAGAAGAAGAAGGGATGGGGCGCTCCACCTCCAAGCCGCGGACCCCTCAGCATAGAAGATATCCTCAGAAAGAAGAAAGAGGCTGATGAAGCTGCATCAAAAGTATGTATCCGGCCCTGATTTAGTGCTTTGGCAGCAATGTTCACAACTATCGTCTAGTATCTTCCAGTACACATACTAATGGTTTAATTCTACAGCCTAAATTTTTATCTAAAGCCGCAAGAGAGAAACTAGCACTCGAGAAAAGGGCAAAGGAGGTCGAAGAACAGAAGCGCAAGCAGGAAGCCGAACGGAGCAGCGCTTTGCCCTTTGGTAACAGCACCAATGGAAATTATGGCGGAAGAGGATCTAACGAAAGACCTTCTCAATCTGATTCTAGATCTCGCAACTCGTCGTCAGTTCCTACCGGCCCTAGGTCGATGCGGAATGGTGATCCTGCGCCGAGTCCAGGACCAGGCCGAAATACAAATAAATCCAACGACATGCCGCCACCGACGAAGCCTCCTGTCACAGGTAAAGCCTCATTAGCAGGTGAAAAGCGTCCTGCGAATGGCGATGATACACAAGCTGCTTTGATCCGGACACGATATATGGGCGCGGAAACCAACCAGTCGACATTTTCTGCGAAGAAGAAGCGCCGGAGAACCACTGAGAAGAAGTTCAATTTTGAGTGGAATGCCGAGGAGGATACCAGTCCTGATTACAACCCTATTTACTCTAATCGTGCTGAGGTAAGTCTCTACGGTCGCGGTCGTCTTGGTGGCTTTGCCGAAAACCTGAGCGAGGAAGGTGCCATGAAATATGCCAAGGTGTTGGAGGAACGAGATAAAGAGGCCGGTGGTGCGCGTGCGAGAGAGATTATGGAAATGGAAAAAAGAAGGAAGGAAGATGCCGGTGGAAGAAATTCGTTAGATAAGCATTGGAGTGAGAAGAAACTGGAACATATGCGAGAGAGAGATTGGCGTATCTTCAAGGAAGATTTTAATATCAGCAGTAAAGGAGGATCGATACCAAATCCAATGCGCACGTGGCAGGAGTCTGGCCTACCCAAGAGACTATTGGATATTGTTGCACAGGTCGGATACGACGAGCCCTCAGCAGTACAGCGAGCCGCTATACCGGTTGCTCTACAGAACAGAGATTTGATCGGTGTTGCAGTTACAGGTTCCGGAAAGACTGCAGCTTTCCTGCTTCCTCTGCTTGTCTACATATCAGAATTGCCACCTCTGAACGAGTTTACAAAGAACGACGGTCCTTATGCCATTATTCTTGCGCCGACTCGTGAATTGGCACAGCAAATTGAGATCGAAGCTAAAAAGTTTGCCACTCCACTTGGGTTTACTTGTGTCAGTCTTGTCGGTGGTCATTCTCTGGAAGAGCAATCCTTCAACTTACAAAACGGTGCCGAGATTATCATCGCTACACCAGGTCGTCTGGTGGACTGTATAGAAAGACGGGTACTGGTTCTGGGACAATGCTGTTACATCATTATGGATGAAGCTGATCGTATGATTGATATGGGTTTCGAGGAATCGGTAAACAAGATTCTTGACGCTCTACCAGTTTCGAATGAAAAGCCTGATACCGACGAGGCTGAGGATGCACAAGCTATGAGTCTTCGCTTGGGCAGGAAAGACCAGTACAGACAGACTATGATGTACACGGCTACTATGCCTCCTACCATTGAAAAGATCGCAAAGAAGTACCTGCGAAGACCTGCGATAGTCACCATCGGTAATGTTGGAGAGGCAGTCGAGACGGTTGAACAGCGTGTCGAGTTTGTATCAGGTGAAGAGAAGAAGAAGAAGCGTCTGCAAGAGATCCTCACATCAGGAGAATTCCAGGCGCCAATAATTGTCTTCGTGAATATAAAGCGAAACTGCGACGCCGTGGCTCGAGACATCAAGCATATGGGATTCTCATCAGTTACCTTGCACGGTAGTAAGACTCAGGAGCAACGTGAGGCAGCTTTGGCATCGATCCGTAACGGCACTTGCCAGGTGCTCGTCGCCACTGATCTCGCGGGTAGAGGTATCGATGTACCAGACGTCAGTCTGGTTGTCAACTTTAACATGGCTACCAATATCGAGAGTTACACTCATCGTGTTGGTCGTACTGGTCGTGCTGGTAAGAGTGGTGTGGCGATCACATTCTTGGGTAATGAGGATTCGGATGTTATGTATGACCTCAAGCAGATGCTGAGCAAGAGCTCCATCTCGCGTGTTCCAGAAGAACTGAGGAAACATGAGGCTGCACAACAGAAATCCGCTAGGAGTGGTGGTGGACAGAAGAAGATTGAGGAATCTTCTGGCACTCGAGGAGGTGTAGGTGGATGGTAGACAGATAGACTAGTGTCAGTAATCTATGAGGAAAAGCTTAATACCTTTAGCTATGCTTTGGTTTCCGTGAAAGTGACTGTTTTGCTTGCTACTGAAGTAGAGCACAAATCTCTGCTTTGCCCTTTTCCTGAGCCTGGACCTGTCTTCACACGCCCGTGTTTCTGTTATCAATACCCCCAGCAGAGCATCTCAGGTGAATATAAGTCACATCTCACATCCCAATCAAACATAACCCCAATTGGTCTTCTCTTCAATCGCACACACCTTTTCCGGCACATCACATTCACTTCTATCTCAAATTTAGTTTCTGCTCGTATTCACTTTCCCCTCATGGCAAGACACCTCCATAATTCTTATATCTCTTGGCTCTTATGATATACATGTTCCCAATATATCACACTTCTAGCCTTGCCTTTCAGACTAGCCACTTTTATAGACTTCATTTACTGCAATACAAGATACAAGATACATATCTCCATTGCAACGTTATACATCTTTCTGTTTCGGACCACCTTAGTCTAACCATCCATCACCCTACCTCTATATTTGGAGTGTTCTTTACGTCACCCCTTCTTCCTTCAGACAGCCTCGTCGCCAGTTAGCGGTTAGGGCGACAGCAGAATCAATATCTTCGAGCTCTTACCACTCAGGCCCGATATATTCACTCGTGGAATCCTGCCCAATCTTCACTTGAGTCATCAGCTCTAGGTAAGCTTGACTTTAAAACCTGAACTTCTCACAAGTTTCTCCAAATCTTTTAGATATTTAGTTCTTTCACTTCGATATTGACTCCTTGCGTAACTAATTCACATACTTACTGCTTCTATTAGCCATGAATCATACCTCTTTCCAACCTAATACGAAATCATCAAATCTTAGCCTGGTTGCTAAACAGAATAACACAGTATCAAGCAAAGAAACTTCGAGCGTTCGCATACACGAGCCTAAACCATCACCTCCGGCAGTCGTGAGTACTTTATCAGCTATGGGTAACGAAAAGAGTACACCTAGCGGTGAACAGCCTGTTCAGATTGACAGTTCATCAGCAAAAGTCATGCCAGAACCTACACGGGCTGGTGAGAGCGTCGAATTGCCTCAGGATACGCCATCTGACAGTGCCGAGCCGTCAGAGAAACAGCTCACCGGGCAGGGCAACGAGACCAATACCGGACTGGCTCCAGAGGGAGCTGTTAAAGAAGTTGGAGAGACGAACTTGTCTTCAACTAAGCAGATATCCAAAGATAGCTCGGTTCGTACCAGCTGTTCTCCTCCCGAGAAAGAGAGCAGTGCTGCTACGGGTATAAAGACATCGAGGTTTCGCAAGTCTCGCAAGCGGCTCTGCGAAGAGCTCTTCCCGGAAGAGAAGTCTCCGAAAAGAGTCAAGGCGGGAAAAGGGTCAAAGAACGAAGGTCGAGGTAAGTGCAGGTTCTAGAATGTTAAAAACATCTAGAAAGTATTTAACATGACAAGAAGAAGGTTGGGATGAGCTAGACATATTCGATCCTGAGCAGATCATTTCACTCTTCACGAGACAGAACAAAGCGCAGTTCTTTAAGATATTCGAGCTGAGAGCCCAGGTATCTAGCTACAAAGAAACACTTCTGGGCGTGGAAGAGGAAATCCGCAAGCGCGACGAAGCCGTCACCGACGAGTTGGAAACGATTCAACGGCTATATAACGAGAAGCTGAAAACCATTGACAACCTGAGAAAACTTGTCGACCGTACGTTTCATACCCCCCTCCTCTTCTTCTGCTGATTCTTTCTAACTCGGATTGACAGAGCAAGATAAACAGATGAAGCTTCTTCGGATGACCATTTCCACTCATCCAAGCAGCAGCAGCAGCAGCAAGCACAAGCCTGCCAAATCCGAGTTCCTCCGCCAGCTCGGGTCGTTTCAGGCGAAAGACAAAGAGAGCCAGCGGACCATCGCGGCGCTGCAGGAAAGCGTCACGCAGCTGCAAGACAAGATGGCGCTGCTCGAGAACGCCAAGGTGTCGGCGCGAGACTGCTCCAACCGCAACAAGCGGAACAACGAGGCGCTCCGCGCGGAGCTGAGCGCGCTGAGGAGGAAGAACCCAGAGGTGCTGGAGCAGAACCTGAGCGATGCGCCAGACCACATCCAGAAGCTCAGAGCGAAGCTTGCGAGTGCGCTGGGCGAGGTGAATGCGGCGCAGGAGGCGCTGGTGGAGGAGCGGCGCGAGAAGGAGACGTTCAAACGTGATCTGGAGCACGCGGAGGAGTGGAAGATGGACATGCGGAGGTTGGCAGCTCTTGGTCCAGGCAGGTGGAAGGTTGAGGGGGAGTAGGGAAATATTTTACATACCCGATCTTGAAATCTTAAAGGGTGTATCCTAGAGTTATTCACTCGAGGGAGGCTTCATCGGGGTGGTGTGGTGGGATTGACTTGGCATGGAGTTCATTTACTTGCAGGTAGAACATATAGCAAGCCTTCGATTATCACCTGCTCGTGCAAAATGAGGATTTTCGAAGCTGTTAGTGAGCCTGAGTTTTTAATTTCATTAATTATCCGGTAGGGAAGTTAGATAAACAACACAGCAGAGAGTCTCCCGCCAGAAGCATCCCAAATGCTTCTACACGGCACAACACCTCTATAGCTTTCTCCCGTACCAATAAGAGTCGAGTCAAGATAGCTCAGATGTACGCTACCTATCTTCTTCCCGACAAAACCAAGTACATCTTCTTGCCATATGTTATGTGTGGAGCCTTCCTCTGTGTATGCAATGGTTAGGACAAACCGGACCTCCTTCTGGTACACACATCTATAAACCGTCCAAAGCCCATCTTTCGCTCTCATATCAACCTAAGATATCATTAGCACACGCAGTCAAACGCCAGCGTAAAACTCACAGTAACCGCGGCGCCGGCGATGCCCAAGTGAGCATGCCACTCAACCTCACTCGACCTAGGCAGTTCTTCCACCTCGACCGCAAAGAAGGGAGGTGTTGTTTCTGCACCAGCCTCACTGCTTGACACCAATTCCCAATCGGGTAAGTCGTTGTCCGCATTACTGCCATTCCCGATCTCCATCCCGGCATAGAACTTCTCCTCCCACAGATCCCGCTCTTGGCCATCGTCAGACTCGTCGTCCGAGGAAGGTCGGGCGTGGATTCGAAGCCATGCTTGACCTGCTATCTGGGCTCGCTGCTGAACCTTCGCCAGTGGCCCGTGGGGGAGGTAGGCGACGGCGCTGGTCCACCATGTTATGTTCATTACGACGCCAATTCGCCAGAGGTGTTGGAGTGCTAGCACGGTTTGGAATTCAAAGCCGTATGTGATGGACGGGTCGCTGTCCGGGGTGGGGAGAGGGAGAATCATCGTGGCTGGAATCAGTGGGATCTGGCCGGCTACTGAGACAGCCCATGTCGTGTCTCCTTCCTCATCGGCAGATGCTATGGGTGTAGCGATTGCTTGGGAATATGGCCCGATATTTGCTGGCGCCCAATATGATCGGGACTGAACATGTAGTGACTTTTTCGTTGGAAGTGATCTGGAAGGGGCCTGAAGTTTGAGATGAATTATCATGTTAATGCCTTCTGGCATTGTATCACCACATGAGACGGTGACCCTCGCTGGTGGATTGGGTTCGGTGAAGAGAGTTCCATAAACCTATGCATGATATTAATGACAGCTTGGAAAACAACGGGCGAGTATGAACATACCTTGTTCAAAGAAGCGAAATCTTCCATCGCCCGTAGTATTATGACAGTTGAGATGATATCTTTTGATATCAGAGAGGACTGAGTCAGGAGGCTATTAATTTTCGACACAACAAGTTCAGCTTCCTCGGCGATAGTCTATTTGGTCTTAAAGTTAGTATGAGGTACCTCCATTTGACAATTCGAGGATCGAGAGATGACAAACCCTATTTGGAGAACTTGACTGTTCCGCGTAGACAGTCCAGTGATGCGTCAGTGGAGCCAAGTCTGGCTCATCATATACCTGAAGCTTCTCAAACGGAAATGGGTCGGTGGACTTTGACTTTGCAAATCCAGAAATGTCTGAGAACATCTTGGAGCTTTTTGAAAGCCAGAGAAGTAGTTCTTTGAAGCGGATGTCGAGGACCTCAGGCGTTCGACACACCTTCTCTTCTTTAACTTCAAGCTCAGGGTCTTTCATTACAACGTTTGCATCCATAATTCGTAGCCAGAAAGAACCGCCGCCTTCTCTGACAATTTTTCTATCCTCCTCTAGAATCTCGATCCTCCCTTTGAACAAACTGCTTGGTCCGTCGATCACCAGCGTTTCAAACTCTCCCCCTTCACCAAGAACCGCTCCGTTACTTCCCATACCAAATCTCTTCATTGACCTCTCTGCTCTGCGTATCACCGCCTCACTAGCTACGTTCTCCCACAGAAAACTATCATCTAGGCCACCGCTTGCCACTTTGATGATCCTAGCTTCAAGTTTCACTGCCTGCATGTCGTGCAGCAATGATGTCTGAGTTCCAGGTGGAAGGATAGGATACTGCCACAAGTACGAGAGGGGAGTGAGCCCGAGGCGTAAAGCAACAGATTCTATGCGTGTTCGCTGATATGTCGAAAGGATTGCACCGGTGCTCACAGCGTTTGCCTCGGGGTGGTCTGCTATGATTCTTTCCAAGAGCGGAATGAGAGACTCGGTCTCATCCTCAGACTCGCCATGGCTATAAGTCGTCCCGGTTTGGACTGCAGTACCAGTAATCGGCTGGCGATAGAGCGGAATGGCAAGCGCCTTCTCATAGAGTGGAATCACATTGTGGCCGACTGTTTGGTACATAAAACTATTGAGATCAACCTCATCATCTAGTGCTCACGGGATTAGTAGTGCATATTTATATCAAGCATCTGGAACACTATAAATACGCACCAGAGAGACTTGAGGGATCAGGTCCAGATGCGGGTCCTTTAATTATGTTACTAGAATTCTTATATGATCATACCAAGTAATATGAATAAGAATGCCAATGACAAGCTCATCTAGCAGACTAACCAGGGTGTAAATTCCCCAAAGCAACAACACAATGCCCGTTCCTTAGGCAGTGTAATAGGGAGAAGAAGCTGTCCTTGCCACCGGAGATTAGAGCAATGACTTTAAGTGAGTCGGTCATCTCTACAAGGACCTATCACCATGCTTCAAGATCTAATATCTAAGGTAGATGTAGGTGATCTGGTCTTTCTCGATTTATTTACCACCGACTCCGAGAAGTTTTACTGCATCGTGGATCCCTTAAGCTTTTAATCGGCGATTCGGCGTCAGCCTGTCGGCAAATGAGTGCTGCTTCATGGGATCGGTCGTAAATTCCTCGGTCAAAATTATTCTGGTTTGTTCAGTGGGGATGCCAAGCGACGCGACAGTAGATATTTGGGTTTGGAACTGAGAACGATATTAGCGCTTAACCCAGATCAAAGAATTTGCTAGGGATGATTCTTCATTCGTCTTGTCCTTCTAGCCTATGCCTTGTCTCAGATGTAAGAACACATCCTAAATTGTAACAAGACTGATGATGTGTGAATGTTGAAGACGATAAGCAATTTGATTGGGTCAGCTTCAGGTTCACCAGTGGGATCTTTGATCATGGACACAACTTATTACCATTATATTTATTTATTAAAGGGAGTTCATCTGACTCTCATTCATGATCAATTATACAAAAGTCACAATCAGAATATTAAGCGTAAGACCGTTTGTAGAGCAAAAAATTCTATACAGTTGCTGCATATTTCATGACCAGCATAAATTTCTGAAGCTGGCAAACAGGCTGAAGAAATCAGAAAGCAAAGATAGCTTGACGGTCGACCCAGTCTCCGCCATATTACAACGAGTGTAGAGAAATGTAACATGCCACCCATCCCCATCATATAGACGACGCCCCCCCGTCGTCCCGACCCCATATTTTATCCGTCATCACGCTAAATTGGCACGAAAGTCTTGAAGGAAAATAATACATGTGAAGAGAAGAAGACCAAATGCAAAGAGACAGGAGAAGGACTTTTGTGAATGAGCAAAACCCATCATGATAGCGTCAAGTATTGCCTTTATATCCCTAGCGACAACTGCGTAAAGGTAGCAGTGGCCTATTTTGAAGATGTGTTGTGACGCGTGTTTTGTTTCGTGAATTCGTGTCTGGCATACTGTCATATTCGATTTATGTAGAACGCTTGCGCTTCTTGCGAGACTTGTCTTCGCTGCCTTCAGAAGTCGCCTCGCTCTCACTGCCAGAGGCATCAGCAGCAACACCGAACAGGATACCGCCGAGGTTAGAGAGGCGTTCACTATCACTTTCGTGATCAGGGGGAAGTTCGCCATCCTCCAAAACGCCCAAGACCATGGCTCCACTACCATGAGTGCGCGAGTGCTGGGAAAGGTTGTCACTTCGAGAGAACTGCTTCCCACACTCATGGCACTTGAATGGCTTGTCTTCAGTGTGGAGAGAACGATAGTGGCGCTTCAGGTGTTCCTGGCGTCTGAAACGGCGATTGCAAAGCTCGCATCTAAAGGTCTTAGAAGGGTCCTCGGTAAGAGACTGCTTTCGGCCTCGACGGTTCACAGGTGCTCCGCCAGGGGTGCCGCCGGCATCAGAGCCGGTGCCTATGTTGTTGCTGGCAGTATTGGCTTCGGAAGACCCGGACTGGCTAGGGGCAGTTGTGTTTTCTTGTCCTTGTGTTGCGGTCTCTTGGGGAGGAGTTCCGGCGGCAGCGTTCATTGGGACGGTGTACTTTCGGGATCTGACCAAATCGTCGAACTCAGAGCTATCCTCTTCGTATCGCGCCTTCTTTGATTTCTTCCCACGTTTGTCCTTTTTTTCCTCTTTCACCTCTTTCTCTGACCCAGAGGCAGGAGGGCTGGGAAGACACGCGACTGCGAATTGCTCGGTGTCCTCGAAATCTTCGAACTCGTCAAAGTCGTCCTCGCTGACAAAGGGTTCGTGTTCAATGGAAATTAAATCGGATCCAGTTCGTTGTCTCTTGGCTCCAAAAAACTGAACGTTTTCTGTCGCAGGAAAGTTCACAAGCCCATTAACAAAATCGTCTTCGGAATCAAGCTCAGAAAATTGGTCAAATGCCGGCAGGCCGTGGTTGTGTTGAGGCACAGTAAAGTCGAAGGTGTGATGCTCGGCAGCTTTGTTGAAGGATGCTCCTAGCATGAACTTGTGTTCTTCGTCGTCGCCCGCACAGAGGGTTGGCAAAGTTTGAAATTCAGCGGTGGTCTTCAGCGTCAAATGAGGGTGGTTTATTGACGATTGAGCGTTAGCAACGGTGAGGTTTCGTGGATCGCAAAAGTCGAGATCTTGTTGGGGGTAAGGGGAAGGCGATGGTGAAAGTGAGGGACACGATGTTGCAGAAAGGAGCTCGTTAGGGCCGGCATTGCTCATAAGCGAGGTCGGGTGGATGAACACTAACATAGCGGCCAGGTTAGTGATGCCCTCAATAAAATCAAAAAAGTGTGCAGCTGACAATGAATATCGAGTTTGAAAAAATCAGAGGGAATTGTCGAAAACTAACCTGGTGTCATTGGGGGAGATCCGCAACGCGCCCAATCGTGACCAGCGAGGTTTTCCGACCGAACCTCACCCTCACAGCCCTCCTTTACTCCCTCGAATCCTTCAACGCCGTAAAACATTGGGTTCATCGGGGTTTGCATGACTTCGCAGTTAGATGGACTGCTGATCGAGCTTCCCGAGGCAGACAATGGCGGCGTCGCCGGGTAGTAATACATGTCACATTCCTGTGCGTTTGACTCGATCATTAATCGTGAGGGCTGTTCCTGCATCATCATGGCGGGCTTCTGATACATTGGGCGTGGAGAAACTACCGGGGTCATATTCATATGGTATCCAGCGTTGTACACCTGTGGGTGCATCGGTGGCTGTGAGCAAGCAGAATTGGGCCTCGAGTACACCGGCGTCGAAGGTAGTGGCTGCACATATTGTTGTGGGTGAACAGAATACACCGGCATTTGTAGGTTGTTGGGATGCTGGGAGAAATGGCCATGTTGTCGGTTGTCGGATTTCGGGTCCGGGTTATAGTAGAAAAAAGGTGACTGTCCCTGGACTTGGTGGTATTGAGAATCCATTTCTACCATCTCGACGTTAGTGACGTTTCCTCAAATCCGGCTGCTTTCGAACCATCATCGCTGGCAGCACACCACAAACGTCTTCTGCACATACCGGTAACTATGTTTGATTTCGGGTTATCGAATATCTGTAGTGGTGTGTAATTATGCTCTGGGTTTTGTTGCTTTATACTGGACCGATGGGCCGGAAAGTGTGTTGATGCTCGTCGAGTGTTAAAGAAAATGGGCGGAAGGAGTGACTGAACGACAGCTTGGGTGACCAAAGACTGTCTAATACATATAATGCTGATTGTACATAGGCTTGTCGGGTGAGACGTGGACCAAGAGATCGTGAGTTGGTATTATCGACGACTGGGCCAGATTACAGAACGACAGCAGGATTGGGTTTCAAAAGAAGGTACGGAAGCAGACGAAGAGGCTATATGATAAAGCACAGATCCGAATGATAATCCAAAAAGTGGAGGAACAAAAAGAGAACCGAAGATCGGTATAAGAAGAAGGAGTAGTTGGTTAGCAAGGAAACCTAGGATGAGCAAACGAGCGTGGTGGTGACGGGGACCTGCGAATAAAGTAGAAGAGCACAGAGGATCCACGATTGCTGGATGGCAAAGATAGGCAGTGCGCAACGAAAGCAGTTTAGCCCGAGGCGAACCCTCGCAAGCATGGAAACGGGTGGCCAGGAACAGGACCAAGACGCATTAGAAGCATGGGACGGCGTGGGAGAGTAGTTTTGGGGGAGTGGTGGTGGTGGATGGTTGGTGGATGGGGTGGTGGATGGATGGATTGGTGGATGGATGGGGTGTGGATGGGGTGTGTGCTTTGGGTGAGGCCATAGTTGCACTTTACTTTACATTTGCTTTGCTTTGCTTTGCTTTGCTTTGCTTTGCCTTATTTATTACTGTACTGGACTAAGCTACCTTTAGCGTTGGGATTGGATTCACCACTAAAACTCAGGCCCCGTCAACCTCCTCTCCGCAGGTGGGGAGACCCTGAAGAGCCAAGCGGCCAGGGTTCGGCCGGGAGTACTTTACTTTACTTTACTTTACTTGTATGAGCTAGCCATGAAAAGAGATGCGGTACGCAGTACGGGCTTTTTCTAAATCCAGCGCTTTTGACCTTGCTAGGGTCCCCCCAACCCCCCAAACCCTGCTGGTTTCTGTCAATAATTATACCAATACTTGTACGAGTGAGTGGTAGTGGTGGTGGCAAGCCGATGGATGGATATGGGGGGGGGGGGAGTCAGCCACCAGAAGCCTGTGAGCGGCCCTGGAGCCGTGGGAGGAGTGCTCAGAGGTGTCTCGCCCACTCTGCAAATCAGATGTGCGCGACAAAGCAGCAAGCCCGCTAGATATTGTGCTGTGCACACCAGAGATGCACCAGCGATGCACCCAGATAGAAAGATGCACGAGAAAACACGACCGACGGCGGTGATTTTGTGCCAATAATAATGTATGCATAAGCCCGAGCCCCCTTCCAACCAACAGCAAGTGTTCCAGCAACAAAGCAACAAACATCTCGGATACGGACCACGTCAAGAGCCACATGTGAAGGCTGCCAGCAGGAACTCGACACACCCCCGAATGATGGATGTCTGTCCTTGGGATGTGCTTGGGATGTGTCCTCTCGAGCATCACTCCGGCCACCATGGTCCACGGCTCACTCATGGCTCATGGTATCGATGATGGTATCATGCCCGCCAGTCTGTGCTTGCTTGGTGCAAAGGAGGGGAGGATCACCACAACTCCAGGAGCCATCCCTACAACGACGACGACGGTGTTGGGATAAGCAGTGGGGAGATTGCGACCGGCGGCACGGTTCATGCACCGTGGTTACTTGCTGTACTATCGATTTATGTCATTCTCATCCATCCATCGTGAATATACAGTAACCATGACCACATCGAGGATCTACAGGAATAGTGTAGTCGTTCCATATTCTCACCTCATCAGAAGTCAACCCACCCCAAATAGCCTGTTATTTTGGGGAGGTGAAAACGTTCTCGTGAGACAGGCAGCGATTTCTAAAAACATTGACCGGCTAGCCCTCGAGCGTACGTCTTTACCACGCTGCAAAAGCATGTGAATCACGCTGGAACGAATCAACCAACTTCATCACAACCAACCTGCTAAATGCATCCAACAAGTTACATTCATCCAGAACCTTCGCCTCCAAACTGCGTGGAGTGTAAGCGGCTGTTCCGAACTGAAATACTACGCTTTGTTACTGGACAGGAGCGCAGCGAAACGCGAACACACTGTACACCAGTTATATCCCGAACCACACCACCAACATTGATCAAGTTCGTTCTTACCGGAGGCGGTGTCAATAATCCTTCGTATTCTCGGTAAGACAATCAAAGCTGTGATTCATGATGTATAATCAGAGCTCATTTGTTCCGTCCCGTCGGGATACGGTCAATGGGCTGAAACGACAAACAATGTTGAAATTGATAATTAATCTGGATGTATCATCAACATCGATATGAATGAAGCTGCCGTGTGTGAGAATGATCTCACTTTCGACCGCGTCTCGCTGATTAATATGAAATACGTGAAAATAAAATAATGCCTAGCTTTTCAGCCTGAAATACTCTGAGATGTTAGCAAAGCAAGTTTCTTCTCGTGGGTTTTTTGCTGCGAGAAGTGATTATTCAATAACCAACCCGAACCAAACAAATGTCATGTCCACCCCAACCACAAATCCCATACAGGAACATCATCATAGCCATTCGCTCTCTGCCTACTGCTGTATCAGATTTCGGTAGCTACTGTGCCACCAGACGAAAAATTAGATAACCTCCGAGTCAAAAAAAAGTAGAGTTCACCACTAATGATGCAGAAGCAACGACTATCTCAAATCGGGATTGGGAAGACATCCCACCAAAGTCTACTTCAATCCGCTGAGCTAGAAACATCGTTTCAAGTTTCGCAGCCATTCCTAGCTCAGTTGCAAGGACGTCTTTTTCGTCATGTATGGATCCTCGTCGACCAGCAGAAGTCACTTCGGCGCATAGAAGCCAGCCAGCGTTGTTGACTTGCCGAGACAGGTGCAAGTCATTACACGGCTGCGGTACTCAAGCTGACATGACACACCAGTTATCGATAGCGATTAGCAGGATAAGAATTGCTGGCGCCAAAACTATCTTTTTGAAGATCATAGACCACCACCAGCACGGCTCGGGACGATAGCTTCGTTTAAAGAACATGATCAAGTTTTATCAGACCGCCACCGCCAAAGTTACCCATCATCATCACCACCAGAGACATCAAAGCGTTTCGCCAAGTGCTACGAGCCTGTCAAGTCGATGATTTTCGTCACCCGGTGTTCGACCTTCGCGCTTCTCAAGAGTCGTGTAGTGGTTTGCGGTAGGAGGACACATGCTTACGTTGCGTACCACTCGGACGTTGCATAATAAGTGTCGTGCTTGCATTGGTTCAGGCACAGCAATATGGAAGATATGCATGTCCTTCCACTTTTGTGCAACTAAAGATAGGTAGACTGTAAGATGAAACGCGCTGCTCATTCCATCGCACCACGCTGCTTTAGCCACGCCGCTCACGGTTGCACATCTCTCTATGCAGACGCCGTCATCTTTTATCCATCTGCACTACTACGGTTGGTCGTACCGTACAAAGCTTCCTTTGCTGTCGATGGTTCGTCGATGATCTCGGTGAGCTTCCACAATTGGTTTGGCCCTGGCGAGTAGCGATATTGGCCCAACACGCTTGCCGGGATTGATGTTGCAGTAACGTCTTTGGAAGTTTGGGACAGAAGAGCCGGTCCCCTCGACATCGATTGCTCTCGTGGTGAAGCCATGAGGGGTGATTATGGGTGAAGTAGCATGGACTGTGGAGAGGCTTGCCCCTCTTCGTCTGATCGACCGACGCAGGCGAATTTCCTTCTCACCAATCGGTCCTGCGGTTTGCGTACGGTATGGCCGGTACTGGTACCGTACGAGTATGCCTGCCTCTCTACCTACGTTACACGTCATGCAAGGTACGATGCAGGTACCGAAAGTAAGAAACGTGGAAAAGCAAAACTTTTGAGTTTGGGAGCATTCAGTAACTCCACAAACGTGAAAGTTAACGTTCGATCTGAGATGGCCATATGATATCCGACGACTTCACCAAGTCTGACTCGGTTCATCCCGTAAGGTATTGTTAGCCTTCGCCCAACCTTGTGGACCCTTCTGTATCCTATTGGGGGGGAGCGGTCCAGCCAATTATTGACCCGAGACAGCGGCATACGGAATGTCTTCCACTGCTTCCATAGCGTGGTGGAGTCATTTAAAAGAATAGCTTTCGCGCTATCGATAAAGCATCCAAAGAGAGATGTCGAATGCTATAAAAGTTACGGCAAGAGATTGGGTGGAAGTATTAGCTAATCTTTTAATGTATAAGACTCGTGAGCCGGCTTCTGCGACTTGAGCTACTGTAACGGAAAGCATTTCTTCCATAACGAACTCGTTGTCTAGCAGCTTAGTTACATTAGTTTTATCGGCCACGTGGAATCTATTCTTGATGTCCGATACGCATTCTCGAACAACCTTAGAACTAAAAGACTTGTGTGGAATGATCGAGCGTATACTATTGCTAAACTGAGATAGAACTCCGGCTCCGACAAAGATGATGCCTTCCCCGGATTTGGTCCAATTCTATTATTGACTAACAAGGTCCCGAGCGGCATTACTTATTGAATACAAATATTAACGATCAGCCTCCGGCAGGAGCAGATCCTAAGCTAAGAAAGCTAACTTTAGCGCAAGCACACGGTAGAAAAAAGAATGAGTTTCAGAGATTAAAAGTTAAACGTTCTCGAATCTCTAATGCCTATTGTTCATCATCAAATATCAAAAGCTAGAAAAAGCGTAACTAGCAAAAATGCCAAGTTTGGTAAACATCCACCGCGGGACAATTTCAAGATGGTCTATAGGTTCCTTGGGTGATTACGATCTACCGGAAGATGTATTCCAGCTAGTGTAAATGTAGAGTGGATAACCCAATAAACCAAAGAATCCGTCGTCCCAAGCACCAGTCTTTTCGGGCACAAGTGGTTCGTTCACGCAGAATTGCCCTTTCTAAAATTTCCGACAGACCAGTGGCAGCGTTACATCAGTATCTAAACCTAGTGGAAGCTGTCCTCATAATGCATACCCACGCGGCCAAATTTACCCAATAAACCCGATTACGGGCCTATCACGGATGGGCAAGGCATCTTGGAGCAGGATTCTTCTGGAAGGTTTCACATCGCACGGAAGAAGAAGGCAAAAAGGTGGTCAACCGGAAGTTTGAATTTTGGGGACACCCAGGGACCACGAATCCAGGACGCTTGCTCCTCGGCAGCGGGGAGCCCTTTCCGCCTATCCCTGGTCTTGGCTTGAAAGTTATTGTGTGTCAGGTATTGCTCCATCTGAGTGGGTGGGGGAGGGCCGATATGATGTTTCAACTACGACGATCCGGTCATTATCACGTTTGGAAGCGTTGGCTTGGGGAGACTGACGTTTGGGAGGCGAGATGCGATGAATAAACAAGTAACGTGATTTCATGCGGGTGGATTGCTTGAATTCATGCACGGCTGGGATGAGGTTTGGCTCGGGTTTAGGACTGACTATCTTTCGATGGAAAAAAGATGTGGGGTGATATTGAAACTTGAAATTGGGCACCTTTTGCTTCAGGTCCGATCAATTGACTAGCGGGACTGGCAAGTTGAAGCCGCGCAGTTGAAGATATGACCATTGTGGGGCATGTCAATCTCAAGAAGTCTGGTAATTGTCATAGGTGCCGGCCTGAAGTTCGAAAGATGGTATGATCGCTACGAACGCTCCAAGTCGGCGGTGGCGATGTGACGTGCAAGCATGTGTTTATTCATGCTTCATGTGAAGACTTCACGCCTGCTAACCGGTGCATGTGAGAGTCATTTGGACAGGTCTATCAACGAAGAGAGGCCTAAAAATGCAGAAATCTAATTTTCTTCGCCTTGATATCATGGAGTATTCAGCGTCGATGCCAGATCTATGCTATCATATCTGATACAACATATTCTAGTTGAGTTAAGAACCCCATTAGCTGTAGCTTTAGATGTCAAAATCTGTGATCAAAAAGAACAAAAAAGCAGCCTTTACCGTCAACATTCTTGTAATATTGTACTGTACCAAGTTCACTAGGTTAGACCAAAGTAACCAATATTCAACCGTCGTCTCTGCTTCCACGGCCTAGGGACTGCAATTCCAAAGTGCCAATTAGGACTTGGATTCTCTATCTCTCAATTGTGCCGTCATCCTTATATGTTCACCTTTATGGAACTTCCACTGTGATAGTTGTACTCAGAACCCGTAGTAACTTGAGTAGCGTTTTTAGGTACTTACTCGCTTCCAAGTAATCATTACATTCAGTCGCCTGATATATCGAAAAAAAGTAATAGGGCAGAAAAGATTTCTTACTTTGTAGCTGCACATGCTTTCCTTCTATTCCCAGATTGGTATGTGCAACATGGCGTGAACCGCTCCATATCCCGCAGCAACCTTTCAGGATCCTCAAGAGATGCAGCTGAAGCCTGTCCCTTGACTTGACCCCAAGGCGGGCAGAGAAGTGCCGCCCCAGGAGCTCAGCAAGTGCTCTGGACCGCATCTCGCATCTGATCACCAGCAGCTCTGTAGGGTAGGAAGCTACAAGAATCGCGCCTGGATATTCTGCGCTGGACCGGTACGAGCCGTGAATAATACTCAGGAAGTCGTTGACGGGTGTCCCCCGCAAGCAGATGAATATCTAATTCGAGCGCTCGTTTCGTGCCATGTTTTCTTTTCTTTTTCTTATGCTTCAAGACAGAAGCGGACCTGAGCATAACGTCTCATCTCGACCCATGCTATAAGAACTATTTTTGGTTCGTGTACTAGAGGGGCTGGGCTTTCAGAACTGCTTCAGACGTGTAGATGTATTACTTCACGCCCAGCGTGATGCCTCTGCTTCTATTCAGATGGCTGAAATTAAGAAAAGGAAAGCAAAGTGAAGAAGCTCTTCTCACAGGAACTTCTCACAGAAACTCGGGAGACTTGGAGTTATCCGTACACGCGCCAACATATAGAAAATATCATGACTCCTTGAATTAGTTTTACTATAAGTATTTCGGGTTTTATGTTAAATCACACCTAATAAGTTATGGCTGAGTTTTGAAAAACAGGTTCTTCATGTTGACAAATCTTTGTAGGAATTGATTGTTCAACTCTTGTAGATATGATAGGTGTAAAACAAGTTAGAAACTAGAACATTGTCTCAGAAGTCATGGAAACCTATATTGAAGCTTGGGGAGACCAAAATGCAGCGCAGAACCAAGACTCAGGTAATACAACATTCCAAACGCTGATATGTCGAAGTGAATAAGGTAGCAGCACTCCCAGTGGATGGAGTGATGTCTCTACTGGTCAACAACTAGTTGTGCTGGTTAAGCAGTCCTTCATTCTGTGAAACCCGTACTTTCTGGTCGATGAATCTGTGAAATTTCTCAGCACACTTCGCATGATCATATGTATGTACTGTCACAAAACGATCGGAGTGTTACTTCGAACTCGAGCTCTTCCACATGGGTATATGGTCGAGAAACCCGGGACAATGAAGTACAGGGCTGCAAGTTCAATACGCTGCTTATCAATACAAGACGGAATAGAGGCGTAGCATTTCAGTACTACTGTATCAACTGTAATAGACATAATTGGCCTGCTACTTATTGATTTTTAGGTTCTGCAAATAGATTAGACGCTGTGCAATTATGGATAGTCTACTTTCACCCAAAATATCATTTATAATATATTATAATCATCTCAGAACGTACCTAAATTAAACATAATTTGCTAGCTTATAGCAGAAGTGACAAGGTAGTAGGTTTTGGGTTCTTTAAAGATAAGATTCTTAGGCAATTGTGTACTGTCACTAGTACTGAGACGATGTTGAAGACTAACTTCCTAGGCTACTACATATGTGCGAATACGCAACTTTAACCTCATTAGCAGGTTTACGTAGGTTTAAAACCTGTGCTCACCAGGACTTGCTCCTATATGTGTTTCGGCTTGCTAGTGTTACAGTATGATAGGCACCTCCAATACATGAAATAGGAAGAGGGTCTTCAATCATACAACTGCTAGCAAACCTGTGATGACTTTTCCGTGGGCATGACACTTTTCAACTTTCAAGAAACGTTAACAAGAGCGAGTAAGGAGGAAACCCAACTAAAATTCTGGTTTCCACACAGCCGTCATACATCTTGAGGGAGCAGTCGTTCCTTAGTTTGATACTCTTCAGAATGGTAAGCTCTGCTTTTCAAAAGGAGAAAAACAGCGAGAGTCAGGATATGCACTCAGTAAGTTTTGTCTCTGGTGTGGTATGTCACAGAAGTAGGACTTTAGTACAGGACACTAGATGCATCGATATAATTCCGCCTACAATATCAGAAGAATGGTGATGGACTTGTCTTCGAATTATATGCATTGTACCTAGTGCTAAAACTGAAATTATATGTTCTCCAAAGGAAATGTTGATTGTATGAATCATTGAAAGTATGGTGAATGCGGTAAAGGAGATTAAAAAATGTAGATATACAACAGATATCCACCTCGAATGTTGCTGTTCCATTCTCTCGTCTCTTTTCCAACATTGTTTTATATCAAGGTTCGTATACCTAAATAACAAACTACCTCATTTCAACACGAAGCAGGCTGTTTTATGTTCAAGCATCGTCGAAAGCGTACATGAAGAAAGCAAGGGCATTGACAGCAGTATCGAGACATGCTAGTATTGAATTTATCATTTGGCTCTGGCATGGTGATGTCTAAGAGCATGATGATTTTGAAATTAAGAGCTTCAAAATCTGAATTATAACTAGATTGTTTCAAGCAGATCTGAAACATACTTGACATAAAGATACGAAGTAAGGAAAGATAACTGTGAAATTTACCAGTAGAGAAGTAATGATACACAGTGAATGGTTGACCCAACACTTATCGTGAACTAGTTAAGGTTGACTGCATACTGTCAAGTCTTGAAAGTAGCTTCAGGAGACTCAAGTTCAATAGCTTACGACCGTACCTTGGTTACAATTAGACGCCGGGTGATATACCTCTGGTGACACTTGAAACTTGCTACTTCAGCTGGATCTATTATTTCATTCATTATTCTTGGGGATCAACCCCGATCTTCATCTGCCACGTACCCAATGCTCACTTTCTATCATACATACGTCTGCCATAGACACCGAACTCCATATTTAAAATTACAGTAAAACCCCCCAGCTCATCACTCGGGTATCATCTTCGCTTGATTAGTACAAAAAAAAAGGTTTCGCTGGTATGCGCCGTTAAAAGTTCACGCTTGCTTGTCCTCTTCCCAAAGTCAGCTGGCTAAGACTCAAGGTACGCGGCGCTCTATTCGAGTCAGACGCAGGCTTCGCGTCACCGAATATCTCATCTCCAAAGTGTGAAGTTTCTTCATTAGGTGTTCGGAAATCTTCTTGCTCGAACTGTGCGTCGTCATCCTCACTTTCATCGTTCTCAAAGCTAGAGAACTCCCCAGCTCGGCCTGTGTTTTGCGGGGGATATGTCATTAGATTCGTCGAGTGCGTAAGCACAGTATGCAGTTGCTGCTGAAGACTTCGAACGATTGCTTCAAGATCTTGGCGTGCGGATTGCTCGGCTATAATCATGTTTGCGAGGGCTGTGTAGTGCTCTCCTGTCAATGCTCCATCTTTGGGATGCGTTGGAGAGCTGGAAGGAATTCCACGGATGGTGGTCGAGGTAGATAGGGGCCGTGCCGTCTGTTGCGAGACTTGATCTGCCTGCTCTCCGGACTTAGGGAATCTATTTTCAAATCCGACGTATGAATTACTCGTCGAGGTCGTAGAAGGGCGAGTACTTCCATAGGATGATGAGCGGAATTGACTACCAGGGTGGGAAGACTGGCCCGGTTGTACTGTTCCCCTATACACTTGATGGGCCGGTAAGGACAGATCAGAGTCTTCTGTTTTGGGTCGATTTTCAGAATCACTTCGTCCTCTTTGGGAATTTCTAGCTGGCGGTGCTTGGAGGACTATCGATGAACGAGCGAGTACTTGGGAAATTGTCTTTTCCATCGCAAGCGTCTTTTTCTCCAATCTCAAAACTCGACTTTCAAGACTTGCTGCTTGAGTAATCTTCATACCAGACATCTCCCCCATCACACCAAAATTGAAGGGCTGGGTAGGTTTTTCTCGCTCGCCGTCTGGTGTCGGTTCTGGCTCATTCATCACAATTGGTTCTTCGGCCTCAGCCTTGTTTGATGACATTGGAGACATTAGTCCTGGATCATAACTCTCTCTCCAGTATCTTATTTCGTCACTTCGGCGCCGGGAAACAAGATTCGCTATCGTAGAGCCTCTCAGCTCGCCTACACTTCTGGATCTACGATTGGGGTGACAAGTCACTGCAACACCAATGTCTTCTTCATCGTCATTGTCTCCGATGTATTTGCTATCCCTAGCGTGGCTGCTCGCAGGGCGTGGGGAGAGTCCAGTCCAGTCCCCATAGCCAAGTGTCTTGTTCGGAGTCCACAACCTGCTTGTCGTTGACCTTCTTGGTCTTGTCTGTGATAGCGAAGATTCTCGGCCGTCGTTATTTCCACCCAAGGATGGAAGCTTGTCGATCACAACAGAGTGAGATCGTAGGGCTCTACTGAACTCATTGATGGGAAGTGATGTAGAACGCTGTTGAGACCGAGTGCTTTCCTTTGGACTTCTGCTTAGCGCAGTAGGATCCTAATTATCATTAGCAAGCTCCTAAAAAGAAATCTCCCTCTTCAAAACTTACACTTCGATGTTGCTCAGCTCGCACTTCGGGGTCCGGCGGTGGGTTGACTTTCTGCTTCCTCCCAAAAAGTCTTCCAAGCACAACTTTTAGAGAAGATTTTTTCCGTTGCGGCTTTCCTACACTTGAGGAAGAAGGTTTGCTCGATATAGATGCCTGGACTACGCTTCGCCGATCCTGCGGTGGTGGTGGTGATTCTCGAAGTGGTGGTCGAACACTAGGTGTATCTCCTCTCTCTGCTGTTTGACCTCCGAAGTCGATGGTTGCAGTATTCCCAGGTACAAGTATCGTACTATCTGGCCTATCGACGACTGAGCCTCTAAAAAAAGGTTGCTTTTCAGTTGCATCATCTCCTAGTGGAGTAGCTATGCCTGCTCCAGGAGTGCGAATTGGAAACTCATCGTCGTCTGGGAGGGGTATAGGTGCGCTGATACCTTTCGCTCGAATTGATGCACCTGTATTTGTTCTCGCAATTGATTCCCTTTTCCATTTTGGTGCAGTCTTGAATTTACTCATTCTGCCTGTGGTCTTGTCGAGTACAAGCTTCTTACTATCCAAACCTCACTAACAATTTTGTGGTTGAAGGAGGAATCGAGAGATACGCATTTCCAATATCATACTCGTATATAAGAAAGCAACTGGAATGACAGAAAACGAGCGTTATCACCTGCTCTATATGCTAATCTTCCGAAGGCACAAATCTATGCGCAAGTACTGTTCGTCCCCAGATCCAACCGTCAAGCAAAACTCTCCGCTTCATGCGCGGGAATGCTTCTAAGATATATCCAGCGCCCAACGGATAACCAATTGACAGGGACCGAACGGCATATCCCTGAAACAAAGCATAGCATGGTCGATGTCTGGGCTACCGGGCTAAAATAGACATCTAAGCCAGCCAGGACTTGAGGTGATCAGAATGCCCCTGAGCCGCATCCAACAATACGATGTACGGAGCACTTGATACTGTTGCTACTGCACCCCACCCGCGTGGAAGAAACTTTAGCTTTCCACAAATGAGACAGCTGCCCCAAAGTGGATGTCGTGTATGTACTGTACTCCGTCCTCCGTGCTGTACACCGTATGGCTGTGGAGCCATAGTAACATTAGTGAAGAAGCTACTGTATTTTGACGGCAATCGTCCATCTGTAACGTATCGAGTTTGCATTCCCCTTGGGTAGCTCGGTGCAAACCAACAACTGACTGGAAGCCCCCAAACCTACAGATGAAATGATTGTTGACTGTGCCACACCGATTTGGGGGTAGTCAGATCGCAGACCTTGTGGGGATCTCCAACCCTGCGAAATCAAAGGATGACATCCGACAAGCTTATGCTGGAGGAATTCTACAGGTGCATGATTTCAAAAGGATCCAACAACTCACTCAGAATAGAAAAACGACGTGTGCAATTATTTTGTTCATGCCTTCTGGAGTGTGCTCAAAGGGTACTGTGCAGATGTCCCTGCACCAATAATGCAACAGAGTCAACATTGTCAAAACAAAGAAGGAATTATTGGTTATGCTGTTGTCTGCCTCGAGCCCACCTTAGGTGCATTAAGGAAGTTTTTGCCGTCCTGTGCACTGCATATGTCTGAGCTGAAGGTGAGGCATGTCGTGAGGGCAACCAATTCGGAATGACAGTCTGTGAAACAAACTGTAGTCGTCCTCGTAAAACAAAAAGAGAAACCTGCAGTCAAAGCACCACGGAACTTTGCTTTTATCTAGTAGTGATAGCCACGACGAAACACGTTGGGTACACCGGAATATACAGAGGGCGTCTTCTGATTTGATTGTTTACTTTGCTCCTATTTTCTTCCTATTCTGGTCTGAACTATGTGATAGGTCCTGCTGTATGTAGCGTTGGACTAACGTGTGATGAGGGACCATTTATCACTCTTGTCAACTATCCATTGTGCTCCTGCAAAGAAACTTGACAGCGGGTCATTGGGAATTGGCCCCTCAGATGTGAAACAGCCGAGATCAGGGTTGATTCGTCATATACTACTACTGTTCGTCTGAACCGACCCTTGAACCCACGCGATATTCAGCCCATGGCAACGGTACGCCTCGGGAGACACAATTCCCAGCTCTTAATGCATTAACACTAGATATATGGCATATATGAAGATCACTCCATAACTTAGATCAGACCGAAGGATTGATAGCGCCCCCATATTATTTCGCATTCAATGATGCAACTGAAGGATATCGTAGATCTGAATTCTCTTCAAGGAAATCCATCCATCGTTTGAGGAATTTACTCCCTCTAAGTTCACGCGTTTAGTATTAGCACGGCCCTCGTCTCACGAGCAAAACATGAAGGGAAAAGAGGTCTGGGCTCACCCTCCAACTGTTTCCGAATCGCCGATAACGACGAGAGAGCGGCGTGGCCTCGTCATGGCAACTGTAATTCCAATCAGTAAAGTCTAACTTTCTTTTGCTTGCTCCTTGGAAGTTCGGGAGATCTACCGTTCAATCTACGTTTCTCCCCTAAGAAACCGACCTCATGCTTGCTATTACTTCGGACAAGGCTCACAATAACTACCTCTTTCTCTCTTCCTTGGAAGCCATCGACACTTCCAAGTTCGATGCCTGGGAAAGCTTCCTTCAATGACCGAGCCATTATTGCGAGCTATAGATTTTAGTATAATACTTAAAATAATTGAATATAGCCAGACTATAAATATGCTGCAGCTCCATCCGAAGGTAAAATCTTACTTGAGCGTTATATGGGGTGACAATGGCTATGTCTTCAGCCTTTACACCTGCGTCAACGAGAACCTGTACATGATGCTTTACCAGAGCTGCTTCCATCTCATTGCTCTTGCTCTCGCCCATCATACCTTTCCCAGCCTTTTTATCGACGTCTTCCTCTTCACTCTTTTCGGGGAAGTCTCCTCCTTGGGTATCATAAAATATCACAGGCTCGGTAGTATCTTCTGTTTGATCCACTTCATAGGGCAAGTCTGTTAACAATCGTGACTTCACTTCATCATCGGCGACCAGCTTCGACTCATACATCTCGTCGGATGGAAACCTCATAATTTTCTCGTGCATACGATATTGCGTTGTCAACATCCTCTTGATACTCGGACCATGCAGCTTGAGTAGTCTATCAAACATCGTTGTCTCCAGAGTAATTCCGCTAATGAGACCTTCTTGCTCCTTCTTATTCGGGGCTCTTGTCTTGGAGTTTAGTGATTTAATTGTAGGTGGTAATTGTAGATGATCGCCTGCTAAGACAACTTTGTTTGCTTTGAGCAGCTCTGCTACCCAAGATTGAGCTTCAAGAGCTTGACTGGCTTCATCAATTATTACGACATCAAAAACCTCATCTCTTGTTCTATTATCAGGTTGGTTAGCCTACACTATTGCACTATTCTACGTATGATAGTAGAGCACTTACTGGTAGCCACCAGCACCGTGGAGCGTAGCAAGCACCACTTTACTAGCTCCAATCAATGTACTCACACACTTCTTCTCTCGCTCTCTAAACTCCTTTCGAAGAACCCTCAGATCTACGTAAATAGCTTTGCGTTCTCGACCACTTTTGGTCTTCTTGATTGATGCCTGCTTCGTATCCATTTCTTTTCTCACATCTTTCACGATTGCTGCAGCATCGGAGGTATGAGTCAAAACATCTAGCGAGTGGTTGAGGACAGTGGGAAGAAGTCTTGCTGGGTGACCGAGTCGGACCCTAAAGAGTTAAGAGTCAGCAGCTGCCTAAATTTGAATATACCAGTCTTGTTTGGATCTACTGTGGAAGATGTAGTCCTTATTAACATTAAGAAAGGATAAAGATGCGAAACGCACATTGGAACCTTATGAGGAGCTAGTCGTTCTACGATATTGTCTACAGAAATATTGGAAGGCCCACAAACAAGAACTCGAAGGTCCTTCTTCAAGAATTGAAGAATCAGCTCAATAAGAGTATGTGTTTTACCAGTCTATCATAGTCAGCACGAAGGTTGAGCCAAAAAAATTCAAGAGTAACAAACTCCTGGCGGACCATGGATGAGGGCTACATCTTTCGAAGCTATAGCAAAACGAATAGCATCTTTCTGCGAATCATTCAAGCTCGGTAGAATCCACTCCAAGTCACCTTCGGAAGCCAAATCCTCAGGAACAGGCGAGGGGCTTGATAACCCAAACATAACTCGAAGAAAGCTCGAGTACTCCTCTTCCTTCATCTTCTGGAGTCTACCCATGGTTTGATTCATCCTAATTTCATTAGCCAGGCTCTCAATCTGGTACAAAGAGAGTCCAAACCGTTTATATGTGACATCGTTGGCCAGTTTCACCAACCACAATCTCTTCGTTCCTACACCCTCATCCTCTTCTGAGTCGAGCGCTACCCAGACAGCGCTGCGTCCAACTCTGGTCACTACGCCTCGACTCCCTTTAGCTTCCAGCTCTTTGACTTCTCTCTTCTTAGCGCTGCCAGCTGGCTGTTCGCTCACAATAACAATATCTCCCGTCCTGATCCCATGCTCAGGCAATTCCCCCTCATCTATCCATCTCTGAAATTAGCGATCAAATCAATAATCAATTAATGGGTTATGGGTTAACGGAGATTTCATACAATTACTGGTAGCGCTGTCAGCCCCCAATTCCACCACTGTCTTGCCACCAAATCCGGTACGTTGTGAAACCAATGTGAGATTGGTTATAGCGATACCTGCTCGCTGGAGGGATGTTGGCGAGGTGTTAGAAATCAGGGACGACGTTTCGGCGAGCTCAGATTGTAGTTCTACTTCTAGGAGAGCGATTTGGGTCGCAGCAAACGCGGGTACATCAACAGCAGTTTGGGACGTCATTTCTATATTTCCCTTTTCAAGAGACAGATCCCCAGGATTCAAATCGATTTTAGTTCTATACGAAGAGAATTTATTGGGCCGCCAGTTCTACTTCGTTGTGGTGTGGAATAGAGGGACGCAAGGCGAGTCAATAAAGTTTTGAAAGTTAGGCCGTTAGGATTTTTGGAAGATGAATTCTCAATGTGCTGTTGTACTAGAACTCAACCTTAGACGCCAATCCTTAGACACTTAAGAAAATATTTTCTGTAATGAATGCATTTGTTTTCATAGGAAGAAGTCATCATGACACCGCTAATTACTACCTAATCTTCGTTTGTATCGTTCACATTTTAAAGTTCCTCGCTACTTTTCTTCTAGTCATTTCTTATATCACGTTACATGATTAATTCTATGGCTTGATAGACAGTATCAAAGCCTTTTATGAAATCTATTAGATATCTTTTAAATTTTGTAAACTTCAGACAGGCAGAATAAAAGTTTTTTCGGGTTAATAGCCCTATTGTGCGATAATATTGCTTTCCATAACGATTGAAATTGAGAGGTATATAACTCCAAACTACCTTAATGCCCCATTAACCATAAACACCTTGATATGCCCTTATATTTCAAATGTCTCCCTCTGTATATACATACGTCGTATCACCTCTTTTCAAACTGACCAGGTTGTACCACAATGACCACAATCAACGAAGCCACCACCAATGCAAAGGTAATAGCTGTAACCAAGGCAATACTCCCTCTGCTGGCCGGGAACTTTCCGCGTATGATCCAATGCTGGGCTTCAAAGTACCTGTGGAAGCCCACTCCTAACATCAATATGCTTATTCCAAGAAACGTGGCGCCGAGGGGCTTTCCCATTTGCCGTAGGTGTTGGTAAGGATCGCTGCCATGTGCCGCAGCAGAAGTGTTAAGCCGGAACCTGAATACTATTAACAAAATGCTGTAGAAGTGAGCAAGGTTATGGACCTACAGCTGCGTAATAGCTATGCCAATACTTGCAAAGGCAAGACTAGTCCTCAGCCACGCAAGAAATGTGCGCTCTAACCCAGAATTAGCATTTCAGTTCCTGTCAAGGTAGAAGAATGTCATACCAAGCGCCAAATGATCTCTCGCAACACTTCCTTTATTCTCAAGCTCAATGCTGCCATAATCAGCTATGATTTTGGCCCACCAGCTCTCCTGCTCATCTACCACCGAGTCCTCCCTCACACCATCACTATCTCTCTGCCCAGCCCTCCCATTGTTCTTCTTCTTCTTTTTCGCATCCTCCCTCGGTTCAACCCTCGTACTCTGGTAGTCCAAAGTCGACCTCTCTGCTTCTCTCCTCACGAAGCTCGTTTCCTCGTCCGCACTACTCTCGCCCAATAGAACCGCCCGCGAACTCGCAGACGGCGACTCGCTGGAAGCCGATTTCCCCATTGCGATTTTCCGTGACCTTGCGTCTTCGAGTATGTTATCGATCCTTTCTCTTGCAGCAGGGTACGTAGAGGTTCTCGGCTTCGCAGTGTTGGGTGCAGTGGGCTTCCCCTGGGAAGACGGGGTGGAGGATGACATAGTATATATATATAGAGAGAGAGAGAGAGCTACTGCCGAGATATGTACGCCATGCAAGGGTCGTTGGACCTTTTTTTCCTATGTTACAGTATGGCTCGTAGATGCTATCCTATTCCGCCATTATGGTGATCATAACGCAATCACAAGCTCCGCCGAGCGTGGGGTCTAGCCTGCTGGGTCTATCCGAGAGGCCTGGGAGCCGCCCAACTAGATCTAAAGACCATTGCCATATACAAATCTCCTCGACTACAATTTAGACGATTCTCTATAGAAGATACAAACCACGGATTACTTTGGGAGTAAGGTCAGCTATCCATCCCATGGTAGGATTAGCATAACGACTTTGGAATTCTTTTAGCCGGCCATGGAATTAGCGTAATCATCTATTTTCATGGACTTCTCCGAGCACCTAGCTCCCTTTTAATTCACATTTCAAGATGTAGATGGGATCTTTTGGATTTCGCAAAGTCTATAACACAAGAGTGTACATTAATTAGTGAGAGTCACTATTTGACATCCAACCATAGAAAGGCAGCGAAAATGAGCGTAAATTGATACTTGAATATTCGGTAGCTGCTATGTGTTTATAAATGTTAAACAGCTCAACGATCCGGGAGTCACGTCAATGAGTATATTTTAGAAAGAGCCATAAGTATGTGGTGTAACAGATCAAGTGTCTTATTCTCATATCTATCAGGATGCAGTATTGATACAGTCGAACAAGTTCAGCCATAAGCAGATCCATATTCGTCTTCAGTTGCAGGTCCAATTGCAAGCGCAAGGACCTTCCTACAAAAAGCATATGCAAAGTCTGCCTGCGGCATACAAGCCGTAAAATAGACGCTATGAGGCATCGCCTGGACCACCCCGTTGACATGAGATATGGAGCAGTGCAGACTCCAAGCCAGCCAATGCTGGCTGGGATTTAAACACTTCCATCAAAAGAGCAACCATCCGCTCAGAACACCACCTGCTCCGTTGAAAGCAAAGCAAACCATTCACCGCCACAGATGGACTCGGTCAAGCACCAGGGCCGAATGCATGTTTCCGGTCCACGATATTGTAAAAAAGCATTAGGAACATTGAATACAGGAGAAAAAGAAGTCTCAAAGGATTCTGTCTACCAGATGATCAAGTAATCTTCTGGTTGGTGTGTCCGGTATTGCGCTATTGGAGCGAATCGCAATAACTTGAACAGCATCATGAGAGAGTTAAAGAGCAATTGTCGTAACTTGCGTGAGAACTAATGGGCTATGTAAGAAGACGATATCGCATTGAATGTTTTGATGACAAGAGCTGATCACTAATAGAACACGAATGTAGCCTCATTGCCTGCTGTAACACCGACCTAGAGTTTATTAGTACAAGTCGGTCAGATGTGATAGAGATGGACTTACAGTGCATCCTTTCTCCACTTGTTTGCCTTGGCTGTAGAACTTTCCACCCTCGTAGCTGCAGCTCATGCTACCTCCTTCAATCTTGACTTTGTAATCAAGAACGCCGTCCGTGTTGGTGGGCCAGTTGGGGAAGAGGGATAGATAGGTGACACCATCTGTGCCTCTGCCGACACCAGCATTGAGTGGCGAGTAGTTTCCTAGGTTGGAACCCGGAGAGTTCCAAGTGCATGCCTTCTCGGGGCCGTTACCTGAAGGGTTGATGTAGTATTGAGCTGATGTGTGACCACCCTCCCAAGTGTAGTAGGTAAGAGCATCAGGGCAGGTCAACTCATATTCTTGACCAGGCTGCGTCTCCAATGCGACGGTTTCTGATTCAGTACCTGGGTAATCTGTGCGGCAGATACAAGCATTTGAGCCAATTTCGTTCCTGACCTTGACGCCTCCAGTGCCCTTGATGCAAAGTGTCTTCTGATCTGGGTTGGATAGTTCAAGCATACCGTCAGCGTTGCACCAGAGACCTCCGATGGATTGACCGGTGGCTCCTTGTTCCTTTGGCCACTGGGATTTTTGATAACCAGCCGGGCATTGGTATGAGCAGAAAGAGCTCGCCGTGCAATACTCTCCCTTGATAGCAGTATGAATCTCACTGATGGACTTGCTAATTCCCATCTTGAAGCTGGGAGTTCTCTGAATACCGGTCCATTTGCCGAGGCCAAGGTAGCCAGCGGGAACTGCTCCGTATGCAGATGGGAACTCGGAGCAAGCGATTTTACCACTGGGGAACTCGGCTGTCACATCGCCGCTACCACCGGAGTTGCTGGGTGCCACAACAACGGGAGCTACACTCGAAGATGAAGCAGCAACAGATGTTGAGGCAGGCTCGGATGTTGAGGAAGTTGTTGGCTCAGGAGTTGGGGTTGGAGCTGGTGCAGTGGTGCTGGGAACCTTCTCCTTGAATACAGCTGCAACCTTGACAGGAGCAGCCGAAGTGCTTGGTGCGGGCTCAGAGACCTGACCACCAACAAGAACATACTTGCCATTCTTGAGACCCTCTGCGACATCCTCGTAAGGGAGGTTAACACCGTTCAAATCATAGACAGTCTCGACTGGACCTGGTGCAGTTTCAGTGACAACTGCGAGATCGCGGCCCTCGAGAGGGGAGAGGTTTCGGGCCGGGTGGTGGTGAGCAGCATGGTTATGTGCATGGCGTTGGGCAACAGCAAGAGTGGCTGCACCAAGAAGTGCAATCAGAGTAGACTTCATTGTGAAGAAGCTGATTTCCAAAGTATGGATAGACTAAAAGATCGGCGATTCTTCAAAGGAGTGAATGTTGACGCGGGATACTGGCAAGATAAGGTCAGCAATTGTTCAATAGCCTGCGCAATACCAAGCGACGATCTGAATGACAGTGTGGAAGCGCGTGTATCGGTGAAAACCAAAATAGTGGATGTCATACCTTTTCTGTTGGCCGGACGTCGTGAGGGCTTGATAGTGCTTTCAGTGAAGGTTGATGGGGGTAATTGAGTAGGTGATGTGATGCTATGTGGTGGGTTTGGTTGGGTCGTCAATAGGTCGTCAATTAAATTGCTGTTCCAAATGAATGTGGTAGAGAGTCGAGCCTCTCAGAGTTGGGATGGAAGTCTGGTGCAGATGGAGAGGTAGAGAGGTAGAGATCGTGAGGACTTGTTATGGAGGAAGGCCCTGGAGGAGTGAGGGCAGTGTCCCAAATTGGCCTATCCCAATTCGGTTAGGGCCGCTTGGTAGTGCCACACCCTTCACTTAGCGCCCCGCCCCGAAAGGCGAGAAGAGGGACGCGAGGACAGGCGGACAGGACAGGAACAACACCGGCAACCGCAGCAAGTTTTCTGGCGGCTGTTCCAAGGAATAAGGAGACGCTGCAATTTACGGGAAATCTTGGGAGAAGGGTTGGCACTGGGAAATACACACGATCAGAGCAACTATGGTGATTGCGAGATTAATGCAAGTGTCTCTGCTCTGTGCACGCTGTACTGTAGGAGTCGATCCTTTCACTGCTGACCACCAGCCCGACCATATTTAGCACACACTGACTGACTGTCATCATGTTATTCGCGTCTGGTCATGATCACTGCATTATGTTCCCGATACAGACCACAGCACGTACATACACCATCGCCTGCACGGTCACATCAGTGAGGTCTGGTCTGGCCTGGGAGTCCTGGGAGTATGGGCCGCCAACCACATAGGCATACGCACTTCACACATCCTAATTCCAGAGAGCAATTTCGGCAGACACGATAGCCATCCCCACAAATTAAGGGATCGGGGGATCATTGGGCATGCTTTTTGACAACATCGGGGCTATTGAATCGCTCCCTATCATACAGTGTTCCCCGGGTGATGAACATCAGCAATAGGCCCTGCTCTTTGTTTCCTGGAGACGACAAGAGCACAGGCTGCACAGGAGAGAAGGGGGGCTCTGTAGAGTAAACTTTGCCACTGAGATCTCACCCGTCGAGAGGTACTACTGTGTTCATTTCGTCTCTGGCGCGGCAGAGTTGGTGTTATATTATGTTTCAAGATCCGCTTGCTCTTATTAATATAACGATGATGTTGCCGGCTGTTGGTTTTCAGAACATCAGCGCTTACCCAACACCCACGATCATATTATAGGCGGATAGACCTATCTCACGGAAACAAGAGACTCTCGAAATGAGCATCGTGTTTACTGTGTGGCGAATACCGTAACGACTATTGCAGCGGAACACAATTACACTGTACAATGCAGAGAATACGGTAATCTAGTATGAGGGTCATCTTGGCCCTAAAATAGCTCTTGGCGAGTGGGTAATGCTACAGCATATAACTATTACCTGATTCTGGCAACAAAGATGAAAATAACTCATAAATGTGAGGCAAGGCACGCAGGCTGACACCAAGAGGCTAAAGGAGGATCTGCCCCTGACTAGAAACCTAAATCTCCGACCTAATCCAGGCACACCCTTCTGATTCGTCCACCTAAATTGAGCCTGTGTTGCCACGACACTGGCCAAAAGCTACTGATCGAACTGGAATGTGATGACCAGACAAGCTAGCCTGACGACTTGTGAGATACCTTTCTGCTCTAAAATGAAATGAGTGTGCGAAAGGGGCATTGGAGAATAGAACCAGTGTAGGAACGTTTCTACGTCAGCCCGAAACAAAGTTACCAGCGGCAGCTACCGGTAACTGGGCGTTGCTGTCACGTGTACAGAGGGGTTATCGTGGTGAACATGTGGGAGACACTGACTCTAAGTGCAACATCGTGCAAGAATTCTTTGCTCTCAGCGAACTGACGTGCTTGGCAGGACTAGATACTCTGTACAATGGGAAGCATCCTGGGGGTGCTTGCGACACCGTCTTCACTTCTTGAACCGGAGCACACGACACCTGCTGTACACTTCATTAAAACTTTAAATACTCCCGCATATTGAATGTATAGTTATCACATGCGTACGTCACCATCGCCTTATTGAATTAGGCCAAAATCGTTATGATAAACAACCCACCGGCCCATCAATCACCGCACCCAAACATCGGATCAGCATCCTAGATCTTATGTGCGTGTGGATTTTGACTACAACGCTACGGTGAGGGCGCGCTTGAAGACTAACGGATCAGAAGGGAGTCAGAAGGCAATGAGAAGCTGTGTGGAAGACATTGCATACGCAAGCTCCCGTTGAGAACAGTGTCCGTTCAGTTATGAGTCGCTACGTTACGCACAAACAGACCAACGGTGAGAAATCGTGGCCGTCACACTTTACGTGAGGCTGGTCCGGGGGGCGACTTGTACACCAAATCAAGTTGGGCTAATGTGATACCGATCACGGGTTTCGCAAGTTTCTCTTTCCCATCAAGGTCATCAGTAGGTATCACAGATGTTATGCAAGTCCTAGACTTCAAGGCCGCAAGGGAGGAGCTCGTAGACTTCCTCTCCGCTCTGCGCTCTGCGTTTGCTGTTCTAAAGCTTTGCAGATGAAGTACTTGAATCAGTACTGCTGTAAGTCGAGATATACAGCAGTGGGCCTGGATGGGTTTCTGTGTGTAGTCTACTATACCATCAATGGACTGAGAATTAGCTCAACAAGAAAACACAGCCAGTTTTTGTGGTAGATGTTGTTTGCAAGAGATCCAAGCTACACACCGAGCCACTGTATGGGGACCTTGGAAATACAGTATCAGATCTGGATTTGGTCATTTGAAGGCCACGTCAGCTCACACAGTAAAGGCATATTTATACTGAATTGCGTCGTTGCACCAAAATACACCAACCAACACAGCAACTGCCCCAAATTCCAACCAGGCTCGATTAGCTTCTCAGCCTCCATATCACTCTTATTATTTCTATTTGATACGAACAAGCGTGTAATCGACCAACCTAATATAAGCCAAAGCCGCGTACTACTCATAGTCTTTTACCATGTTTCACTCCCGTAAATCTGAAATCGTGGAAACACCCTATCAAATCCATTCGCTACCAGAAGTCTACATTCTCGATCAGCGTGGTTCAGCCACCGCAAATAACAAGCTGCCAACCTTAAGAGTCTCCTGGGTCGTCAAATCCAAGTACGACTTTCTCAGCTTTACCATGGAGCTTCAAGACATGATTCAAGAGTTTGTCCCACTTTCACTACATCACTTGTTATTGAGAGCAACAACAACAATAATAACAACAATAACAATAACAACAACACCAAGATCATAACAATGAGCAAATACATCCAACGACTCGTCTACGCGCGGTGAGCTAGGTAACAAGATCAGCTGCCATTTCATAATACGGTGAAGAAATGCAGGCAAGATAACCAAAGGAGTGGAGACCAATGTGACATAAAAGTTAAGTTTTGAACTCAATTCTTAAACAAGCTTCCAAGAAACCTAGTCCAAAACTTAATCCACGCAATTAAAAGCACTCCGGCAAACTCTACTCAGATGATTCAAGAGATTTGTTTGAGTCGTGATCTTGCAAGGGTTAGATATATGCTTTGTTTGTTTACATGCAAAAAAACCTAAGCGAATTCTGTAGCCGGCAATCTATGACCTGTGATAATCTTCTAAATAGAACCACAATAACTGCTATTATCTTAGGTGCACCAATAGATATAGTCAGACTTCTGCACTGTAGAAGTATGTTGAGAATAGATTCGATTGGTGTTCGTACACATTGATTCGCCAATGTACTTTTTGCGGAACCAACGCATTTTCCTTCCCACAGCCATCATAGCTAGGATGGCGATTTATGAGACTTTGCTGATACTCACCAGACCTCCAATGTTTTATGCATCTCCTAATGTCCCACTTGGGATCTTCTAGAGAGAGAAAAAGATCGCGTACTTATACCAATAGAACCTAGTCGGTTTCCATATCATACCTGGATACCTACCTAGTGGTTCTTCCTACGGCGATGACAATTGCTTTTCTCGGGATTTTCCTTAACCGTGGCTGGAATTTGCAGTATACCATAGAATCCGGGGTATAGAGGGGCTCATTTCACAGGTTGAATTCTGGGCAACCATACACAGTGACTTACTCTTGCATCATACATAGTAGGCAGCAATTTTGAGTCCTAACTTGGCAAAAACAGCTTTATTTAAATTGTGGCCTCTCTTATTTTCTTGATGTATGAAATGAAGGGGTTTCTGTTCCGAGATTATATACAAACCTGATCGATAGCTTTAGTCCATGTGAGTTGGAGTCTTCTTCTTTGCCAATCCACTCATTTGTCGAACCTCTTCCCAGAAAGTCATATGTGTTCCGGCGACTGTCGCTTCGTAGGCATCAATGGTAGGTCTCTCCCATACGAGATCTAGAATATTGCATTAGAAGTGTTACGCTTTCACGGAAACTTTTTAAGGAGGAGTATAAGTTAAGAAGAAAGCTTTTTAGAGTCGGACAGCACCTCGTCTTGGCGTGGGGGAAAGAAAATGACATACCAGCTTCTCCTGGCTTCACCATTTTTGTCTTTTTCAGGAGCTTCCATCCAATAAACAAAATTGGGCACAACCCAACCATCAAGTAGTACGAGAAGAACGTCCCCACGTCCCACCATCCGGTCAAGAACGTCGTATATCCATAAAACGTGACCGTGAGCGACATCGTGATGAGGCCAAAATACGCACAATAAGGTTGTGCCCATCCAACATAAGGAAGATCCTTTCGCTCCCATCCTTGGGCTTTTAGAGCTTTGAAGAAGTATAGATAAATGATGCACATGCAGATGTAATCGATGATTTGCGAAGCTTGGGTTAGGTTTGCTAGCCAGGTAATGACCTGACCGGAACTTGTTCCAACAGCCAGGAAACTAAGGAATGGAAAGATCATAGTGATGCAAAAACACCAGATAGGAACTCCCTTTGCAGTGGTTTTTCGGAGAAATTTAGGAGCATGGCCGTCTAATGAAAGGGAGTAAAGTGTCCGCGAGGCACAATATCTGCATTTGCTTAGCATAACATGTGTGCTTTCTGCGATAACACTTACACATATGAATTTCCAGCGGAAAAAATGGATGTAACCATAAGAGCATTCGTAATATGAGGCAGGACATCAATACCCAGGTTTTGCATTGCAATGACATATGGACTAGAAGCAGCCGTAGATCCTCCGTCGCTTTTAAGAACATTGATCAGGTTCTGGTCGTTGTAGGGAATAACAATTCCACATGTTAAGGCACCGCCGATAAAGAAGAATCCAAATCGGAAGTAAATGGTTTTGAATGCTCTCTTGAGATTTTTGCGAGGATACGACGCCTCTCCTGCCATCATAGCGACTAGAAATATGGTAAGCATTGATCTATAGTTTCAAATGAGGCATGCTAATGCTTCGAATTGCAGGAAATTATCAACGTATGCAAACATTGTCTTATGAGAAGCCTTTGGTATACTCGCAGTAAGAAGAGCCTATAGCTGGCGAAACTTGGAGTGGGACAGGCTTCAGCCAGTCTAGAGTTCTTGCTATGCAAACTTTTTGTGATTGAATGCACAGTGGGTTTTGTAACAAAACGTGACTAGGGGGGCACAAAACAGTGACAACATACTGTACTCAGGTCCAACGATTGTAAAACTGATTGCCTTGTTAGTAGGGCTCAACGAGATAGGAACAGGAGCATTGAAACTCAAACGTACGCAGCCTTCCATAAAGCAGCCAGGAAACCCTCAAACCTGCCAAGATCTCCTTGCGAATGATACTCAGCAAACGCTCCTGGATGTTTCCAGTTTCTGAACCCATATGCGTCCTTCTTGGGATTGCCTCCAACCATAGTGATGAAGGTGAAGAAGAAGAGCATGAGAATCAGCAGAACTTTGCCGCTGTTTTGCTTAGTATGAGGTAAGAATTTCAAGAGAGCAGATTATACCTTGACAGCCAAAACTCACTTTCGCCATACCATTTAACTGCGAATAAGTTGATAAGCCCACTAACACTAGTCAGTATTTTGTGGAAGGGCTGGAATGATGAATAGCTACTATAAGACAATGCACCCGGCGCAAACAGCAGCTAGAGGGATGTCGTCTCTCCAATATGTCAAAACCAGGTTTAATGCACTAATCTCCCAAGGAATGAGAACGGCCTCTATTCATGAATTAGCCCTGCTCGGCCCTATCTCAAATGTTTGTGGGCAAATTTGAGTCATGGTCCAGAGAGCGTCAAGCACTCTGACGCAACTGAGGGTTCGGTTCAAAAGTATTTCGGCTGCCAGAGTATTTGTACCTCAATTCTGTCACGGCCAGAGCACGCTTTTTGGGGTATCCTAGTAATTCTAGGAGACTTACCGTAAAGGAAAAAATTCCACCCCAGCATGAACCCAAAAGCTTCATCAACCCATTTGCTCCCCATTCTGACAAACGATCCGCTGACAGGCATAAACACTGCCATCTCGGCCATGCAATTATTGACAGCAGCCAGAAAAATGCTGTACAAGATAAAACCAATTAAAAGTGAACCAGGTCCACCTTGAGTCAGTCCTGTGCCAATCGATACGAAAAGAGCAGTTCCAATACTCCCCCCAATTGTAATCATTTGAATTTGACGACCGGTCAATCGTCTCTTGAGACCATCGACGTTCTCGATGAGCAGCTGGTGATCGCTATCCCCATCTGGGCCAATGTAAGTCGGTACTTTTTCATCTGGACTGTACTCCCGCGTGCCACTTTTGATATCCTCCATGGTGGTGAATCGAATTTGAACTGCACAATACTAGTGCTCAAAGGTAAAGATTGTACGTCACAAGAGATGTGGGGAATCCATGGAGCTTTATTCATGTAGACCAGCTCGAAGCAGCCAATAATGCTTATGCACAGCAAGCTTTTGGTAGACACGCTTGGCCCTTGTAAGTAGGTCGCTTGTTATTTGCTAGCTTCATCGGCGGGCCCGGTGAAAGCTCATACCGTTCTTGGTAGTTCTATCCCAACTCCTATAGTAGGGCAACAAATGGAGCCCGGGGAGGGGGAGACACTTGATAAGAATTCAACCACCAACCTGGGTGGTAAGGCACCCGATGACAATGCAGTTGTACTGTTGGTTTGTTGGAGATAAAACGTAGACGAGGAGTGATAAGTGGATAGATAGTGGAGAGTGGGGGTTTACCGCATATTCATAGACGATCCCAGAATCTAGAGATCCTCACAGATGCCACTTCAAAATTAGCCCCCCCTTCCAGCATATGGTATAATGTAGTGTACTCAACTCGGCACTCTCACAATTGATCAAAAGACTAGAAGAAATAGAAGGCCTTTAGATGGAAATTACCTGGAACTGTACAAAAGTAGGGTATCTCCTTGTTCCACTGCTAATACTAAATATATAACGAAGATTCATAAACTTTGTGTGAACTCTGAGAAATGTGGAAGTCCTATTTCTAGAACAACCAAACATGTTCCTGGTCTTAGTTAGCCCCCAACAGGAGACGAAACTACTATCAGCTGTAATTAACTAAGTACAAGCTCCCCATCGCCACCATTTCTGCGTTCGCTTTCAAGTAACATAGCACCTCCCTGAGGCCCACTAGCATCGAGACTAACAGTAGTTCTTCTTGCATCACTAATCACTCTAATGCTCTCGCCCGCATTCTTGTAGTCTGTTTCGCAAGTCACTACAACTTCCTCCATCGCTGAAGCCTCGACTGGCGACCGTGGGGATCTAGGTTGAATCACTTTCGTGACAGGGGCTGGACGAATATCAAGGTTGGGATATGGTAGGAAACCCACTCTTAGTGGTATAAGAACTAGCGGGAAAGACAGAGCACCATTTGATTCTTGTAAATCCGTCTCAATGTGGAAATGTCCCTTTCGTCTGCCCCCAATAAGCCACATATCTGCCGGAGCAGAGATCTCATAGACGAATTCGGTATTTTCAGTGCGAGGTAACGTCAAGGTCCCAGTCTGAGCTTCGGTGTCCCAAATTTTGGTCCATTTGATAGTCAGGGATGCTGGAATTGGCTCATTATGTGGCACGACTCCTGTGAACGATGGTTTCCCAATGAGCTTAATATCGGCGGTATGTACAGCAGTTATCGATGGCACTTCTACCGGAATGATTATTGACCTGCAGCTTTCGATAGTCGCATCATCTATAATGACAGGAAGTAAAGGAATTCTAGAGTTTTCCTGTTGCCATTCTAGCAGTTTGTTGGAAAGAAGTGACGATATGTCTTCGTCTTCATATTCCGAGCGCCCCAAGCCAATGAAGTGATCCTTCCATTTAACATTTGAAAGTTGTGCTGTAGATACTTCACTAAGCACCGCTATACGCTCAAAATCGTATGGGGATAGACGAGCCCGTAACTCTGATAATATTGTAGGTACGACTAGACGAACAAATGCATGCAGAGGAGTGTCTTTGAGGCTTTGCTCTAAATTCCGAGTAACTGCATTGTCAATTTCCTCCTCTAGGCAAATATAGTGCAAGGTGAGCGATAAAGCAGACTTTATTTTACTCGGAGTGCGAGGCGAGCTCACCGTCTGCAAAGGAGCCTTGGTGATCTTGTATAGCATAGATGCTGGCTGACGGGGATATATGACTACAGGTCGTGTGAGTCCAAGTCCACTCTCAGCCTGAAAAACTTCCGAGTTTTCAAGTTTGGAGCTTAGGAGGCGAAGTGGGCTGGTAGTAGCAGATGTTATTGTGAATCGCGAGAATAATGCTTTGTGCTTGAAGACATCTTGTACATTGACACCGAGGGGGAGCATGATCGACATACGTGGATTGGTTGCGAAGAAGAATTCGCCCTCATCGGTTGTATAAGATATTTCTAGCTTCAGAGATATATCATCGGTATCATGCTCGAGATTGAAAGGCACACGCAATTTTGCTCTTGTGCCTACAGCCATTGCCCCGAAGCGGATAATGCTCACTTCAGATGTTTTCGAGAGGTTGACAGACCCGCTGACTACCTTTGTTTCACTCGTTTGAAGTCTCAAGCCAGCAGTCGCTGCACGAACGTGTAGCTTGCCATTCGCAACACTATTCCGCCCAGAGGAGAGCTCGATTTCCAAGGAGCGGTTACGAGCTAGATGCATATATTTTGAGGCGTACAGTCTGATGTCGAAGGAATCCGCTTGTTGATAGATCAGGATTTTGGGACATTTGAAGAATTGATTGTCTGTGCTGGGTGCAGGGGTTATGGCGCTATGCTCATATTTTAAAACAATGTTGCTTGCATGTAGGCTGATATGAGTGACTACATAAGTAGCCGGAATAATTGTCTGTAATAATTTAGCTGTGCACTCTGCTCATGTAATCGGCAATACTCACGTTGCTATGTACTTGAAACTTTGTATTTCCATGCTTGCAGGTTACCGGACTATCGGTTTCTAACCAAATCTCCTTACTCGTATCTCCAATGATTGCCGTCATCTTAACTTTTGCTTTGTCTATTACGAAAGTCTCGGAAAGAAGATACCGAAGGCGAATTTGGAGAGAAAAGCTATCCTTACCTGAGTGATACCGTGGTGTCTCATCGACTTCAACTTGGCCAAATAGATTCTGAAGAGGCACTTGCACGTTATGTTGCAGGCTTTTGGTTATCTGAAGAAGCTCCTCTAGGTATGGCTCTCGGGGAACGACCTCTTCGTGGCTGAAGTGACTCGGACCAGACATGAGTGAAGACTTGGCCTGTAGTCGCTCATTCTCCGCCATGGCAGCCTTATAGAGAAGTTTGAGCACAATCCGGACATATTCTTCCTTTCGTTGGAGCTGTTTGAGACTTTCGGCGTACATGACAAGCATTGACAATTCAATTTGCGTCCAACCACTTTCATTGTAGGAGGGAGTGATCTGATAAAAGTACGACGCAGCAGCAGCATAATCCTTCAGATGAAATTTTAAGACTGCAAGGTCAGCCATACTGGCGTCCGCTGACTGTACATGGCTAGCTACTGTATAGTGTCGCAGCGCTTTGTCCGTCAGGGTTTCGTAAAGTCGATAGAAATCATCCTTGTTTTCTAAAGCAACACGCAGTAAACGATTCTCTATACCATGTAAAGTAGGAGCCGCACTTATTGATGAATGGCTTGTATCACTGCTCTCGTATTTTGCCCCTTCACTAAGATCGATTTCGTCCATTTCTGCAGCAATGCCGTACTGTAATTTGGCCACTTCATTCCATCCAGCACTCCAGTTGCGACCTTGGCCAATTTTCTCAAGAATGTTTCGAGACAAGAGGTAGAGCCCAGCCCTTTGAGCAGCAAGCTCTTCCAAGCCAGCTTTCAAGAAACTTGAAGCAGCCGAGCCTCGATCTTTATCGGGCACGCTGGATCTTCGACGACCACCTGGCAACAATCTCGGGCTAGAAGATTCCTTGGAGGGTGAACGAATCGCAAGAGAACTACTCCTAGCTGGATGCATCATTGTTTTGGGCTCTGGAATAGCAGCCTTTGGCTCGTGGCCATCCGTCCCAATTATACTGCTAGGGGGGGCTAAAGTGGAAGGTGGAATGGGAAGAGCTTTGGTAGATGTCTGGGCAAGGATCTGCTGAATAATAGAGAACGTCATTGACGAGACAATATTATCGACTATGTTGACCATAATAGGATCTCTCTGTGGGAGCATCTCCTTTTCTTCCGTATCATCAACTTGGTGAGAGTGGCCTAAAGATGCCCACACATCATCTCGTACAATAGTAGACAAAGACGAGACAAAGTCCATGGATCTCTTGCAAATCTCTCCAAGCACCGTAAGATTTTCTGGGTCGCCTGTCTGCGAGAAAGTAGGAAACCTCGTAGCGACCCCATGCAAACTTGATTCTCTCTGTTCTTTAAGTTTTGCAAGTAATTCCTCTTGTGAAGAGCACGCGTTTGCAAGTCGAAGTAACAAGGAGAGCTGTCTGGCAAAGAGGTAACATCTAAAATCGAATATTGAGATGTTGTTTGCAAGGATGAGTTCTCTATACCGCTTTTTGGCCGCGTCTAACGGGATCTCATCAGCTCCATTATCGGATGCTTGGAGATCTATAGCCTCTGCCTCTATACCATCATTTTCGATACCCACATCGTTTAACGCAGCTGTTCTTGAGCTTTCAACTAAGGCTTTGAGCTCCTCGGTATACGGTAAGAATGATCCACCGTGTTCTGGCCCGGAGCCTGCCAGCGACTGTTCTCTAACGATCGCATCTAGGCCAACCGCAAGTTCATCATATCCTACAAGGGCATCTTCGACTAAACCAACGCTTTCAAATCCCCTAGCAAGGCCTTCTTTAAGGACGAAAAAAGTACAGAAATTCCACCCCGGTAGGGTCCGTTGTGCATCTCGCTCTCGAATATCCTCTTCATACTGACTAACTCGCATATCAAACGACGAGAGAATCAATTCCTTGAATTTGATTATCATATCTAGCCACGCATTCTCATTTTCCTCTGGAGTTTCCGTGTATGACCCTGGTATGGCTGGAACCACCCGAGGAAGAATTTCATATGGCACATCATTCACTCCAATCCGAATCTGGGCAATGTGATCTGTGGCAGATTTTGACGAGCTATTGAAGTCTGCACGTAGTTTGTCTAAGATTGTTTGCGACCCACCTCCCCGCCAACGCGCTGCAGCTGCTTTATCAGCGCTCGATCCTGTACTGTTATCCGCTCTACTGCTTGAACGCGGCTGTGTCGCAGCAGCTGTATTGGGCACGATGACGTGGACAATAAGCCACTCATATGCATCGTGGTTCTCTTGTGCGTTGAGTTTAGTCGTACTCTGAGAGGAAGGTGTGTGGTCTTTGATCCATTCGCGCACCTCCCGCCGTGCGTTTGCCTTGTATGCATCATTGTCATCACATCTAAGTAAGAAAACCTTCAGATATGGTGTCTGTCGAAGTCCTGGTATTTGATGTCTTCGGCTTTTGGTTGCTGATCTAGGAACTTCAGATGGTGTGTCGGGTTTCTCTCCTACGGCCTGCCCCAAAGATTGTATTCGAAAGCCATCATCGCTGCCGATGACAGAGTCTTCACTTTTTACCCGTGGGAAATCAGGTCTGGCTGTAGGTGTATCGGTGGTAGAGAGAGGGGTCAGAGGATGAGTGGACGAAACCAGGTCGATGTGTAAGGACGATATTGAGCGAAGAGGTCCAGAATGGGACTCCCAATGAAGGTTTCTGAGAGGTAACCTAGGAAGAAGTCCCGGTGAAATGAGTGGAAATACTCCATACGGATCAAAATACTCGACTGAGGATATGTATTAGCATAGTGAGGGTGCATGAGTAGTCTACCAACCTGTAACTTTGGAACTGGATGAAGGCTGTTCCATGGCTTATTAGATATTGTAACAATCGCATAATTTCAAACTCAAAAGGAATGACACTCTGACAAGGCAATCATCCGAGAGGAAGGCACGCAAGATCGTTGACGACCTTAAACTGTGGATATTCTGCCCATCTCCAGCCTCGCCAGCCACTTTCACAACAACTCACACCGCCCAGTGTTGAATAGCCGAAGAAACTCAGGGGTAGCTAGCTACCTAGTAATAGGTGTTTACAAATATCCACGCAATCGTGAATGGCTTTTTTTGGAATCTTACGTTTGTATGGTCTTTTAAGTAACCCAGATTTTTCCTCGTCGTTTGATTGTGCATGATTGATTACACTGAAATCAGAATGGGAGATTTTGAGAGCGGATGCACCGACGTACAAGCACACCCAATGTGTCCAGTTGTGTAAGACGAGCGAAAACCTGGATTGAAAATCTAAAGATTCAGAATACAAGAATTCTCCGAGCAGTCAAAAAGCAAATGTCATTCAGTATGTCGAGGAGGAGTTTAGCGTTCAGCTTCTGAACGGTCTCAAACAGCCCTGCACATTAACAGGTCTGGTAGATCATGTTTTGCGATACTCCTTCTTGACGTACTGTAAAGTAGCGCAGGAATTAGTTACTATGCAAATGGTAAACGGTTTCATTTTAAACCTCAATACTAATTATATGCGCTAAGTTCTGGGTATCCGCGATTTATCCAAATTCTGTATGCCTTTCCAAACTGCGTTACGTGTGCTCATCGCAAATCATTGCCCGTTTCCTCCAGTCTGAATTCCTATACATTACATACTTCTTTCCAAGGGATCTTAGAAAGTCCATTCGGGAAGTTCAATCCACTTGCCGTCCAAGTGGCGATACTTGTTTCGAAAACCCAAGCCATCAGAGTCTTTATCCAATGCTTCTTGTGACCCCAAACAGAAGCCTCCACAACTGTCATTACGCCATTCAAGAAGAAAAACGCCCCAATTCTGAGCAGTGCTGCGCTCGTAACAATAGGATGCAAGGCAAACATATGAAAAACTGCCATGAGACCAAAGGCCCCAATGACGCCCAGTGATCGTGCGATGGCAATAGGAATACCATACTTGGGAAGTCCGTATCTCAAAGGAGAATACGCTAGTGAAACACAAGGTGATGCAAACACATTATGCCATGTTTCAGACCTATTGATGAAGTTAGACTTACAGAGGAACATATGAAATTGGATGGTAGGAAACTCACCAAAATCCAGTGAGGCTATCGGCCAAGTATAATGGCCCAAATAATGCCGGACTACTCTTGTATCTCAACACCAATTGCATACTCGTCCACAGTATATATATGGCTAAGAGAACCTCGAACGCTAAAATAGTTGGGAAGACTTGCGGGAGTGACTGTAAAACAGTGAAAACCCCGATATGAATACCAAGTTGGAGAGATTCGCTAAAATTCTCTTGATGCTTCTGAATCCGGACGTGATTTGGAGTGAAGGACTCATATCTTAGCTCTATGAGAAGCAACAGACTTAAAACCCAATCCGGAGGCGTTTTCCCAGCTGCATAGGTGGGTAATGATTTTCTCCTTGCCCATAAATCAAGGATCTTCATTGTTCCAATACCGACTTCAGAAATGGTCAGTCAGAGATCTTGTCAAAGCTAAAGGGATTATATCTTACTTGCGAGGTTCTGTAGGCATCTTATTGGTCCACTGTAGGAGTAGAATTAGCTCCGTTCAGTGGCAAACTTGAAATTTTTGTCTCAAAGCAACCACTGTATGGTTGGATTGTGATATATTGTGTATGAATTGAAGTAACGTACCAGGAAACTGGTGCTATCAAAGGAGCATTCCAGAGAGCTATTAGACTTAGAATTGATAGATATTGATGCCAGTCATTTCTGCCTTTAGTGTGGAAGTAGATTGAAAAATAGAGAAGTTCCGCTGGGACGAGGAAGAATGTTACAGCCTTCACAGTTTCGTGACTGAGCTGTTGGAAAGCCGGTGGGATGACATCAATAGGAACTGGGTAGGAGATATTCATTTTCCACGGGTGCTAGTTTAGGTATATTTGAACCAATTTCACTGGAATCCTAAGTTCCACTTATAATTGTGGTTGTCGATATAGTCGCACTGTCCAAAGAAGTGATGCCAAGTGCTCAACAACGAGCTCAGATGGGAAGGCACAAAGTCAAAATGTAATTCGGATTGGTATTTAGATGCAAGTTAAGTGAAAATCAATTCTCGCCAGCTTATTAATTCATCCTCTTTAAGTCTGAATTTTTAACACGATGACGGTTAGACCATTTGGCGTCGGCAATGTCGGATACTCTACAGGTGGGCTGGAGGTACCTCCGTGTTGGTATGACTCGAGTGTTCAGTTCTGGTCTTATAGGCTTAACAAAACTAAGACGCAACGATTATAACTAGCCTGCGTTATATTCGGAATCTTAGTAATTGTGTGATGTGCTGGATTGCAGAGAAGGATGAAGATTAAAGCTGAAGTTGCAAGAAATTGAAGGGAGGTTCTGTACTATCTACATGCCGAGTGCTCCGTAATCATCGGTCAAGATGATTGGCTCAAGGACATAAAATGCTGACCTTAACGTTGCACTGCAGGTATTGCTGGGCTAATCAGAACAACAGTAATCCAACGATGTATTTCCTTTCTTTTTAGATGCTGTATTGTTTTTATATACACTTCCGCCTTCCCTACCGACGCCTATTCCGGTGCAAAACCCAGCGACCGGTTCCCAGTTTCCTTGAATGTTTTGGTACAACGCCGTTTCCATACCGCCTCATAACACATCAAACGTTTTACATCTAATTGTCCTAACCTTTCAAGCTTCTTAGCAATATTATACACATTCACTCAGCGACGATGGGAGCGGTGCCGATCCCTCCCTCTTTTACTTTTGTTTTTTTCTCTAGGAATCTCGACTGGAGTATCTTTGAGCTGCTCCACCATGAACTTCAACATGTAGTCATCTGTTGACTCTAACCTCTGACCCCAGGCATTTAGCTCATCATCTTCATCGCCTCCAGATAGTAAATCAAGTGCGGGAGTACCATCCGCGGCGTGTGTTGACAGTCCATCCAAAGGTGTCCCTGGGACTACTGGTGGGGTCGAGCTAACCACCGCATTCTCATCAAAGTCTGCTGCATCTGTTGTAACAACTTCTCTTTCAGCTATTCGTGCAGCTACCACGTCTTCCGTATCTTCTGCTTGCGCAAGAACACGTGATACATCTTTGGTGTTATCTGGTCCACCAAGGACGCGGTCCATCGCAGCATTTGCTTGAGCATCACCATCTAAGAGCGCCGATTCTTCATCCATAACATTGCGCACAGAAACTTTGTTAAAATAGTCTGTGGTAAATTCCCCCTCTTGAATAACAACATCATCCAACATCCGCTTCTGGTTAGCCTTCCGTAATATATTGGCTTCGATCGTGTGTTCGGAAACTAAGCGATAAATATGTACATCGCGAGTTTGCCCAATACGATGGCATCTATCTTGACACTGCTTATCCATCGCTGGGTTCCAATCCAAGTCGTAAAATATGACAGTATCAGCTCCAGTGAGATTAATACCCAAGCCACCAGATCTACTTGAAAGAATGAACACGAGTATGCGGTTATCATTGTTGAAACGGTCTGTAAGGATCTGGCGTTGTTCCACCTTGGTAGATCCGTCTAGGCGGAGATATTTGTAGCCATGGATGTTCAGAAATTGTTCTAGGATGTCTAGAACCTTAGTCATCTGGGTAAATATAAGAGCACGGTGTCCACCATCTTGTAATTTCCGTAAAAGCCTAGCAAGGGTCTGTAGTTTGCCACAGTCATATTGTAACAGGCGTTTGTCGGGAAATTGAATAGATAACCTCATTCTTGCTTCGTGGAATGGATCAAGTTCAGATGGTTCTATAGATTTTTGAAAAGTGTTAACTCCTTTAGGCGTGAGAATTAAAGACGTCAGATCTCTTGTGACGACTGGAGGCGTGACGCATGCAAACTTCTGAATTGTGGAATTATACGCTTCAGACCTTGATGCGAGGGTTGGTACCATAGCTTTTAGTGTCGGCGAGGAGTTTTCCAACCACAACAGCATCTGATCTCTGCGTCTAGGGCGAGGTGTTAGTGGCCGCTCATTGACTCCCAAAGTTAAGAGCTCCACCAGCCTTGTCCCATAGGTCGGTTTCTGCTGTCTTCGAAGCGCATTGAGATAAACGCAGTGCTGGAGCTCCTCGAACCGAGCCCAGCGGGATGCACTCTCTAAATAGACTAGGTTGGATTTTGCTGTTGATGGATCTAGCGTAGTGAAAGCGTTCTGTGCTCTTGTTCGTTGGGCTTCCCTCATATCCATAAGGGTTTTCTGAGCACTGAGCATAGATACACGTGAGGTGATATGACCCGAGAAGGCTTCATGCTTGGTAGGAACGAGATTTAGAAATTCCAAGCTGACTTTGCTCATTGGATCTTCACGGAGTAATCGCCGTCTGACAAGCAAGTCTTTAATTTCGTAATCGGCGACGACCGACTTCTCCATCGGGAAAGACGTCATGATTGCTCTTTCGATGAAAAGATCTGGGTGATTGCAAACTTTTCTGAGCTGCATTAAGCAATTAATGATGGACAAGTAATTACCGGAAGCAAGCGTTCCTCGAGTGTCCTCTCTATTTAGAAAACCATCGTAAAGCTCTCGCTGGCGCTTTGAGAGCCGACAGAATTCAACATGTTCGTATTTTGCGGGCATCTGTTTCTCCACATCTGCCTTGAGTCTTCTCAAAAGATAGGGACGAAGCACTTTATGAAGTTTGCTAATAATCGCTCGAGCTTCATCATCCATTTGATCACGTCCATGTTCCAAGATCTGTTCTGATGGCTTCTTGAACCAATCTTGGAATTCTTTCAAATTGGCAAAACCACCAACAGATTGTTCGGTACCGGATGGCATCAAAAAATAGAGCAACGACCAGAGCTCTGTCAAATTATTCTGTAGAGGCGTTCCTGTCAGGAGAAGGCGTGCTCGAGTATTGAATGTTAACATGGCCTGCCACCTTTGTGATTGGAAATTTTTGATGTTGTGGGCTTCGTCAAGAATCATATAATGCCACTTTCGGCGCTTGAATATTGCTTGGTCTTGAAGAACCAGCTGATATGAGGTTATGATGACATTCCACTTATCTTCGTCTCTCTTCCAGCCTAACCTTTTCCTCTTCCTCTCTTCTTGTGTGCCGTAATATGTTAATATCTTGAAGCCTGGACAAAACTTTTTGAACTCCATCTCCCAGTTTAACATGACACTTGTTGGTACAATAATCAGGTGCGGTCCCCAAATTTCATGCACACAGGCAAGATGGGCCAGCAATGAAATTGTCTGAATCGTTTTGCCGAGCCCCATCTCATCAGCTAATATGCCGTTGGTATTGTTGGCATAGAGCCCAGCCAGCCAGTCTAGACCATAGTGTTGATACTCTCGAAGTGTGCCCCTCATGAGGAAAGGTACAGACGTTTTGAGCTGGTTGGTTGGCTGTGGTGTTGCACTTTGAGTAATCTGACCATTGGCTTGATGTACATCAATTGATGATGCGGAATCAAGATCAGAGGCCTTGGTTTCCAGAGTTATTGGAGTAGGCTGGCTACTACGATCAGGGCTTGTTGCCACTATTTCTTGATGCAATTTTGATGACTCTGATGTCAAACCTTCAAGCTCAACCCCTTGCATATCGTCTTCAGCTGTGGCTACAGTCAACTCAGGTGAAGCGCTGCGGCTTTCTGCCTCCACTAGATTTGTCGTATCTTGAGCAGAGTCATTATCATTTGAGTTGAGTTTCATTGACTCGACATCTGCAGGTGCAAGGAAACCAAGAAGACTTGAAGGAGCTGGATCGTCGGGCTCGTTATCATCCTCATCAGCACTGTCATCTTCATCATCTTCATCATGATCACGATCCCCATCGCTAGAGCCCATATCGTCATCCATGTCAATCGATTCGTCGCTTTCGTCGAAAGCATCTTGAAGTTGGAGTTCATCCACACCTTCTGCACCTTCGCCATTGTCACTATCAACCATGTCTGCATCAACAGATCCCACGGGAAGGCTAGGGAGAGTTGCATACTTCTCACGAAGCTGCTCTACTGATAGATGCTCATCAGCCTGTGCATTGAGCCGAAGCTCCTCATCTTCAGGCTCGGAGTCTGATGAGGACATGTTGCTCTCTCCGTCTTCAGAACTTGATTCTTCTACACCTCCATCTTCATCCGTACCATCTTCTCCTCTTCCCTCGCCTTCATCCTCATCCTCTTCGTCGGTGGACACTTCTGAGTCTTGTCGCGCCCTTCTCGCTTCTAGTTTCTGAGTGGATAGGTCTACCGCCTCATTAAGTGCCTTTCGTACTCGAGCTTGCTCCTGCGCCTCCCATTCCAGTAGTCGTCTGCGGTTCACCTCTGCTTTTACATTGTCCCATGTGGCTTGCATAGTTCTCACCAAAATCTTGTAGCGGGCTTGAGAGAGCTTTAATTCATCTGCTTCTAGCTGCTCTGAGGATTTGGGTTGTTTTCTCAGCCACTCATCTCTACATGCCTCAGCCAATCGTTTCGCATTATTTCGATGCTTTCTCTCCTCTAGTTGCATCAACCTCCGGAAAACAAGAGCTGCCCGAACCAGATGGTCTTGATGTGCATATTGCTGTGGAGGTTGGGGTTGTTCCTCAGGCTGATATACTGAGCATTTCTCCTCACTAAGTATGCCCCCTGGTGCAGCTGCATCTTCTAGTCGTAATATAATCTGAGCGTCTCGTGCAATTGTTTCAGCCGTGTAGTCATTGATATCCTCAGCAGTATATAGCCCTCCTTCCTCCACCGGTATATTGATGCTCGAATCTAGAAACTCTTTCAAGGTCGGGTATTTTGGTAGTCCTCGGATTATTTGTCCAGGATGTGTTAGGGGCAAACCTGCGGCTTTCACTCTTAATTTTATCCTTGGGAGCTTATTCTTATGATTTTGAGGATTCGTATCTTCTGGTTTAGGCGCGTTGATTTGCGGACTTGTCTCATCAGTGGTAGCCTCAATACCGCGGAGTGATCGGCGCGAGTTTGGAGGTCGAACTCGTGCTACAGCAGGTTGTGGAGTTTGTGCTGCTGCTCTTTTCTTGTGAGATCGTTTATCTGGTGCAGGAGTCTGCTCTGCAGGTATAGACTTTCGGTGAGAGCGTTTCGGTGATGGCGCAGGCTTTGCTGGGCTGCTAAGAGGGTGTTGAGAAGAACTCGCTGATTGAGGTCTTTTCGGGCCAGCTGCCGATGCAGAGAGTGCATCTCGCGTTCCGGAAGGTTTATACTTTATCCCTGGAGTGCTCGGAAGTTTACCTTTCCCGGAAATCGATTTCTGTATGGCGCCTCGCGTCTGTCGTTTGCCTGTTGAAAGCTGTACTTCGAGGGGTAACTGGTTTACACGGCCCGATTTTCTTTTCCCATCTTGTGTAAATGATGATGGCCCATCTGCAACTATTTTCTTCCAAGGCGGCGATTCGATTTTTGGTCGTATTGATTTTGTTGGAGTTTCGCTGACTCGACGCCTTTTACTAGGAGGTTCTTCATCTTCTGTGTTTCTTTCTCTGTGGCCATTTGTTTTCGGTATGTCATGTCCAGTTTCTGTCGCGGTGTCAGTAATAGTTACGAGGCCTTCAAATGAAAGTATTTAGACATGGACTATCTATACTATATGGGAAACTGACCTTGATTTGGTTGACTCTCTGGAGCGTCTGACGCGCTCCGTGTCATGACTTCAGGTTCAGACTATCGTGTACTTCATGGAATTTCCATCCAGGGTTGTAGTTTCAACTGCAAAACATTCGCAGCTTCTCAAATAACACAACTGTGAAGTCTGAGCATGACCAGACATCAGTTACGGATATTGTTGGTGGATTTGTCGATTTCACTAGGATTACAGCAGATCAAAAATTTGGCGCGTGGAAGATGCATGGGGCATGGACGGATATTGGAGGCTTCGGCTACCGTAGCTCCAGAACGTCAACCTCAACTCAAGTCGTCTAAAGCAGGGCACATTTTCTATAACCAATTGATCGTGACCACAACCATTCAAGGTAAGAGGCCAGCTCAATCGCATCCGTATATCCAGAAGACCTACTGATGTTGTTTCCAGATGCTCTCCAGGCAAATTGCCACTGTACGGCCCCTGCGCGCGACCATAGCTGTTGCTCGTTCTGCACTTGGGCAGCACCGCACTCTACATGCTAGAGTACCACCGCCAACTGGACCAGAGTATCCTAGTTTGGTCAGTAGCAATAATTTCCCTGTGCTGTTGTAGACCGATTTGGAGCCATAGCTGACGCGGTTGTGTATAGACTGAAGCCGAGGATCCAGGAATGGTAAGCTGAATGAGAGGTTTCTTGTATTGAATGCGCTTAATAAAAAATCTAGAATGGCGGATACATTAACCCTCCTCGAGTTAAGCGCCAATTTCGTGATCCTTATGGAGATTGGTGGGACAAGCAGGAGCGTAGAAACTATGGGGAGCCTGTTCATGAGGATAATGATATCTTGGGCATGTTTTCACCAGAGGAATATACACATTCAACACCTGGAAAGGCAGCCCTTCAGGTTTGCGCATTTGTAGTAGCAGTCTTTGCACTATTGGGAGCTGTGAAAATGACGTACCCGGATAAACCATCGGTCCCAAAGGAATATGAAGGAGGTTTGGAGCGGGAGTTAGGTGGTCCTCTTGCGGTTAGGGTAAGTGTACATCAGCAATCGTTATAGCTATATGCTAATTTTATTACAGGCCAAGGCTCATGGTGATAAATGAGAAGAGTGGTTTTTGGCGAATTTGTACATACGAGCCTGAAATGAAAGTCTGATACAATCTTGACTTTTGCAGTGACTTACAACTCTTGCCTACTTTTGAAAACAAAGTACTATCGAATCAAGTGCTAGAAGTTGAACCCTTTTTGGTCGAAGCTCTGAGACACCGGAAAGGGCTCCCATTTGTACAATAATGGCTCAAAAGCGCAACAATTATTGCTAATTTCACCACCTGTTTACTTCTTTAACCACAGAATATACTCAAGATCGTGGATTCGGTTGCCATAAAATCTAAGTAAAAATGAATTTTCCGATTTTGGCGGGAACTTCCTATTGGAAGTTTTTATTTGCGTTCTTGCTGCCTAGCTGGGGAATGCGTTTGTTATTATTAGCTGCTGTCAACTATTCAATAGAACCCTCTTAGTAACAATATAAAGAAGCAGGAAATATCATTTGCTTGTATCAAACTAAGGGTCAATTGTTCTTAATCTGCAACTACTACCTCTCTGATATGCGGCTTCCCAGGGTGTTGGACTTTTTATCTTCTCTTGATACTTCCCAAATTCGAACCATGTTTAGCCAGAACGGATATTATGCACCTTCCCTTCCCACTACCTAGACTTTTCAAATTTAGAAGTAACAATTTGACATTACGGCGAGCACTTCAAGCGACTTCTTTCCTCACGAGCTCTTTGCGCACTTCATATACCTCGCCGTCTCGCCATTCATGCTCCAGTCTTTGCATTGCTTCTGACGTTCCTTGCTCGGATTCTTTTGCAGTCTCACCTAGTCATATCACTCAAACATGCGTTTCGAAACTTGGGATGTTCTCATCTTCCCACAAGCTCAGTGCAAGATTCCCTTGCAGGAATTTAGTGAGTAAACTATTTTGGAGTATTACTACACCTGCCATCAAACCTCTAACTGCAAACTAGAGACCACATGTCAGGTCATTCCCGATCCCGGTATGTGCTTCAACATTCTGGTGGTTCAACTCTGACTCACAATTTCAAACTAATAATGGATAGAATCTCATGAGCTCATTAACACTAGTCTACTGCTCCCTACCGTCACCAGTAAGCAGCCGAAGATAGAAGATGGCATAGTATAGGCAATTGTAATTGACGTGTCGACAGCTTTCATCCCCAGCCTAGCTCTGGGAGCGCCATTCCGTGTCTCTATTCATTCTTGGAAGCCACCAATTGTCA
>Ga0247810_10000243_pt1 | contig 79716 bp, 73 predicted proteins | sample UWRJL119311C1_FD_179918 | JGI IMG/M metagenome (GOLD analysis project Ga0247810, IMG submission 179918) | Plant litter microbial communities from Arlington Agricultural Research Station in Wisconsin, United States - UWRJ-L119-311C-1 | ecosystem: Environmental > Terrestrial > Plant litter >...
GCCGAGATGCCGATCACGTTGCGGGCGGGTCGTCCGAGCTGGTGCGAGACATCGATGATGTCCTGCTCGGTGACGGGCGCGAAGGGTGGGGTGCTCATTTGACCACTGGGCTTTCAAGGGTTGCGGTGGTGTCGTCGGTGAGACCCGCCGTGAAGATGGAGCCGACCACGGTGCTGACCCAGTCCACCTCGGTGGTCTGGATGGTGTCGCTGATCGGCGCACCGTCGTCGGTGACCGCGGTCGCGGTGTCGTCGATGACGAAGTAGGAGACGTCTCCGGGAAAGACGTAGTCGAGGCGGCCCCGGGCCTGCGCCTCGATGTAGGCGGGGTCGCTCCAGCGTGCGACGTCGCCCTCGAGCTGGTCGACGCCCGCCTCCTGCGCGTCGACCGCGGCCTTGAGCGCCGCAAGCTGCTGCTGCTGCTCGATGACGAGCCGCAGTCCGGGTGCAAGCACGATGACGGCCATGATGATCAGGCCGAGCACCGTGAACGTGAACCCGGACATGCGGATGTTGCGCAGCCAGTGCTCGGGTGCGCTCTCCATCTGCGGCAGCGCAACGGGAACCTTCTGCGTGCGCTGCCGACGTGCCATGCTGTGAACCTTAAGCGGTGAATCTGGGGAAAGCGCTGCGACCCGCGTAGACGGCGGCTTCTCCCAGTTCTTCTTCGATGCGCAGGAGCTGGTTGTACTTGGCGACGCGCTCGCTGCGGGCGGGGGCGCCGGTCTTGATCTGGCCGGTGTTGAGGGCGACCGCGAGGTCGGCGATCGTGGTGTCCTCGGTCTCACCGGAGCGGTGCGACATAACGGCCGTGTAGCCGTTGCGCTGCGCGAGGGAGACCGCGTCGAGGGTCTCGGTGAGGGTGCCGATCTGGTTGACCTTCACGAGGATCGAGTTGGCGGTGCCGAGCTCGATGCCCTTGGCGAGGCGCTTCGGGTTGGTGACGAAGAGGTCGTCGCCGACGATCTGGGTCTTGGTGCCGATGGTGGAGGTGAGCTCGGCCCAGCCCGCCCAGTCGTCCTCGTCGAGCGGGTCCTCGATGGTGACCAGCGGGTACGCGGCCACGAGCTCGGCGTAGTAGGCGCTCATCTCGGCGGCGCTCTTGCTGCCGCCCTCGAAGGCGTAGGCGCCGTCCTTGAAGAACTCGGATGCGGCCACGTCGAGTCCGAGCGCGATGTCGGTGCCCGGGGTGAAGCCGGCGGCGGTGATGGCCTCGACGAGGAGGTCGAGGGCCGCGCGGTTGCTCGACAGGTTGGGGGCGAAGCCGCCCTCGTCGCCGAGTCCGGTGGAGAGGCCCTTGCTGTGCAGGATCGACTTGAGCGCGTGGTACGTCTCGACACCCCAGCGGAGGCCCTCGCTGAAGGTCTCGGCGCCGAGGGGCAGGATCATGAACTCCTGGATGTCGACGTTGCTGTCGGCGTGCGATCCACCGTTGATGACGTTGAGCATCGGAACGGGCAGCACGTGCGCGTTCGCTCCGCCGACGTAGCGGTAGAGGGGCTGCTCGGCCGAGTCGGCGGCGGCGCGGGCGACCGCGAGGCTCACACCGAGGATCGAGTTGGCGCCGAGCTTCTTCTTGTTGTCGGTGCCGTCGAGCGCGATGAGCTCGGCGTCGATGGCGCGCTGCTCCTCGGCGTCGAAGCCTTCGATAGCCGGGCCGAGAACGTCGATGACCGCGTCGACCGCCTTCTCGACACCCTTGCCGAGGTAGCGCTTCTTGTCGCCGTCGCGCAGTTCGTATGCCTCGAATGCTCCGGTGGATGCTCCGGAGGGCACTGCGGCGCGAGCCACGGTGCCGTCCTCGAGCAGAACCTCGACCTCGACGGTCGGGTTGCCTCGGGAGTCGAGGATTTCGCGGGCGCCTACTGCTTCGATCAAAGCCACGGGTGGTTCTCCTAACAAAAAGTGGTGGATTGTCCGTTAGGCATTCTACGCGCGCGGGGTTTGCCGTCGGTTGCGTGTTGCAGGACGCGGAGTGAACGAGAGCGGATGCCGTCAGTCCAGAAGATCCTCGAGGATCGCCCCGAGGCGTCCCGAGCCGTCGATCTCCATCGCGCCGCTCGCGCCCACCCGGCCGACCACGTCGATGACGCCTTCGTGCCAGAAGTACAGCGAGCTGCTCAGCGCCCCGCCCGGCGCGCTGTCGGTCGCATTGCCGCGGACGAGGGAGGCGAGCGCGGACAGCGCCTGTACTGCGTCCGCTCCGACCACCGCGTGGGCGACGATCGCGTGCCGGTGCGGAACGCCGAAGACCACCCCGTTGGGCGCGGCCGGCAGCACCGAGCCGACGAGGTGCTGCATGCCGAGCACCTTCGTGGCCGTGTAGGGCGACTGTCCCTCGACGAGCCAGACGCCCTGCTCGAGCTCGACGACGCGGTCGATGGGCTCGTCCATCACCGACGCGAGCCCCACCGAGGCCAGCGCATCCGGCTCCCGGTCGCCGAGCGTGCCGCCGGAGACGAAGCTGACGTGCGTGGGGTAGTCGATGCAGAGCATCACGGAGAAGTCCTCGGTCACGTGCCGCGCGTAGTCCGCCGAGACCGTGGCCGCCGCGTCGTTCGGCATAAGACGCACCCGCACGAGGTTGAACCAGTCGGCGTCGCTCAGCTGCTCGGTCGACGGCGCGGCGGCGGCGTCCATAAGACCGTCGACGTGGGCCACGACGCGCTGCCGCACGTCGTCGAGCCGCCCGGCCATCACCATGGTGATCAGGTTGTGCAGCGGATAGGTGTAGCCGTCCGCGGTGACGAGCTCGGCATCGATGCCCGACGTGCCCTCGACGAGGGCGACCGGCCGGCCGCGCTGGGCGAATCGGCGGATGGCGGTGTCGCGCACCTCGTCGGCGAGTCCGGCGAGGCGTTCCAGGTCAGACGGCTTCTTCTTGAACCATGCCACGGAGTCCTCCTCGCTCGACGTGAGCCATACTCTAGCGTCAGGCCGCGGCGTGCAGACTGGGCAGTGTGTCGACCAGCCCGGCGAGCTCGGGTACCTCGCGGGCCTGGGCCAGCGCGCTCTCGAGAGCGGTGTCGTGCGCGGGGCGCGCATCCGCCAACAGGGCAGCGCCCGCGTGGGTGAGCTCGGTGTAGATGCCGCGGCGGTCGTCGGCGCAGAGGATCCGGGTGAGCAGCCCGCGCTGCTCGAGCCGGTTGACGAGGCGGGTGGTCGCGCTGGGTGAGAGCGCGGTGGCGCGGCTGAGCTGCTGCATGCGCAGGTGCCAGGTGCCGGGCTGACGGTTGAGAACGTCGAGCACGGTGAACTCGACGACCGAGAGCTGGGCGGCGGCCTGCAGCGCGCGCTCCAGCTCCGACTCGATCAGGTTGTGCAGCGCCGCGAGTGTGCGCCAGCCCTGGGCGCGAACCTCGACGGCGTCGTCTTCGATGCTCATGAGGGGTCCTTTCGAGACGGCGGATGAAGGTAGTTGCTTGCGCGGGATAGTTGCGTGTGCAATTATTTAACCCGCGCTTGCAACTACAAGCCTACGCGGCCTTTTGCGATTCGAACAGACTCGCGCCGACTCTCGGACACTTCAAGGAGAACCATGCCTCTCGGACTCATCGCGCTCGCCATCGGAGGGTTCGGTATCGGACTGACCGAATTCGTCATCCTCGGGCTGCTGCCCGAGGTCGCGAGCGACTTCGCGGTGAGCGAGGCGGCCGCCGGTTGGTTCATCACCGGTTACGCACTCGCCGTGGCGGTCGGGGCGCTCGCGCTCACCGCCGCCGTCACCCGGCTGCCCCGCAAGCAGGTGCTCATCGGACTGCTCGTGCTCTTCATCGTGGGCAACGGCCTCTCGGCGTTGTCCGACAGCTACGCCATGATGATGACCGGCCGCATCATCGCCGCCCTCTGCCACGGCGCCTTCTTCGGCATCGGCGCGGTCGTCGCCGGCAACATGGTGGCGCCGAACAAGAAGGCCGGCGCGATCGCCATCATGTTCACCGGGCTCACCCTCGCGAACGTCCTCGGCGTCCCGTTCGGAACCCTACTCGGCCAGAGCTTCGGCTGGCGCTCCGCGTTCTGGGCGATCACCGTCATCGGTGTGGTCGCGTTGGTCGGCATCGCCACCCTCGTCCCCGTGCAGGATCGCGGAGAGGCGTCGTCGCTGCGCAAGGAGTTCGGGGCCTTCCGCTCCGCGCAGGTCTGGCTGTCGTTGAGCATCACGATTCTCGGCTACGGCGGCATGTTCGGCGCCTTCACCTACATCGCCTACACGCTCACCGAGGTGAGCGGCTTCTCCAGCACCACCGTGCCGTGGCTGCTCATCGTCTTCGGCGTCGGCCTCTTCATCGGCAACCTCATCGGAGGCAGGGCCGCCGACCGCGCCCTCGACACGACGCTGATCGTGCTCATCGCTGCGCTCACGGTGATCCTGGTCGTCTTCGCGCTCACCGCGAGCAGCCCGGTCGCGACCGTATTCTCGCTCGTGCTCATGGGCGGCTTCGGCTTCGCCACCGTGCCCGGGCTGCAGATGCGCGTGATGAAGTACGCGGGCTCGGCGACGACCCTGGTCTCCGGCGCGAACATCGGGGCGTTCAATGTGGGCAATGCGCTCGGCGCCTGGGTCGGCGGGGTCACCATCACCGCCGGACTCGGCTACACCTCGCCGATCTGGGCCGGAGCGGGCATCGCCGCCGCGGGCCTCGCGGTGATGGTGTTCGCCGCCGTCACGGCGCGCCGCTCGGCGACCGCGCCGTCAGCGCTGCAGGCGGCACCGGCCGCGTAGCGCGTTTCGACCCGCGAACCCGCTGCGCTCTCCTGCTGCTCGACCCGCGGGCCGGCCCCGCGCCCGCGCCTCAGTTCAGCTCGCGCCACTCCAGGTCGGCGACCGTGGAGGTCGTCGGCTTCACGGTCGCCACGCGGCCGAAGCCCTGCGACGCCAGCGAATCGAGCAGCACGCGGGTGTTCTTGGTGCTGCGCTCGAGCCGCACCCGCTTGCCCTCGGCGATCAGCGCCGTCTTGAGAGCCAACAGTGTCGCGGGGGTGACGCTGTCGTCGTAGAGCAGGGCGCAGGCATCCGCTTCGCCCGCATCGGGCAGGTCGACGAGATCCACGAGCCGCTCGAAGCCCAGCGAGAAGCCGGCCGCCGCGACGTCGCTGCCGAGGAATCGGCCGATCATGCCGTCGTAGCGTCCGCCGCCGCCGAGCGAGTAGCCGAACTCGGGGTGCGTCACCTCGAAGATCGTGCCGGTGTAGTACCCCATGCCGCGCACGAGGAAGGGGTCGAAGGTGAGAACAGCCCGGTCGTCGGCGCCAAGCATCTCGCCCAGTGCGGCGAGTTCGACGATCGCGGTCTCGTCGACACCCTCGGGCAGCGAGGCGCGGATCGTGGCCTCAGAGAATTCCGGCGCAACGGATGCCGCGGGCCGGTTCAGGAATTCGGCGAGCGCCGCCACGGGCTCAGCCGGGAACGCGCGGTCCTTGAGTTCGTCGATGACACCAGCCACCCCCAGCTTGTCGAGCTTGTCGACGGTGATGAGAACGGCGGCGTGCTCGCCGGCGGGGAAACCGAGGACCGTGAGCATGCTGGTGAGCAGGCGGCGGTCGTTGATGCTGATGCGGCAGCCGGTGATGCCGAGGGCGCGCACGGTGGCCACGGTCGCGGAGAGCAGCTCCACTTCGGCGAGGGGGCCAGGCTCGCCGATGATGTCGATGTCGCACTGCACGAACTGGCGGTAGCGCCCCTTCTGCGGGCGCTCGGCGCGCCAGACCGGTGCGATCTGGATGGAGCGGAACACCTTCGGCAGCTCGCCGCGGTGCGTCGCGTAGAAGCGCGCGAGCGGAACGGTGAGGTCGAAGCGCAGTCCGAGGTCGGCGAGTTCGAGCGCATCGCCGGCCTGGTGCAGGTCGTCGGCGGTGAGGCCGCGCTTGAGCACCCCGAAGGCGAGCTTCTCGTTGTCGCCGCCGAGGCCGGCGTGCAGGCGGGAGCTGTCCTCCATCACCGGGGTCTCGATCTCGTCGAAACCGTGGGCGGTGTAGTTCTCGCGGATCACGCCGAGCACGCGTTCGCGCTGGGCCTTGTCGGCGGGAAGGAAGTCACGCATTCCGCGTGGGGCGTTAACGGGGGAAGCCATGTGTCGATTCTGTCAGGGGTTTGGGGCTCGGGATTTCGATACGCGACCAGCGGTGCATGCGCCTGTCATCCCCGCGACGGACGCAACCCCGGGCATCCGCCCCTACGCTGACTATATGACGACTACTCAAGGCATCGAGGTCACGGGCGTGCGGCGCTCCTTCGGCGACGTGCACGCGGTGCGCGACGCCAGCTTCACCGCGCTGCCGGGCACGGTGACCGGCCTCATCGGCCCGAACGGCTCCGGCAAGACGACGCTGATGCTCATGCTGGCGTCGCTGCTGAAGCCCGACAGTGGCAGCATCCGCATCGCCGGCCACGACCCCGTCACCGAGACGACCGCCGTGCGGTCGCAGCTGGGCTGGATGCCCGACGTGCTGGGCTCGTGGTCGAGCCTCAGCGTGCGCACCACGCTGCAGATCACCGGCCGGCTCTACAAGCTCGAGAAGTACCTGGCCGTGCAGCGCGCCGAGGAGCTTCTGCTGCTCGTCGGTCTCGGGCACCTCGCCGACCAGCCCACCCGCGTGCTCTCCCGCGGGCAGAAGCAGCGCCTCAGCCTGGCGCGGGCGCTCGTGCACGACCCCGCGGTGCTGCTGCTCGACGAGCCGGCGTCTGGACTCGACCCCGCCGCCCGCGTCGACCTGCGCAACCTCGTGCGGCGGGTCGCGTCCGAGGGCAAGACCGTGCTCGTCTCCAGCCACGTGCTCGCCGAACTCGACGAGATGGCCGACGGCGCCGTCTACATCGGGGCCGGCATCACCGCCTCCGACGAGACCATGGCCGCCACCAAGCAGACGCTGCGCCAGTGGCGCATCAAGGCAGCGGATGCGACCGCCCTCGAAACAGCGCTCGTCGAGCTGGGCACCTACCGCGGCGACATCGCGCGCGACCGCACCGAGCTGCTGGTACCGGTGGCGGGCGAGGCCGCGGCGGCGGAACTCCTCGCCCAGCTCGTGGCCGCCGGCATTCCGATCAGCACCTTCGCGCCGGCCGTCGGCGACCTCGAACACAGCTTTCTCGATCTCAGCAAGGGCGGCAACTGATGCGCGACTTCTTCTCCGGTGTCGGAACGGTGATCTCCCTCGAACTGCGCCAGCGCGTGCGGGGCGTGGCCTGGTACGTGCTGCTGGGCGTCTTCGTTGTTCTGATCGCTCTCGTCACCTTCCTGATCACGATCGCCTTCCGCGGCTTCGGCGGGGAGGACTCCGGCGGCACCATCTACTCGACGATCATCTACTTCGTGCTGCTGCTCGGAACCCTGGTCGCCCCCGCCCTCAGCGGCAATGCCATCAACGGCGACCGCGACGCCGGCACCCTCGCCACCACGCAGATCACCCTGATCGGCACGTGGCAGCTCGTTCTCGGCAAGTTCGTCGCCGCCTGGGTCACCGCCCTCGCGTTCCTCGTCGCGGCCCTGCCGTTCATCGCCTTCTCGGCCCTGCTCGGGGGCCTGAGCCCGCTGACGGTGATCGTCTCCGCGCTCGTCCTGGCGTTCGAGCTCGGCTTCGTCGCCGCGATCGGTGTGGCGCTCAGTGGCATCATCACCCGGCCGCTGTTCTCGATCGTCACCACCTACCTGCTGGTCGCCACCCTCAGCCTTGGAACGCTCATCGCGTTCGCGCTCGGCGGCGTTGTGGTTCAGACGGACCGCACGACCACCTCGACCTACGGCATCGACTACAACTCGCGGGGCGATGCGATCCGCTGTTCGGAGCCCACCACCTCGACCTACCCGACTCCGCGCTTCGACCTGTTCTGGGGAGTGCTCGTCGCGAACCCCTACGTGCTGCTCGCCGATGCCGTGCCCACCACCTTCAACGAGTACGGCTCCCCGGACGATCTGTTCGGCTGGGTCAAGGTCTGGGTGCGCTCGGCGCAGATGCCGATCGTCGACACGGTCTACGACGAGTGCTCGGATGTGCCCGAGGAGAGGAACAAGACCGGCGAGGAGATCGTCGGCTCCACTGTTCCGGGCTGGTTCGTGGGCGCGCTGATCCACCTGGCCCTCGCCGGCGGCGCCCTGTTCTGGGCGAAGCGGCGATCGGACACCCCCGCCGGGCGCCTCCCCCGCGGCAGCCGGGTGGCGTAGGCCCGCGGCAGCCGGGTAACAGAAGCGCCACAGCATCCCGATGGCGGCCGCCGCGCCGTCACCCCACCCCGCCCTCCACGCCGATCCCCGACTGACGCCGCAGATCGTCGAGGGCCGCGCTCGTGCTCCGCATCAGTACGGCTTGCTGGTCGGGATCGATCCTGCCCGGAGGGATCAGGTAGTACCGCCCCGCCACCCGCCTGATCTCCCACCCGTTGTTGTGGATCAACAGGTGGTGGAATTTGCACAGACAGACCCCGTCTCTGACATTGGTTCGCCCCTTGTCGCGAGCCCAGTACGCGATGTGATGCGCCTCGGTCATCGAGGGAGGTTTGTCGCAGTTCCCGAACACGCAGCCGCCGTCTCGCACCGCCAGCGCGATCCTCTGTTTCTTCGTGAAGAAGCGTTGCTCGCGACCGACATCGAGCGGCTGCCCCGCTTCGTCGAAGGTGACGACTCGGCTGCCGCCGTCGCAGCTGAGCCGTTCGACGGTCTCGATCGAGATGGGCTCGGTGAGTCCCTCGATGTGTCCGTGCCCCTCGAGGGAGTCGAGCGACGCCTGGGTGACCAGCACGCGGATGACGGCGGCACCCGCGCCGAGCAGCTGACTCGAGTCCGCGCCCGCGCCCGCCTGCACCAGGCCGAGCATCGTGTCGGAGGCCAGCTGCGCGATGGTGCGCGGGTCGGCGAGGATCCTCTCCGCGGTCTCCTTGTGGTCGCCGCTGACGAACCGCACACCGCGCTTCGGCGACGTGGCCCGGTTGTACAGCTCGACGAGAGTGGCATAGCTCTCCGGGTCGAGGTCCCAGACGAAGCGGCCCATTCCGCTGGCGAGCATGAAGTGTCGCAGCGACCGTCGTTCGACGCGTTCATGCTCGCGGTCGAGGATGCCGCTCTCGTCGAGCTCGTCTCGGAGCTCGCGGGCGCGCTTGAGCAGCCGGTCGGGATGGAGCGCGGCGGCCTCGGCGCAGAGCTGCTGCGCGGCACCCGCCAGCACTGCGGCCGGCACATTCTCCGTGGGCGTACCGAGCCCGGTGCGGATCGCCTCGGCGGCGCCGACCGTCAGACCGCCCGACAGCACTGCGGCGGCAACCGATGACAGCCACGGTTCCCGCGCCTCGAAGGGTTCTCCCGTCGCGGGATCGATCTCCCCGTCGAGGGAGGCATCGCGCACCAGCCGGCCGACCCGAACCGCAGAGACGGCGTCGCGCCCCGTCGCCCCGGTGGTGACCTGCAAAAACTCCTCTGGGCTGCGGAATCCCTCGCGTTGCGCGAGTCCCGACTGCCCCATCTCTCGGGTGGACCGCGCAGCGATCTCGCCCGCGATGAGGGCGAGGTGCGCGTCGGCGAGCTGTTTCTCTCGCGCGGCGAGACGACTCAGCTCGACCAGCCCCGCGTCATCCGCTGACCGGAAATCGGCGACCTTCGTCGACACCGCGGCCATCGCCTCCACGGCTGCACTGAACTGCTGCGCGAGGGTGTGGGCTGTGGTCGACTGCACGGGTCGATTTTCCCAACGCGAACCGACGTTCGATGGCGAATCAGCAGATCCGTGCACAAACGACGAGCCTGTCGAGCGGTGGAGGAGAGGCTACCGCCGCAGCATCGGCCAGCCGGTCACCTTGATCGCTCCCTCTGCCACGCGCCCCGATCCCGCCTCCAGTTCGGTAGTCGGGCGCTCCCACAGCGCGGCAGGAATCCGCTCGATGAGCCCGGTCATGATCGCCAGACGCTGGGAGATCGACTCGAAGCTGCCGAGCGGGTCGCGGCAGGAGATCAGGTAGCCGTTGCGCACCACCATCGTGCAGGGCACGAGCGGCACGCGGGCGAGGTACTCGCGCACCTCGGGCGTGAAGAACATCCGCGCCAGCTCGGGGTGGTGCGACTGCACGTCCCAGCGGGCGTCGACGGCGGGGTCGCCGGTGGGGGCAGATGGCAGGGTGATGCCGTAGTCGCGCGGGCTCGACGCGCTCCGGTCGCGCAGTTTCAGCTCGGGGAGAAGCGCTGGCAGGGCGATCATCACGATGTTCTCGCTGTACGGCGAGCGCGTCGGCCGCTGCGTGCGCGGGATCTCGAAGCCCTCGAGGTGACCGGCGGTGAAACGGTGTGTTCCCGCCACTCCCGTGATGACCTCGGTGAGACGGTCGGCCACGAGCTGATTGCGCCAGCGGTAGAACACGGCCTCGCTCATCCCGGGCGATGGCGCCGGGAAGGTGTCGTGGAACTCGTAGCCGGCCGCGAGCGCCGGCGCCTGTGCGGACCGGCGGATGGCGCGGAAGTGGGCGGCGGGTTTTCCGTGCGCGAATCGGAATGCCCCCATCAGACAGCCCCCGAAGACGACGATGATCGCGGCGGTGCCGATGAGCGGGGCGAAGTCACCGCCGAGGTCGAGCCGCATCAACACGACAGCGACCACGAAGGTGGGCACGAACGGGAAGAGCATCGAGAGCGCCGCCCATCGTGCACGGCGGTCGTCGAGTCCCGAAGGAGCGTTCGACGGGATCTCCGAGTAGTCGAAGACAGACCGCCAGAACCGCGTGAGTAGTCGCATGACAAGTATTCTCGCCTTTTATTTCGAGAATTTTCGCCGCATCCGCTCGCCTGTCGACTCGTCCGTGGAATACTCGGCTTCGAACACTGAGGGGGCGTGTTGCATGACCGAGCCGAAATTCGACGACGAGAGCCTGCGGGCGAGCCTGCAGGCCGCCATCGCCGTGTCTGAGCAGGCGAACGAGATCGCCATCCAGATGAGCGAACTGACCGGCGTCGCCCGATCGGGCAACGACGCCGTGGAGGTCACCGTGAACAACCACGGATTCATGACCGGACTGCGATTCGCACCCGGCGCGACCGCGAACGGGGTGGAGGACCTCGGCGCCCTGGTGCTGTCGACGCTCTCCCGCGCCATCGGCGACCTGCAGGAGAAGGGCCGGCCGATTCGGGCAGAGCTGGCGATCGATCCCGACGTGGTCCTCGCTGCCACGGAACGCCGCGACCGGATCGACGAACTCGCATTGAACACCCTCGAAGAACTCCGCGCCAAGGAAAGGAACGAGCACCCATGACCGGATACGTCGTCGACACGGACACCATGCGCAGGCATGCCGACAAGCTCAGAACCATCAAGGGCGATGTCAGCCAGGCCGCCAGCGCCGGCCGCACGACCGCGCTCGACGGGGAGTCCTTCGGTCTGCTCTGCTCGTTCCTCTACCCACCCGCGGCTGCCGTCCAGGGGGCCAGTGTGCTCAGCATCGCCGCGATCGCCGAGGTGCTCTCCGGCGCAGCATCGGCCATCACCGCGGTCGCCAACGGGTACGACACCGTCGATGACGAGCTCAGTGGCGAACTGACGAAGCTGCTCGCCGCGATCCCGACGGGCAACTGACGATGAACGACCTGATCGCAACCGCAGCACCCGGCCCCGCCCTCAGCGAGGCCTACAAGTGCGTCGAGATCACGAACAGCATCGGCTCGATCGCCGAGGACTTCCAGGCCAATGACCCGGGAATGGCCCTGTTCGACTCCGCGATGCTCGCCGTCGACGTGGCGTCTGCCATCTCCGACCCCATCGCGACCCTCGCCAGCAGTGTCGCGAACTTCCTGCTCACCTACATGCCTCCGTTGCCGGAGCTGCTCGACTTCCTCGTCGGCAACCCGAGTGCCGTGCAGGCGCAGGCGCAGACCTGGACCAACATCCAGAACCAGATCGTCTCCGCGCGCGGCGACCTCTCGAGCGCCGTCAACGACGCCCTCGACGGGTGGAGCGGCCTGGCCGCAGACGCCTATCGCGAGCTGAGCGACCTCTTCGGCCAGATGATGGACGGTGTCGCGGGCGGTGCCGGCGGCGTCGCCACCGCGCTCCAGGGCGCGAGCGCCATCATCGAACTGATCCGCACCATCATCGTGCAGCTCGTCTCCACCCTCGTGGGAGCGCTGATCTCCTACGCCGTCGAAGCGGCGGCGACCCTCGGCTTCGGCGCCCCGGTGATCGTCACCCAGGCGACGATCAAGATCGGCAGCACCTCCACCAAGGCCGCGAAGTGGAGCGACGACCTCATCACCTCCATCAAGAAGGTGGCCGACTTCGTCGCCGCGACGAACGAGCAGTTCGAGGTGGCGCTGCCCTTCGTGAAGTCCACAACCGAGACGCTCACGGTGATCTCCGTCAAGGACATCCTGAACAATTCGCGTCAGTTCGTCGAAACGCTCACCGCAACTCCGGGAACCTCCTCATGACCGACAACTCCTTCGCCTCGATCCTCGACGCGAACCGCGAACGCCTGCTGTGGCTCACTCAGAAGCTCGAGGAGTCGAAGCAACGCGGGGAGCGGGCCGCTGCTCTCCAGGCGACCCTCGACGCGACCAGCGCATCCGTCTGGTCGAAGGGTCGTCTCGTGCGCGCCACCGTCGCGGCCAGCGGTCTGCTGACCAATCTGGAGTACGCGCAGAACGCGGCGACGATGCCGCCTACGCAGTTGGCGGCGCTCACGCTGGAGACCGTGCGCCGGGCGATGGCCGCGGTGCAGGAGCGCATCGACGAGATCACCCAGGGCGACGAGGGCGGCGAGATCGGAGCCGCCGTGGCGTCGGAGTATCACCGTGCCTTCGCCGGGCCGCTCTCCAACCTCAGAGACGACACGATCGGCTACGCCGACTAGAACGACTTGGCGATGTCGCTCTCGGTGGCGGTGTAGGCCTTGCCAGCGGATGCCGCGGCATTCGAGATGGAACCGAGAAACGCGGTCATCTGAGTCATCTGGCCGGTCCACTTGGCTTTGGCCAGCTGGTAGGCCTCCGCCGCCTCACCCGTGAACTGGGTGCGCAACGGGTCGAGGTTCGACTCGAGCTGGTCGAGCGTCTGCTGCATACCCTCGGACGCCGAAGCGAGCGACGATGCGAGCCCAGCGATGCTCTCGAAGTTCACGTTTATGGTGGCCACAGACTCCCCCTCTGTCAGGCGTCCAGTCTAGGCGGAGTAGTGATTCCTCGTCGCTACGAAGGGACGATTCTCGTCGCGATGTTAGCGCCGGAAGATCGGCCACGACGTGAGTTTGAACGCAGGCTCGATGACCCGGCCGGCGCCGCTCTCCGAGGGAGTCGTCTCGCGATCCCACACGCCCTGCGGAATCACCTCGGCGAGACCGACGAGAATCTCCACCCGCTCGGAGACGGACTCGAAGGTCGCCCGCGGATCGCGGCAGGCGATCAGGTAGCCGTCGCGGATGACGATCGTGCAGGGCACCATCGGAATCCGGGCGAGGTAGGCGAGAATTTCCGGTGTGCAGTAGAGCGGCGCGAGCTCGGGATACCGGGACTGCACGTCCCACCGGCCATCGACAGCGGGATCCCCCGTGGGCACCGACTCGAAGCTCAGCCCGTAGTCGCGCGGGCTGGACGCGCTGCGGTCCCGCAGCTTCAGCTCGGGCAGCGGCGACGGCAGCCGCAGCATCACCAGATTCTCGCTGTAGGCGACCTTCGGCTGAACCATCGTGGGAGAGAATTCGTAGCCTTCGAGATGGCCGGCGGTGAACGGATAGCCGCGCGAGACGCCGACGATGACCTCGGTCATTCGCTGCGGCACAAGGATGCGGCGCCAATCGTAGAAGACCGCTTCCGTGGTGGTCGGCGACGGCGGGAGGAACTCCTGGTGGAATTCGTATCCGGCCGCGAGCGCGGGCCTCTCGGCACTCTGCCGGATGTTTCGGAATCGAGCCGTCAGGATGCGCGGTCCCGCGGCGAAGGCGACGAGGAACCCGGTCAGGGAGAAGACCACACACCCGAGGAAGGCGACGGGAACCGGAAGAGCGATGGAATCTATCAGCACCTTGCCGATCAGGTCGAGACTGATGAAAAGGGTCGCTCCCACACCGAGAGCGACGGCAGCAGCTCTCGCCCTCAGATCATCGAGACTGCCGGGTCCGCTCGGAGGCAGGTCGGAACGCTCGAAGACGGACCGCCAGGGCGAGGTGAGAAAGCGCATCTACGTATTGTCGCTGCTCCCGCCCTCAAATTTGAGCGCGGCTCTAGATTATTTGGGAATGACGGACGATCGCGTTGCGACAGCGGCTGCGACCGCCGCGGCGCACTCCGCACAATGTGCTGCCTTACTCTTCGGTCTCGAACCCGATCACGCCCGCATCAACGGCCCCGAGAGCCCCCTCGGCCTCGACCTCGCGGATCTCCTCCTGCAGCGACCGCAGCACCGTGCGTAGCGCCCGCTCGGAGTCGAGCCCCTTGAGGCGCGCGCTGGTGACGATCGCGAGCAGCACTCCCCCAAGCTCCTCCTCGGTCTCGAGTGGCAGCGCACCGGGCGCATCCGCGTCGATGATGCCGATTTTCTCCGCCTTGCCGAGCACCTTGTCGGCCAGGGCGAGCGCCGGCATGCCCTGCGGAATCCCGTCGAGCACGCTGGTGCGATCCGGCTTGTCGGCCTTCTTCAGCTCGTCCCACATGCCGACGACGTCGTCGCCGCTCTGGATGTTCATGGCTGCCTTGGCCTTGTCGTCGCCGAAGACATGCGGATGGCGACTGATCATCTTGGCCGTCATGTTGGCCGCCACGTCTTCGAGAGTGAAGTCCTCGCCGACCGTGTGCGCGGCAATGTCGGAGTGGAACACCACCTGGTAGAGCACGTCGCCGAGTTCCTCGATGAGGTCTTCGCGCGTGCCGCTCTCGATGGCGTCGATGAGCTCGTAGCTCTCCTCGACGAGGTACTGCACGAGCGACTCGTGGGTCTGCTCGGCGTCCCAGGCGCAGCCGCCGGGAGCGCGCAGCTTCGCGGTGATGGCAACAAGTTCGTCGAGCTTGGGGTTGGGGGCGGCATCCATGCCCCAATCCTCGCAGGGTTTAGTGTTTCTGCGGTTGAGTGCGAGCGACGAAGGAGCCCGCCCCTTCCGCTGGTTGAGTAGCGCGCGACGAAGGAGCCCGCGTATCGAAACCCCCACGCCCTAACCTTTACTCATGGACCCCGCCGCCAACTACCTCCGCGCCGAACTCCTCCCCCACAAGGCCGCCGGCTGGGCGCTCTTCGTGCACTGGATCAAGATGATCGTCAGCGCGAGCTTCGGCGACACCCCGACCGGCGCCGACCTCGTCGTCTATCGCCGCGAGTCCGGTGCCGAGATCATGCGAACGCCAGCGGATGTCGGCTCCCCAGAAATCCTGTTGGCCCAGGTCGAAGAGGACTTGCGCACCAAGACCGTCATCGAGTTCCTGGCGGAGTGGCGGCTCGACGTCAGGAGTGATCCACCCTCGTAAGGCCGCCATCTACATGAAGCCTCCTAGTCGATTCGGGAGAATATTCGATTAGTGGAGCAGCACAAATGTTCTAGGTTCGCGCGAAGATGTGTAATAGTCAAACTTGCTAGTCATGTTCGCTGCAATATTGGAGATCTGTGTCTGTTCCGCTCGATCAATTTCGTCTAGAAACGCTCGCCCGCCTATCGGGAGTTGCAAGCTTTCGAAACACATGGCCCCATCTGCAGAAAGAGATTTACCGTCACTTGGGCGACGATCCGAACGGCGAATCTCTGTACGACCTCGGAAACAAGCTCAGCGGTATCTTCTTGTCCGTCACGGCGTCGAAAGCCTCAGCGGCAGAAGAGCTGGCTCGCGAAGTCTTGGGCCTAGAGCCGGCCAACGAATTAGCTGCCCCTCTTTCAACCAACAGCCCGACGTCAACTCGAACTCAGAGCGATGTTTCTTCCGGTGGAGTTGTGTGGGAATGCCTCGTCACCTGGTACTTGAACCTCGTGTGTCATGGAACCGACCTCATTGCAGCCAAACGCACTAAGGCGAACACCCCAGGAGTAATCACAGACGCGATCTCTGTAACTCTTCATGGCTACGCAACCACCTCGGAATCGGATGTTGTGGTGTACTCCGCGCCGGGTGTGCTGCCAAACGGTAAAGGCCGAATCTCCATTCGCGAAATTGACGCCCATATTAAAGCCGATACTCAAGCTTGCTCGGTCGCGATCGTGCAATGTAAAACGAACTGGAATGACAACGCGCAGATCCCTATGCTTTGGGATCTTGTCTATCGGAGCCTGCCATTCGTTCAGGTTTCGTCAATCCACCTCGGCAGGAAGGGAGTTACACCACGTAGCTTCAAGGGTGAGTCGATCAAATATGCTTTCGTGACCGTTCCGACGAACCAGAACGCAAAATACACCCCGGGAAGCGTCCCAGTCACTCGGGTACTAGGGCTCTCTGGAGGAAACTACTGGGGAAAGAGCACTGAACAGGGAGTAGCCACAGGATTCTCGGAATTCCTAAATAACAATTTCAGCGAGTACTTCGCTGGCAGTATCGCGAATCACATTAACCGTCAGATCCTCGCGAATACTGACTTACTCGCAAGATTCCTCGATCTCAAATTCGACTAAATTCGAACAGGTGTTCCGACACATCACCCTCGTTATTTTTGAACTGGAGCACTCGCTTGCCATAGCAGCGGTCCTTCAGCTGAGCGCGCGGCGCGGCGCTCGCACTATCAAGCCCGCGCCGCTCGATGACCCAGCATCCAGAAAACGACCGCGCTCTATCGTCGCCTAGTCCGAAGTCTCGTTTAGAACTCGTTGAATCATTTCACCTACTGCGAGAGCAAGAAACGGAGAGACGGCATTGCCGACCTGCGAATACTGCGGCACTTCAAACCGCCTCCGGAGAGATCCAGTGGTTTCTTTTCCTCGGAACTCGAAGTCATCCGGGAATCCTTGAAACCGGGCCATTTCGCGCACAGTAAATATGCGCGGTTCGCTTGGATGTACATAGTCATCAGGAAGAGTTACGACAGTTCGCGCCGGGCCGTTCCAAGCAAGCGCTTTTTGTGAATGCTTGCGAGTCTTAAGCCGGCTCATAAGTGTGAACATCTCCTCCTTCGAGGATGCGAGCAAAGTTCCATCTGGCGCCTTCGCCGGAAACTTAGCTCGAGCAAGCAGGCCTTTCACGAGCGCCTCCCCATCCAAATTTTCGGAAGCCAGTTCGGTAAGCAACCGTGGCTTGAGGTCGTTGTCCCGGAGCCACTGGTAAAGATGGAACCGTTCCTTTGTTGACTCAGCGTGGTTTCGCGGTTGCTGGTTGGCAATCGTGTCGCGCTTGATTTTGCTCGGAGGCAATCCCCACACCACCCGAGATTTGGTGTTTCTTCGAATGGCAGCTGATGCCTTCGAGCGCGGTGCTGGCAGAACCGTTTGAAGATCTCCAATCGCATCGGCGATTGTTGGCGATTCAGCTCGGCTCACAGTGGGCCGGGGCGCCAACGCCGGAACGGTATCCATAGCAATTTCGTCAGTAAACCCTGACCGCCAGAGTTGACCTGAGCTCTTAATACCTTTACTCCGCGCAACATCTGAGCGTAATCCAACAATCATCAATCGGGGACGGTTCTGAGGCGCCCCGTAGTGCAACGCGTTTACCGCGACGCCTTGGACCACGTAGCCGGGCGACGTCTCTCGAAGCGCTTGTTGCAACTGCACGAAAGGTGCTTCTTCATCTTTCGCGAACTTATGACTCATCCCAACGACGTTTTCGATCACGACCAACTTGGGCGCGGTCTGACTGACGAACTCCAGATATTCCCACGGCAGCTTATTTCGCACATCGTCAGGATTTCGGCGCCCTGCGAGCGAGAAGCCCTGGCACGGAGGTCCTCCGACGACAACATCCACCCCGCTATCGATTAGCGAGTTCATAGCATTCACGTTGTCCAAGACATCGCGTAGGGGTGATACGGCTACCCGCTTCGAGGCTTGTTCCTCTATCGAGGACCGCACGTGTTCCCGCCAGCGGATGTCATCCACCTTTTCGTCGATGAAGTTCGCGTAGAACGTGTACGCCGCCATATCCGATTTCTCTACGGCAAGCTGGAGCTTTCCGCCGGAACGTTCAATGCCTAGAGAGAGTCCACCGCAACCGGCAAAAAGATCTACGTAGTTGTACAAAATTCCTCTTCGTTTAGAGCGGGCAATAGTTGCGCCGGACCGCTTCTGAGATTATCCGCAATACGTCTGACATGCAGACGTGACAAGCACGAGGCTGCTTGCCAAACTGGACTAGTGCCAAATATTCTGCTCGATCCGACACAACGTTCCGCGCTGATGAGCAGCATCCGCGCAAAGAATACGAAGCCAGAATTGATTGTTTTCGCAGAACTGCGAGCGCGCGGTATCCGATTTCAACGCCACTACGAGCGAGTTCCTGGGAAGCCTGATCTAGCCAGACCTCGTAAGAAATTGGCGGTGTTCATCGACGGTGACTTCTGGCACGGACGTGAACTCGACAGGGTGATTGAAAAGTATGGCGAAACAAGTTCTTGGGTCGTGAAACTGCGCCGCAACATCGAAAGAGATCTCGAACAGGAGACCGCGCTCAGGAACTTGGGTTGGAATGTGCTGCGGGTCTGGGAAAGCGACGTCAAACGGCTGCGTTCAAGATCGCACTCAATTGATCTCATCGAAGCGTTCTTGGGCTCTCGCGGATAGCCGTCATGTTTATAGGTTGGCGCCAGCAGCCTGAACGCGGCCTGGCATCAGCAGCGCCGACACGACCGTCGCGACCGCCGCCACCAGCACCGCGACAAACACCGCCGACGACGCCGACGCCACAACGCCTGGATCCGTCTCCGTGCCCGCTGCGAGGAAGATCGCATTCGCGATCGCGCCGAAGATCGCCACACCCACCGCGCTGCCGATCGAACGCGCGAAGAGGTTCGTGCCGGTCACGACGCCGCGTTCGTCCCACTCCACGCTCGACTGCGCCGCGATCAGCGACGGCGTGATCATCAGGCCCATGCCGAGGCCGATCACGAAGCAGCTCAGCGCCACGAACCAGAGCGTGGGGGTCAGAGCGGATGCGGCGAGCGCCGACGAGCCCAGCAGGATGAACGCCAGCCCGATCAGTACCGTGTTGCGGAACCCGAACCGCAGGTAGAGCCGGCCCGAGTTCGCGGCCGCGATCGGCCAGCCGATGGTGAGGGTGGCGAGGGCCAGGCCGGCGATCAGGGGCGGCGTGTCGAGAGTGCGCTCCAGGTAGGTGGGCACGTAGGAGGTGAGCCCGATGAGGATCGCTCCCCCGCCGAGCGAGATCAGCGAGGTGGTGAGCAGCAGGCGCCTCGAGAAGACCCAGAGCGGGAGGATCGGCTCCGCCGCACGCGACTCCGCGACGACGAACAGGCCGAGCAGCACTGCCCCGACCGCGAAGGCACCGATGGACTGCCAGGAGTTCCACGCCCAGGCCTGCCCGCCCTCGAGCACGGCGAGGATCAGCAGCGAGAGCGCGGCGGCCAGCAGGCCGGCGCCGATGTAGTCGACCTTGTGGCGCCGTTTCTCGATGGTCTCGTGGAAGGCGCGGTAGATCATGAACGCCGCGATCAGACAGAGCGGCACGTTCACGAAGAAGATCCAGCGCCAGGAGAGGAACTGCGAGAACAGGCCGCCGAGGGTGGGGCCGACGACGGAGGAGATTCCCCAGACAGAGGCGAGGTAGCCCTGCGTCTTCGCGCGCTCGGCAAGGGTGTAGATGTCGCCGGCGATGGTGACGGACATCGGCTGCACAGCACCCGCACCGAGCCCCTGCACGACGCGGAAGGCGATGAGCGCCGGCATGCTCCACGCGAAGCCGCAGAGGATGGAGCCGACCATAAACAGCCCGATGCCGATGAGGATAATCGGCTTGCGTCCCACCACATCGGAGAGCTTCGCGTAGATGGGCACGGAGACGGCCTGCGCGAGCAGGTAGATCGAGAACAGCCAGGGGAAGAGGCGGAAGTCTCCGAGATCGTCGACGATCGAGGAGACCGCGGTGGCGAGGATGGTCGCGTCGATCGCGACCAGCCCGGTCGTGAGCATAAGAGCGATCAGGATCGGTCCGCGTTCGGAGCGGAAGCCCACATCCGCTCTGTTCACGGTATTGCTCACGAAAATCCTCACGTCGATTGGGGTCGGGACCTAAGCCTCTCGTAGAACCAACCCCGACGGGCGGATGATATTCCCGAGCGAACTTTCGTTTACCAGAGGAGAAGCCAATGAAGGCAGCACGGTTCCACGGCCCCAACGACATCCGCATCGAAAACATCGCCGAGCCGGAGCTGCGGGCGGGCGCGGTCGCCATCGACGTCGCCTGGTGCGGCATCTGCGGCACCGACCTGCACGAGTACCTCGAGGGTCCGATCTTCATTCCAGCCGCCGGCCACCCGCATCCGCTCTCCCACGAGGAGGAGCCCGTCACCCTCGGCCACGAATTCTCGGGAACGATCACCGCGCTCGGCGACGGCGTTACCGGCCTGAGCGTGGGCGAGAACGTGGTGGTGGAGCCGTACTTCGTCTGCAACGAGTGTGCGCCCTGCCTCGCCGGCAACTACCACCTGTGCGTGAAGATGGGCTTCATCGGTCTGGCCGGCGGTGGCGGCGGGCTGAGCGAGAAGATCGTCGTCGACGAGCGCTGGGTGCACCCTATCGGCGACATCCCCCTCGACGAGGCCGCGCTGATCGAGCCGCTCTCGGTGGGCCACCACGCCTTCGTGCGCAGCGGGGCGAGGGCGGGCGACGTGGCCCTCATCGGCGGCGCCGGTCCGATCGGACTGCTGCTCGCGGCGGTGCTCAAGGCCTCCGGCGTGACAGTGATCATGTCGGAGCTGAGCGGCGCCCGCAAGGCGAAGGCCATCGAGAGCGGCGTCGCCGACCACGTGATCGACCCGAGCGAGGAGAACGTGGCCGAGAGGGTGCGCGAGCTCACGAACGGAGTGGGCGCCGACGTGGCCTTCGAGTGCTCCAGCGTCAACGTGGTGCTCGACATGCTGTTCGACGCGATCAAGCCGACCGGCGTGATCGTGAACGTCTCCATCTGGGGCAAGCCCGCGGTGCTCGACATGCAGAAGCTTGTGCTCAAGGAGATCGACCTGCGCGGAACGATCGCCTACGTGCGCGACCACGAGGCCACCATCAAGCTCGTGCAGGAGGGCAAGGTGAACCTGGCGCCGTTCATCACCGGACGCATCGCGCTCGACGACCTCATCAGCGAGGGCTTCGACACGCTGATCAACCGCAACGAGACCGCGGTGAAGATCATCGTGCACCCGTAGCGCGTCGACGGGCCCAGCGGGCGCGGGGGTGCACACGGCAGAATTGACGGGTGCTCTCCCCCGACTCCGCGCTGACCCCGTACCTGCTCGGCGGTGTGCTCGCGGCACTGCTCGCGTTCATGACCGTACGGGCCGTTCGCAAGGACCGCCGCGAATACGGCAGATTCAAGCGGATGCGCGCTACCAGCCGCCGACAGAAGGTGATGCGCAAGTGGGTGCGCGAGTCGTTCATCACCTTCGGCGGCTCGGCCGTGGTGGTGCTCGTGCTGGTCTGGCAGTTCATCCCGCTGTTTATCGACGCGGTGAACCGCTGGGGCTTCGTCACGGATGCCCGCCGGACCTTCGCCGACAGCGGCGCCCTCGGAGTCGGCCTCGTCGTCGGTTTCGCTGCGGCCCTCGTCGTCGGAACACTCCTCATCGTGGTTCTGGCGCGCAAGGAGACCGAGGTGGCGTCGGTCGGCGACGTGCAGGCGCTGCTCCCCCGCAACCGCGCGGAGCTGCGGTACGGCGCGGCGCTGGCGATCAACGCGGGCGTTGTGGAGGAGCTGCTGTTCCGGCTCGCGATGCCGGCGCTGATCTTCGGGGTCACGGGGAGCGCGGTGGCGGCCGTGGTCGCGAGCATCGTGGTCTTCGCGCTGCTGCACGTGTACCAGGGCGTCGCCGGGATCGTCGGCGCGCTCGTCATCGGCGCTCTGCTCATGGCGGTCTACCTGGCGACCGGCAGCATCCTGGTGGCGATCGTGGTGCACGCGCTGTTCGACCTGCGCTCGCTCGTGCTGATCCCGATCGTGGTGTTCGGGGTGCACAAGGAGCTGGGCAACGGGAGGTCGGCGGCGCCGGTTGCGAAGCCCGCGCGTGCGACGGAAGCGGTGGTCCCCGACCCGCTGCTCGGGTCGACGACTGCGGCCGGGGACGGATCCGTCGATAGAGGCTGACGCCCCGCGTCACCGCAGCCACATCCCCTCCACCGCGTCCGTCTCCCCGAGCGCCTTCTTCGCCTGCCAGGCGAGGTGCTGGAGCGCGAAAGATCGCATTCCGAGCGCGTCGACCGTGCGGTGCGCCTCGTGCACCGTGCAGGTGCGCGCGTGCTCCCGCACCTCGCTCTCGGCACGACGCATCGCGCGCGCGAACACGTCGATGGTGTTGCGCGCGAGCTCCGGGTGGATCATCGCGTTGCGGTCGTAGCCGAGGCTGAGTGGGAAGTCGCGGATGATCGCAAGGATGAGGCGGGCGGGCTCGCCGCAGGCGAGGGGTTCAGGCGGTGGTTTCGGCATGCCGGAACGCTAATGGCGCGGGGGCGCGCGTGCCGGAGGGTCTCCGATCTGGGGAGGGCTGGCCGGGTGTTGGGGAGAGGAGGCGCTAGGCGTTGTCCCCGCCGCTGTCGGCGTAGGAGAGGGACGCCGAGGAGGTTCCGCCCCAGCTCCACTCCGTGACCTCCGGGATGTCCTCGCCGTGCTCGCGCGTGTAGGCGCGGGCGCGGTATCGGGCGTCCTGCATCTCCTGCCGCAGCACCCCCTGCGTCTCGCCCAGTCCGGGAACGCGGTCGAGCACGTCCATCACCAGTTTGTAGCGGTCCAGGTCGTTGAGCATCACCATGTCGAAGGGGGTCGTGGTGGTGCCCTCCTCCTTGTAGCCGCGCACGTGCAGGTTCTCGTGACCGTGCCGGCGATAGGTGAGGCGGTGGATCAGCCAGGGGTACCCGTGGTACGCGAAGATCACCGGCGCATCCGTTGTGAAGATGGCGTCGTACTCGCTGTCGCTCAGTCCGTGCGGATGCTCGCCCTCGCTCTGCAGGCGCATCAGGTCGACGACGTTGACGACCCGCACCTTCAACGACGGAACCTTCTCGCGCAGGATGGACACGGCGGCCAGCATCTCGAGAGTCGGGACGTCCCCGGCGGAGGCGAGTACGACATCCGGTGCCTCTCCGCCCTTCTCCGATCCGGCCCACTCGAAGATGCCGATGCCGCGCGTGCAGTGGGCGACGGCCTCGTCCATGGTGAGCCAGTTGGGTGCGGGCTGCTTGCCGGCGACGACCACGTTGACGTAGTCGACGCTGCGCAGGCAGTGGTCGTAGGTGCTCAGCAGCGTGTTCGCGTCGAAGGGGAGGTAGACGCGCACCACGTCGGCCTTCTTGTTGACCACGTGGTCGATGAAGCCGGGGTCCTGGTGGGAGGCGCCGTTGTGGTCCTGCCGCCAGACGTGCGACGAGAGCAGGTAGTTGAGCGAGGCCACCGGGCGGCGCCACTCGATGCGGCGCGAGCTCTTGAGCCACTTGGCGTGCTGGTTGAACATCGAGTCGACGATGTGCACGAAGGCCTCGTAGGAGTTGATGATGCCGTGGCGGCCGGTGAGCAGGTAGCCCTCGAGCCAGCCCTGGCACTGGTGCTCGCTGAGCATCTCGATCACGCGCCCGGCGCGGGCCAGGTGGTTGTCGCTGTCGATGGGGAGGTAGCCGGCGTCCCACTGCTTGTCGGTCACCTCGAACACCGCCTGCAGCCGGTTCGACGCCGTCTCGTCGGGTCCGAAGATGCGGAAGTTCGTGGGGTTGGCCGTGATCACGTCGCGCAGCCAGGTGCCGAGCACGGCGGTGGCCTCGCTGGTCGAGCCGCCCGGGGTCTCGACGTCCACGGCGTAGTCGCGGAAGTCCGGCAGCTTGAGCGCCTGCCGCAGCAGCCCGCCGTTCGCCACCGGGTTGGCGCTCATGCGGGCGTCGCCGACGGGGGCGAGCGCGGTGGCCTCGTCGACGACGCGGCCGGAGTCGTCGAACAGCTCCTCCGGCCTGTACGACTTGAGCCAGCTCTCGAGCAGACGGGTGTGCTCCTCGGTGTCGCGGGCGTTCGCCAGCGGCACCTGGTGGGAGCGCCAGTTGTTCTCGGCCGGGTGCCCGTCGATCTCCTTCGGGCAGGTCCAGCCCTTCGGGGTGCGCAAAATGATCATCGGCCAGGCGGGGCGTCCCTCGAGGGTGCCGGCCGCGGCATCCGCTTTGATCTGGGCGATCTGGTTGAGCACCACGTCCATGGTCGCGGCCAGGCGTGCGTGCACGAGCAGCGGGTCTTCATCGTCGAAGCCGCCGGAGACGATGTACGGCGTGTGGCCGTAGCCGCGCATGAGCTGCAGCAGCTCCTCCTCGGGGATGCGCGCGAGCAGGCTCGGGTTGGCGATCTTGTAGCCGTTGAGGTGCAGGATCGGCAGCACGACGCCGTCGTTCACGGGGTCGATGAACTTGTTGGAGTGCCAGCTGGTGGCGAGCGGGCCGGTCTCCGCCTCCCCGTCGCCGACCACGGTGGCGACGAGCAGGTCGGGGTTGTCGAAGGCCGCCCCGTAGGCGTGGCTCAGCGAGTAGCCGAGCTCGCCGCCCTCGTGGATCGATCCGGGTGTCTCGGGAGCGACGTGGCTCGGGATGCCGCCCGGGAACGAGAACTGGCGGAACAGTCGTCGCACGCCGTCCGTGGACTGGTCGATGGAGTTGTAGACCTCGCTGTAGGTGCCGTCGAGGTAGGCGTTGGCGACCATGCCGGGTCCGCCGTGGCCCGGCCCGGTGACGTAGATCGCGTTGAGCGCGCGTTCCTGGATCACGCGGTTGAGGTGCGCGTAGATGAAGTTGAGGCCGGGGGTGGTACCCCAGTGGCCGAGCAGGCGCGGCTTGATGTGATCGCGGGTGAGCGGCTCTGCGAGCAGCGGGTTGTCGAGCAGGTAGATCTGCCCGACCGAGAGGTAGTTGGCGGCCCGCCACCAGGTGTTGAGCCTCTGCAGGGTCTCCGCGTCGATCTCTGCGGTGTCGCGATGCTGCCAGGGAGTCATGTCAACCTTTCGTCACGAATGAAGCGTGATCTCAGGCTGCACCCTCGCGGGCCGAATACCTAGGGACGTTTGTCCTGACTTCGGGATGCTAGGCGCGGCCGCGGCCGCGAGCCCGGCGGTGGCGGGCCACAACGATCGCGATCACGAGAGCCGCGACGAGCACCGCACCGCCCACGAGCAGGAGCGGGCCAGCGGATGCCGCGGCCGAGTCGCCGACGGACGCCTCCTCCGCGGGCTCCGAGGCCTCGATCGCGTCCTGCGCCGCGGCGGCGAGGAAGGCCGCACCGCGCTCGTTCGGGTGCAGCGACCCGGGGGCCAGACCGAAGCCCGCCACGATCGCCCCGTTGACGTATTCCTCGTCGGTTCCCGAGCAGACGTCGTGGCCGAGCGATTCGGCGAAGGTGGGCACGTACGTGAATCCGGCGTCTGCGGCCGAGCTCTGGATCGCCGCGTCGAGTGCCGACTCCACGCCGTGCAGGTACGCGAGGTCGGTCGTGCCCACCGGCAGGCTGCTCGGTTCCGTACCCAGCTGGGTGAAGCATCCGCTCTCGGGAATGTTCGCCGCGTCGCGGAAGAGGTTGGGGTAGCCGAGCACGAACACGCGCGCGTTCGGGGCAGCGTCGGCGATCGCGCTGTAGGTGCTGGCCAGGGCAGGCACGACCAGGTCGCTCAGCACGGTGGCGGGGTTGTCGTCGCCGGCGTGGGCGAAGTAGGACTCGCAGTTCTGCTGGTTGCTCTGCTGGAGCAGCGGTCCCTCGGCGCTGGCGGCCGCGCAGGTCGCCGCGACGGTGACGAAGCCGAGGTCGTTGCCCCCGATGGTGAGGGTGACGATGTCGGTGCTGTCGCTGAGGGCGTCGAGCTGCGGGTTCGCGCCGTCGAACTGGGCGGCCGTGGTGATGTCGGCGGTGGTCGCTCCCGAGCAGGAGACGTCGGTGAGGTCGAGGCCCAGCTGCTCGGCCACGCGGTGCGGGAAGTTCACCTCGGACTGCCCGCACTTGGGCACGGGCAGCTTGGTGGTGGGCGTGAGGCCGAGGCCCGCGGAGTAGGAGTCGCCGAGGGCGACGTACTCGAGGCCGGAGGTGGCGCCAGCGGGCACGGCAGCAGCGGCGCCGAGGCTGCCGGTCAGTGCCGTCGCCAGCAGAATCGTCGCCACTACGCGCGCTCGATCGCGTCCCAGAATTCGCATGCGGTGCCCTCTCGCCGGAGAACCAGCCTACGATGCGGCGGCACGACCCGGGTCGCCCGGGGCTACCGCGGGCTGAGCACCACGCTCAGCTCGGTGCCGGTCCACACGGCGGTGAGCTCGTTCGACTCCACGCGCAGGGCCGAGACGGCGAAATCGTCGGTGCCCATGCAACTGCCGTTCGTGACCTGGGTCGTGATCTCCGTGGTCTCGAGGCACAGCTTGCCGTCGGTCTGCATCGTGACCCACACCCGCGCGTTGTCGCTGCTGTGCACGAGCCGCACGGTGGTGCGGTCGAACTCCGGCCGCAGCTCGGGAACCCCCACCAGGTCGTCCGGCGTCTGCGCGCGCTCGAACCAGCGCCAGGCCGCCTCGACGTCGCCCGGCGGAACCGGCTGCTCCTGGCCCGTGTTGTCCGCCGACTCGTCGCCGAGGAAGTAGTTGAGCCCACCCTCCGAGGGTGCCGACGTCGCCGGTACCGCCGCCGGCTCGGACGGCCCCGGTGCGAGCGCCCATGCCGCGCCTCCCGCGACGACCGCGCCCACCAGCAGCCCGGCAGCGGCCGGCAGCAGCCAGGCGCGGCGAGGCGCTGCCGGTGCCTCCGTGTCGTCAGGTGTGAGCGGATGCGCCTGCCGTTCCTCGTCCTCCGCCCGCGCGCGCTGGAACGCGTCACGGTCCGCCCGCGCCCGTTCCTCCAGCTCGCGGGCCCGGGCCGCCGCCTCGGCCTCGATCGCGCCGAGCCTCAGGCGCGCCTCGGCGGCCGCGGCCACCTCGGCATCCGTGGTGGTGCGGCCGAAGGCGAGACGGCGGAGGCGCGCGAGCTCGGCATCCCGCTCGACGGCGGAGCCCTCATCCGCTTCGACGTCGTTCATAGACGAAGTGTAGCCAGCGCTCATTCGCGGCCGATGGCGACGACGACCTCGACGCCGTCCCAGCGCACATAGAGCCTGGAGTCGGCGTCGGCGCTGCTCACGCTCACCGTGAGCCCGTGCTCGCGGAAGGCCAGCGGGTCGGCGCAGTCCAGCTCGCCCCGCTCCGCCGCGTCGCGCACCACGAGGCAGAGCTCGAGGTCGATGGACTGCGCCACCCAGACCCGGCCGAAGGTGCGGTTCGCGTAGACCAGCCGCATGCTGAGGCGGTCGATGCGGGGGTCGACGGTGAACGCCGCCACGTCGAACGGCGCCCGCGGCTGCTCGAACCAGCGGTACGCGGCCCGCGGATCACCGCGCCCGGCGAGCTGCGAGGTCTCCCCCGGCGTGAGCACGATCGGCTCGGTTGTCGACGCCGCGCCCATCGCGGGCGCGGAGGGCGCCCGGGCCAGCAGGCCGCCGACGGTTCCCGCGGCCAGCCCGAGCGCGAGGGCGGCCACGGCGACGAGGGCGGTGACCCGTCGCCCGCGCTGCCGAGCGGATGCCGTCGCATCCGCGCGATCGCCCGCTGGCACGTTCTCGTCACTGGTCACGGCTGCTCCCCGGCTCGGGATCAGCGTGAACCGGTCGGCCGCCCGCTGTCAACCGGGCGGGCGCCCGCTCAGCGGCTCGGTGAGGTGATGGCGAGCACGTCGTGGCCGTCCCAGCGCAGGGTGAGCACGCCCGAGGTGTCGGTGGCCACCACGGTGGTGCTCAGCCCGCCGACGTCGAAACCCTCGACGTCGGTGCAGCCGAGGCTCCCGACGCCGGGGCCGTCCGACCAGTAGAAGCAGAGGGTCTCGTTCAGTCCGCGGGCGATCCAGATGCGCCCCCAGGTGGCGCTCTCGTACACGAGGTGCAGCGAGTCCGGGTCGGCTCCCGGCACCGTCTCCGCGGGGAGGTCGGCCAGCGTCTGCTCCCGTTCGAGCCAGCGCAGGGCGGCGCCCGAGTCGCCGGTTCCGGAGATCTGCTGCGCCGTGCCCGCGCCCACGTAGGGCACCCCCGAGGCCTTCATGTTCGCGATGAGCTGGTCGGAGAGCAGTTGCCCCGCCTCGGGCGACTCCGCGGCGGCCCGGTCGCGAGCCTCCGCGGCATGCCGCGCCTCCGTGCCGACCACTCCCCCGCCGAAGCCCGTGCCCAGCCCGACCACGAGGGCGACGGCGGCCGCGATCACGAGGGAGCGGCGGCGCTTCGGCGGGGCGGGCGGGCCCGCCTCATCCGCTTCGCCCGGCTCGTCTGTGTCGAGCTGCTCTGCTGGGTCAAGCGGTGTCGCGGGATCGTCGCCCGCGCTCTCCGGCGCCGCCCGCTCCCGCGACTCCTCGGCCGCGAGCAGGCGCTGCGCCTCGGCGGCGCACTCGTGCTCGGCTGGCGTGGTCGGCCGTGCATAGGCGTCGCGCCGCAGTTCGTCCAGATACTGCTGGCGGTCGGCGTTCTCGTCGTTCACATCTACTCCCGAGTCAAGCTCAGCTTGATTCCTGAGCGGCGCCACGTCAAGTCAGTCGACGACGATTCCCAGATGCGATGCCAGCACGGGCGCGAGCAGGCCGAGCTGCTCCTCGCTGACGATCACGCCGCGCAACCCCTCGAGGCCGTTGACCATGGAGAACTCGGACCCGCGGATATCGACGTTCGCACAGGCGGCACGGGTGAGATCGAGCGTGCCGATGCGGCAGTCGCGGATCGCCACGCGGTCCGCCCGCACCCCGCCCAGGTCGAGTTCGCCGATCTGGCAGTTCTCGATGATCACGTTCGTGAGGCGGGAGCTGCGCAGATTGAGGTAGTCGATCTTGCCGCCGGTGATGCGTACCGAGTTGAGGTCTGCGTCGAACATCTCGGCGGAGCCCCAGCGCGGGCTCTGCACGAGGGCGTCGCGCCACGTGGTGCGTCCGGCGAGCAGCGTGGGGGCGAAGGAGGCGGTGACGAGGGTGTCGACGAAGCGGGCGCCGCGCAGCTGGGTGTCGGTGAGGGTGACGGCGTCGAACTCGCACTCGATGAAGTTCGCGCCGCTCAGGTCGTAGTCGCTGAGGTCGGCGTCGGCGTAGCGCTCGCCCTCGCGCTCGTCGCTGGCGCGCAGCTCGAGCGCGTCGGCGTCGTCGACGCGGGGCGCGGTGAAGGGCACAGCGGGCGGCTTGGCGGGGCTGGTGCGGGACCGGCTCGTCATACCGCCGGCTCCTCCGCCAGCTCTGCGCCGAAGATCGCGACCAGCAGCGTCGAGGTCCAGGCGATGAGGTCGGCGTCGTCGAGCGGCTCGCCGTTCACCCGTGGCATCGGCAGCGACACCGAGGCGTTGGCGGCGAAGTACTTCGACCCCGGGTACATGCGCTGCAGCCGGATCTGGATCGAGTCCGCCAGTGCGACGCCGGCGACCCGCAGGTTGGGTCCCATGGCGACGACCTCGCTGAGTCCGGCCTTCACCGCCATGCGACGCAGACGGGAGACGGCGATCAGGTTGGTCACCTGCTCCGGCGGCTCCCCGTAGCGGTCGGCGAGCTCCTCGAGCACGGAGTCGATCTGCTCGGGGGTCGACGCCGGTGCCGACGCGGTCGAGAGCTTCTGGTACGCCTCGAGCCGGAGCCGCTCGCTCTCCACGTACTCCTCGGGAATGTGCGCGTCGACCGGCAGCTCGAGCCGCAGCTCGGTCTGGCCCTCGGCGACGTCGCCGCGGAAGGTCGACACCGCCTCGCCGATCATGCGCAGGTAGAGGTCGAAGCCGACGCCCGCGATGTGCCCGCTCTGCTCGCCGCCGAGCAGGTTGCCCGCTCCGCGGATCTCGAGGTCGCGCAGCGCGATCTGCATACCGGCGCCGAGTTCGTTGTTCGCCGCGATGGTGGCGAGGCGCTCGTGCGCCGTCTCCGAGAGCGGCTTCATCTCGTCGTAGAGGAAGTAGGCATAGGCGCGCTCGCGCCCGCGCCCGACGCGCCCGCGCAGCTGGTGCAGCTGGCTGAGGCCGTACTTGTCGGCCCGGTCGATGATGAGCGTGTTCGCGTTGGCGATGTCGAGGCCGGTCTCCACGATCGTGGTGGAGACGAGCACGTCGAACTTGCGCTCCCAGAAGTCGACCATCACCTGTTCGAGCACGCTCTCGGGCAGCTGGCCGTGGGCGATGGCGATGCGCGCCTCGGGCACCAGCTCGCTGAGCTGCGCGGCGACCCGGTTGATGCTCGAGACCCGGTTGTGCACGAAGAACACCTGGCCCTCGCGCAGCAGCTCGCGGCGGATGGCGGCGGAGACCTGCCGGTCGGAGTACGGCCCGACGAAGGAGAGGATCGGGTGGCGGTCCTCCGGCGGCGTGGCGAGCGTCGACATCTCGCGAATGCCGGTGACCGCCATCTCGAGCGTGCGGGGAATCGGGGTCGCCGTCATCGCGAGGATGTCGACGTTGTTCTTGAGCTTCTTCAGGGCGTCCTTGTGCTCGACACCGAAGCGCTGCTCCTCGTCGATGATCACGAGGCCGAGGTCTTTGAACTCGATGCTCTTGCTGAGCAGGCGGTGCGTTCCGATGACGACGTCGACCGTGCCGTCCGCCAGCCCCGCGGTGGTCTCCTTCGTCTCCTTGTCGGTCTGGAAGCGGCTGAGCGCCCGCAGGTGCACGGGGAAGCCGGCGAAACGCTCGGCGAAGGTCTCGAGGTGCTGGCGCACGAGCAGCGTGGTCGGCACGATCATGGCCACCTGCTTGCCGTCCTGCACGGCCTTGAAGGCGGCGCGCACGGCCACCTCGGTCTTGCCGTAGCCGACGTCGCCGGAGAGCAGCCGGTCCATCGGAATCGGCCGCTCCATGTCGGCCTTCACCTCGTCGATGGTGGTGAGCTGGTCGGGGGTCTCGGCGAAGGGGAAGGCGTCCTCCAGCTCGCGCTGCCAGGGGGTGTCGGGCGGGAAGGCGTGGCCCTTCGACGCCATGCGCGCCGAATAGAGCTTGACGAGCTCCACCGCGATGTCGCGCACCGCCTTGCGGGCTTTCGTCTTGGCGTTCGACCAGTCGCTGCCGCCCATCTTGCTGAGATTGGGCGCCTCGCCGCCGACGTAGCGGCTGAGCAGGTCGAGCTGGTCGGTGGGAACGTAGAGTTTGTCGCCGGGCAGGCCGCGCTTGTTCGGCGCGTACTCGATCACGAGGAACTCGCGGCTGCGCTTCACCGCGTTGCGCCCGCCGCTGGAGACCTCGCGCTGCACGAGCTCGACGAACTTGCCGATGCCGTGCGTCTGGTGCACGACGAAGTCGCCGGCCTTCAGCTGCAGCGGGTCGACCACGTTCTTTCGGCGGCTCGCGAGCTTCTTCACCTGGCGGGCGTCGTAGCCGACGGCGCGGCCGTAGAACTCGCTCTCGTTGATGAGGGCGAACTTGATCTCGGGCAGTTCGAAGCCGTGTTCAGCGGATGCCTTCAGCAGGTAGGCGACGCCGGCCTCGGTTGACGCCGGGAGCTCCTCGACGAGGCGTCCCGAGAGCTCGCGCTCGGCGAGCACGTCGACGGCCCGTTCCACGAGGCCCTGGCCGCGGGCGACCATGGCGACCGTCCAGCCGTCCTTCAGCAGGGTCTCCACGTGGTCGATGGCCCCGGTGGGCTGTCCCGCGAAGCTGGGCACGGCATCCGCTTCGATGCGCACGTAGTTGTCGTCGGCCTCGAGCGTGGCGGCGACCTGGGCGGAGAGCTCGTCGAGCTCGGGGCCCGACTGGAAGCCGCTCATCGTCCACCAGGGACGCTTGCCCGCCGAGTGCCGCAGGGCGCTCAGCGTGACGAAGTCGCCGGCGTTGAGGTCGATCGGGGCCTCGGCGCCCGCGGTGGCCGCGTTCCAGGCTGCGGCGAGGAACTCGCGGTTCGTCTCGACGAGGCTCACGGCACGGGTGGCCACCTTCTCCGGGGAGAGCACCGCGATAGCGGCATCCGCCGGCAGGTAGTGGGTGAGCGGCACCAGCCGGTCGAGCAGGGCGGGGGCCAGCGACTCCATGCCGTCGACGGGGATGCCCTCGCTGATCTTGGCGAGCATCTGGGCGAGTCCGGGGAACTCGTGCTGCATCTCGCGGGCACGCTGGCGCACGGCCGGGCTGAGCAGCAGCTCGCGGCTCGGCGGCAGCTGGGCGCTCTCGACGGTCTCGGTGAGCGAGCGCTGGTCGCTGACCGCGAAGGGGCGGATCTGCTCCAGCTCGTCGCCGAAGAACTCGAGGCGCAGCGGGTGCTCGTCGGTGGGGGCGAAGACGTCGAGGATTCCGCCGCGCACCGCGAACTCGCCGCGCCGGGTGACCATGTCGACGCGGGTGTACGCGAGGTCGATGAGCTGCAGCGTGATGCCCGGCAGCGAGTAGCCGCGGCCGCCCGCCTTCAGGTCGACGGTCGGGGTGTCGATGAGGTTGTCGGCGAGCGGCTGCAGGGCGGCGCGCACGCTGGCGACGACCACGATCGGGCGCTCCCGGTTCCAGTCGGCGAGGCTGCGGAGCGCGGCGATGCGCTTGCCGACGGTCTCGCTCGAGGGGCTGAGACGCTCGTGCGGCAGGGTCTCCCAGGCGGGGAACTCGATGATGTCGGCGTGCGGGAGCACGGAGGAGAGCGACTCGCGCAGCGCCTCGGACTCGCGCCCGGTGGAGACGATGGCGAGCAGCGCCTGAGCCGTGCCGCGCTTGCCGAGGAGGCCCGCGAGCAGGGGCGCGCGGAGGCCGTCGACCAGGGAGAATTCGGCGTTGCGGTCGGCGTGCGAGAGTGCGTTCTCGAACGTCTGGGCGCGCGAAAGCGCCGGGATTAATCCTTCGAGTATCACCGGGTCAGTCTAGGCGCTGCCCCCGACACGCGCCGGGGGTGGCGGGCGGGCTGCGGGAGTGCGCCTGCTCGAGACGACGGCGCGCGGGCGGGCACGCGCGTGTCCCGATCACGCGCAGAAGGGTGCGCTCAGGCCTCGCGCTCGCGGGCCGCCTCGGCCGTGTACTGGGTGCGCACCTCGGCGGTGTGGGCGGCATCGGCCGCCAGGGAGGCGAGTCCGTCGATGTACGACCCGAAGCTGGGCGCCCAGCCCATCTCGTCGCGGGCGCGTGCGTTCGACAGCCGCATCGACGTGGAGGTCACGATGGTGCCCGCGAACGGCGCGGTGCGACGCAGCCACCAGACGGGAACGGCGTTCGGATCGGGCTGCTCGAAGGCGCGGGCGCGCTCGGACTGCAGCTCGGCCCACGACGCCGGGTCGTCGTCGACGATGTTGTACACGGAGCCCGCGGGTGCATGCAGGGCGGCGGCGGTCGCCGAGGCGACGTCGTCGATGTGCACGAGCGGGAGTTCGCCGCGCCAGCGCTTGGGCACGGGCATGATGTCGCCGCGACCGGTGTAGACGAGGCCGAGGCGGAGCGCCACTCCCCCGAAGGCGCGCGCCTGCTGCTCGTTCGTCACCAGAGCCTTGTAGACGGGATCGATCGGGCCGCCGGGCTTCTCGCCGAAGGCCACGTCCTCCGTGAGCGGACGCGTGCCGAGGTCGTCGAGACCGTAGCCGTAGAAAGCGGATGCCGCCACGAAGCGCGTGGCTCCGGTCGCCCGGGCGGCGGCGACGAGAGTACTGGTGCCCTCGGATCGCAGCCGGTTGGTCGCGCGCATCTGCGCGTAGGAGCGCGGGTTCCTGGCCATCGCCGTGGCGTGGTGGATGACCGCGTCGAACTCGCGGCCCTCGAGCGCGGCGATGAAGGCTGCGCGGTCGTTGAGATCGGCGACGAGCTCGTTGGCGCCTGTTCCCTGCACCGCTCCCGGTCGTCGGGTGAGACCCGTCACGGTGTGTCCGGCACGCTGCAGGTGCGGGATGACGTGGCGTCCGATCACTCCGGTCGCACCGGCCAGTAAAACGCGCATGTGTCAACACTATGCGAGCCCAGGAGGCCGACAAGACCCCCTAGATAACGATGTGGTGGCGGGGTTCAGTCCGCCGACGGCGCGGCCGTGTGGAACCGCAACTGGGCCGCGGTGAGACCCTCGCGAGTGACCTGCTCGACCGCATCCGCGGCATCCGCTATGAGGTTGGGCAGCACCTTGCGGTCGTCGCTCGAGAAGTCCTTGAGCACGAAGTCCGCGGCGCTCTGGCGGCCTGGAGGGCGGCCGATGCCGATGCGCACGCGGGTGAAGTCGGGGGTTCCGATGGCGGCGGCGATGTCGCGCACGCCGTTGTGGCCGCCGTGGCCTCCGCCGGTCTTCAGCTTGATGCTGTCGAAGGGGATGTCGAGCTCGTCGTGCAGCACGATCAGCTGTGCGGGCTCGATCTTGTAGAAGCGCAGCAGCGCGGCGACCGGGCCGCCGGACAGGTTCATGAACGTGTTCGGCTTGGCGAGGATCAGCCGCGGACCGGGGCCGCTCAGCCGCCCCTCGGCGACGGTGGCGTTGGTCTTCTGGCTCTTGAACGGTGCCGAAATGCGGCGCGCCAATTCATCGAGGGCCATCTGGCCGACGTTGTGGCGGTTCCCGGCGTAGCCGGGCCCGGGGTTACCGAGCCCGACTACCAGCCAGGGGCTGTCGTTCAGGTGAGGCTACTGACTACTCGGCGGCGGGAGCGTCGGCGTCGGCTGCGGGAGCCTCGTCGGCGTCCTCACCGAGGTCCTGCTCCTGGGCGATCGAGATGGAGACGACGAGGGTGTCCTCGTCGGTGATGAGCGAGGAGCCCTCGGGAAGAACGAGGTCCTTCGCGTAGATCGAGGTTCCGTCTTCCGCACCCTCGATCGAGACGACGACCGACTCGGGGATCGCGGTGGCGAGCGCCTCGAGCGAGATGGTGTTCGCGTCCTGGTTGACGGTGGTTCCGGGAGCAGCTTCGCCCTCGAGGTGCACGGGCACGTCGATGGTGACCTTCTCGCCCTTGCGCACGACGATGAGGTCGATGTGCTCGATGATCTGGCGTACGGGGTCCTTCTGCACGTCCTTCACCAGCGCGAGCTGGGTCTTGCCGTTGATGTCGAGCTCGAGGATCTGGTTCGACTTGCGCAGGATCAGGCTGATCTCGTGGCCCGGGAGGGTCACGTGCTGCGGCTCGGTGCCGTGTCCGTAGATGACGGCGGGGATCTTGCCAATGGCGCGGATCTTGCGAGCCGCACCCTTGCCGAAGCTCTCGCGGATCTCGGTGACGAGGTGGTTGCTGATTTCGGCCTGGGCCATGGTGATAACTCCTTTGGCGGGCACGGGGCCCACGTAGATTTTCAACTCGAACGCATATGTCAGCGTGAGGAAGACGTTGAGGCCAGAAGCCGATGCCCGCTCCACCGCGTCGATTACGGAACCGGTCACGGTTCCCTCGCCGAAGTACAGCTAGCCACTTTACATGAAGCCGCGGGTGACGCGAGGCGCGGTTTTCTGCAGGACGCGCGCGGCGCATCCGCTCACCCGTTCGCAACTCAGGCAGAACGCCGTATACGGTCGAGCGGATGCCCGGGGTCGCGCGGGCGCGCACGCCGCCCGCCCCGAGACTGCCTGAGTTGCGAAAGGGCGCGCGACCTACCAGTCGTGGACCGTGCCGTCGGCGAGCCGGTTGTAGGGCAGGTACGCCTGCGCATACGGGTACCTGCCGGCCTCGTCGACGTCGAGCTCGACCCCGAGGCCGGGCTTGGTGCCGGGGTGCAGCATGCCGTCGTTGAAGGTGAACGACTGCTCGAAGACGCTGTTGGTCTTCTCGCCGTGCTGCATGTACTCCTGGATTCCGAAGTTGTGGATCGCCATCCCGAGGTGCATCGCGGCGGCCATGCCGACCGGGGAGATGTCGGTCGGCCCGTGCATGCCCGACTTGATCTGGTACTGCGAGGCGTAGTCGAGGATCTTCTTCAGGTGGCTGATGCCGCCGGTGTGGGTGACCGCGCTGCGCACGTAGTCGATCAGCTGCTCGCGGATGATCTGCTGGTAGTCCCACACCGTGTTGAAGATCTCGCCGATCGCCAGCGGGGTGGTGGTGTGCTGGCGCACCAGGCGCAGCGCCTCCGGGTTCTCGGCCGGGGTGCAGTCCTCGAGCCAGAACAGGTCGTAGGGCTCCAGCGACTTGCCCAGCTGCGCGGCCTGGATCGGCGTCATCCGGTGGTGGCCGTCGTGCAGCAGGGGCAGCTCCGGCCCGAACTCGTTGCGCACCGCCTCGAACACGGTGGGCACGTGGCGCAGGTACGAGCGGGTGTCCCAGTCCTCCTCGGCCGGCCGTGCGCCGCGCTGCGCCGGCTCGTGGTCGTAGCGCACACCGGTGTTCGCGTCGAAGGTGGCGTTGGAGGCGATGCCGTAGATCGACTTCAGCCCGGGCACGCCGGTCTGCACGCGGATCGCCATGTAGCCCTGTTCCTGGTGCTCGCGCACGCTGTCGAACAGCTCCTCGTTCGTTTTGCCGGAGGCGTGCCCGTAGGCGAGCAGCCCGGTGCGCGACGCCCCGCCGAGCAGCTGGTAGAGCGGCATGCCGGCGGCCTTCGCCTTGATGTCCCAGAGGGCCACGTCGACCGCGGCGATCGCCGCCATCGTCACCGGCCCGCGACGCCAGTAGGCGCTGCGGTAGAGGAACTGCCAGGTGTCCTCGATGTTGTGCGCGTCGATCCCGATCAGCAGCGGCACCACGTGGTCGCGCAGATACGACACCACCGCGAGCTCCCGACCGTTCAGCGTCGCGTCGCCCAGACCGGTGAGTCCGTCGTCGGTCGTCAGCTTCAGAGTGACGAAGTTGCGATCGGGGCTCGTGACGATGACCTCGGCGGATTCGATCTTCATGGGGTGACTCCTTGTGTTCGGTGGTGAGGGTTCAGCGAAGAGTGGTGCCGGCCGCGTGGTCGAGCAGGGCGAGTTCCGATCGCAGCGGCAGCGACTCCCAGTCGCCCGAGGCGCTGACGGCGAAGGCTCCGAGAACGGCGCCGCGGTCGAGTCGGGCGGCGAGCGGGAGCCCGTCGAGCAGTGCGGAGAGGTAGCCGGCCGTGAAGGCGTCGCCCGCGCCGATGGTGTCGACCACGGGAACCGCGCGGGCAGCGGAAGCGGCGGACTCGGCGGGCGTGAAGACGGCAGACCCGTCGCCGCCGCGAGTCACCACCACCTCGCGCACTCCGCCGTCGAGCAGCGCACGAACCCGGGAGGCCTCGTCGTCACCCGCGGCGATCAGGTGCAGTTCGTCGTCGGAGGCGAAGACCACGTCGGCGAGCGCCGCGATCCCGGCGAGCACGGGACGCGCGGCGTCGGGGCTCCACAGCCTGCCGCGGTAGTTGACATCGAAGGAGACCAGCACGCCGAGCTCGCGCGCGCGGCCGGCGGCCCAGAGGGCGGCCTCCGCGGCGGATTCGGAGAGCGCCGGCGTGATCCCGGTGAGATGCAGTACACGGGTCGACGCATCGAACGCCCCGCGCACATCCGCCACCTCGACGGCGGAGCCCGCGGAGAAGGCGCGGTAGTAGGCGACGCGGGAGATGTCGGCGACCCGCTTCTCGATGAGCAGGATGCCGGTGGTGCGGTGAGGGTCGCGGGCGACCGTGGACGTGTCGACGCCCTCGGAGCGCAGGGTGCGCAGGGCGAAGGCGCCCACGTCGTCGTCGCCGAGGCGCCCGCCCCAGCGCACCGTGTGTCCGAGCCGGGCGAGTCCGATCGCCACGTTGGACTCGGCGCCGCCGAGCGACATCGACATCGCGCCACCGTGGCGCAGCAGGCCGGCGGACCGGATCGACCCCATCGTCTCGCCGAAGGTGACGACGTCGAAGGCCATCAGCGCTCCAGCCAGGGCGCGGTCGCCTCGTGGAAGGCCCGGGCGCGGTCGCGCAGGGCCGCGAGGCTGCCTCCGGAGGGCGCGTCTCCGAGCAGCGGCGACCCGAGTCCCACGGCGATTGCGCCGACGGCGAAGTACTCGCCCACCTTCTCGACGTCGACCCCGCCGACCGCCACGAAGGGCACGGACGGCAGCGGGTCGCGGAGCGCCCTCAGGTAGGCGGGCCCGCCGATCGACGCCGGGAACAGTTTGATCGCGGTGGCACCCTGCTCCATCGCCGACACCGTCTCGGTGGGGGTCATCGCGCCCGCGATCACCGGGAAGTCGAGCCGCACACTCTCGGCGACACTGCGGGCCACCGCCGGAGTGACCGCGAAGGCGCCGCCGGCGTCGCGCACCCCGGCCACGTCGTCGACCGTGAGAACGGTGCCCGCGCCGATGAAGCAGCCCGCGGGCGCCTCGCGCACCACCTCGGCGATCACCGCGAGCGCGTTCGCGGTGTTGAGCGAGATCTCCAGGTAGCGGAAGCCCTCCTCGAGCAGCGTGAGAGCCGAGGCGACGGATGCTGCGCCGTCGGCCCCGCGGATGATCGCGAGCAGGCGCGCCTCGCGCAGACCCGCGAGAAACTGTTCAGACATACTGTGCTCCCTCTACCACTCTGCGAACGAGCCGTCGGCGTGGCGCCAGACGGGTGTGCGCCAGGAATTGCCCAGCGCGTCGGCGGCGCGCACGGCGGCCTCGTCGACCTCGATGCCGAGGCCCGGGCCGGTGAGCAGTTCGAAGCTGCCGTCGACGAACTTCAGCGGCTCGGTGTCGACCACGTAGTCGAGCACCTCCGCGCCCTGGTTGTAGTGGATGCCGATGCTCTGCTCCTGGATCAGGTAGTTCGGCGTCGCGAAGCCCACCTGCAGGCAGGCCGCGAGGGCGATCGGCCCGAGCGGGCAGTGCGGCGCCAGCTGCACGTCGTAGACCTCGGCGAGCGCCGCGATGCGCCGCACCTCGGAGATGCCGCCGGCGTGGGAGAGGTCGGGCTGCGCCACGGCGATGCCCGCCTGCAGCACCGGGAGGAACTCCTGCCGGTTGTAGAGCCGCTCGCCCGTCGCGACGGGGATCGTGGTGGAGCGGGTGAGCTCGCCGATAAGGTGGGAGTTCTCGGGGACGACCGGCTCCTCGAGGAAGAAGGGGTGGAACTCCTCCAGCAGCGGGGCGATCCGGCGGGCGCTCGCGAGGGTGAAGCGTCCGTGGAAGTCGACCGCGACGTCGCGGTGCGGCCCGAGCACCGCGCGGGCCGCGGCGACCCGGTTCACGACCGCGTCGAGCTCCGCGGCGCTGCCGTTGCGGCTCATCCGCCCGCTGGCATTCATCTTCACGGCGGTGAGGCCGACGGCGAGCTGCGCGGCGATGTGGTCGCCCACCTCGGCGGGGTCGTCGCCGCCCACCCAGCCGTAGGCGCGGATGCGGTCGCGCACGGCGCCGCCGAGCAGCCGGTGCACGGGCACGCCGAGCGCCTTGCCCGCGATGTCCCAGAGGGCCTGGTCGACGCCGGAGACCGCGCTGGCGAGCACGGCGCCCCCGCGGTAGAAGCCGCCCTTGGTGAGCACCTGCCAGTGGTCCTCGATGCGCGAGGGGTCCTTGCCGACGAGGTACTCCGCGAACTGGTCGATGGCGGTGCGCACGATGCCCGAGTTGCCCTCGAGCGATCCCTCGCCCCAGCCCACGATCCCGTCGTCGGTCTCGATGCGCACGAACAGCCAGCGCGGTGCGACCGCGAACGTCTCGACGGAGCTAATGCGCATGGGGGCGCTCCCCCACCGCGTCGAGCGTCCGTGCGAGCCCGTCGACGATCTGCGCCGGCGAGAGCGCGATGTCGACGGTGACGCCGCGTTCGTCCGACTGGAGCGGCTCGAGGGTGTCGAACTGGGACTGCAGCAGCCCGGCGGGCATGAACTCGTGGATCCGAGCGCCGATGCGGGCGGAGACCAGTTCCATCGACCCCTCCGGGTAGACGATGAACAGCTCCGGAACCGACTCACGGAGCAGGTCGCGATAGCTGCGCTTCAGCGCGGAGCAGGCGATCACGATGCCCGTGGCCGTGCCCTCGGCGAGCACACGCCCCACCTCGCGCAGCCAGGGCTCGCGCTCGGAGTCGGTGAGCGCATTGCCCGCGGCCATGATGGCCACGTTCTCCGCGGAGTGCAGCCGGTCGCCGTCGACGAAGGTGACGCCGAGGCGCGCCGCGAGGAGGGTGCCGATGGTGGACTTGCCCGATCCCTGCACGCCCATAACGACGATGGGAGGAATTGTGGTGCTCATAGAACGACTACCCCTTCGTGGCACCGGCGGTGAGGCCGGAGACGATGTACTTCTGCGTGAACAGGGCGATGACCATGATCGGCACGGTGATGACCACTGCGGCGGCCATGAGGCCGCCCCAGTCGATGCTCGCATAGGCCACGAAGTCGAAGATGGCCACCGGCAGGGTCTTCGTCTCGGCGCCCGAGAGCACGAGGGCGAACATGAAGTTGTTCCACGAGAAGATGAACGAGAGGATCGCGGCCGTCGCGATGCCCGGCACCGCGAGCGGCAGCGAGATGCGCAGGAAGGCCCCGATCGGCGTGAGCCCGTCGACCTGCGCCTGCTCCTCGAGCTCGAGCGGCAGCGAGTCGAAAAACGACATCATGATGTAGACCACGAGCGGCAGCGACACGAACATGTGCGAGAGGATCAGCACCTCGAAGCCCCCGACGAGACGCAGGTTCGAGAAGATGATGTACCAGGGCACGAGCAGGCTGACGCCGGGGATGATGCGTGCCAGCAGCACCACGGCGGCAGACTTCTTCATCACGTAGCGGCTCATCGAGTACGCGGCGGGCACACCGAGCAGCAGCGAGAGTCCGGTGGAGGCGAAGCCGATCCAGAAGCTGTTGAGGATGTAGGTGAAGTAGTTCGCCCGGCCGAAGACGGTGTCGTAGTTGTCGAGGGTCGGCGTGAAGATGAACGCCTTCGACGAGTCGTAGATGTCGACGTTGGTCTTCAGCGACGCGAGGAACATCCACACCAGCGGCGCGATGAAGGTGAGCACGATCACAGTGAGCGCGACCACGCGGAAGACGCTGTACGGGCGCACCTTGGTCTTGCGGTGCATCGGTGCCATCACCGGCGCGGGGGTCTCCCTGACGAGTGTGGAGGTCATGAGTTGCCCTTCTTCCTGCGAGCGGTGAGGAGCCAGATGCAGCCGATGATCAACATGAAGAAGACGATCAGCACAGTGGACGACTCGCCGTACTTGTTGTAGTCGAAGCTGAGTCCGTAGGCGTAGACGTTGAGCGTCTCCACCTCGTGGAAGGATCCGCCGCCCTTGCCCTTGGTGGCGTAGAGGATGTCGAAGGTCTTCAGGGCGTCGATGCCGCGGAGCAGGATCGCCGTGATGAAGGTCGTGCGGATCAGCGGGAAGGTGACGTACCAGAAGCGCTGCCAGCCGTTGGCGCCGTCCATGCGCGCGGCCTCGTCGGGCTCGTCGCTGAGCGAGGTGAGACCGGCGAGCAGGATGAGGACCACCATCGGGGTCCACTGCCAGACGTCGATGAACATCAGCGTGGTGAGCGCGGTGTTCTGGCCGGAGAGGAAGGGCTGCGCCGGGATGCCGAACCAGGAGAGCATCTGGTTGGCGAAGCCGATGTTCGGCTCGAGGATCAGGCGCCACATCATGCCGACCGCGACGGGCGTCGCCACCAGCGGGAGCAGGATCGCGATGCGCACCCACTTCTCGCCGCGGAACGGGCGCCAGAGCAGCAGGGCGATGATCATGCCGAGCACCAGCTCGAGCAGCAGCGCGCCCCCGGTGAAGTAGACGGTGCGTCCCACGGCCGGCCAGAAACGGTCGAAGTCGGTGAGAACGTCGACGTAGTTCTCGAGCCCGATGAAGTCGGAGTCGGCGCGCACCGAGCCGCGGGCGTCGGTGAGGCTGAGGTAGAGGGTCCAGCCCACCGGGAAGGCGATGAGCAGGGACACGAAGATCATGGAGGGCGCTGCGAACACCCATTTGCGGTGCTTGTTGGCCCAGCGGGAGAAGGACTCCACCGGGCTCTGCTTCTGATCGGCGACGGCGCTCATCAGGAAACCTTTCTGTGCTGGGGGTGCGCCGGCCTCGTGAGGAGGCCGGCGCATCCGTTCAGCGGGGTTGCGGCGAGCTACTTCTCGTCGTCGAGGAAGGCCTGGAACTCGGCCTGGGCGTCGTCGATGGCCGCATCGACGTCGCCGCCGGTGATGGCCACCACGATGGGCTTGCCGACGATCTCGCGCGCCTCGGGCACCGAGATGACGAGCGGGCGGTCGTAGCCGACGCCGTCTTCAGCGGATGCCTTGATCGCGTCTGCGAGGTCGGTCGGGTAGGTCTCCACCCCGGCCGCGTCGTCCCACACCGAGGTACGGGGTCCGGGGACGCCCTCCTTCTGGATCTCGAGCACCTTCTCCTTGCTGGTGAAGTACTCGATGAACTCCCACGCGTTGGCCGTGTTGGCGGACTCGGCGGAGACGCCGAGTGCCCAGGACGGCACGTTGTACGGGCGGGATCCGTCGTCGCCGGCCGGGAAGGGTGCGAAGCCGACGGTCTCGGAGACGGTCGAGTTGGCCGGGTCGGTGGCGTTCTTGTAGAGGCTGTCGGCCTCGGTGTAGAAGGCCGCCCCACCCTGCGTGAAGATCGCCATGGCCTCGGGCCAGCTCATGTCGGTGGAGACGTTCGCGGGTCCGTACTCGCGGATCAGCTTGCCGTAGAGCTCCACGGCGGACTTGAACTCCTTGGTGTCGAGCGCGGCGTTGCCGTCCTCGTCGATCCAGTCGCCGCCCTGGCTGTGCAGGAAGCTGGAGAACTGGGTGACGGATGCCGCGACACCGGTGCGTGCGACGAAGCCGGCGGTTCCCGGGTTGGCCTGCTCGATCGCCTCGGAGGCCGACTCGAGCTCGTCGAGCGTGGTCGGAACCTCGAGACCCGCGGCCTCGAGGAGGTCCTTGCGGTAGTAGAGCACCTCGCGCTCGGTGATGATCGGCACACCGACCACCTCGTCGTCGACGGTGGTGGACTCGACCGGGCCGCTCTGGAAGTCGCCCCAGTCCCAGTCGTCGTTCGACTCGACGTTTTCGGTGAGGTCGGCGAGCCAGCCGTTCTGCGCGAAGAGCTTGCCCTCCTGCAGCGGGCGGTACATCATCACGTCGATCTCGTCGCTGCCGGCGTTGAGCTTCACGTTGTACTGGTCGCTGAGCTGGTCCTCGCCGAGCTGCGTGAGGTTGACCTTGATTCCGGTCTCCTCCTCGAACGCGGGGAGCGAGGCCGTGACGATGTCCGTCCAGACGTGGTTGGCGAGGGTGACGTTGAGGGTCTTCGAGCCCTCGCCCTCATCCTCGGATGTGCTGCTGCACGAGACCAGTGTCGCGGCGAGAATCGCTGCCGTGGCAATCCCGGCGACTCGCATTGTGCTGTGGCGCTGCATGTCGACTCCATTCCGGACCATCGCGTCGTTACGAACGGCCCAGCCAGATGCATCTTTACATCCGTCTTGTGACAGAGATTACTGACAAAGATCATATTTATGCAAGAGGTTGGCCCGCATGGGTATGATTTCTCCCGTGAGCACCAGCGGAACACCGGCACAGCCCCTCCTGCACGGCTCCGTCGCCTCCCGCACCCACGACGCCCCCGGCCTGCACTCGCAGGTTCTCGACGAGATCGGCCAGGCCATCTGCGAGGGCCGCATGCCGGCGGGCACCACCTTCACCACCGAGGCGCTCGAGATCAAGTACCAGGTCTCGCGCTCGGTGATCCGCGAGAGCCTGCGTGCGCTCGAGGCGATGGGCATGGTCACGTCGAAGCGTCGCGTGGGCAACCGCGTGCTCCCCATGAGCGAGTGGAACGTCTACGACCTGAGCGTGATCCGCTGGCGGCTGGCCGGCCACGGGCGTATCGCCCAGCTGCGCTCGCTCACCCAGCTCCGCACGGCCATCGAGCCCGAGGCCGCCAAACTGGCCGCGAGCCGCGGCGCGCTCACCCAGGCCAGCGACCTGATGGGGCTCGCCGGCCGTCTCTGGGCCGCCGGCCGCAGCGGCGACCAGGAGACGTTCCTCACCCTCGACATCGAGTTCCACTCGCTCGTGATGGAGATGAGCGGCAACGAGATGTTCACCCGGCTCAACAACCTCGTCTCCGAGGTGCTGATCGGGCGCACGAACTACGGACTGATGCCGCAGTTCCCGCACGACGAGGCGCTGCAGATGCACGTCGACGTGGCGAACGCCATCCAGAGCGGCAACTCCGAGGCAGCCGGCGCCTCGATGCTGGGCATCATGACGCGCACGATCCGGGAAATGGGCCAGATCTGGGACCAGAACCTCGCCCAGCCCGGCCAGCCCCCGCATTCAGCCCGCTGACAGCCAGCTCCCGACTTCGACGACGGGTTCGCCCTAGGCTAGACGGGGACCATCTGAGGAGAGAATATGACTGAGTCACAGGCAAACATCGGTGTAGTCGGCATGGCGGTGATGGGCTCGAATCTCGCCCGCAACCTCGCCAGCCGCGAGGGCAACACCGTGGCCATCTTCAACCGCTCGTACGAGAAGACCCAGACGGTGCTCGACGAGCACCCCGAGGCCGGCTTCATCCCCGCCGAGAACTACGAGGAGTTCGCCGCGTCGCTGTCGAAGCCGCGCACCGCGATCATCATGGTGCAGGCAGGCAAGGGAACCGACGCCGTCATCACCGCCCTCACCGAGGTGTTCGAGCCGGGCGACATCATCGTCGACGGCGGCAACGCGCTGTTCACCGACACCATCCGCCGCGAGAAGGCCGTGCGCGAGACCGGCATCAACTTCGTCGGCGCCGGCATCTCCGGCGGCGAGGAGGGCGCGCTGCTCGGCCCGTCGATCATGCCCGGCGGATCCGACGAGTCGTGGGTCACCCTCGGCCCGATCCTCAAGTCGATCGCCGCGGTCGCCGAGGGCGAGCCCTGCGTCACCCACGTCGGTCACGACGGCGCCGGCCACTTCGTCAAGATGATCCACAACGGCATCGAGTACGCCGACATGCAGCTCATCGGCGAGGCCTACGACCTCATCCGCCGCGGCACGGGCAAGACACCCGCCGAGATCGCCGACATCTTCACCGAGTGGAACAAGGGCGAGCTCGAGAGCTACCTGATCGAGATCACCGCGGAGGTGCTGCGCCAGGTCGACGAGAAGACCGGCAAGCCGCTCGTCGACGTCATCCTCGACCAGGCCGGCTCCAAGGGAACCGGCGTCTGGACGGTGCAGACCGCCCTCGACCTGGGCATCCCCGTCTCCGGCATCGCCGAGGCCGTCTTCGCACGCTCCGTGTCGTCGAAGCCGGCGCAACGCGCAGCGGCATCCGCTCTCCCCGGTCCGACGGCCAACCCCGTCGACGACGTGGACGGCTTCATCGAGGGCGTGCGCCAGGCGCTCTACGCCTCGAAGGTGATCGCCTACTCGCAGGGCTTCGACGCGATCGTCGCCGGCGCCGAGCAGTACGGCTGGGACATCAAGAAGGGCGAGATCGCGAAGATCTGGCGTGGCGGCTGCATCATCCGCGCCCGCTTCCTCAACCGCATCACCGAGGCCTACGCCGAGAATCCCGGACTCGTCTCGCTGGTGACCGCGCCGTTCTTCACCGACGTGGTCGCCACGGCGCAGGACTCCTGGCGCAACGTGGTGGCCGACGCAGCGCACGCGGGCATCCCCGCGCCGGTGTTCGCCTCGTCGCTCGCCTACTACGACAGCCTGCGCGCCGACCGCCTGCCGGCCGCGCTCACCCAGGGACAGCGCGACTTCTTCGGAGCGCACACCTACAAGCGCGTCGACATGGACGGCACCTTCCACACGCTGTGGAGCGGCGACCGCACCGAGATCGAGGCGGTCGACGCGCACTAGTCGCCCGTCGTTTCGCCACAAAACGCCCCGGAATCTGCGGAATCCGAGGCGTTTTGTGGCGAAACGGGCGGTTCTACCAGCGCGGCTCGTCGGAACCCAGGCTGCGCGGGGCGCGCGCCCAGTCGAGATCGGTGTCGCCCACACTGAGCGGGGACGCCAAGCGCTCGGCCGGCCCCCAGGGCGTCTCGATCGGCCACGGGTCCGCCAGCTGCGCCCTGATCGAGGCGGGCGAGGGGGCGAGCGGATGCGGCGTCGCCGCCGGGTGCCGCAGCAACAGGGCCGCCGTGCGTGCCAGAGACACCCGCGCCCGCCGCGGCAGCCCGCGGGTGCGGTACAGCGCGACCGCCGCGATGGCCGCGGCCGCCGCGAGATAGCCGGTGGCTTGGTCGAGGGCCTGCACCGGCAGCGGCGTCGGAACCTCGGAGCCCGCCGCGACCATGCCGGTGTGCGCGATGCCGGAGCTCATCTGCACCAGGCTGTCGAAGCCGCGCCGTGTGCGCCACGGTCCGGAGTAGCCGTAGGCGTCGATGCCCACCTCGATCAGGCCGGGGCGCAGCGTGCGCCTGCGCACGGCGGGCACCAGCGCCTCCAGAGCTCCGGGCCGGTAGCCGTGCACGAGAACGTCAGCGCCCGCGATCAGCTGCTCGAGGGCCTCGCGTCCGTCGGGCGTGGTCGCGTCGAGCCGGGCGGTGCGCTTGCCGAGGGTCATGTCGGGAACGATGGCCGGCTCGTCCCAGTCGGGCGGATCGACGCGCAGCACGTCGGCGCCGAGCCCGGCGAGGAAGCGCGTCGCCACGGGGCCCGCTATCACGCGGGTGAGGTCGAGAACGCGCAGTCCGGCGAGCGGGCGGCGCGGGTCGCGCTCTGCGGCATCCGCTACCGGCCGCACCCGCGAGTAGGTCCAGTGCACGAGGGGCTCGCGCGCCACGGCCGCGCCGTGCGGATGCCGTGCCCAGTCGTGCGCGGACCGCATGACCGCTGCGCAGCCGCCCGCGGCGACGACAGCGAGTTCGAGATCCTCTCCGCGCCAGGCGGCGACCGCCGCGGCGACGGATGCGCGCTCGGCTGCCACGCCGAGCACCGCGAGGGCGGCCGCGCGGTGCCGCGGCGCGTTGGTGTGCAGGCGGATCCAGCCGTCGGCGGTGCGATAGTCCCCCGCGAGGGCGTCCCACGGGGAGGGCAGCTCCCAGCCGACCGGGCTGACCGCGGTGCCGAACCAGGCGCAGGCCAGCGTGCGGTCGACGATCACCGGGGCCGGCATCTCGGTCAACGGCTCGATCAGCAGGCTCGTCGCCGCACCCGCGGCGGCGATGCTGGCGGCGGCGAGCTCGGACACCGCGAAGGCCGAGACCAGGTAGGGGTCTCCGACGAAGCGCACGGGAGGGTCCGGCCGCAGCACGAGCGCGTGGGCGAAGGCCGCGAACAGCGAGGATTCCGGGTCGGTCATGGGGATACTGTGGCACGGCGCGGGCGCGGTCGCCACGGGTGGCGCTGCCTGGAGCGCGGGGTGCGGGGCGCCGGGTGCGGGGTGTCGGGCGCGCGGCGCGGGTGCCGGGCGCAGGCGCCGGTGCCGGGCGCGGGCGCCGGTGCCGGAATCGGCTCATGAGGCGGCGGCGGACGATAGCGGACGCCGCGGCGGGCTCGTTCGTCCGGAACCGGCTCGGAAGCGATCGAGCCGCGCGACCAGCGGCGGCGGGAACGGGAGCGGGAACGGCTGCGGCAGCGGGAGCGGCACTCACGTTGCGGAAAGGTCACGCCCGGCCGTTCGACAGCCCCGTGCTGCGAAGATGGGACGGTGACCGACGAGCATCCCGAACTGAACGAGTACGAGCCTGGCAACGGCAGGCCGCTGCGCTCGAAGCACACGCTCCGCGCCATGCGTGTGGTCGTGGTGCTGGCGATCCTCGGTCTCGTGCTGCCGGGTGTGGTCTCGACGCTCAGCGTCGCATCCGCTACCGCTCAGTCGGCCTGCGAGGTCTGGGTGGCCTACGAGGTGGACGGCGCGAGCGGCGCCGAGGTGCGCTTCGAGGCCTTCGGCCCGGGCGGGCTCGGCTGGGAGTGCTACTCCGACGGCGCCTTCGGCGGCGACCGCCACATCGTGTCGCTCGGGCTCATTCCCGGGGCGCCTCGGCTGCCGACGGGCGTGCCCGCGAACAGCTGAGCGGCGGCGCCCAGGCCCGCGCTGTCAGACGGGCGCTCGGCCTCCACGGCCGCGCTGTCAGACCGGCGCGCGCTGCTCAATCGGACCGAAGCTGTCGGTTAAGCGACAGCGTCCGTCCGATTGAACAGCGTCGGCAACGTGGGCGCGCCCGTCTGACAGCGCGTGGCCGACCTGACAGCGCCGCCTGAAGGGGCGCGCCAAGACACACCGCGCGCGCCGGACGGAAGCGCGAGACAGCGGATGGGGCGGCGCCGACGCCGCCCGCGGTCGGGCCCCTACGCGGCGCCGTCGAACATCGACGTCACGGAGCCGTCGTCGAAGACCTCGTAGATCGCCCGCGCGAGCAGCGGTGCGATCGGCAGAACGGTGAGCGTCGGGAAGCGCTTCGACTCCGGCAGCGGGAGCGTGTCGGTGACGACGACCTCGTCGATGAACTCGCTTTGCAGCAGCTCGACGGCTGGGTCGGAGAACACGGCGTGCGTCGCGGCGACGATGACGCCGATGGCGCCGGCCTCCTTGAGCGCCTGCGCGGCCTTGGCGATCGTGCGGCCGGTGTCGATGAGGTCGTCGACGATCAGGCAGACGCGGCCGCTGACCTCGCCGACGATCTCGTGCACGGTGACCTGGTTGGCGACCATCGGGTCGCGGCGCTTGTGGATGATCGCCAGCGGGGCGTCGAGCTTGTCGCTCCAGATGTCGGCGACGCGCACGCGGCCCATGTCGGGCGAGACCACGGTGAGCGTGGTGTTGTCGAGGCGCTTGAAGTGCTCGAGCAGCACGGGCATGGCGAAGAGGTGGTCGACGGGTCCGTCGAAGAATCCCTGGATCTGGGCGGCGTGCAGGTCGACGCTCATGATGCGGTCGGCGCCGGCGGCCTTGTACAGGTCGGCCATCAGACGGGCGCTGATCGGCTCGCGGCCGCGGCCCTTCTTGTCCTGGCGGCCGTAGGGGTAGAACGGAAGCACCACGGTGATGCGCTTCACGGATGCGCGCTTGAGCGCGTCGACCATGATGAGCGACTCCATCACGTGCTCGTTGAGCGGCGCCGGCATCGACTGAATGACGAACACGTCCGCCCCGCGCACGCTCTCGTCGTAGCGGGCGTAGATCTCGCCATTGGCGAAGGTGCGGGCATCGGTGTGCACGACGTCGGTCTCGAGGTGGGCGGCCACGTCGAGCGCGAGCTGCGGGTGTGCGCGTCCCGAGACGATGACCAGTCTCTTCTGTCCGGTTTGCTTGATCTCGGACACGGTTCCCGCTCTCTGTTCGACTTGCTGTGAGTATTCGCGATGCGGGTGTTACGCCTCGGACCCGTTCGCCGCGGCGGCCGCCTCGGCCGCTGCGGTGCCCGCGCGATGCGCTTCGACCCAGCCTTCACTGTTCCGCTGCGGGGCCACGTTGAGACCGAGTGCCCCGGCAGGGACGTCTTTGCGAACGACCGTGCCAGCCCCCGTATAGGCTCCGTCGCCAATTCTAACCGGGGCGACGAAGACGTTGTGCGACCCGGTGCGAACATGGGAGCCCACCACGGTCTTGTGCTTGTTAACACCGTCGTAGTTCGCGGTGATCGTTCCGGCACCGACGTTCGACTCGACGCCCACGGTGGTGTCGCCGATGTAGCTGAGGTGCGGCACCTTGCTGCCGTCGCCGATCGTGGAGTTCTTGGTCTCGACGAAGGCCCCGATCTTGCCCTTCACTCCGAGGATCGTGTTCGGACGCAGGAACGCGAACGGACCAACGGATGCGCCGGCGCCGATGACGGCGAGCGTCGCGTCGCTGCGCACCACGGTTGCATTCTCGCCCACCTCGCAGTCGACGAGAGTGGTGTCGGGGCCCACGGTGGCGCCCGCGTCGATCTTCGTCGCGCCCTTGAGCTGCGTTCCGGGAAGCACCGTCACGTCGGGGGCGATGGTGACGTCGCTGTCGATCCAGGTGGTCGCCGGATCCTGGATCGTGACGCCGGCCAGCTGGTGGCGGCGCACGATGAGCTGGTTCAGTCGGATTCCTGCCTCAGCGAGCTGCACCCGGTCGTTGACGCCGGCCACGCGCCACGAATCGGTGACGGCGAGCGCCCCGATGCTGGCGCCCGTCCGACGGAGCAGACCTACGACATCCGTCAAGTACTTCTCGTTCTGGGCGTTGTCGGTGCCGACCAGCGCGAGCTGCTCGCGCAGGGCCGCCGCCGAGAAGACGTAGGTTCCCGAGTTGATCTCGGTGATCTCGAGTTCGAGCGCCGAGGCGTCCTTCTGCTCCGCGATGCGGTCGAGGGCGCCGCTCGCATCGCGCACGACCCGGCCGTATCCGGTGGCGTCGTCGAGGATCGCGGAGAGCAGGGTGGCCGCGGCGGCGTTCGCCCGGTGCGCGGCGACGAGGCCGGCGAGGGTGTGGCCGTCGAGCAGCGGCACATCGCCGCTCACGATCACGACGTCGCCGTCGAAGTCGGCGGGGAGCGCCTCGAGGGCCACCTCGACCGCGCGGCCCGTGCCGGGGATGTCGTCCTGGTCGACGATGAGCACCTCGGAGTTGAGCCCGATGATGGTGCCGGCGACGCTCTCCCGCTCGTGGCGCACAACGGCGAGGATATGCGTCGGCTCGAGCGACGCGGCGGCCGCGAGCACGTGGCCGATCAGCGAGATTCCGCCGATCTCGTGCAGGATCTTCGGACGCTGCGATTTCATACGCGTTCCCTGACCGGCGGCGAGAACGATTACGGCGAGATTGGCGTCAGTCATGGGGTCTAGTCTGCCGCACGCGACTTGGTCGTGGCGTCTAGCGGATGCGTGTGGCTGGGAGAGCGAGGTGCGTTGCTGGGTAACGAGGTGCGGTGCGGTGATCCCGACGCCTGCTGCTCGAGTTGTGCAGAGGTACCTCGCGCCGGAGCGCGAAAAAGAGGCAAATCTTTGCCTCTTTTTTGCGCTCCGCCTCCAGGATTCGAACCTAGACCGAACAGTTCCAAAGACTGTCGTGCTGCCATTACACTAAGGCGGATCGCGAGCGGGTCGACCCCGCGGCGCTCGTCAATTCTGTCAGATAGCGGGCGGGCGCGAGACTCCCGCGATAATAGGACGATGCCCACCAGCGATGAAGTCGACCGGATCGTCGATGCGTGGCAGCACGAGCGGCCCGATCTGGACTTCACCCCGCTCCAGGTGCTCAGCCGTGTCGGCAGGCTCGCCCGCCACCTCGACCGGGCCAGGCGCACGGCGTTCGCGGCATCCGCTCTCGAATCGTGGGAGTTCGACGTTCTCTCGGCGCTACGACGCGCGGGCGCGCCCTACCAGCTGAGCCCGAAGGCGCTGCTGCTGCAGACACTGGTGTCGAGCGGGACGATGACCAACCGGATCGACCGGCTCGTGCAGCGCGAACTGGTGGTGCGGCGCACCGACCCGAACGACGGGCGCGGGATCCTCGTCGTGATGACCCTGCTCGGGCAGGAGCGCGTGGACACGGCGATCAGCGAGCTGCTCACCGCCGAGGCCGAGCTGCTGGACGCCCTGTCGCCGCTCGACCAGGAGCGCCTCGCCGTGCTGCTGCGCAAGCTGAGCCTCGACTTCGACTGAGGCGATGACACCGCCAGCTCCCGCCCTCGCCCGCCGTCTCGGCACCGTCGACGCCGTCGTCATCGGCCTGGGCTCGATGATCGGCGCCGGCATCTTCGCGTCGTTCGCCCCGGCCGCGGCTGCGGCGGGCGCCGGGCTGCTCGTCGGCCTCGTGATCGCCGCCGTCGTGGCGATCTGCAACGCCACCGCGTCCGCACAGCTCGCCGCGCAGTACCCGACCTCCGGCGGCAGCTACGTCTACGGGCGCGAGCGGCTCGGCCACTGGCCGGGATTCCTCGCGGGATGGAGCTTCGTCATCGGCAAGACCGCGAGTTGCGCGGCGATGGCCATCACCTTCGCGGCGTACGCGGCGCCCGACGGCTGGGAGCGGCCGGTCGCCGTGGCTGCCGTGCTCGCGCTCGCCGCCGTCAACTACGTCGGCGTCAGCCGCACCGCGGTGCTGACCCGGGTGATCGTTGCGATCGTGCTGGCCGTGCTCGCGCTCGTCATCGCCGCCGGAGTGACGTCGGGCACGGCCGCGGCGCCCGACCTGACCCGCGGGCTGTTCGACTCCGGCTGGTACGGGATCCTCCAGTCGGCCGGGCTGCTGTTCTTCGCCTTCGCCGGCTATGCGCGGATCGCCACGATGGGCGAGGAGGTACGGGAACCGCGACGCACGATCCCCCGCGCCATCGTGATCGCGCTCGGCATCGTGCTCGTTCTCTACGCGGTGGTCGCCGTGCTGGCCCTGTCGGTGCTCGGTCCGCGCGATCTCGCCACGTCGGCCGCTCCCCTGCTCGATGTGGTCGAGCGCAACTGGCACTGGGCAGCTCCCGTCGTACGGATCGGCGCGGCGGCGGCCGCGCTCGGCGCCCTTCTCGCCCTCATCGCGGGCGTCGGCCGAACCTCGCTCGCGATGGCCCGAAACGGCGATCTGCCCCGATGGCTCTCCGGTGTCCACCCGCGGTTCCACGTGCCCCATCACGCCGAGATCGCCCTCGCCGTGGTGGTGAGCGTGCTCGTGCTCACCGTCGACCTGCGCGGCGCGATCGGCTTCTCGTCGTTCGGCGTGCTGCTCTACTACGTGGTCGCCAACCTCGCCGCGTTCACGCAGACCGGCGCCGACCGCCGCTATCCGCGCGCCCTGCAGGTCATCGGCGTGGGCGGATGCCTGCTGCTGGTCGCGACGCTGCCGCCGGTGTCGATCGTGGTCGGTCTGGGCGTGCTCGTGGCGGGCGTTCTGTACCGGCTCCTCGTGGTGCGCACTACCCGAAGCGGCCGTTGACGTAGTCGAAGGTGCGCGCGTCGATCGGATCGGAGAACATCGCCTCGGTGTCGCCGTGCTCGACGATGCCGCCGGGCGTGCCCTGCGCCGCGAGGAAGAACGCGCACTGCGTCGATACCCGCTGGGCCTGCTGCATGTTGTGGGTGACGATCACGATCGTGACGTCCTGCGCCAGCTCGAGCATCGTCTCCTCGATCACCCGGGTCGAGGTGGGGTCGAGCGCGGAGCAGGGCTCGTCCATGAGCAGCACCTTGGGCGTCACCGCGAGCGAGCGGGCGATGCAGAGGCGCTGCTGCTGGCCGCCCGAGAGTCCGCCGCCGGGAGCGCGCAGCCGGTCCTTGACCTCTTTCCAGAGCCCGGCCTTGGTGAGGCAGCTCTCGACGAGGTAGTCGCGGGTCTCGCGCGACGCCTTCGTGCCGGTGAGCTTGAGCCCGGCGAGAACGTTGTCGTAGATCGACATCGCGGGGAAGGGGTTCGGCTTCTGGAAGACCATGCCGATCGCCTTGCGGGCGTCGACGAGCTTGCGCTCGACATCGTAGATGTCCACGCCGTCGATGAGCACCTCGCCCGCGAGGCTCGCGGAGGGGACCAGCTCGTGCATGCGGTTCAGGATGCGGAGGAAGGTCGACTTGCCGCAGCCAGACGGCCCGATCAGCGAGGTGATCACGCCGGCCGGCATCTCGAGCGAGACCCGGTCGAGCACCTGGTGGTCGCCGAACCACGCCGAGATGTTGCGCGCCTCGAGGGCGGCGAGAGGCGGGCGTTCGAGCAGCGCGGTGGGCGCCACCAGCGCGCGCGTCTCGATCCGCTCGGCAGCGGCCGGGGGAAGCCGGTTCACGAGCGCGGATCGCGGTGCCGGGAGCACCTGGGTGAGATCGTCGTTGCCCACGGGGTCGGTCATGGTGGCTCTTTCGTGTGGTGGAGCGTGGTTACAGGAGGTTCGGCAGCAGCAGGGTGAGCTGGTTGTTCACGTACAGCGCGGCGAGGACGCCCACCGGAACGAACACCACCCAGGTCTTCTGCGCGCCGATGCGGCGGAAGGCCCAGACCGCGGCGAACTGCGCGACCAGCAGGAACTGCAGCGCAAAGACGAGCGCCCAGACCGTGGAGGTGTCGGTGGCCATGGCCTTGTCCTGCGGCGGCAGTGCGGTGAAGGTGGTCTGACGCTGGCCGCTGGCTTGCACCTCGCTGCGCAACTGCGCGTCGACGTAGGCGATGCCCGAGGGGATGAATGCCGGGCCGCGCGCGGTCTGCAGCATGAGCCTGCTCTCCCCCGCCTTCGGCGAGGCGGGTGTCGGGTCGCCGGCGTAGCGCACGCCGATGACCTCGAACACCTGCTTGCCCTGGCCGGTGCGCACCGTGAAGCTGTCGCCGGGCGCGAGCTCCTGGATCCGGCCGAAGGGACCGCCGAACGCTGCGGCGCGCCCCATGAGCACGCTGATCCCCTGCTGGCCGGGGAGCACCGTGTCGCGCCGGTGGCCGGGTCCGGCCTTGAGGGTGTCGCCGGAGGTGCCCTCGACGATCACCTCGTGCACGCCGATCTGCGGGATCTCGAGCACGGCCAGGGGCGCGCCGTCCGGCAGCAGGACGTCGTCGAAATCGCCCTCGCTCACCGGCGCGGTGCCGGCCGACAGCTGCTCCCTGAGTTCGTTGTAGAGCATCTGCTGCGAGACGAGGTGCTGCACCTGGCTGAGCACGGTCACGTTCGCCGCGAAGGCGATCAGGAGCGCGGCGAGGATCATGAGCGATCCGCGCACCAGCACGACCTGCGGGCTGAGCGGGGCGTACTGCTTCGGCGGGCGAGGCGCACGACGGGGCGGCTTCGGAACACGCGGCGGCTTTGGGGCGCGGGGCGGGCGCGGCGGTCTGCCGGCCGGCGCCTCCTCGATCATCTTCTCGAGCTCGAGGGTCATGCCGGGGCACCGACGAGTCCGGCGGGCACCGACGGACGGCGGATGAACTGCGCGAGCGAGTAGGCCGCGAAGCCGAGCGCTCCGAGTCCGCCGAGGGAGAGGATGCCCCACGGCGGGATGACCACGAACTGGTCCCTGGTGATCGAGTCGAGCTCGACGCCGTCGACGACCTTCGGCGGCTTGACCGTGGCGTGCACCTGCACGAAGGTCGACTGCCCGATGCCGCCGAGGCGTGCGTCGACCGTTCGGGACTCCCCGGGCTTCAGGGCGGTGATCTTCACCCCCGTCACCTCGCTCAGGCGGTTGCCCACCGGCCCGTCCGCCCAGAAGCGCACCGTGGAGGAGAAGGTGCTCTTCGAGACGTTGCGCACGGTGATGCTGGTCTCGGCCGCGCCGTCGAGCGGGTTGACCGACCAGTCGTAGGAGGAGGTGACTCCGCTGACGAAGAGGATGCCGCCGAGGTCGACCTCGTCGTTGTCGGGCACGGGGGTGGCGTCGGACGCCGGCGCCACGGTGTCCACCGTTGTGCTCGTGGTGGGGTTCGGGCGGGAACCGGTTCCGCCGGCGGGGCTGGAGCCCGGCCCTGCGGGGACGTCAGTCGAGTCGGTGGGGGCCGGGGAGACGGTGACGCTCAGGCCGATGCCGTTCTCGTCATCGGCGATTGCGGCGGACGACCCGAGTCCGACGGTGGCCGAGAGGCCGACCGCGGCGAGCAGGAAGGCCGCCGCGGTGGCCCTGCCGGCGCGGCGCATCATCGGGCGCCTCCGTCGGTGCCCGTGGCGACGAGCTCTCCGCGGTCGGTGGACTCCGCGTTGCGCCGGGCCTCGGCCTCCATGTGGGCCACCCACTCCGCCGCACGCGTGTTGTCGATGCGACGGCGGATGCGCAGGAACACGGAGATCCCGCCTCCGACGACGACCAGCAGAATGAGCCACCACGGTATAGCGATGGCGACGGTGTCCCGGTTGACGGTGGCGAGCGGGCCCGGGTTGGTCATGTCGACCGCCGCCGTGGGGGCGAGGGATACATAGGGGTTGAGATAGCCGAGCTGCGCGACACCGGGGATGGTCATCGTGAGAACCCGCGTCGAGCGCGGCAGCATCTCGCTGAGTTCGTCGCGCACCATCGGCGCCGCGCTGATGCCGAAGTAGGTCTTGACGCCGACAACCATGTTGGCGCCGAGTGCGACGTTGCCCGAGTTCCGCACCGTGAAGGTGACTGTTGTGGTGCCGTCGAGCGGGTTGATGCTCGGCTGGTAGGAGGACGAGATGCTGCCGACGGTGAGGGCGGCCTGCAGCTCGCCGGGCACCCGCACGTAGAGGCGGGTCGCGACACGGCGATCGACGAGGATCTGGCCCTGCGGCGAGGTGACGGAGATGACGATGCCCGCGGCGTGGTCGCCGGGCGAGGCGTCGGCGGGAACGGTCAGCGTGAAGGCGACGAGTTGTGATTCGCCGGGGACCAGGGGCACATCGACGAACTTCGCACCGTCGGCGAAGGTGATCCAGGCGCCAGCGTCGACGGCCTCGGCGTCGGTGTCGAGCAGTCCGTAGGAACCATCGTCGGTGTTGAAGGCGTCAGTAGCGAATACCCGCATGACCTGGGCGGTCGTGCCGGTGTTGCTCACACTGTAGTTGTCGGTGAGCTGCTGGCCCGGCGCGACTTCGTAACTGAATCGGCTGCGGCCATCCGCTCCGGTCTCGCTGGCCGGTGTGCCGGAGATTCCATCGGTGTCGTCGGCGTGCGCCGTCGACACGGGTGCACCGAGCGTGAGCCCGGTTCCGACGATGAGAACCGCGGACGCGAAGAGGAGAGCACGCCGGAGTCGGCGTGCGAGAGCGGGGAGGCTGTGCACAGTACATTCACCCATCGTGAGTTGGCCCGGAGGCCTCGGGGAGTTGAACCGGGGATGAACGACAGGCCCCGAGCGGATGGAGATGGCGGGCAGTGAAGGAGGGGTCACGCCAGGCGCGACCCCTCCCCCGATACCGCTGCTACTTCGAGGTGAGCGTGAGCGTCATCTTCGAGGTGTAGACGCCGGCCGCAGCCGTCGCCGGGGCGACGAACTTCAGGTCGGCGTTAAGCACGGTGTCGCCGACCTGGGCGGCATCCGTTGCAGAGGCGAACGGCTTCGCCGTCGTTGCGGCTGCACCCTCTGCTGCAGTGACGATGCTGTCGGCTGCCGCTGTGGTTGAGACGATGCGGGGACGCACGCTGAGCTGGGCCGCCGAGATGACCGACGAACCGGCCGCGAAGTCGGTGACCGTGCTCGTGAGCGTCCAGCCCTTGTGGCTGAGGACGCGCGAGTCCTTGACCGTGATGTCGCCCAGCACACCGGTGGAGGTGGAGAGGTTGTTCACGAGGGTCGCGTTGCCGATTGCCGCGGAGGCGTTGGCCGGAACGACGAGGCTGAGCGTGCCGTCCGCGGCCGCGATGGTGGTCGCCGACAGACCGATGTCCGCGGAACCGACGGCAGGCTCCGTGGGCGCCGTCGTAGTCGGCGTCGAGAAGGTGTAGCGCCCCGTGCCGGCGGTGACGTCGATGTAGGTGTAGGAGACACCGGCCTCCGCGACGGTCAGCCCGTTGTTCTTCATGAACGCGACGCCGACGCTGTACTGTCCGCCGTTCGCCAGCACATTGCCCGGGCGACCCTGGATCTGCTTGTTCAGGCCGAGGTCGGGGAGCCAGCTCGTTTTCGTGTTCTCGAAGAAGCTGTTGACCGCGCTCGCCGTCCAGTTAGCCGGAGTGCGCTCCTGGCCACGAGGCGAGATGAAGGTCATCACCGAAGTTGCGTCCGCAGAACCGACGAACTTGTCATTGAAGTCGGTCGTCGGAGACGAGACGACACCCGCGGCGAAGTCCAGCACCGTTCCCGCCGGATAGACCGACCCGTCGTTGCTGTTCATCAGGTATACGGGGCTGACCGACCCGTTGGGCTCGGCTGCGGAAGCCGATGACATTGCTGCTCCTACGAGCGATGCCGCAATGGCACCGACCAGGGCGACACGGAGTGCGTTTGACTTAATCATGTGCAGATCCTTTCCGTAAGTAATTCGGACTAGAGGGTCGTGACGGCGCGAATGGGCGTGGGCGACGACGGGGCAAGGAACCCGAACTTCGTCTTGACCGCGCCGGGAGTCGTGGCGAATGCGCCGTAGCTGGTGAGGCTTGTCGACACATTCGGGTTGACCAGGGCGGCGAGGTTGGCGTCATAGGCGGCGTCCGTCGGGTTGATGCGCGCGAACTCGACGACCAGGTACGTGTCGCGGCCGAAGGAGGCGTTTCCGTAGTACGCCGAGTTCGGGACGAGCGACGGGACGGTGCCGGTGAATGCGGCGACCCCGGCGATGGGGCTTCCGAAAGCGACTCGTTCAGCCGTCGTCGTGTTCGTGCCCGAGACGCGGTTGGCCTGCGCCACCCAGCTTGCAGACGAGAACGGGATGATCTCACCCTCGGCAAGCACCGTTGCGTCGTTCTCAGCCGGAACGCCGGCAACATCGGTCACGCCGGGAGCCGTCGTGCCGGAGTATCCGAGCGCTCCGAGGAAGAAGTTCCGGGTGCCCGATCCAGTCTGAGGAAGACGGGGCTTGATTGCCACACCGTCGAACGTCGACAGTGTTCCGTCGAAGATCTGCTTGAGCGTCGCTGCCGGAATGTTCGCCCAAGCCGCGGTTCCGCCCTTGTAGGCGTAGCCGACAGCATCCCGAGCGTAAGGAATGTAGGAGAGCTTGCCGTTGGTGGCGTCGACTCCGCTGGGTGCGCTAGAGGATCGGGCGATATCGACCTGGCCGACGATGGGCTTCACGGCGACCGAGGTGTTCCCGGAGTAGTCGCTGCCCTTGATCGAGGCGCGCAGCGCGTTGACGCCTGCGCTCGAGCCAGCGGGGCGTCCGAAGAACGGTCCGTTCGGCTTCGTCTGGATTGCTGCGCTGCCGAATGCGTCGAAGGATCCGACGGTGGTGCCGGTCAAGGTCGTAACGCGCACGGTCGACCCCGTGGCGTTCGTGCCGTTCAACAGCGCGTTGGTGGAGTCCTGCAGAGTGTCCGAGCCGACGAGCACGTAACTGTTGGAGACGGGCTCGGCACTAGCGGACGAGAATGCAAGACCGGCGAGGGCGACGCCCGCGACGGTGCTCATTGCGATGATCTTCTTGATCTTCACTGTGGTGCGATCCTTTCAAGGGGTTTGACCGAGCATCCGCGAGCGCGGCCGCTTCGACTTGGGCCTACGGGGCTGCTAGGTGCGTGTCCCAGGGCTGGCAAGAATGTGGGCATCAGATGCGTTTGCGTCTGACACGAGTGAGGAAGGGTACAAGGAGCGCGGAAGCGAGACCGGCGACGAGGCTTCCCGGTACCGCGGCTTCGATCGCGGAGGACGCAGGGTCATCCGGTGTCGCTTTGCCTGCAAGGGCCATGACGACTTCGCCAGTCGCCGTCGGCACGCTGGCGGCCACGACGGGGTCGAGTGCCCCGACGGCGGTGGTCGAGTTGAGCTGCACCGCCGCCGCGCTCGCGGCGGGCCCGGTCGACGGCTGTGGAGCATTCGCGCCTGATTCGATCACCGACGCGGCCGCAAGCGCCTGCGCAACCCACCCCTCGGGGATGGGCGCGTAGCCATCGGGCAACTGGCCTACAGCCGAGCCAGGAGTCTGCCCGCTCGTCGCTGCGAAGCGGATGAACGATGCGTAGCTCGCACGCAGATCAGCGTCCTCCATTGAAGGATTCGCTGCAGCATAGACAGGCATGGTCAGCGGATACGCACTGGTCGCTCCCTGCGCTCGCGAGGAACGCGGATCGAACCCGTACACCTGCGACTGATTGGCCGACGGCGTCATCGCCGCTGCCGCGGCGGTCAGCGCGCTTGCGCTCGGAGCGACGAACTGACCCGCTGGGTTCATCAAGTTCGCCGAGTAGACCTGATACTTCGCGGCTGAGGCCGTATCGGTCACGCCGAGAACGCGCTGGGTCCCGGGGACGCTCCGCGATTCCTTGGTGTATTTGGGCGGAAGCAACTGTGGGTCCCATCCACCGAGTATTTGTCCGTCCCCACGAAGGGTGAGGTAGGCGCTCGTGTCGAGGTCGTTGGTGTACGGACGCCACGCGACGAGGTTGATCGGGTCTACCCCTCCCGCAGCGGGTTGTTCGACGCTGTCTGCCTTCGGGAAGTTGTCTCGCGGCAGTATGAGGCCGGATCCGGACTTGTTGATGGTGCCATCGGTGGAACTCCACGGATTGACGATCATTCCCCACGGGTCCGGAGTGCCGGCGAGAAAAGCGACGGCGTCTGGATCCGACATAACGTAGGTCCAGAGGGTTGTCGCGCTGTCGGAGCGGCCTTGTGGAACGAGGAGATCGGCCATCGAGGGACTCTGGATCGCCTGGTAAGCCCACTCACCGTCAGCCCCGCCGTTGTGCTGCAGGAAGTCCGGGTCAAAGGTCACGTTTCGCACATTGTGCCCAGGATCGGCCGCACTCTTGTAGTTGAGGTGCGAGCGGTCGGCTCCGTACGGGAGCGAGTCGATGTAGGAGTTCGTCAGCAACTTTGCGACCAGCCGCGGCGTGAGGTTGAGCGTATCGAACGGCAGGCGGGCCCGTTCCAGGTACTCGTCCTTTGTGCCGGCTACAGCTCTCGGCTCCCTGTCGATTGCGAACGAAATCGAGACACCCGAAAGAGCGATTGGGGCGTATGCGAGAGTGTCCGACGCCTCGGATGCCAGAGGCAGAGAACTCAACGCGAGCGGGGACGACGCGGTGCCGTTCGACACTGCCAATGCATCAGACTCGGTGCCGGTGAGGATCGTGTAGATCGACCCGCCTTCTGCGTTGCACAGCTGGGGCTGCCACGATGCGACTGCTCCCGCGATCAGCTCGCTGCCGGAGATCTGCCGTTCGGCAGCACCAAGCGCACAATGAACGCCTACGGGACGGAAATCTAGCTTGACCGCGAGTTTGTGCTTCCAGGAATCGTAGAAGAGTCCCGATTGCGAGATATTCGACGCACCGCCGTCGGCGGCACCGCGGGGAATGATGACGAGCCAGCAGGATGTTCCGGTAATGGTCCCGTCTGCCGCCGTCAGCGGTGTACCGCAGCCCAACCCGGGCGCCTGCTGGACCGTCTGCACTTCGAACTTCGCCGAACCCGTCCCGTTCTCGCCGGAACCCGCCCAGGAGACCTCATTCGTGGTGTTCTTTGTGAAGAATTGGTTCGTGTTGACATTGACGCTGTTCTTCGTTCCGTCGACCACGGATGCGAGAGTTTCGCCGGTCGCCGATTTGAAGGGGATCGAAGTGTAGGTCGGGTTTGCGAAACCGTCGCCGGGAGCCGTGTACTTCTCGTCTTCGACGCTGACGTCGTTCTCGGAGTTGCGAAAACTATCGCGCGTGGCGCCCGGAGTCACAAAACCGCCGAACTGGCAGGTAGTCCTGTCAGGCTGCGCGGGCGTGGTCGGTGCTGTGCCCGCCGACGGCGTCTCGTCACCCCAGCACTGCGCTATCTGCAGGAAATTCTCCCCGCCCGTCTGGGTGCTGGGAACGGTGGACTTCTTCGCCCCGGTCCATGAGATCTCGAGCCCCTGTGAGACGAGGTTGTCCGTCTGGGACACCGTGACCGCGAGGTCCGGGAAGGGCGCGTTCTTCGCATCCTTGTCCTGCTCGGCGGCCGTCACCGTGATCGCACTCGACGCGTCGGCCGACTGCGCGGGCACGACCAGTCCGACCGCGGTGAGCAGGGCGCCGACGACGAGTGTCGTCGCGACGCCGGTGACGCCCGACAGCAGTCGGGTGCGGCGCGCGCTGATGGCAGGGCGAATGAGCAAGACGGTCTCCACGCTGAATTCACAGCAGATTGTCGGGTCGGACGGGATGAATTTATTGGCGGGTGGTGGACTTCCGGTGAACGGATGCGGTACTACCGCTTCCCGCCCGCCATCGAACTGGGGCGAACTTCACGACACGTGAAACTGCCTATTGACCGGGGTTTTTCCCGCCGAGCCTCTTGAGCCGTCTCGACAGCACCGGGGGCAGCGCGACGGCCGCGATCACGAGGATTCCGGCGAACAGCATCACGAACTGCGAGCCGCCGAATCCGGAGTCGCCGAGGGTGAACGGTGAGGAGACAGCGCCGCCCAGGGAGGACGATCCCGCGAGCAGGGCGCCGTTCTCGTCGTACAGCGCGGCCTCTCCCGTGGCGGCTGCAGCACCCGCGGCTGTGGCTCCGGCCGCAGCGCCGGCGGCACCGCCGGCGGCGTTCCCGCCGTTGCCGGTTCCGCTCGTCGGGGTCGCCTCGGTGGCGCCACCGGTTCCGGTGGTGCACTGGTCGGGACCCTGCTTGTCGCATGCTGCCGGCTGCGGTGCGGTGATCGCCAGCTGGTTGTTCTCCGGACTGTCGCCCGGCTTGAAAGTGGGGTTGTTGCACTTGGCGAGGTCGACGCCCGCCGGGTTCGCCCCCGGGATGCGCTTGACCTGATTGGAGGCGGCCATCACCAGGTTCATCGGCAGGGGCGAATAGCCCAGCGCTGCGGCCTGCTGCTGTCCCTCGCAGAGCAGGTAGCTCGAGAAGGCGCCCAGCGTCGCGCCCTTCTCGGCGGTGAAGATGCCTGCCACCTCGGTCGGCACGATCATGTACGAGTAGCTGGACAGCGGGTAGGTGCGGGCATCCGCACTGTTGTAGACGCCGTCGAGAATCTGCGTGAGATAGTCCGGCGACGACGCGTTCTCGTTGATCTGCGCCTTGAGCAGCGCGACGGCGACGGAGGAGGCCGTGGGCTCCACGTAGTAGCCGGCGCTGTTGAGCACCTTCGCGACGGGGAAACCCGACTTGAGCGCGTAGGAGTACTCGACGTAGGTGATCGCTCCCTCGCCATAGTCCTGCCCGACGTACCCGGCCACGCCGAGCGAGCCGTTCTGTGCCTTCGCGTTGCCGAAGGTCGGGTACTGCGACGTCAGACCGCACGGAGCGGGGCGCTTGACGGATACGCAGAACGCGTTCCACAGGGCGGGGTGCTGCTTCGACATCCACAGTGTGAACTGTGCGGTCGAGCCGGAGCCGTCGGACCGGACCACCGGCACGATCGCCTTGTCGGGCATGGCGAGGCCGGGGTTGTCCTTTGCGATCTGCGGGTCGTTCCAGTTGGTGATGACCCCCGTGAAGATCTTGGTGAGCGTCTCGCCGCCGAGGCGCATGTTGGTGACCTTCTTGCCACCGATCTTTAGGTTGTACATGAATGACGTGCCGCCGGCCACGATCGGCATATAGGCGAAGCCGTTCGCCGGCTTCTCGGGAGTGGTCCCGTCCTCGGGAGCGGACTGGAAGGGGATCTCGCTCACGGCGTAGTCGACCGTCCCCTGGATGAAGTCGCGGCGTCCGGCCGAGGATCCCACACCGGAGTAGTTGACCGTCATCCCGTAGTTGGCCGCCACGTTCTTGCGCCACTGGTCGAGGGCATTCTGCGACCAGGTGGAGCCCGTGCCGGTGATCGGGATGTATGTGGCGGCGTGCGCGGCCTCGGCGTTGAACGCCGAGGCGAAGCCGCCGGTGATGAGGAATACAAGGACGAAGGCGAGGAGCGATCGGATGGGGCGGCGGGTTCGCGTCGTCACTGGGACGGCTCCTTCGGGAGGTTCTCGGTATCGGGAGGGGAGACGGGATCAGGGGACGACTCGGCGGCGACCACTGCGTGGCGTCCGCGCGGTGCAGCGGACGCGGCATTCGCCATGCGGATCGCGTCCTCGCGGGAGGCGGCGGTCACCCGCTTGCGCTGACCGTCGGAGAGCTGACCGGGCCCACGTCCGCCGATGACGCGCGCGACCGCGAACAGTCCGACCACGAGCAGCAGCAGCACGGCCGCTGTGCCGAATCCGCGCGCGATCATGTTGGGCTCGGGCGACTTCACGAAATCGAACACCTGCAGCGGGAGGGAGATCATCGGGCCCGAGAAGGGGTTCCAGTTCATCACCGCGGTGACGCCCGAGGTGAGCAGCACGGGCGAGGTCTCGCCGATACCGCGCGCCGTCCCGAGGATCACCGCCGTGACGAGCCCGGAACGTGCGGTCGGCAGCACCACGTGCCACACCGTGCGCCAGCGCGTGGTGCCGAGGGCGTACGACGCCTCGCGGAGGTTTCCGGGCACCAGACGCAGCACCACGTCCGACGCCCGGATGACGATGGGCAGCATCATCACCGTGATCGCCATCGCCGCGGCGAAACCGGAGCGCTGGTGGGTGATGAGCTGGATGACCGCCGCATAGACGAAGAGGCCGGCGACGATCGAGGGCAACGCGGTCATGGCGTCGGAGATCGTGCGCACGAAGCGGGCGAAGCGCCCGCCGATCTCGTTGAGGAACACGGCGGTCGTGATCCCGAGCGGGACGGTGATCGCCAGGGCGATGGAGATCTGGATGATCGTGCCCACGATCGCGTGCACGATTCCCCCCATGTCGAGCGGGTCGAGAGGCCCCGCCAGTTCCATGGTCTGCGTGATGAAGTTCAGGTGCGGCAGAGCATCCTGCGCGCGGATGATCGTGTACGCCACCACGAAGACCAGTGCGCTGAAGAGGACAACACCCGCACAGACCAGCAGTACGGTCATGATGCGATCGCGCACCTCCTGCCCGTCCGAGCGCAGTGCGACGAGCAGGCTGTAGAACCCGATGAAGGACACGAAGGCGACGACGACCCAGCCGATAGGGCCGGTGAGCGGCGTGAACCAGCCGAAGAGCAGCGTCGCGAGGGCGACCGCCGCGGCGAGCGCCCCGAGGATGTTGAAGCGCTCGTCGAGCGTGGCGCGCCTCAGCGCGCGCCGCTCTCCGATCGCCGTGTCGCCCGGCGACGGTGTGTTCGTGCGCGGGGTGACTTCATCCGCTTCGAAGAGGGCGACGTCTGCGGCGTCGGCCCGGCGTGTTTCGTCGGTGATGGTCATCAGCCGGACTCCGCTCCCGAACGCGACCGCGCCACGATGGACGACGCGGTGAAATTGACGATGAGGGTGATGACGAAGAGCACGAGACCCGCGGCCATCAGCGCCGAGAGACCGAACTCGCTCGCCTCGCCGTAGCGCAGCGCGATGAGGGCGGAGACCGAGTTGGTTCCGGTCTTCAGCACCTGCCAGTTGATGGTGAAGATCGGCGAGATGATCATGTAGACGGCGATGGTCTCGCCGAGCGCGCGGCCGAGGCCGAGCATCGTGCCGCCGATGACCCCTCCGCGCCCGAACGGGAGCACGACGGTCTGGATCATCCCCCAGCGGGTGGAGCCGAGGGCGAGCGCCGCCTCGCGCTCCCCCACCGGCGCCTGCGAGAAGGCCTCGCGCATGATCGAGGTCTGCGTGGGCACGACCATCAGGCCGACGACGATGCCGGCGATGAAGGCGGAGGAGGTGAAGGCGCTCGCCTCGGTGAGCACGTCGCCGGAGGCGTCGGAGACCCGGAAGATCGGGATCCACGCGAAGTAGGTCGAGATCCACTGGGAGACCGGGATGACGTTGGCCTGCAGGAAGAACAAGCCCCAGAGGCCGTAGACGACGCTCGGCACGGCCGCCATGAGGTCGACGAGCGACACGAGGAAGCCGCGGAGCCTTCCGCCGACGACCTCGGAGATGAGCAGCGCGGTGCCCAGGGCGAGCGGCACGGCGACGGCCATGGCGATCAGCGCGATGGTGAAGGTGCCGAGGAGGATCGCGCCGATGCCGAAGACGCCCGTCTCCGGCGACCATTGCTGCTCGACCAGGAATGAGGGGCCGGCGACCGAGAGCGCGTCGCTCGCGCGGAGCGAGAGGAAGAGCCCGACACAGAGCATGATCCCGACGGTGACGGCGCCGGCGCTGAAGGTGACGGTCTTGAAGATCGAGTCCGATCTCGACGGCCGCGTGGCGAGCGAGCGCCGTTCGTCTATGACTGCCACACCATGCCTCTCCGGGCGCGCCATCAGGGGGCAATCAACCTCGAGAGTGATCGTCGGGTCAGCGGGTTAACGGCCGGGGTGGCAATCGTGAAGGAGACGTGGACGAGCCCCCAACTCGCGTCAGCCGTTCTGGGGAGAAGGCGACGTGACCACCGGACTGGGGGTAGGTGCGACGGGCGCCGGGGAGCTCGCGACGAGGATCGTGACGGTGCGGCCGAGCAGCACGGCGGTGCCGGCGGGAGGGTCGGTGCCGAGGATGGTGCCCATGGGGACACTCGCATCCTCCTGGACCGACATGATCGCGGCGAAGCCGGCGCCCTGGATCGCCGCGATCGCGGCGTCGCGCGGGAGGTCGTCGATGCCCGGCACCTCCCCGAGACCGCTCGCCACGACGAGGGCCACGGTGCTGCCGAGGGTCTGGTTGCTGCCCTGCTCCGGTGTAGAGCGCAGCACGGTGCCCGCCGGCGACGCGGAGTTCTCGTCGGTGATCCCGCCGGCCACGAAGCCCGCCGACTCGATCGCCAGCCGCGCATCCGTGATGCTGCCGCCCGCGACGGCCGGTACCACGGCGGTGGTGGGCGCGGTCGGGAGCGGTGGCGGCGGCGCGGCCGTGGCGGTCGGCGTCACGACCACGGCGCTCGATGAGGGCTGCGCCGCGGCCTGGGGCGCGGAGCCGCCGGTGGCGGAGGAGACGATCCACGCCACGATCGCGATCACGGTCACCAGCGCGATCCCCGACTTCCACAACCAGGAGCCGTCGTCGGCGGCAGCGGGCACGGGCGCCGCGACCGGCACGGCGACGGTCGCCGCCGGTCGCGACTCCGGCAGCCGAGGCCGCCGCTCCGAGTTGCTCACCCGGCCGGCCGGCAGCACCAGCGTGCGCGGGTCGCCGGAGTCGAGGACGCGCGGCGCGACACCGATCATCAGCGCCTCCACCGCGCCCAGCATCTCGGCGGCGGACTGGAAGCGGTCTCCCGGGGCCTTCAGCATCGCCTTCACCACCAGCCGGTCGACCGCGCGGGGAATGCGCGGCTGCGCCACCGACGGCACGGGCGGCGGGGCGGAGAGGTGGGCGTCCACCGTCTCGGCGGCACTGGCACGGGGGAAGGGCGGCCGACCGGTCAGCGCGAAGTAGAGCACCGCGCCGAGCTGGTAGATATCGCCGCGCGCATCGACGGATCCGCCCGTGGCCTGCTCGGGAGAGACGTAGTTCACGCTGCCGAGGGCACCGGCGGGTGCGGAGCCGTCGCTCTCTGGGGAGGGAGGGGCGAGCGCGGCGCGGCCGGCGGCATCCGCCAGCCCGAAATCGACGAGACGCACGTCGTCGGGGGTGAGCAGCGCATCCGCACCCGGCGACAGCATGATGTTGGCCGGCGACACGTCGCGGTGCACGAGCCCGGCCGCGTGGGCCGCCTCGAGTCCCCGCAGCACGCCGGCGGCGAGGGCGACCGTCTGCAGGGAGCCGATCACCCCGTGCAGCTCCACGTGCTCGGCGAGACTGACGCCCGGAGCGAGCTCGAGCGCGATCCACGCGATGCCGTCGTCGTGAACGCCCACGTCGAGCACCGCCACGATGTTCGGATGCCGCAGCCCGGCCGCGCCACGCGCCTCCCGGAACAGCGCCTCCCGCGCGGCGGGGTCGCCGGACAGGTGCGGGTGCAGCAGCTTCAGCGCAACGACGCTGTCGTCGCGCACATCGACGGCGGAGAACACGGACGCGGAGCCGCCGGTTCCGAGCAGCTCCCCCAGCCGGTAGCGGGCGGAGATCAGTCCCCCGTCGTTCACCACGTGGACGTCGCCACCAGACCCCGGCGAGCGCCGCGGCCCACACTGTGGCTGCCGACCCACACCTCGTCGGCCACATACGCGGTCTCGAAGACGGCGAGGGTCGTCGCGGCCGAGTGCAGGCTCGTCGACGACGCGCCGAACCAGCGCCCCGAGGTGATCACCGGCACGTCGTCGAGGGTCGCGACCCAGCCGAACTGGCTGGAGACCGCCCCGCGCACCCCGACCACCACCAGCTCGTCGACGATCCGCTGCAACCGCAGCACGTCGTCGCGGGCGGACTCGAAGCTCGGATAGGCCCGACCGCTGCGGCCCAGCTCCCTGTTGTTCGATGCGAGCAGGCGCCAGATGCCCAAGGGGCCTGCCGGCTCCGGGCCGGAGGGCTGAAGCGTTGGAGGGGCGACGCCGTCGAGCCGTCTCGCCGCCTGGATCGATTCCCGGAAGGCCGCCCACCCCACGAACTGCTTGTCGCGCACGGAGTCGAATGCGGAGAACACGAAGCCCGGTAGCGCAGACACCCGTGACCCCCCCGATCGGCAGCGGGAACCGCCCACGTCTACTGTGCCGTGGGGTGATCGTCCCTCTTCAGACGATCACCCTGATGCCTCAAGGTGTCCGACCGGGTACGGCGCAGCTACGAACGGGTGTACGCAATGTGACGAATCGGGCGGATGCGTCTAGTTGAGCAGGTCTTCCAGCTCCAGCCAGCGGGTCTCCAGCGTCGCAATCTGCGTCTCGAGGCCCTGGATCTCGGTGGTCATGACGCCGAGTCCCGTGTAGTCGCTCTGGTCGTGCGCGGCCAGCTTCGTGTGGATGTCGGCGATCTGCGCGTTCATCTTCGCGAGCTTGCGGTCGGCGGCGGCGAACTCCTTCTGCGCGTTGCGCAGCTCGGCACCACCGAGCTTGGGTGTCTTGGCCGGGGCCTTCCCGCTCGACGCGGGCGCGGCATCCGCTTTCTGCTGGGCGAGGCGCAGTTCGAGGTACTGGTCGACGCCGCGCGGGAGGTGGCGCATGCTGCCCTCCATCACCGCGTACTGCTGGTCGGTGACGCGCTCGAGCAGGTACCGGTCGTGGCTGACGACGAGCAGGGTGCCCGGGTAGGAGTCCAGGAGGTCTTCGATGGCGGCGAGCATGTCGGTGTCGAGGTCGTTGGTCGGCTCGTCGAGGATCAGCACGTTCGGCTCGTCGAGGATGATGAGCAGCAGCTGCAGGCGGCGCTTCTGCCCACCGGAGAGCTCGCGCACCCGGGTGGAGAGCTGGGCGCTGGCGAAGCCGACGCGCTCGAGCAGCTGGGTGGGGGTCATCTCCTTGCCGCCGGCCACGTAGGAGCTCTTCTGGCGTCCGAGAACCTCGGAGACGCGGTCGTCCCAGATGTCCTCGAGCTCGCCGAGCTGCTGGGTGAGGGTGGCGACCTTGATGGTCTTGCCGCGCTTCACCTTGCCGGTGGTCGGGAGCAGGCTGCCCGCGACGAGGCTGAGCAGCGTCGACTTGCCCGCGCCGTTGACGCCGAGGATTCCGGTGCGTTCGCCCGGGGCGATGCGCCAGGTGACGTCGTTCAGCACCTCTTTGACGCCGCCGGTGGTCTTGTCGGTGTACGAGACGGAGACGTTCTCGAGGTCGACCACGTCCTTGCCGAGGCGCTGCATGGCCATGCTCGCGAGCGTGACCTTGTCGCGGGGCGGCGGCTCGTTGGCGATCAGCTCGTTGGCCGCGTCGATGCGGAACTTCGGCTTCGTGCTGCGGGCCGGGGCACCGCGGCCGAGCCAGGCGAGTTCCTTGCGCATCAGGTTCTGGCGCTTCGACTCAGAGGCGGCGGCGGAGCGGTCGCGCTCGACACGCTGCAGGATGTACGCCGCGTACCCGCCCTCGAAGGGCTCGATCAGCTTGTCGTGCACCTCCCAGGTGTCGGTGCAGACCTCGTCGAGGAACCACCGGTCGTGAGTGACGACCATGAGGCCGCCGGAGTTGGTGGCCCAGCGGCGCTTGAGGTGCTCGGCCAGCCAGGCGATGCCCTCGACGTCGAGGTGGTTGGTGGGCTCGTCGAGGAAGATGATGTCCCAGTCGCCGACGAGCAGCGAGGCGAGTCCGACGCGGCGGCGCTGGCCACCGGAGAGCTCTCCCATGCGCGCCTCCCACGGGATGCCGCCGACGAGTCCGGCGATCACATCGCGCACGCGGGCGTCGCCCGCCCACTCGTACTCGGGACGGTCGCCGACGATGGCCTCGGCCACCGTGAGCTCGTCGGGAAGGTTGTCGGCCTGGTCGAGCATGCCGAGGGTGACGCCGCCGCGGCGGGTCACGCGTCCCTCGTCGGGCTCGATGCGCCCGGAGAGCAGGCGCATCAGCGTGGACTTGCCGTCGCCGTTGCGGCCGACGACGCCGATCCGCTGGCCTTCGTCGATGCCGATCGTCACATCTTCGAAGATGACGCGGGTCGGGTATTCGAGGTGGAGGGATTCTGCTCCGAGAAGGTGGGCCATTCGACACAGTTTATCTCTGTATGCCGTACGCTCCGTGCGTGCCCTCATTTCCGGTGGTGATCGAGCTGCTGCTCGCGTCTCCGCACTCCCGTTATGAAGGACGCCCCGCGGACGGGCCGCTGCCGGCGAGCGGATCCGAGACACCCGCGTCGATAGAGGTCCGCGCCGGTCTCGGGGTGGTCGGGGACCGCTATTTCGGCAAGCCGGCGCACGCGCGTGCATCGGTCACGCTGATGGCGATGGAGTCGCTCGACACCGTGGCCTCCTCCGTCGGTGCCACGTTCTTGGACCCGGCGCTCACCCGCCGCAACATCATGCTGCGCGGCTACCCCGTGGACGAGCTGCGCGGCGTCGAGTTCAGCCTCGACTCCGGGTCGGGGCCGGTGCTGTTCCGCGCCAATCGCCCCGCCAACCCGTGCGCGTGGATGGACGTGGTTCTGGCGCCCGGCGCATTCCGGGCCATGCGCGGTCTGGGCGGCATCCGCTGCGAGCCGCTGAGTTCGGGCAGCCTGGCGCTGGGCGCGGCGGTGCTGCGCACCTGAGCGGCCGCCGCCCCGCCGCCTCGGTTCGCCGATAGTGCAGTTGTGCACACCCTCCGCCCTGAAACCGGGACACAACTGCACTATCGCGGCCGGGTGTGGATGGAAAATGCGGCAAGACAGGGAAAACGCCACGATGAGCGGATGGCACGCTCCGACATCCCGCCCGAACTCGGCCCGGATTTCAGTTTCGACGATGGCCGGCGGTCGGGAGTATCGCGAAGACGACTCGCCGCGTCCGACCTGAGGTCCCAGTTCCGAGGCTCGCGATCGCGCGCGGCCCCCGCCGCGATGGACCGAAATGTGTACGCCCAGCGATTCGACGATCTCCTGTCACGGTGCCGCGCCTACCTGCCGGTCGCTCCGGTCGATTTCCGGTTCAGCCATGTGACCGCCGCGCGAATCCACCGCATCCCCGTTCCCTACGAGCTGGAATCCCGGGTCGACATCGACGTCACCGTACCGGGAACCTCGGTGCCGCGACGGATCGGAGTGATCGGGCATCGCACCGGGCGGCTCCCCGACCGTGTGATTCTGGAAGGCCTGCCGGTGATTCCGGTCGAGCAGGCATGGATCCAACTCGCGCCGCTCCTGTCGCTCGACGACCTGATCGTGGCGGGCGACTTCCTCGTGCGACGCAAGCGGCCAGCGAGCAGCCTCGCGAAACTCACGGCTGTGGCGAGCGCCGCCACTGGATTGCCGGGAGCGGCTCGGGCGCGCGCCGCTGTCGATGAGATCCGTGCGGGCACCGATTCGCCGAGGGAGTCGAAGCTGCGACTCGTCATCGTCCGCGCCGGGCTGCCGGAACCAGTCATCGGGCATACCGTCTACTTCCAGGGTCAGTTCGTCGGCACCCCCGATCTTGCGTTCGTGAAGGAACGGATCGCGCTCGACTATGACGGTTCGATTCACCGCGACGACGAGCGCGTGTACAACGATGACGTCGAGCGTCGGCAGCTGTTCGCAGACGCCGAGTGGCGGTACATCACTGTCACCCGCGAAAATCTCCGGGTACCGCGCGGCTTCTTGGCGCGTCTGGAGCGCCTTCTCCGTGAGCGCCGGTAGGCCTCGCGCGACGATTGTGCAGTTGTGCACGCTTTCCGCCGCGAAAGCGGGACACAACTGCACTATCGCCGGCCCGCTCGCCGCCGCCCCGCCCAATCCGCACGACCCACCCCTCCGAACAAGACGCGGGGCACAGCGCCCCGAACCACTTCTGGGAATGGTGCACGATGCGAGAATTGCCGAATGACTGATCCGACCGCACGCATAGCCGTCATCGGCGGCTCCGGCCTCTACACGCTGTTCGATCCGGCGGAGAGCGAGCAGCGGCGCATCGAGACCCCGTACGGTCCCGCGCTCGTCACTATCGGGCAGCTCGGCGGACGCACGGTCGCCTTCCTCACCCGCCACGGCGTCGACCACTCCGTCGCCCCGCACCTGATCAACTACCGCGCCAACATCTGGGCGCTCGCGTCGCTGGGCGTCACCGCGATCCTGTCCAGCGCGGCCGTCGGCGGCGTCAGCCCCGACTACGCGCCCGGCAGCCTCGTGCTCACCGACCAGTACATCGACCGCACGCACGGCCGCGCCGACACCTTCTACACCGAGGGATCGGTGCAGCACCTCGCCTCCGCCGACCCCTTCGACCCCGCGCTTCACGCGCTCGCAGCGGTTGCGCTCCGCGGGGCGGGCGAGACCGTCATCGAGAGCGGCACCGTCGTGGTGATCCAGGGCCCCCGGTTCTCGACGCGGGCGGAGTCGCTGTGGTTCCGCGCGGCAGGCGCGCACACCGTGAACATGACGCTGTACCCGGAGGTTCCGCTCGCCGCCGAGCTGAACATCGGAACCGTCAACCTCTCCTACGTCACCGACAGCGACGCCGGGGTGGCCGCGAGCGAGAAGCAGGGCGAGGAGCTGAGCGCCGAACTGGTGTTCGCGCGCCTCAAGGAGGCCCAGCCGCGCATCGTTGCGGCACTCGAGGCCATCATCCGCTCGCTCCCCGACGACTTCGCACCACGCACGCTCATCGACCCGGCCGAGGTCGCGAAGGTGCTCGCCCAGTGATGCTGCTGGTCACCGGCGGCGCCGGCTTCATCGGCTCGGCCATCGTCGACGCCGCGCTCGACCGCGGATTCGAGGTGCGTGTGCTCGACTCGCTGCGCGCCGACGTGCACGGGGCCGCGCCGGTCGTGGACCCGCGCGTCGACTTCGTGAAGGGCGACGTGCGTGACGCGGATGCCGTGGCCCGCGCCCTCGAGGGAGTCGACGTCGTCTGCCACCAGGCCGCGAAGGTCGGTCTCGGCGTCGACTTCTCCGACGCGCCCGACTACGTGGGGTCGAACGAACTGGGGACCGCTGTGGTGCTCGCCGCGCTGGCCGCCGCCGGCATCCGCCGATTCGTGCAGGCCAGCTCGATGGTGGTCTACGGCGAGGGCGCCTACCTCGGCGCCGAGGGGCCGACGCGTCCGCCGGCCCGCCGCGTGGCCGACCTCGACGCCGGCCGCTTCGACCCGCTCGACAGCGACGGCAGCCCGCTGCGTCCCGCGCTCATCACCGAGGACGCCCCGCTCGACCCGCGCAACGTCTACGCGATCTCGAAGCTCAGCCAGGAGTACCTCGCCACCTCGTGGTCGCGCAGCACCGGCGGCACGGCGGCGAGCCTGCGCTACCACAACGTCTACGGGCCCGGCATGCCGCAGAACACCCCGTACGCGGGGGTGGCCTCGCTGTTCCGCTCGTCGCTGGAACGGGGCGAGGCGCCACGTGTGTTCGAGGACGGCCGGCAGCGCCGCGACTTCGTGCACGTGCGCGACGTGGCGTCCGCGAATCTGGCCGCCATCGAGTGGACCGGAGGGGCCGAAGGCTCCCGCGCCTTCAACGTGGGCAGCGGCGTGGTGCACACCATCGGCGAGATCGCCGAGCAGCTCAGCGAGCACTCCGGCGGGGCGGCTCCGGTCGTTACCGGCGAGTACCGCCTGGGCGACGTGCGGCATATCACCGCGTCGTCGGAGCGGCTGACGAGCGAGCTCGGCTGGGCGCCCTCGATGACCTTCGAGGCCGGGATGCGCGAGTTCGCGACGGCCCCGCTGCGTGCCGCGGTACAGCGGTGACCGCGCTCGTCGACGTCGTCTTCCCCTGTCTGAACGAGGAGGCGGCGCTGCCCTGGGTGCTCGGCCGGCTGCCGGAGGGCTACCGCGCGATCGTGGTCGACAACGGCTCCACCGACCGCTCCGCCGAGGTGGCGCGCTCCTTCGGTGCCACGGTGGTCAGCGAGCCGCGCCGCGGCTTCGGCTCGGCCGCCCACGCCGGCCTGCTCGCCGCCACCGCGCCCGTCGTCGCCTTCTGCGATGCGGATGCCTCGATGGACCCGCGTGATCTGCCCAGCGTCGTCGGGCCGGTCGCCGCGAGACACGTGGAACTCGTCCTCGGACGCCGCCGCCCCACGACCCGTGGCGCTTGGCCGCTGCACGCCCGGATCGCCAATCGCGCCCTCGCCCTGCTGATGCGCAACGCCACCGGAATCGATCTGCACGATCTCGGCCCGATGCGCGCGGCGAACCGGAGCGCGCTCGTGGCCCTCAACCTGCAGGACCGCCGCAGCGGCTATCCGCTGGAGATGGTCCTGCGCGGGCACGAGGTCGGCTGGCGCGTGCTCGAGGTCGACGCCCCCTACTCGCCGCGCATCGGCCGCTCGAAGGTGACCGGCACGATCCGGGGCACCTGGATCGCGGTGCTGGACATGAGCCGCCTACTGCGTGACCAGAGGAGAAATCCGTTCACCGAGTAGGCAACCGATCGGTGCAGGGCTCCGAACTAGAGGCATGACCCCTCATATTCTGGACAGCTCGCCGAGTGGGCGTGACGAATGACCACCCTTATCCTCATTGCCAAGGAGACCATTCCGGGCAAGGTGAAGACCCGCCTGCACCCGCCGCTCAGCCTCGAGCAGGCGGCGATCCTCGCGGCCGCCTCGATCAGCGACACGCTCACCGCCGTGGAGCCGCTCAACGCGAGTCGCCGCATCCTGCTCTTCGACGGCGTGAAGCCGCCGATCGGGAGTGCCGGCTACGACCTCATCCCGCAGGTGGACGGCGACCTCGATGAGCGCCTCGCCGCGGTCTTCGACGAGGTCACCGGCCCGACCGTGCTCATCGGCATGGACACCCCGCAGATCGCCCTGAGCGATCTCGCCGAGGCCTTCCCCTGGCCGGACGACGTCGACGCCTTCTTCGGACCGGCGAACGACGGCGGCTTCTGGGCCCTCGGCCTCGCCGAGCCGCGCGGCGATCTGATCCGCGGCGTCCCGATGTCGCGCGACGACACCGGGCGCATCCAGCTGCAGCGCCTCTTCGACGCCGACCTCACCGTCAAGCTGCTCCCCACGCTCACCGACGTCGACACGATCGACGATGCCCATGCGGCCGCGGCGATCGCCCCGAACAGCCTGTTCGCGTCGATGCTCGGCCACTTCACCTCGCTGACGCCGGTGAGTGCGGAATGACCATCGCTCCCGCCCTGAACACCTTCGGCTCCGGCGGCGCCGAGCCCTACGCGGAGGCCCTGCGACAGAACGACCCGGTGACGCTGCAGCTCAGCGACAACCGGCTCGGCGAGTCCAGCAACCTGGTGATGGATGTGGCCCGCTGGAATGCGGATGCCGATGACGCCGACCTCACGCTGCTCCGCTCGGTCACCGGCCCGGTGCTCGACATCGGGTGCGGCCCGGGGCGCATGGTCCGCGCGGCGATGGAGCTCGGACTCGTTGTGCTCGGCGTCGACGTCTCGGCGACGGCGATCCAGATCGCCACCGAGGCCGGCCTGAACGTGCTCGAACGCTCCGTATTCGACGCGCTGCCCGCCGAGGGACAGTGGCAGACCGCCCTGCTCGTCGACGGCAACATCGGCATCGGCGGCGACGTGCGCGCCATGCTGCAGCGCTGCCGCGAGCTCCTGACGCCCACCGGCGAGATCGTGGTGGAGCTGCACGACGACGCGGATCTCGACAACACCTACGTCGGCCAGCTCGTCGACGCCCGCGGTGGCGAGAGCGCCCTCTTCCCCTGGGCGGAGATCGGGCTGAACCCGCTCACCCGGATCGCCGACGACCTCGGTCTGGCGCTCGTGCAGTCGTGGACGATCGACGGCCGCACCTTCTGCCGGCTGGCGTAGCCGCCCCGGTACCCCGCCCTCGTTTCGCCCATAAACGCCCCGCTCTCGCGAGAGATCGGGGCGTTTTCGGGCGAACGGGGCGGGGGTCTCGCCGCAGGGGGGGGCGAGTGCGCCGCGGGAGGCCAGCCGGTCGGAGTGCAGTCCCGAGCCAAGTGCAGGCTTCCGTTGTGCAGGACCAGCCGCAGTGTGCGAGGAATACGTCCTGTGGAACGGAAGCCTGCGAAGGGCGAAGGGCGAAGGCGATACTCTGCGGCTGACGGATACTCGGCCGGACTACGCGGCCGGCGAAGACGCGGCGCGCGAGGCACGGCGTGCCCGCGCCCGCGCCGCTGCGAGGTACACCGCGATCACCACCGCGGTCACCGCCGCCAGCACCACGTAGAACCATCCGAGGTTTGCCGCGTAGTCGAGGGGCAGCAGGGTGGCGTTGCCGGTTCCGATCGACTTCTTCATGATCTCCGGCACGACGAGCAATGCCATCAGCGCGCCCACGACCGCGGCGCCCTGCAGAATCAGCAGCACGGGCAGCGGTACCCGCCTACCCGCCTTGCGCATCGCGATGTTCACGCCGAAGACCCCGAAGGAGATGATTCCGTCGTGGATGATCAGCGCGCCGAGGAACCACGCGGCGATACCGAGGTAGCGCTTCGGGTTCACGTCGTTCAGCAGCACCACGCCGCCGAGCGCGAGCAGGGCCAGGCCCACCACGACGAGCGCGATGCGCCAGCGGCGGATGGCGGGGCTCACGGTGATAGACGTCATGAGAGCACCTCCAGTGTGCTGAGCCACTTGGTCTGCAGCACGCCCGGTCTGCCGGGCGCGATCATGCGGGCGGGGAAGCCGTGGTCGAGGTCGAGCGGCTCGCCGTTGAGTTCCAGGGCCACGAGGGTGAGGTTGTCGCGCACGTATTCCGGTCCCATCCTCATCACGGCGTAGGAGCTGTTCTCCTCGAGGCTGGTCGCGCGCACGGAGATGCCGCCGGAGGCGCCGACGCTGTCGACGAGGTCGCCCACGCGCACACCCTTCCAGGTGGCGGTCTGGCTCCAGCCCTCGACGCAGGCGATCGGGAGCTCGACGACGAACTGCGGCATGGCCTGCAGCTCGGAGCGCGAGTACGACTTCGACGTGGTGCCGTTGGTCACCGTCAGCGCCCAGTCGGCGGCCATGGCCTTCGCCCCCACCTTCGCCGCCTTCGCGGTGCGGTTGACCGGCAGCGCGTTCGGCCCGACCCCCTGCTTGCGCGGGCCGAAGACGTTGCTCCCGTCGAGCACGCGGAAGGACTGCCCGGCAGTGAGCGCCACGACGGCCGCGCTCGCGACGCCGACCACGGTGAGGAAGCCGCGGCGGCTGGTGCGCGGCTCGGCCGGTGGCGTCTTGTCGATCCAGGCGAACACCCGGCCGGTGACGCCCTCGACGCGGTCCACCGCGTTCTTGACGGGCGAGGAGGTGAGGGGGTTGCGGCGGCTCTCGCCCGCTGAACCTGTCGAAGCGCTCGCGCCCTCTCGCTGTGGCGCTTCGACAGGCTCGGCGAGCGCGGCCGAATCGCGCTTGCGCCAGTGCTTCGCGATCACGTCGAGCTTCACCGCGATGTGGATCGCCAGCGACCCGATGATCACGAACGACAGCGCGTAGTGCGTCTGGCGGAACGGGAAGGGGAACAGTGCGTACCACTGGTAGGTGTTGAGCAGCCCGATCACGATCTGCACGATCGACGACGCCACGAACAGCGCGATCGACGCACGTTCGAGCAGGTGCGGGAACGACTTCACCGACGGCGTCTGGAACAGCTCGGGGAACACGATGTAGAGCTTCGCGAACAGCAGCGGGAAACAGAGGATGCCGGCGGTGATGTGGATGCCCTGCGTGAGCTGGTAGAGGAACACCGGCCGGGTGGTGAACACCATCCAGGGCAGCGGGTCCTGCAGGAAGTGGCTGTAGATGCCGGTCCCGAAGCAGAGCAGGAAGGCGATCGCGAGCAGCCGGCCGATCACCACGGCCATCCGCGGGGTGCGCGACGGCTGCGCCAACGACCGTCTCAGGCCGTTGAGCAGGTTCTGCACGGTGTCCAGAATCATGGCAGCGCTTTCCGTAGGTTCGCTTTCGCAGGTGTCGAGCTGCCTATACTTCGGAGCCGACCCTCGATCCGACAGGATAGTCAAATGCGAATCGCGTTCACTGCAGTATTGCTCCTTGCGAGCGCTGTGGCGACCGCGCTGTCGATCACCGTGCTCCCCTACTACGACACCAAGGGAACACTGACGGAACCGCTCGTCTGGGTGACCGCGCTGCTGTGGCTTCTCTTCGCCGCCTCGGTACTGGCCCTGCGTCGGGTGCCCGCCCGGGCATCCGCTGTCGTGGTTCTGATCGGGTCGCTTGCGATCGGCGGGGCGGCCATGGCCGGACCACCCAACACCAGCACCGACTCCGCCCGCTACGCCTGGGACGGCATCGTGCAGAACGCCGGCATCTCGCCGTACAGCTACGTGCCCTCCGACCCTGCGCTGGCGGGACTGCGCACCGAGTGGCTGTTCCCGACTCCGGAGACGGGAGCGGATGGAGAGCTCCAGTGCGCGGGCGAGCGGATCATGACCGTGGCCGAGCCGGGGACGGGCGACGTGGTCTGCACGGCCATCAACCGGGCGACCGTTCCGACCATCTACCCGCCGATGAGCGAGATCGCCTTCGCCGCCGTGCGCCTTCTCACCGGTCCCTCACCGGAGTACTGGCCGATGCAGCTGTTCGGCCTGCTCTGCAGTCTCGGCGTCACCGTTATTCTGCTGCGGGCCCTGATCAGCCGCGGTCGCGACCCGCGCTGGGCCGCGCTCTGGGGCTGGAGCCCCCTGGTGGCGACCGAGGGGGTGACCAACTCGCACATCGACATCCTCAGCGCGCTGCTGCTGCTCGTGGCCACACTGCTCGTCGCGAACGGGAGGCGCTGGTGGGGCGGTCTCGCGCTCGGCGCCTCGATCGCGACCAAGCTGATCCCGGTGATCGGTGCGCCCGCACTGCTCGGGCGGCGGCCCTGGCCGATCATCGCCGCGTCGGTCGGCGCATTCCTGCTGCTCTACGTTCCCTACGTGATCGCCGACGGCATCCAGGTGCTCGGCTACCTGCCCGGCTACCTCACCGAGGAGGGCTACGAGACCGGCAGCCGGTTCATCATGCTGTCGCCGGTGGCGCCGGGCGCCGCGTCCACGGTGCTCGCCGCCGTGCTGATCGCCGTCGTCGGGCTCGTGGTGTGGTGGCGCTCCGATCCCACGGACCCGTGGATGGCTCAGCTGGTGATGATCGGCACCGTGATGCTGATCGTGACCCCGCGCTACCCCTGGTACGCCCTGCTGCTGATCCCGATGGTCGCGATGACGGGCCGCTGGGAGTGGCTCGCGGTGCCGCTCGCGCTCACCGAGCGACTGCTGATCCCGTCGGTCGACCTCGCCAGGATCACCGTGGCCGTGGCCGTGGTCTTCATCGTCGTGGTGTCGATCAGGCGTGCCGGTTGGGTGATCATCGACCGTTCGCACGGGCGGAAACCCCGCAGACAGGCGGAAGTCGTCTCGCGTTTGTAACAGAACCGTAACGGAGCCAAACCAATTCCGCGAGGGAACCGAACTCTCATCACAACCGAAAGTTCGCTTCGATCAAAGGATTCACCATGCGCAGCTTCACCAAGGCAGCCCTGAGCATCGCCTCTGCAACACTCCTCATCGGCGGCCTCGCGGCCTGCTCCACCCCGGCCGAGACCGACTCCGGATCCACCGACGACACCTCCTCGTCCGCTCCGGCCGAAGACCCCGAGCCCCTCGCCTCGATCCCCGCCCTCGACGGAGTCGACACCCAGGTCCTCCTCGACGCCGGCTTCCTCGACGCCCTCACCAGCCTCGGCCTCACCCCGGGCGTGACCGGCACCGCGACCCTCGACGCCACCACCGGCACCCTCGCCTTCCCGATCACCGGCGGCAACGTCGACTACTACGACCCCGCCGAGGACTACCGCCCCTACGTCCAGGGCGAGATCGACCACATCGGCTCCGGCATCACCCTGACCGCCGGCGACACCGTCGTGGGCCTGTCGGACTTCGTCATCGACCCGGGCACCTCGCGGCTGACCGGAACGGTCACCGCCAACGGTGAAGAGGTCGGCACCGACATCTACATCTTCAACCTCGACGGCTCGACCCTGAACCCGCTCGAGACCGACGCCGACGGCAACGCCGTACTGGAGG
>Ga0247810_10000244_pt1 | contig 78691 bp, 77 predicted proteins | sample UWRJL119311C1_FD_179918 | JGI IMG/M metagenome (GOLD analysis project Ga0247810, IMG submission 179918) | Plant litter microbial communities from Arlington Agricultural Research Station in Wisconsin, United States - UWRJ-L119-311C-1 | ecosystem: Environmental > Terrestrial > Plant litter >...
GGGTATGATTTTGGGTCTTCCAGATGATCTGCGGAGAGCTTTGTGGGTTTGGAGTCGAGCGTTTGCAGGAACGACTTTGCAAATGCGAGTTCAGTCATCTTGCAGTATTATCTGGGGTGCAATTCGAAATGAATGGCAAGTGATGCGCGGCTTTGAGCGTGGTGTTTTAGATGAGGTCGCAGGTCCCTCCAAAAAGTAGTTTATCTTGGCAGGATGTATTCCATCGTCTGTAGGCGTGAATATCTTGTGACTTCTGTTCCGCCCCGCCCCGCCCCCGCCTCTGTGGAAGTGCGAAGTGCGCAGGTAGAAGTTACCCGTCAGTATACAAATTAAAATTATATTCCTATAAGCAGCAAAGCCTCGGTAGACAGTTTTGTGAAGATTTGGATTATTTATTATCTGTTTAATTACATTGGTTCCTCGCTCGTTTTCAATCTCATTTTCAGACTTCATTAATCAAGAAGTTCTTCGTCTTCCATACCTTCAAATTTTTCTCCAGCCACTCTGAGGAAAAGGGCCTCAGATTGCTCAAACTTCTACTCTTTCCCCTTCCTTTCTCGGTTCCAAACACCTTACTTTGGCTATCTTCATCTGCCATAGCTTCGAAAAATCCTAGCAATCTTAATCCAGAGATCTCGTTGGTGTCTGCACCACTCTCCGCAACGACATTTAATCTTCGTACCCATTCCGTCATGCTCACTTCCTCCAGCCGATCTCGCCCTGACTTGGAGATCAATGAGCTATTTTGTAACATGTCAACGAGTTTTGACCATGGAAGCGGGTATGGGTTTACGATATTATGCACCTCATAACCCTCAAATTTAAGTTTCCCATTAGATATAGGACTTGACTCGGGCAGTAGTATTTGTGTGATTGTCTCCGCAGCAACATCAACTGGGATCCAATCTATGATCTTTTCCGGGAAGACCGGGAATGCTTTCATTTGAGAGTGAGCAGATGTGGCAAACATGATAGGAAACATCTCATCCGTATTCCAGTGACCTGTTTTGGTAGATCCACACATTTGACCCACGCGTAGCATGTAGATAGGAATGTTCAAGCCATCAGTAAGGGAGGCCGTTTGAGTGATTCGTTCAATGATATATTTGCTTTGTGCGTAGCCTGTTGACAGGGCAACCGAAGGATCTTTGCCAATAGGATTCTCGAGAACGTCTTTCGATGTTTGTCCTGAACCCATGCAAGTACTGATGCTGCTTGTGAAGGCTAGTGACTTCGGACGGCCAGCATAACAGAATCTAAGAAGAGACATTGTACCTAGTTACCAGATTCAGTTATATTTCAAAAGGTAGACGGAGCTCGACTCACTCCTGATGCAATCTCCTTCAAACTCCTCCACTCCCATATTAAAGTCCATCTTCCAAGCATTTTGTACGACCATCGTAACACTCGAAGACAGACGCTGATAGGTGTCAATATCTAACCCTAGTAGTGGGTCCTGCATGCTGAAGTTGATGACTTTCACCTTTCCTCCTTCTTGCAGAATCGATAGACTCATTCCTCTAGCCTCCAATGAATTCCGAAGTTTTCTTAAGTGATGAGGACCACGAACCATTGCGTATATGCGCTCTACACGGGGTGACGATGATAAAGTCTCTAGCAAAGCTGTACCAAGGGAACCCGTAGATCCTGTAAGAAGAATAGTCTCGGCATATACTGGAGGATATGTCTTGGTCAAAGGTTCGGCAGCCCAAGTATGAAATTCCGATTCCAATCTGGAGATTATATGATGAATTGTTTGGTAGGTTGGGATTTTAGGAGGTATCGAAGAGTGGGAAGTTACAGATTTGAAAGAAATCTGCTTAGATTCGAGAACGGGGACGAGTTGTGATATTGTTGGATATTCATAAATAGTACTGAGAGAGACAGGCATACCAAGATGGCCGGAAAGTGAGCTGCGGAATGCAAGTGAAATGCGAGAGTCGATACCTAGGTCATATAGAGTTGTCAGGTCTGTTATAGACGAGGCTGGGGTCCCTGATAAGCTGGCAAAAAGATCACGAATGATCTCTGCAAGAGGCTTTTCTGATTTCATGGTTCTGGTGCTGGGGGAGAAAAGGTCTTCGTAGAGTCGTTTGATCTCAGCAGCGTAAATGCGTTCCACCTCTTTCCGTTTGACGTTACCTTTCGGGGTAGCTGGGAGACTAGACCCTCTTGGAAGTATATATATCATGGATCGCGAAATTTGGGAATGACTCGGGTATTGAGCATTTATTTTGTTAACAGCTTGCCAAACCTTAGCTCGGATCTGTTTACACGTTGGATCATATTTCTCATGAACCTCAACTAGCAGGCTGGGGCAAGGAAGTGCATGTCCTAGAACCAGTGCCCTACAGATTTCTTTAGAAGCAGTTTGGATGTCGAGTTGTAAAGAGCCAGCACTGGTATTCTCGCCATTCGTATGTACGACAATGTCGTCCTTCCTGCCTTGCATAACATAAAATCCACTGCCAGGAGGATCTTGTACAAATAGGTCGTTTGTCCGGTAGGGTTCGTTATCAGGTTTGTTATCCCACAGCTCAGCGGCCAGCTCAAATCCTTTGTACACAATACACTCATATAAACCTTTTCCGACAGATTCCATTTTGAGCAGTGGGTTGTCCGGGTAAAGGTTCCGAAAAGAATATGTTTCTGGGTTGTCACGTGTATGTGGTATTGAACGAAAAGGAGGTCCAATTTCAGTGCTACCGTAGGTTGTCTTCACATTCACCCCATGTTCTGTGAGAGATTTGATTATACTGTTAGATAACACAGCGCCGCCCGGTTGCAGGAGCTTTAAGGATGCCAAAGGGCCAAAATCTTCGCCATTTTCCGTAATATATTCGTACATATTTTCAATAAGAGTAGGAGCGCAGTGAACACAATCAACTGGATAGCCCATTGAAGACATGGTTTTCCAGGCTCTGAATATTGCAGATGGTGCCAGCGGCAAGGACTCGGGTGGGAAAGACAGAATTAGGCCATTGGGTAAACCAGATAGAGCAACCGAAATTCCTGCAATATGGTAGCTAACTTTGTTAGCTTGAAACAATACCCTACGGAGGGTAACTTACAGAGGAAATAATAAAAACCAGTTCTCGATCTGGAAGTCTTGGAACAAACGATACATTCTCGCAATCAACATCATGCTTCGATTTGTATGTATGATAGGCTTCGGCATTCCAGTTGAACCGGATGAGTGAATGATAAAGGTGTGTCGCTCCCATACGTCCCCAAAATCCTGAAACTTGACTGTATTGACTTCGTTCACATCTGAACATGAACTTTGTGGCAAACTTTCAACCAAATTGATAGTTTTTATCCCTTTCGTATCTACTCTCCTATTTCTTGAGTCGACGATAACCGCCAAAACATCACAACTATCTAGCAAGAAATGTAAGGCGTTTACCGCATTAGTTTCTGCTAGCAGCAGGACCCTGACACCTAGTTTTTGTAAAGCAATCTCGGTACAAAAATATTCTAGATTTCTTCCAGTGCCCAACAGAGCCACAGTAGGCTGCTTGCGAATTCGATTGGCTTCCTTTAGTTCATCCTGAAGCTGGTAGGCATACGCCAAGGCTACCGTTTCTGTGACAGAGTTGAAAGTATCCCATGTCATTGAATCATATTCCGTATTGGGTCCTGTAGAGACTGGGAAAAGAAATGCTTTCTGGCCCTTGTAGACAGAGCCATCATGACGAACAAGAGCCGCAAGACTGACAAGCTTTGGATTTGCATAGCGTTTGGAGTGTGGGTGTCCATGGAGCCACCAAAGCTCTTTATTACGTTTTGATGATGTGGCTGAAGGAACAACCAAAGGATCCGAGCATATATGAGATTGTTTCTGGAAATGCTTTTGCACTGGCTCAGGAATGGCAGGATCAAGTAGCATGGGAGCCATCTTGAGACGTGAAGTGGAGCAACAAGCAACAATCAATTGGAAGAATGGTTTCTAGTAATAATATAAGTGAATTCTGGACTCTATATAACACGTGGAACACTAGCATCGACTGGTCAGCTCTAGATATCACATTACATTACCAGAGGCTGAAGTCGGGGGAATGGGCGCGGCATGTCGTTTCTCCAACCAGTAGTCCCCCGACCAGAAAACTGTCTTGTCGAGCCGATAGCGACTCATAGGTGGCAATGCCGCCATTTCCAGTAGCAGCGGGCCATAAGAAGATAAGATGTGAGGGGAAAGCATTTCGAGGGTCATGCCCGTGTCTCCACTGAACGAACGAACTACTGTGGAGAGGAGATTTGCCGCAAAAGACTAATAAACGTTCCCATTGCCAAACCATTGCCACTAGCCTAGCGCACAGCCGCATGCGTGAGCGATTGTCTGGCTTTCACGCTTCACGGAGACAAGGCATCTGAAAGGAGAAGTCAGAAAAGTGGTATGCAGTTGTAGTATTGGCGGGGAGGCATGAACGCCGCGTTAACCAAGCTCCCAAAGCGACTCTCCCCACTTTCCACTGAAATCCGACTCTGCGAGACTGAGAGGACTAGTGTGCGTAGTTTCCGTGTATTTGTGGGGGCAAGGAGGACTTGGATGTTGGATTTGGTTTGGCTTTCGGGCAGGACAATTGTTAGGTTGTAGTGATGATATTTCCACAGCGGGCAACAGACAAGAAGTCATGCCAGCCGATAGGATACCGGCGGAAGCAACCCCGGAAGGGGCTAAGGCTTTGCCGAACCGAGTTTGGCGACGACCTCCAAGTATACATCCGCCTTGGAATACAATGAGAAGCGTAGTGATTGATACTAGAACTCTTTGTGGAGAATATCTAATAACCAGGAGAGGTGTCCCTTTCTATCATTTTTTTTAAAAAAACTAAAAAATTGAAGCAGTTTATTAGCCATCGTTAATGCCCGATTACCTTGCGAGCAACGTGCTGAGTTACGTTTCGACCATTGAAACGATTGCAAAGTACTTCTCGCTCTAATTGGTTCTTCATATTTCCGAAATCTGGTGCGATATTCGATATGTTGTATGTTGTGCCACATGAGGTGTTTTCAACAGTCTTTCTCATAGCTGCCTGTTTTGGCTAGCCACTTAATAAAGGCTCACCTGTACCACAGATTTTACATTGACCTTTCCGGCTTGGAGTTTCACTTTTCGAATCATCAGGCTATCTTTGCGGGCTGAGATCTCGTAACAACTTCAGCGAAGATCTTAGAAGCACAGAATTTTAAAACATGTTTGCAATGCTCCGACTTGATATGTACTATCTGCTGGTTCGGATCAACTTTTCTCATTCAGTCATGCAATTATCAGCTGTTACTCGCATCCTCACTATTTGGTGGCCAAATATGCTCGGTTTTAGACTTGTTTTGATTGGTCTACGCGGCTTGAATACTAGTGATGTCAAGTTCTCCGGAGGGGCCTTCCTTTACGGTGCTCATTCCGCTTTTAATACCATACCCATACTTTGAACTCAACTGGTACTCGATATTGTTCGCTGCCTGGTCCCTTGAAAACAATGGCTATCCACGAGGCCGCTCGAAAGCTGGGCTGGAGCGAATCGATTTCTTTCAATGCTTATAATCATGGCGTCTGATAACAGGCTTACTTGAAATAATCCCTGCATCGCGTACAGCAAGCTGAGGCTCCAATACTCACAGTTGATGTGTCATTGTTTCCCAGGAATGAAGGTCGATCATTTGAGATGTTTAATGATACATCTTTTTGGGCTTAAACATCGGGTTCCATGACACAAGACTATTCCCTTCCCAGCTTTAGAATTATACGTGGTTCCCTAACAATATGATTATCACTCCTTGGGTTCTGGTTAATTTCAAAAATAAGCACGTTGAAAATAATCTCGTAGCCATGGGGTTTTATGTATATCATACCAACTATACCATTGATTGTCTGAGTAGATTAACGTATACCATTCTAGACACCAGGTTTGCAGAGATTCTGGGCATTTCTCCGGAGCTGTCTACGCAAACTCACTGGCTGTACACACGCATAGCATCTGTCTTGCCGTCCTCACAGATCCAGCCCCACTTTCGAGGATTCGCCTTCAACATTTATCCACACAAAGCAAGCAACCAAAGTGCCAGCGGCAAAGAGCGGATTGTGGAATGCTACCTTGATTATCCACCTTTGCTCGATGGCCGAAATTTTGGTTGTAAGCTAATATGGTATTATCATCAGGGTTGAACCTTCATATTCAGTTTTTTAAACCTGGGCCGTAACCCATAATGATCAAACTATGATTTACTATACAGAAATCATCATCGCTGGTGAGAATGCTAGCATGATTGAGATGAATCGACGTCAGGCTCGAGATTAGATGTTGAGCGCTGACAAAATGTGATTTTTACAGGCATCAGCTACACAGATTAAATTCAACGGAAAGAAGGCAAGTGATCACTGATTTCCACCATTTGTACTTTTCAATGCATCCTTTTCTCCATCATACAGCATTGTTATCCGTATATTTAATACGCCCTTTCGCGACACAGTGAAATGTTGAGCGTACAATCGTTGCTACATTACGGAATTCCTAGCCTGGACACCTTCCAAAGAATAGATCACCAATCTACTACCAACCTAATGATAGTGACTTCCTATTTGTCCTAGGCGACACCATTCTCAGTGCTTCCTGTAGTCCGAATCAAGTAACCGACAACATCTTCTTTCTAGTAACATTTAAAGCTTGATGTTCAATGATCAAACGAATGGAAGGCCCCTGTGATTTCCTACCCCGCGCACAAGCTGGCCCAGAGAGACTCAAGATACTGAACCATTGTAACTACAGCAAATTTTAGCCCGATGTAATTCCCCCTACATGGATTCTAGTAGGTTCTTGGTCAAAACATACCAGCTTTCAGGCTTTCTCTTCCGTCGGCCAATGGTTTCAAATAAGAGCAGGCCGCCGAATATTGATCATCAAGTATTCATCTTCAAAGAAAATGATCACTTTGACTAAGATTACTGGAATGCTGAGCAATCTTCAGCAGTCTTTCCGACGCTTGTATCACGTTTCACGGAACCAAAATAATAAGGCTGCAAGAAGTCAAAGCAACTTTCCTTCATTCCCGCCTAGCAGCGCACACATATTAATCGGCTATCGTTCTTAAATGCAGAGATACTAGGTATGTTCAAGCAAGATCTACAGTGAGGCCTAGGATTGCTTGGTCTGAGTTGACTAGCTCTGTCCAAGGCAATACCAAAAAAAATATCAAAAACATACAACAGTAGGGATTCGCTGGTGGTCACCCACCCAACTACTAGTCTACCGATCTGAGGCTTGTGTATGGCAGAGCGGACGGGATGCCCAATTCTCCTCAGTCTATGGTCGTATGTATCTGCCTTTCTCAATACGGAGTATATATTGGCAAACGGGCATTTATGGTCACCTTCCAGGTTCGTCTTGCTTCAGAATTTCGAGAGCCATACGCTGGGAACGAGGTGCGGAGGTACTTCCGTACCTATATACATGTCGTACATGTCATACATTTCCTTAACTTGAGTTCTCTCCGACAAGGAATGATCTAAACACTAGATGCTGTCAATTCCATATGCAATGAGAACCCTGCTGTCGTACTGGACAAGATCCTTCCCCATAATGAAGATGGTCATCGTGTGATCAAAGGGTTCCCCCATCGCGACCAACTATATTATCCTACCAGGTAAAGCATTAACTTCTTCATGCAATAAGTTTCATTAAAACATACCTCCCAGATACCTCTCTACCAGGAATGCCTGTTTGGCGTAAGGGTGTATCAACAACTCAGCTGCTAAGCGAGAGTGCTTAAGCGAGCCCCTATAAGGGGGAGGGGCTTGCTTGCCCGACGGCCAACCCAGGATTGGGAACACGCCTCGTCCCGCAGCGCATGTAGCCTAACAAACCAGCGAGTCAAAGAGCCGAGATTTAGGAATGCTGTGCTCGCCATTTCCTCTCTATCAAACGACCACCTTCAATAGCTCCGTAGCCAACGACGAACCTAGTTCCCCCACAATCACTCAAGGTGGACATCATGCACAAGCTAGTAGGTGTGAATGATCCCAACCCTAGCCCAGCCAACCATGATTGAAGTCTTCCAGATCGAATTTATCTGAGAAGTTCTCGAAAGTGGAATTGGGTAGCTAGCTGGCGATAGGCAATGCTGGATAGCCTAGACAATAGATGTGTGGGTGACACAAACAGCTGTCATGCCGTTCTCGTTGCACAAAATCTTTCCTTTGCTCTCTGCCTCATCCAATCCACTTCCATCCCATATACGATTTAATTTAATCAGTGACGTACAAGACCTCGTTGTACAATGGCCCCGCGAAATCTCAAGGTCGCAGCTGCGCAGATGGGTCCGGTGCATCTGCATAGTAACAGGCAAGAAACACTTGCGCGGATGATTGCGCTCCTCCAATCTGCCTCCCTCCTGCATGCACAGCTTGTGCTGTTCCCTGAAACAGCTTTCACCACGTTCTTCCCGCGGCATCTGATTGAGTCTCAAGAGGAGTTGGATCGCTATTTCGAACCTGGGGATGCTCTGGCCACCGCAGCAGACACGCGTCCGCTATTTGACGAGGCCAAAAAGTTAGGTATTGATATTTCTGTCGGCTTTGCTGAGAGGACGACGGATGGCAAGGGGTACAACACAAGTGTGTACTTCTCGGCTAAAAAAGGGGCAGTGATCGCAAAGTACAGGAAGGTGCATTTGCCCGGCACCGTGGAACCTTTTGAGAATCCAGATGCTGTGAACCAGCTTGAAAAAAGATATTTTGCGCCGGGAGATTTGGGATTCAAAGCCTTTAGAGCACCTGATGTTCTGGAAGGCGTTGCCAAAAACCCCAGCGGCGAGGTCGGTGCTGGGAAAGGGGATCCGGTCATGGGCATGATGATTTGCAATGACAGGAGGTGGGCGGAGGCTTGGAGGTGCTATGGACTCCAAGGGGTTGAGGTTGTGCTTTGTGGATACAATACTGCTGGTTATGCTCCCGATCTATGGTAAGAAAATTCTCATATGTGATTATATTCGTTTCTAGCATATTTGTACCTCCATGCTAATTCAAAGCCTGATAATAGGGGAACTAGAAAGCCCACAACCCCTGAACAGGCAGAGAAAGATGCCTTGTATCAGCACCAACTGGTTATGAAGTGTAACTCTTACATGAACAGTTGTTTCTCGATCAGCGCAGCGAAGGCTGGCTTAGAAGATGGAAAGTATGACTTGATCGGAGGAAGCTGTATAACATCACCCGAGGGCTATGTTTTGGCCGAGGCTAAGGGCAAAGGAGACGAGATTGTGTTCGCGGAGATAGATTTGGAGGATTGCAGACAAGGAAAGGAGAAGGCAAGTTCTTCATGACTGTAAAAACAGCACTGAACTAATCATATATTAGACATTCGACTTTTCACGACACCGCAGAATTGAATCCTACAGTCTCATATCCTCCCAAACGGGTGCAATCGAGCCAGAACTTCTGTGATTCCCAGCATTTGATTGTTGTTAGAATTAGTAGAATTTCCATAATAGATTTAATAGATAACTTCTTGTTATTATTTCTATACTCAATCCCGCACTCCTCTCTGTATCACTCGAAACGATCACTTTTATATCACTGTTTACATTTGAATTTGACACTGCACTAAAGTTTTCTCTGGCATCATTTCACTTAGTTGATATGCACAAAGATTGGGATCCACGTTCCAACATTAGGCTACATCGAGCTTCATAATACTCGAGGGGAACTATACACAGAAGTTCCATTTCACAACCACTGCTGACCTCTCGATTTCCTTCCAAGTGCAGAACTGCTGAAAACACCACCTTTTGCAGTTACATGTCCCTCTCTTACCAATCCTATCAAAATTTGAACTCCCACTCCGACACCATCGATTACCTGTGCTATAGAATCCTTTGCACCTACCGTCTCCTCACACTTGACTTTCATCTCCGTCATTCCAGCACATCCCAACGCAATACAATCAGCTCCTTTGTCCTGAACAAGGCGCCTGGCAGCTTCCCCAACTAAGCCTAGCACCTTCTCCTTGGGGGCAGTTTCCAGCTCCAGGACACCTAGGTTCGTAGTCTCACACCCTACAGAGAATCCTTCTAATCCATAATACCGGATCGCATCCTCATGCATAATTTTGCTCCGTGCACCAGTTGCAACAATACCAACTCTTCCTCCGAGCATTCGGGCAGAGTATAGAGCTGCTTCCATAATACCAATGACCGGGCCAGCCAACTCTTCTCGAAGTGCGTTGATCAGAGGGTGGGCACTGAAACAAGCTACTAGAAACGCATCGTACTCGGAGGCTATTGGTACAACGGCTCGAATGGCGGCTGCGGCTGAGAGCACGCCGTCAAGGTGACCTTCTATCGCTGAAGGGGTAGGATGCGGAGTTGTAAAGCCGGTTACGGTGCAATATGGGGGAAGGGAAGATTCCAGTGAACGCAGGCATCCGTCCGTCATGGATGATGTGCCATTGGGATTTATGAGGAGAATGTTGATGGTTCTTGTGGACGAACCCGTGACTCTCGGGAGCTGGCGTTCAGACATCTCGGTTGTGGAGTAAGGGGGGAAATGTGATGGATGGGTGATTGAAGTGAGAGCATATATGAGGGTGCAGCACCGTGTGGGCAGCTCAGGACGAAGACATAACCACACCCATCATAGCATAGGCACTCGTAGGGTTGCGATGCTTTTGATGCAATCAATCTAGACCAGGCAGGCTTTTGAGTGGACTCGCCAACTACTGGCGAGAGAAAGAAAACATAAGGCTGGCCCAAGTGGGTGAGGATTGAAATGCGTCGAAGATAAGTCGGGCAAGCTACTTGGCCGTGAATCACCAAATGCAAATGGGATCCCCACCGAAACTCCAGCGAGAGCCACCACGATTTCCTCAGTGCAACAACTAAACCTAAGCAACAGCCCCGCTTCGGCTAGAACTATTCTCATCGCGACTGCAATGCGAAATGGTGACTTCTCTGTGAATTTGCGGTGATACCTACAATTCAACAATCGCACGCCCGCAAGCACGATTCCCAAGGAAGAACGGAGACGAGCCGAGCGGTACGTGCTGAAAGGAGGGGAGAGCTTCCCCCGACAGACCAGAACCACCAAAGATCGACCTCCCACCTTAGGTCAGACCACAGTCAGTCAGTCAGCCAGTCATTTACCTTATCGATAACGCCAATTGCTCGTTGCTCTACACGCTTGAGAACGACGAGAAGACCAAGGTGGGAGGAGAGGATACCACCAGATTGGAGCAGCAGTGGAGAGTTCATAGCTTGCAGCCATTCGAGCTGGTGTGTACCACAGATATCCAGGGTCATGGTGTTCGGCGGAGCTCCAGTCTCGCTGCAGCCTCAACTCCAGATGCTTCAGATGGATCATAATCACCAGCACAGCTTCCAACAGGTCCAACAACCCTCGCTGTCGCCCACCGATTTCTTCAATGGCCTTGATCTGACCCCTCCAGTGCAGCCGGGCCCCAGGAGTTACAAGTCACGGAAATATCGACCCTGCGATTTCTGCAGAGCTCGCCAGGTTGCGTGCAAGATTGATATCACCCCGCCGTGCCAGCTATGTGCGAGCCATGGAAGACAATGTACATTTGTGGAACGTCCGAAGAAGAAGAGGAGGCCGAATGCATCAATTAGCAACGGGGATAGCAATTCAGGTATGTTACACAGACTCCAGATGAGACACGGCGCAATGTGCTAATGCAGCAGGAATCAGGCTCTCTTCAACAACAATACGACGTCTCGACTACGCAGTTGAGCCCTGGCTTCATTACTCAGTTTGGTCAAGACCAATCCTTTGATGGCATGAATGGACACACGGGCTTGGACGGGTCTTCGAGCCAGCTACAGCAGCAGATAGTTTCTGGCCCGGATGGATCTCCAATATATCAAATGGACCCTTATTTACATATGATGTCATCGGGGGTACGCATTCGGCCTTTGGATACACAAGCAGCCAGATGTGCAAGATTCATAGGAGAGACTGGAGAATCCAACCCATATCTGCTACGGCACTATCGTTACAACGAGAATGATGAGTGTACCATTTCCAAGTTGACCTATCGCCGGATTATAAGTTCAACAAACCAAAATGCTATGCCTGGTGAGAAGGGAGAGCCACCAGTGGTTTTCATGCTTGCGGATGACAGCCTTGCCCGCAAAGGTGAGCCTAGAGTTGAGGACGATGTTCTGGCCAAGGCTCGTTCTGATGTAATAGGCATGTTCACAGAGCAGGAAGCCCTGAAACTGATAAGCCTTTTTTTTCGATTTGTGTACCCATATTTTCCTATTTTGTCCAAAAGCGAGTTTTATTCAAATGGAGCCCTGTCCCCATCTCTTCTTCATACACTTCCGCTTTCTTTGTTATCCGCTATGTACGCTACGGCATTACCTTTTATGCTTTATGACGATCTTCTTGCCACGACTATAGTTCATAGCCCACCCCCAGCGCACCAACTGTTCCGTACAGCATGGCTCGCGACTACGCAAGAACTGCACACTCCCCGCCTAGCAACTTTACAGGCATGCCTACTTCTACTCCAACGAGCCCCTACAAATCGTTACACCACAGATACACCTTGGAAAACAAGTCTCGTAGGCTGGACCGTGAGCCTTGCCCAAATTCTCGGCCTACAACGTGAATGCGCAGATTGGACAACCATACCAGCGTGGGAGATGTCTCTCCGAAAGCGACTATGGTATGGCGTTATGATCATGGATAAGTGGGCTTCGCTCGGCGCTGGAATGCCTAGCCATATCCGGAATGAGGATTGGGATGTTCTCCCCCTCACAGAAAGTGATATAGAGATACTAAACTTAGACGAAACAGCAAACTCTCTTTCAGGCTCACTAGAAACAGAATCGGAAACTCACCACTTCCGTCTTCTTTCCGAGCTGACCATGATTTTGAATGATATCATGGACTCGTACTACTCGCTCCGAGCAACACGGAGGACTTCTAAAGATTTCACACTTTCCCTCGACCTCGCACGCCCCCTTCGTACAAGATTGAAGGCCTGGAATGACTCTCTTCCCCCATGTATGGGTCTCCGACATCAGGACCGCATGGATGGGCGCGGAACGGATCATCTTAGTGGTAACCCAGCGCTTTCACTTGCCTACATAGTCGCAACGATGACGCTATTCCGAGCACTCCTCCGACCGCTCGAGAACCTAACGTCGGTCGAAGAAGAAGATCACGGGATCGTAGGCTCGCGCCTTGCCGTGCGAGCAGGCGCGAAAGAGTGTGCAAAAGAAGTTGTTGAGTTTGTGGAGAACATGGGCCGTGGGGCCCTGGATGCGTTCTGGCATTCTTGTGCGTTATTTACCCTCCTTCCTTACCTCGAAATTCAAATGTCGAATGTCATCAAACACCAAACTAACAGAAACAGGGTCCCGTGCCAATTTTGCAATTGCGTCTTCCTTCCTCATGCAGCTCCTCGTAACCTCCGAAAGCGAGAGCGAGCAGAATGAGATTAACGACCTTGTTGGCCGTTGGCGGTGGGCCATGCGCGTCGGTAGCGGGAACGCTGGCAGCGGCCTCATGAGCCTCGGCCTGTTGCGTCTCGATGGTTTACTGTTAGAAAACGGGACTGTGCAGCCTGCCACCTGAGCAAGGTAGGAAGCGACATGATGATATTATTTACGTTACCAATGAATTAGGAGTCAAAAAGAATCTTTTAGGGCCGGCGTTTTGGTTTGAGCGGGTTGAACATTTGTTTTTGTTTTTTTCTTGGTATGGGCGTTGGGTTAAGGTTGGAATGGCTGGGCTGGCTTGTATATATCTGTAGTGTTAATTGAACCTTGGGGACCTGGGGGAAAGCGGAGGGGAATTCTACTTTACTCCGAAATTCAAGAACTCTGGGTTGGGTGGTGTTATCCGATATTCATCTGAATTTCCACATGGGACGTCGCAGCTGCTTCCCCTTTCCCCTCCTTCTCTCCCTTGACCTTCTCTTAGGGAAGTGCAGCTAGTTTTAAGCATATGATGTTTTGACTGTACTTACTCAGCACCCTGATAGATAAAAGGGATGTTGACCCACTTCCTCGCTTAAACCCCTTTTACAACATGTGCAAGCGGGCGAGGTCTAGCGAATACAGCTTCTTGAAGTGCTCAGACTGATGGAGCAATGCTTCATCACATTCACGAATCTCTTGAAATACATCACATGGCACATAACATCACATTCACATATCTTTAATTCTTAGGCTGCTGTTGGGGCATACCACCTAACTTTCTAGCTATATTTTCCTCTTCTCTTAATACTTTTCTCAGGCCCTCCGACCTCATCTTTAAACGAACATATATATGAAGGGGATATCAAACAATAGAAAGATCGTAAAGTAGAGAGGCGCACTATAGTTTAAGTGTTCCGTTGATTTAAAAAGACAGACGCTCAAGCAGCTTTGGTTGCCGCAGCTGCGAAAGATTGTTCGAAATCAGCAATGATATCCTCGATGTTTTCAATACCGACAGAGATTCGAATGAGGTCCTAATTTTTGAAACTTAGTAAATTGACTCTTTCACAATTGGGAAAGGGGTTGAGGAAAGTTGGTATGGGCACATACATCAGTAACACCAGACGAGGTTTTCTCCTCATCAGACAGCTGCTCGTGGGTAGTGGACCATGGGTGGATAGCCAATGTCTTAGCATCGCCAACATTTGCCAGGTTAGAGATCAGCTGGAAGCCGTCGACTACTTGTGCACCGTCTGCCTTGGCACCGAATGACAGAACACCACCAAACCCGCGCTTCAGGTACTTCTTTGCTAGCTCGTGTGACTCGTGGCTTTCTAGGCCGGGATAAGAGACCCAATTAACATTTGGGTTTGTCTCGAGCCATTTGGCCAGCTTCAACGCGTTGAACGCGTGACGCTCGGCCCTCAGACTGAGGGTCTCGACACCTTGGATGAGTTGGAAAGCGGCGAAGGGGCTTTTCACAGTTTTTATCAGCAAATGTCTATCTAAGAAGTCGCGATCTTCAGATTACAGAAGCATAGACTCAACAGCAGTCGCTGAGGGAATTATAGGTAGGATCACCTAATGGTGGGAGAGGTTCTGCTTACTTGAGCGTGCTTCCTAAATCACGGAGAATATCAACACGCACTCTAAGGGCGAAAGCGGCAGGGCCGAAAGTTTCCCAGAACTTGAGTCCGTGGTAGCCAGGCGAAGGTTCGACCATCTCTGGGAATCGCTTGCCATGCTTGCCCCAATCGAATTTTCCAGAATCGACGACGATGCCTCCAATGGTAGTTCCATGACCTCCGATCCACTTTGTTGCAGAGTGAACAACAATATCCGCGCCGTGCTCAATAGGGCGAACGTAATAGCCGCCAGCTCCAAATGTGTTGTCTCTGTTATCTCGTTAGCTAGGCGGCAGGTAAAATCAAACTTTGGAATTTTTGAAAAACCTGAGATGTTGACTCAGAACGCGCCTAATATTAATGTTCTAAGAGGTGCATCCCAGGTCAAAATGCAAGTTTCATCAACCTAGCAACGCATGTTCCGATATATCACTTACACCTAGACGCAGTCAGTAAGCTATTCATGACGAGATTTGCAGGGTCACCTACAACTAAAGGTATACCATGGTCATGGGCGACCTTGGCAATAGCTTCAAAATCCGGAACATTGTATTTGGGATTTCCTATGCTTTCAATGAAAATAGCCTTTGTGTTCTCGTCTATGGCCGCGGCAAAGTTCTCTGGCTTGTCTCCATTGACGAACTTGGTAGTTATGCCCAAGCGTGGCATGAACACCTTGAGTTGATTGTACGTTCCTCCATATATATTGGTCGTCGAGATGATATTATCTCCAGCATGGCATAATGCAGCGAATGCCATGAACTGAGCAGCTTGTCCGGAACTGGCAGCCACTGCGGCTATTCCACCCTCCAATGCGGCGATTCGTTTCTCAAATACATCGACGGTTGGCTAAGGAGCAGAAAGATCAGCTCCCAGGATAGTGCAACAAGAGAAAGGCGGTAGCCTACGGTGCACAGGTGAAGTACGTACGTTCATAATCCGACTGTAGATGTTTCCAAATTCCTTGAGTCCAAACAGCCTTGCCGCATGTGCAGAGTCATTGAACGTGTAGCTCTACAAAAGTCAGCAGCTATCGCAACAAGTACGATCAGTGTGCTAAAGGACTAACGGTGGTGGCATAGATGGGAACTGCTCTGGCATTTGTAGCAGAGTCTGGCGTATGTCTATGAAAGAGGTCAGCGATCAGATGGGGGATTGGCAAGGATAGAGAAGAGGCTTACCCAGCGTGGAGCTGGAGCGTCTCAAAGTTCTTCCATTGAGGTTGTTCCGCCATGGTGAAGTGCGAGAAGGTCTGTGATTTGGAGAGAGAGAGAACGAGACAAGAATTGGACACAAGCTGGTCGCTTCTGGCAAGGTGCTTATTGTTTGAAGGGAGGAGAAAGAGAAAGCGGCACGGGAATGGTATATGATGGACGAGGAGGATTGGCAGGAAAGAAAGACAAAAGCACAGCAACAAGTGTTCTAGGAGGAGGGGTCTTGTATTGTATTGTATTGTATTGTGTTGATCTGTCCCGGTCTGCTTTTCTTACCTTTCCCTTTTCGTAGCACAGTGAGTGAGTGGGGGGAGAGAATACACTGGGCGGAGGGGTAAAGGTGAAAGGTTTAAACTGAATCTGGATATTGCGTGATCGCAGCTCTCCCAGCCCATTCGGCGTCGGATCCAATCCAGAGCGAACAAGAACATGCCACCACGCCGCCCGCTGCCATTCCATGTGTCATTAGTCTTCATGATGGGTTATTGTGGTCTCTCTCTGGTCTCCTCCAACTGGCACGGGGCTCTGGTGCTGGTGAGGGACAATATAGAATACTGAATAAGAGACAGTAATAAAGTATAAAGCTCCTTTTCTCGGAGGGGAGGCTGAAGCCATACTGTAGCCATAGCCTAGCGAACCCCGCGTTGAGGCTGAACGGTAGCCTGACAGCCCGACAGAAGCTGCATGAATATAAACATAAACATAAAGATATACATATACATATACATATACATATACATATACATAAACATGAAATTCAAGATGGACGGTAGTATTCACATCAATCAACCAACAAATAATGCTGCTGCAATCTCTCAGCGGTGCGGCGACGACGAAACATCCAAGTTGACGATAATGGTCACCTGACAATGCCATCCTATTCTCTATTCTCCATGTTCAATTCTCCATTTTGTTTGGTATAGCATCTTTTCTGTCCTTGTCCAACTGCGGCCTTCGTGCGCCATGTATCAGCCGGACATCTAACGCTGAGTCGAGTAGTAGCACGCACATCCAGTCTCATATATGGAGCACAGGACCGTGAGTATGCAGAATCCCGCGCTCTCCAACAAGCAACCATCAATCCGTTGGATGCGTCCAGCGTGACATACGGTAGGGCTGGAAGTGAGGTATAAAATCCTATTTTGGGCAATGGGCGGCTAGTCTTGCAAAAGCTTAACAGTGATGAAGTCCCGGCTTGGGAACAGCAGAGTCTTGGTACAACAGCAAAGACATTACAGGACTTGTCCACGCTCATCGGCTAATCTTCTCTCTCTCCACACAACATGTCAGTCTTCGAAACCACCACGGGCCACTGATGAGCCTTCCAATGCATCATCGCCGGCTTCTGATATCTCAACGCGACCAAACCTCATACAGCACCTGGCGGCGATCACGAAAGCAAAGCTGTACACTCGACACTAAGCGAGCCCCTCCCCCTCCCGATTTCAGGGCAAGATGATCGAGAAGTGCACTCTTCAACTTCCTTTCCTATATACTTTTCATGTTTGATTCATGGGTCCTCTTGCTCGCCATTTACCTCGCTGGGCATTGCTGGCACTGCTGGGCTCTGTGTCCTAGTCTTAGTTTGAATTTTGCTGAACAATCTCCCTCAAGTTCAAGGCGGTTGCTTCTATATTTAACGCATCGATCAGTGGGTTCCGTGAGTGCACGTCTAACACCCCCAAGCGCCACGACCACTCACTCCCGGCCATGGCAAGATGCCATCCAATTCCAAAATGTTGGAGAAATATGGATCTGACTGATAGTCGCTGGGTTCTCGGATGGTTTACTGGCCAGGGGAGCCGTATGATTGGGTGCCTTGCATGAGCGATGCTTTTGATACAGTTGGCGCCCCCGGTCGTTTCAGAGCTCAATCATGCACCAGTGCTGGCCTGCCTTCTGATCGCTCCACCAGAAACATCTGCTCTTTAATAAGAAAGCTTACTCTGCTCTTCCTAAACAAAAGTTCCTCCTTTTTGAAACCTTTCATTACTTCTTGCCTGTTTATTTCTGTCTCTTCTATTCTATTCAATCTTTACACGTGTGGACTCGTTGCAGCTCACCTTAGACCGTACCACTTGTTAAGACAACAACAATAATAACAGCAATATCCCACTTCTATACTTTTTTAGTAGCATCAAAATGAGAATGGGTGGTGTACCAGTATGGGCTCATCTTGGTGTGCGCGCCATGCAGGCAGCATTAGCGGTCATTGTACTAGGACTTTCTGGATATGGTATGTGTTCTACACACAATGATTGACAGACTCAACTAACAACATATCAGTGGCGCATTGGTACAATGCGGATACCTTGACTAGATCTCCACCTCAGATCAACTTCTTACTTTTCGTTCCAATTTTTTCCATCATCTCGATCGTTGGTCTTGAGACCAGCAGGGCAAAGAAATGTATGTCTTCCTGTGATCTACCTTGGAACCCCAACTGACCCTTTAGTTTCTTTACCTCTTGTCGCCCTTGGTGTTGAGCTGCTAAACATGCTCTTCCACTTCATTGGATTCATCTCTCTGGCGGCTTTCCTCAGCAAGCTTCTATTTTGCCGTGGATCCGTTTGTAATGCTGCTCGTGCAGATGCCGTCATTGCAGGTTTTGGGTGGATCTTTTGGGCGGCTTCTTGTGCTGAGACTGCCCTGGCCGTCTTCCGTGGCCATCGAGCCGTAAGGCTTGATAAAGAAGCCGCGATCGCCGTAAAGGAAACTGCACCCATCGGAAACAGCTACCCTGCGCCGGAGAAGAAATAGAGGAGGAGCAGAGGCGTACTGAAGACAGTGACAATCAGAGGGCAGTCTTGATGACAGCCTCATTGGATAGGGGTGGTGATTCAAAGGAGTATGTGGTATATAGGAATATGACTGGGCAAGGTCAGGATGGGAAATACGGATGAAAATCGGAAGAATGCACAGCATGGACTGGCATATCCTGGATAACATGATACATATTTTGCTGAGCAATATAAATAATGCTTTTAACGCGAGAAGAAATACAAACTAGTCACACACTACCCCTTATCTTACAATCACTGCCTCTCTTCTTGCTGTGCAGCAGTCGATGTTGCGAACAGACATCTTGATACAAGCCCCATGGCTGGTATCAGACGTGCTCTGCAACAGTAGATATTAGCCGCTGCTGCTCGGATCAAGCTCCAGAGCAAGAGCTTGTGTCTTCGTCTGAGCATGGTATATCAAACTGTAAATGAAAGAAGCTTTTTGTCGCAAATCATGTTGTTGTGTAAGAAATAAAATCTTTATCCTTTGTTGTTGAGTTATTGGATCAAGCACTGACAGGGCGTTTTGCTCAGCAGTGGTATGTTGTCAGACAGTCAAAGTCAACACACTTCACCGAAACTGAAGATGAATATGAAGAGGATAGAATTGATGGTAGAACTAAGATAGTAGATGAAATCATCCACAATTTTGATTACTGAATAATCATTCAGGTTGGAGATCGTTGGTTAGATAGCAATTGGCCCTTCCAGTCCCTACCTCCCCTCGCTAATCCTTCCAAGCCCAGCCCAAGCCCAGCACCTCAGTTCTCCACTTAATTTCCATCCTCACTTTCAGCATATCTCTCTCCCAAGTCGCCCGTCCGTCAACACATCAAGCTCGCAAAGATGCACATCCCATCACTCCTCGCGCTCCCGTTTCTCCCCCTGGTGCTCTCCGCCCACCTCCGCTTCACCATCCCCGCCAGCGCAGCCCTCCAGCCTAGCTCCCTCCCTCCCTCGACCTCCGCAACGCTCACGACGCTCAGCACCCAGTACACCGCATCGCTCCGCTCCGACAACTCGTTCGACTTCCGCAACGTCAGCGCCGGAAGCTACCTGCTCGATGTGCACTGCCACAGCTGGGCCTTTGCGCCGCTGCGCGTGGACGTGACGGATGGGAATGTGGCGGGCGTGGCCGGCGAGGGCGTCGAGGCTTGGGGCACGTTCAGAGGGAACGAGTGGGGAAATAAGGGCGAGGCCGCGGTGGTTGAGAGAGAGAAGGAGGTGTGGGGCTTCAACGTCAGGCCGATGGGCCCAAAGGAATATCTGGTTGAGAGGGTTGGGTGTATGTGTTCTCCCATCTGCTATATATGTACCGCGCTGCGGCTGCGGGAATGTGAGATGAAGCTCTAGCTAACGTAGAACAGTCTCGCCATTGGGTATCTTGAAGAGCCCGATGATCCTCATTGCAATTGCAAGCATGGCGGTCGTCTTCGGCATGCCTTATTTGATGGATAACAGTAAGCCATCTTCCCCGAGCAGCAGGTTGGGGACACGGTAGCTAATCTTATACACAGTGGACCCAGAGTTAAAGGCAGAGTTTGAGGAGAGACAGAAAGGCGGTGGAGTTGGAGCTACGGCTGGAGTGAACTCTTTACAGAACTTCGACGCCGCAGCATGGCTGGCTGGCACAGGCTCCAAGGATACGAAGAAGGCTGAACCCCAGGGAAAGATCACTAGGTGAAATATCCCATGATAACGGATAGGACGCTGTACAAGTTAGAAAATGGCATCTACGAGGAGATGACGTCGCTTTTTGTTCAGTCCGCTGAGCTCAGCGAGATATAGAAGTATAAAACACGCGAGTATGCATATAGAATTGCAACTCGTTCTGTACGAAAATGATGAGCTATTTATGCGTAAATTATGATATTTTTCAGATCACATCATAAAGTAATCGTGAGATAGGTTAGGGCCTTGTCGAACAGCTTTGTGGCGGCAAGTCTTGCTAACAGTTTCTCGAAATAAAGAACCCAGGCATAGTGATCAAGTAATAACACTGTCAATTTCCATTCAGGTTGTCTCCAAATCCATCTTCTGCCCTCTCCCTCTCCCTCTCCTCTCACATGATCCATCCTACCCATCCTAATCAGATGACTTTATACAATAACCCTTCACATTGACTCCCAAAAACATCCAGGAAGGCTTTCGCAATCTATCCTCTTCCACGAAATAACGCACTGCTTCCAAATTTCAGCGCAATTCACTTCTTAACTACGAAATATCCCGCAGCGCTCATCTCCCCGGCCAATCAGACCACAATTCCCATCTGGACGAGGCAGTTTCCCTCCAGCTCCGGAATACTACTGCTCTAGCTTCACACGATGCCAGAGGGCAATTGTATATAAAGAGCCTTTCCCCCCTCCCAAAGGTCCCATCTTCTTTTCATACTTTTTCATCATTCTTCTTCCTGCGACATTGTTTGGGTGGGCGGCCATGCAGTGTCGTTCCTTGCCTATCGACCCTTCGCCTATCGATCGTCTATGTATCGCCCTTGATACTATTCTTCGCCATTCGCTTCAGCAACCAGGACGTCAATCAGACTACATATTATTTACTTCTATTGCTCCGCAGAACGCTACCGATGATTTGGCTCTTCACCCTTCATTCAAAGTTTCAAATATTAGGATATAAACTAGTTCGCTCACACAAATCCGGATCTTGATCTTCAAAATTTTATTATCTCGCTCGAACTTGCGCGTCCGCATTTAAAGAGCTCCACCGCTCTAATACATATATACGCAATCTGCATCGAGCAAAAATTACTACAAACAATTTATTATATTACCATTACATATACGAAAATTCACTCACAGTACCAGAACCTGGACTGTAACAAATCTCGACTGAGATTAAGAACTTAGACATGAGGTTCTAATATAACGCCAAGTACTACAATATCAACTAAAATTTCGAGCCGATGGCTATAAAAAACAACCGGCTAATATACTACTTAAAGGCTTTATATCCTTATGAATACACAAATAATAAAAGACTACAAGAATACAATAAACGCAAAAAATGCAAAAATGCAACCGTTACATTACGAAAAGCTTATTCTACAAAAGCCGGAAAATACATTGCGTTATTATGAACAGTACGACAAGGTCTAAAATAGATGATGTATCAAGATCTTACAAGCTTCAAATGCTATAGAAACACTTCCCGCTCTGCGGTACCTTGAAAAGGGGAAAAGAGGCTCTGCCTAACAAACCAAAACTACATCATGAGAATCGGACACTATTTCACCAGAACCAAAAAGAACAACTGAATACTCAGGTATAAAATACTAGAAATATTAATATAACCCGGAAATACATTAGAAATGCGCCCAGATTCGACAAAACCTGCTCTGTCAAAGCAGATCCGGCAGCAAGCATTTGCTTGCTGCCGAACTTGGGAGAAGACTCATAGGCCTGTCACCTGTGGGTTAAAGCCCTCGTCATACTGTATACATCACCTATGTTGGAAGGAAGTAATTTAAATAGACTCTAGTTGTAGACACAGTCAAATGAACACTACCATTTAATGCTTTCTGCAATGACAAGATGAATTGTGAATAATTAGCGTGAATCAGCCTGCTCAACGCTGCTTGAAAACTCAGGTACGCATATGAGTGAGTCGACATTGACGATCAGGTGAGATGTGAAAAGGGGCGCAACCGAGAAGTCTCCACTTTTACTCCCCTGTTACCATTTCTTGAGATATGAAAACTCGTAAACCTTACAACCTAATCAAAATCACCATCTGAAGCTAGCTCGTACAACAGACACTTAGGCACTTAAAATAATCCAAAGGGTTTTAATCGTAAAAAGAAAGAAGTTTGATTGGCTGAACTTCCTTCCTTCTAAATCCATGTTTGGCGAAGCGGTGGCTTGCGCTCCTCCCAAAATCCCAGATCGTCGTCTCACCTTAAAATCCACACCACGTCCATCGCCTCAGAACAGGAACAAGCTTCCGCCACATAGACTAAATGCCTCACCATATCAGTCTCGTAAACCCTTAACCCCCTCTCCCTCTTCCTTTATTCTCGATCAAAATGACCCAAAAACCTCCAACTATGATTCCATCTGCCCCCCCGGAGTAATCTCGCCGATTCCACTTGAGCAGTCTCAGAAGCGTCATGCCTTCCCGGCGTGATCTCTCATATGAAAACGAACACTACCGTCGTTACGAAGAGTATTTCGAAGATAGAAAACCTCGTCGTCCGAACAAGAATTTCCTGATCACGCTGCACGTCTTCATCGCCCTGGTGCTCCTCGATTGCATAGCCGAGCAGCAACAGAAGAGAAGCAGGCGTCTCTACGAAGCATCGTCCAAGCCCCGAGACCGCCGTACCAAAAATCCTGTCGTCGTGGTAAGAAAGCCCTCCTCATGCAGGTTCAAGAAACCTCCCAGTAAAGAATCTTCCGTAAAACTAACTCGCGTCCGGCCACAGACTCGACCGCTTGCTTCTCCAGCTCTGCCACAACTAGCCCCATCGCAGTTCCAAGACTCCAAAGACCTCAGCGTCGCAGAGCACAAGCTGCTAAAGCGGAAGCTTGCCGAAGCGGCTGAATCGTCAGACATCCCCAAAGGCAAGTCCTGGGCGGCGGGAATAGTGCCGGAGAACTGGAAGGCGGAGCTCACGCGGCTTTTTGCGTGGATGCCGCTGGATACCATGGAGGAGCTTCTCGAGGTGGTCATGGAAGTCATTTCGGAGGCGTCGGATGTTATATGATATGATATCAGCATTCCTACTTAGCTGGCTGGGAGGTTGTTGAGATTTGGTTTGTTGCTGCCCTGTATCCATGAAGATTGGCTGGGGGTGAGATATCGATGTCCTGGGCGAAGTGACCGGAAAAGATCTAAATGCATTAGGCTCGTATGGTCTGCAGAATGCCTTGATCCAAGTAAGCCAAAGGTATAAACAAGAGAGGCTCGTGGAAGCCATTACAAGCATTCACGCTTCCCTTACCGAACGTTGCCGACTTGGGCAAAGATATGAGGATTGTATGGAAGAAAAAGAATCAATGCATGAGATCAAGTACAGTGATTACATATCTTAGATATCAAGGCGATCTTGCTACATAAAAAGGATGTTAAACTGGATTTAAGAGGATTATGTTTGAGAGTTACATCAAAACTAGCTGGTTAATAACATTAAGCATTAGACAGAACATTTTGAAAGGCCAACGAGCATATGCAGTAAACGCGTACCACATTATCTCATCCACTCAGGTGGGTATAATTGCTAATCTAGTCTCCTCCATCGTCTCCGCCGCCATCATCGCCTCCGTCTTCGTAACCCTGGATAAATATTAGCATATTGGAGAAACTCCTATTCTTTTGGTCAAACTTACATCTTGATACGCTTCTTGCTCGTCATTATTGTCCATGGCATTCGCAAGCAGCATTCCTCCCATGAGACCACCACCAACACCTAGCGCTGCTGCACCACCTGCACCCATACCACCAGATTTCTGTGGCCGTCCTCCACCCATTCTCCCCATCATACCTTGTTGACCATAGCCCTGTTGACCATAGCCTTGCTGGCCGTAACCTTGCTGGCCGTATCCTTGCTGGCCATATCCACCTCCATAGCCGTGCTGTTGCTGTGGATAACCACCGTAACCACCCTGCTGCTGGTGTCCTCCACCAAATGGCATGCCACCGCCGCCTCCCATTTTGTGCGATGATCCTGCTCCGCTTGCTTTCCCTAACAATTTGCCTAGCAAGCCACCACTTTTCTTCTGTTCCCTCTCTGGTAGCTGTTGAGGATACCCGCCTTGCTGCTGATAGCCAGTGTTTTGCTGTTGATAACCAGAATTTTGCTGAGATATAGGAGTGTTCTGGTAATCTTGGAAGGCATTGCCGCCGACCCCGCGACTACGTTGAGCATCCTCTTCGGCCTGTAACCGTGCTGCGAGTTGCGCATCGGTCTCGATAGTCGATTGCTGATTACCAGCACTGTCAAAGGGGTTGGTGCTCTTCTGATCTGGATTCGATGTTCCGCTCCCGGCGTAGCCAGGAGGTGGACCGGCTGGAGCTCCGTCTGTCGGATACACAGGCTCGGTTGGTTTGTCCCATTGCGATTTCTTTGTGTAGATGTTCACGTAGAACCTGTCATTCTCATTAGATGCGCCTATAGCTCTAGGAGGACGTCAACTCACCATTCTGAATACTGTTCGTTCCATTGAGCTTTCCATCCTTCTGGAACTTTGGGTGGGGGTGGAGTTCCAGGCGGCGCGAACGATTCGCTCATCTTGGATGCTGGCCGATTGTTGCCGCTTACTTGCAGATGCGTATGCACGGAATAAGTACGTGGGTTAATAGGTGCTTGGGAAGAGTCTTGGGCTTTGTTGATATTGGGTGGGAATGAAAGCAAATATAACGAAGACGACGACGTAACACTGATGGTGACGGGAGAGCGAGAGATGATGAAGCGTCTTGTGAGTCCTCATGATTGCCCCACCACATCGCCACAGCAAGAACCGAAACCCCTAACACCCCTCACTTTACCGACGTAACGATTGTGGCTGAATGCGCCACTAAGTAACCTTCCAAGGTCTCTTCATCTTTGCTTCGAAGCTTGGGAGATGTTTGCACGCCCGTCGTAGCCGTGATACTCCGAGTGGTCCTTCGGCATAAACTGGCAAGTTATGCAGTATCGCCACTAAGATGTCATATGTCATGTTCTGTGAGGCGATATGCGACGCGGACCAAATCGATCTTGCGTTTAGCTCTTTACAGCCTCCACGGGCTGGTATACTGTAGTTGTCATGGAATCTGAACTGGAGTATCACATTTTGATAGCACATCCGTAGTATTCTCGGATACCTTCAACTCAGCTTGGTTTCCCCAAAAGGGGAAGAAAAAACAAGGCCCGTCATCGCTATTGACATACCATCTCCCAAGTCAGGCGTTTCAAATATCAGTATCAGTAGGAATATTCTATTGATAGTTGGGAAGGAAATGTATGGTAACAAGGGAGAAATGAAACAAATCTCCCACACAAGCACTCTCATGAGCCATAATTACATCTCAACTGCGCAAACAGCCTGGCAAATAATATTATTGCTGTAACGCTTCAAAATGCCTGCGGTATCTAACGCTCCGAACGCCTCAAAAAGCATGATCCCAAGTTGATGTACAATTTATACAACATTAACAACAACCACCTCCCCAACCATTCTTCCCTTGAACTTGAGCACCCAGCTTCACTCTGTTCGCTTGTCCTGCCCCCGGACCTTTCACGCCTGACCTTCGATCATTGAGATCGTACTTTCCAGCTTCGATATTCTGGTAGATCCGTTCCGCGACACGACCAAATGCCATCTCTACTCCCTCTCCACTCTTAGCACTCGTTTCCACGTATTCCAGTACACCGTTTCTTTTCGCCCACTCTTCGGCTTCCTGCTTTGTGACCTCCCGTTTGTTTTCATCTCCGGTAGCTAAATCACTCTTGTTACCGACCAGCACAACCACAATATCTGGTTCCGCAATCTGTCTTAAATCGTTGAGCCAGTCGGTGACATGCTCAAAAGTAGGTCTTCGAGATATATCGAAGACGAGCAAAGCGCCAGATGCCCCCCGGAAGTATGACCGTGTAACACTCTTGTATGTTTCTTGACCCGCCGTATCCCATAAACTTAATTTCATATGCTTCTGTTCGATCTCAGCTTCCTTCTGGCGTGGCTCAGGCAGGCCGGATTCGGCCACTGGCTTTGGCTTTGGAGCTTGTGTATTCGGGGGGCCAACAGCAACTACTCTAGATCCAAACTCCACGCCTATCGTAACGTCATGATGCGGGGAGAAACGTCCTTCACAAAGACGGATGGTGAGGGATGATTTCCCGGTCCCCGAGTCACCGATGCAGACGAGCTTTGCAATATAGTCCCATGATGGCGAAGACATAGAGACGCACGCGATCTCGACGATTGGCAGGCGGGGAGCGATAGAGTCAAGGCCGCAGCAGAGATGGATCAACAGTGCAAGAGATTCGAGGGCCGATTCTATGGAAGTATCAGGGAATGGTCCGTGGAATAAAGGCTTTGAAATTTGGTACTGGACTTGGCTAGAAATCTATGATGAAGCTATCGAGCTCCTGCAGATAGCGATTGCCAAGCTATAGTGTCAGAATCCCTGTATGCGCTGGCGGAGGTGGGTTGCGGGGCTGAATTCTAGCCTTGCTTGGGTGGGTTGGAGACATAGGTTGGGTGATGATGCATTCATCCTGAGACTGTTGTCTATGTGACATCAACCTTTCACCCTAGATGAGCACATACTAAAGGGGGTCTGACAAGGAGAAACGCATGGCCGTACCACAAGGTACAAGATTCACCGTTGCCTGTGATTGATAAAAACAAATAGGGTAGATACAGCCACACCCCTGCAGCAGATCGGTCAGCCACTTCACCGAGTGACTACACTACCTCAGGCTCTATCTTAGTTCGGCTTTTGACTTCTGCTTTACTAATGGCATATTGCAACTATACAAACCAGTACGCCTGAAGGAGGAAAAAAGCTTGGATATATGTTAGGCTTGAAGTAGTAATACAAAATATCTTTGGTCTCCTTCAAGCCTGATAGTAGACCATATCCAGAGCGTGGCTAGCAGATCAACACCGCTTTGTTATCGGGGCTACCCACAGCGAACCTAGAACTGATTGTCGACTGCAGAACAGCCACTGGGGAGCAAAGATGTTCTCGGAGTGTGAGTCTATAGCTTTGCTAGCTCTAGAATTCTATTTGTACTAATGTTTTTGTGGTAGATGCCTCACGGTTTCTGGCCCAGTCTCAGTCCAGGTTCTCCAATCTTGCCCAACCCGAAGGCGAAGGGGTCGCTCGGAATCCAAACGACAGATACCGCAGAGCAAACCAACCGCTGGGTGCGCCTTCCAGAGGCTATCCGCAAAGGCAAGGAAATCCCTACCAGCCATCATCTTCACATCTCTCGAACTTCCCATTCACATCGCGGTATCAGGCAGCTCCAGATGCGCCTCTATTCCACAGCGCGCTAGACGACTTCCGGGAAGAGGACGACGAGGAAGAGCAGGAAAGAGAACGGGCAGACTTTTTTGCGCTACAGCGGTCGCGGAGGGTTTTCGCACCCAGTCGATTAGAAGAGAGCTCGGAGACAGATCACGATGGAAGCAATGCATCCTTGGATCAGAACGAAGATGGCAGGGCAATGGAAGATCGGGGTCGAGGCCGTGGAATAAAGAGCAGTTGGAATGGAGGTGGCCTTAGTACGAGAGGTAGAGGACAAGCACCGGATACGTTAGCGGAGACCAGCGAAGAGAGTAATACACGGCCAGTTAGTGAAGCAAGCAGCAGGGGAAAGGGCAAGATGGTAGACATAGGCTTGGAGTCTATGCTTGAAGATGACGATCCGCCCGATGATCTAGCGTACGAGGCATCTGAAAGTAGCCCTCCTGCCTTCCAGAAATTCCGATCGGTACCCAAAACTGGAGCGATCAGATTACCTACAGGATCTAAGCAGGCAAATATAAATAGAGATTTGGAAGCTGCACTTCACTCCGATCCAGTTGCTGGGTATCCTCCACCTCCCAGCTCTGTGGAGACGGTTCCGGCAACGATAGCAGTCAACATGGGCGAGGCTCCAAGTCACGATGTGTTTTGGGGCTCCCTATATCTGATTTGTCTGGGTGCGCTTTTTGCAACCTTCTTCTTGGTGTTCCTTCATACATCGACACCCAACAAGAACTTAGGAGACACGATCTATACGACCTTAAGTGCGTCGTTTCACCTTTTTGCGGTCGACACTGTTGTTTCTATTATCGTGTCACTCATCTGGCTTGCACTATTAAGGTCCTTCGTCAAACCCTTGGTCTACTTAATCCTACTTGCGGTACCAGTCATCTTGTTCTCGTTCTCGTTATACCCGTTGATATCTAGCTACAAGGGATCTTCTGGGGGTGCAAGCCTACAGGATAAGGCTATGAGATGGTTATCTTTCTTCCCAGGAATATTCGCGTTAATTTGGTTATACACAATCTTCAAGGGCCGCCATTCCCTTTCTAAAGCTATTGGAATTTTGGAATTTGCAGCTAGAATTTTGGCTGCGAATCCCGGCCTTCTTGGATTAGGATTTGCTACCTTGGGAACAGTGGTAGTTTGGACCTGGATGTGGCTTGGAATGTTCACTCGAGTTTTTCTAGGTGGTGAAATATCGACGTCCGTGGCTAGATTCATCATCAACGCTACAAGCTGGTGGTTAGGTATATATTTTGTACTTATGTATATTTGGACGCTTTCCATTATCAGCGGTACTCAGAGATCAACCACAGCCGCAACGGTCTCGCAATGGTACTTCCATCGAAATGCTATGCCCGCGCCTACTTCTAGAGAAGTCGTAGTTGCTGCTCTAACACACGCAACCACCACATTATTCGGCACCATATGCTTTTCGACCTTATTAGCTTTACTAATCCGTCTTCCACTCCTCGTTCTTCCAAGGCGGTTAGTCGGAATAATTGCCATCTTCACCTACTCACTTATCCCTGCGCCAATCGCGGCGCTAACGAACCCTTTGACTCTCACTTACGCTGCTATACACTCACAGCCACTTCATCCATCAGCTAGAGGTCTAAGTGAGATGAAGTTCCTCACACCCCAAGCTCCAACAACGACACTTACTCCCCGGTCCTTCTCCTCCCGCACACATCAGACTGCACCTCTCCTTCCATACCGTCTCGCAAAACTGCTGCTCCATGCCACTCGTTTTATCATGGCAATGGCTCTTGGATTCGGTGGATGGGTGGCAACTGCTCGGCAGCTGAACATTAGTATGCCAGAAGGTGCAGGTATTAAAGGGAGTGCATACGCATATGTGGTAGGCATTGTCGCAAGTTTCATCGGATGGGGAGTATTAGGTGCAATGGAAGGAGTTTTGAGCGGTATCGTGGATGCTAGTGTGGTATGTTGGGGGTCAGAGCGAAATATGGCAGGTGGAGGAGCATATTGCCTAGAGGCAAAATATCTATTTGGAGAAAGCAGAGATGGACTTTCATAATTTGCCGCGATTGGACATAGAGGTACACAGGAGTTGGAAGAGAGGTCCGGCATTAGCGGCATGAGACCTTTATTGACTAATTTTTTATCTGATTCAATTTTTGCCACAAGTTGCCATCCTTCATCTTGAGAATTACCAAGACTCATGAGAGACACCCCGTTTGAGTTTTTTTCTACAAGCTCATATTATGGATAAAACAGGCTTCTTTGTGTGACATTAAAGTTAATATCATGGAGTGCTCATTTTGTCATACGAAGTACCTGTTGAATGATAACCCATGGTACTCACTTATAGCTCCTTCGGTTTTGTTTCGACCTCAGCGTGTCGAGCATCCAAGCCAGTTTCATTTAAAATCTCATTCCCCGAATGATGAATATTCTTTTCGACTGCGATAACCACCTTCTCATTATTGCTCTCATCCTCAAACACTACAGAACAAATTAGTATAACTTTGAAAACAGATAGTATGTTGCTTACAGAATGCCAGCTCCTCGAGTGTTCTGCCTTGCGTTTCGGGATAGAAGAAGTATATTGTTGCAATCTCAACACAAATCATCAAAATGTACATGATGAGATACTTCCAACCAGCATTATCCATTCCGATGGGGTTGATGTAAGTTGTGAAGAAGGCAGCGCCTCGTACAAAGAATTGCTCAATGGAGATACCGCGCGAACGCTCAGCGTAAGGGAATAATTCCACCATGTAAGTATATGCCAGCGCGTTGTTCCCGATGTTGTACCACGGGCTGTAGAAAAATATGAAGAATATGACCACGATGCCCGCAGCTTTGTTCGGAACTCCAGTCTTTAGTCCGAGCTCGGCATATCGCATGGCAATGGTCCAGGACACATAAACTACAAGCATACCGATAGCGCCAGTAAGGAACATGGTTCTTCTCTTGAAACGAGGAGAAATGAGCGCAATCGCAGTACCGTTTATGAAGCTCCAGGCGGTGTTTCCTAGATTGATCCTGGTCTTCGTCCACGTGTCGGTATAGCCAATTGAGACTAAAATCTTCCCCAGGTAGAAGCTGATCAAGGTGTTACCACTCCATTGCGTGAAGAGACCCATGGCCGCAGCGAGGAAAGTTCGACGCCTCATTCCGGGAGTTCTAATCATATCCATCCAGGAATGTTTGGCGGCTTCTAGTTCGATCTGGAGGGTTGTCTCAATCTGTGCCATTTCGGCCTTTACAAAGACGGAATTGCGGTCTCCTTCCGCGTGATATTTTGCCAGAATATCAAATGCCTCGTCCCGCCTATCTTTGGTAATGAGGTAGCGAGGACTCTCAGGAAGGAAACTATTGGAGAATCAGTGACAGAAACGAGATTGTGTTTAGAGCTGAAACGCACAAAATTAATACCATCTGTACCATAGAGGGAACTACCTGGAGTACGGATGGTAGTCTCCAACCCCAGTCTCCTTTCATTTCAGCAGTCTTTATTACGATCCCAGAAGCGATCAGAGAGCCTACAAACCATGATGCGTTGAACATAGAAGTCATGATTGGTCTCTCTTTGGGGTACGACTGTCATTAAAAGTCTCGAAGTTAGTGTGTCTGTGACTTTTATCCCTAGTCTTGAAAGCAGAGTCTTGAAATATTGCTTATAAGAATAACAACTTACAAGCTCTCCCAAAATGGCTGACCCAGACACAATGCAAAATACAATCCCAAAACCTAGAATCATTCGAGCAACAATGTACATTGCAACTTCATGCTTAATCAGCATTTGCAAAGCCTTCAGTTTGGGACAACCATACCATGCTGTGAGAAGCATTGAAGAATTGCTCCTCCGCACTGGAATGCAGAACCTAGAAAGATTGACCATCGTCTTCCATATCTATGGGCAACCCATGGAACTACAGGTACGGCCAAGATAGCACCAAGGTTGTACGCTGCAGAGATGATGCCCAAGAGCTGTCCAGCAATAGCATACGTGACCTCTCCTTTCGGGTCTATGGACATTTCGCCAAAATCTATCTATGTCAATTCTCAAATTCCACCTTAGGACTGCCAAAATCACCTACATTTATTCCACGCTGGAATAAACTGCAACCCATTGATCATCTGGGAATCAAACCCTGATGTGATCTCGATCCCCATACATGTTGGATAGAGAAGCAGGTAGAGAAGTCGCAGGTTTGGTTTCTTCCACCATCTGACTTTGTCCTCGTCGACAATCCGAGTCAAGATGGGGTCAGCTTCATGACCGAGATCAATAAGACCCATTGTATCGAGCTAATATGCTAATCACACTAAGGTTATAGTAGTTGACAAACGCTAAGCGACGAAGCTCGGAGAAATATGTTTCAAGGAGGTAGCTCTATGTTATATAGCTTTTAGATGTAAGCAATAGATTTGAATGTCGGGGTAAACATGCCCTGAGATATCCCACCAATCCTTTTGGGCCGTTCCAGCAATCAAAAAAGCTAGTGTTGCATTCTATAAAGACAATAACAACCCTTCCCCTATAATCTAGAGGGTCTGACTGCTCATAAGAAAACATGTTTATCTATGCTGCACTTCCTCGGACCTTGACCGTAGAGAATCTCGAGGTAAAGTACTGATTGGCTGTAAGCTTGAGTAGAGCTCTTTGCGGTCTACCATTCTTGTGAAGGCGGAGTTCTAGGGCCGAGGTTGCAAACTTATACAGAAAGGATGAGTCCTAGATCTGTGTCCAGGTATAACAATCCCTGCGTGGTTTTGTTTTCTTGCTCCCAGTCCCAATAAGACAGCAATCAATAGGTACGGCTGAATGCCTTAGAGCGGGAGAAGTGCCTCCGATATCCGCTTTGGGAATGGCTCAGGGGTTAAGCGAGCATCGGAGCTGTGTTACTTCTTGACATAATACGAGGATCGTAGAGCAAACCTTGGGTTATTTAGCTAAAGATAGAACCACACACTGGTAGAAGTGTAGTTGTGCAGTTTGAGCCTATTTTATGAGCTTTTACTTTCTACACACAGTATGCGAACCTTGTAAGGCGACCTGGCATACATCATTAATATGGCGTAAGAGCCATACCCTACTCCCATAATCGACTTCAGGTCTTTTACGGTATATTGCAGGGGTGAGATTTAAAGTTCAATTCTACGTTCGCAGACATGACTAGCCTGACATTTGTTATAGTAACAGGACGCTTACATTACTAGATTAAGTTTATATCTAAAGTACAAAAAGCACATAAGCCATGCCTAAATAATCTTATTCTACATTACACTATGATAGTCTACTTGTAGGCAGGTAATCTGAAGTGGATGTGCTTTTGAGAAGTTCCGTAGAACATGCAGCCATAGACTTTGAATTGGAGCCGTCTTTCCTTAAGCTAGCTCATAAAGCAGACCTAGAAAGCACACTTTAGGGAACATTGTGATGTTCACCAATTTGACCTTCATAATTGGCTGTTATTCCTGCTACTTACTTCGAGTCTAAGGCAATCATATGGAGCTCTAATGAGCAATATTGCATCTTTTCAATTTTGCAAGGAAAAGTATATCATTAGAGCTGGATAAGAAGCCGTTGCGATTTAGTCACGCGACCTGCTCTTGGCGGAATCCGCGTCGCGTCTCCCGGCCTTGAACGCGTTCATAGCACTTTAAGCAAATGTACATCTCTTTGTTACAGCGCAACAATCAGCTAATTGAATCAACATGGCAGACACTGAAATGGAAGGAGATATAGCTCTCGAAACACCAGCATCTGATGTGTTTGTCGCACCCTCAATTAATAGCGAACACCTCTTCTCTGGCGCGTCTTACACACACTTCTCCGAAGTTCCTCCCATATTGCTCCCCACACCCAATCCCGAATCTCCAAATGCACCAGAAAGCGCAATACCCGGACCACCATGCGCTTTAGGAGTTGACGAAGCTGGCCGTGGTCCTGTCCTCGGCCCCATGGTGTATGGTCTATTCTATCTTCCTCTTCCGCTCTCCGACCCCCTCCTCCGAAACACACATCACTTTGATGACAGCAAAGTTCTGACTCCTATCGTGCGCTCAAATTTAATGGAAAAGCTTTGTACACCGGATACCGATCTATATACACAATGCGGCTGGGCGGTTGAGGTGATGTCTGCTCGAGATATCGGTGCAAATATGATGAAGCCTACCGGAACTTACAACCTCAACGCTCAGGCTATGGACGCTACGATAGGCTTGATACAAGGTGTCTACAAAAGGGGTGTTAATGTCAAAGAAATATTTATCGATACGATTGGAAACCCGGCAACATATCAGAAAAAACTGGAAAGGATATTTCCCACGGCTCAAATCACTGTTGCCAAGAAGGCAGATAGCTTGTATCCCTGTGTAAGTGCAGCAAGTGTCTGTGCAAAGGTTACAAGAGATGCAGCGCTAGGGGTCTTGTATGAGAGTTATGTAACTCCAGAAGAGGAGGAGGACGTGGAGATGAGTGGAGCCACTGTCCAAACCAAAGTTCATGAAGAGCAAAGTTGGGGTTCGGGGTACCCCTCGGATCCAAAATGTAAGACCTGGCTGAAGAGAAATATGGATCCTGTATTTGGGTGGGGTAGTGAGTGTCGCTTCAGTTGGGGAACTGCAAAAGATATGCTGGATGTGAAGGGCGCAGCCGCTACCGTCGATTGGCCAATTGAGGAGGATGAAGAGACCACAAGATTAACCGATTATTTCGGTTCAGAGAAAGAGAAAGGGGTTGACGAGCTTGGCTCTTGGTTTGGCAGTCCAGTTGGAACGGAGGTGTTCTGATGGTTGCATTACAACTTGAACGACTGCACAGACATTGGTGACTCCACCCAACCACATTGGGTATAATGAATGACATAGGATACCACAGACCATTCTTTTCTAGACTCTCAATGCATATCATGGGGTAGCTACAGTCGTAACGTCGGATCTAATTCGGCTCGAGGGTATATGCGAACATTTAAAAGCGGTCGGCTGCCCCCTTTCACCTCTTACTGATCCTCCTTCCTACTGCAACTCTCCGGAAGTCCTTCCACTTCGTGCAAGTGCAGTGCGATTTTGCGATGTTGCATCCACCTTTCTTTGAATACGATTCATTTCTAGTCGTCTACAATTTCTGATCGTCTACACTTTCTCTCCTTGTTGTGTCTATGTGTGTATTGCGATAGGTTAGAGTTTCAACCTCGCGAGCAGCTAGCAACTACGACGGGGAAGTTCCATTGTTCTATACCACTTCAGGTCTAAATAACACAGAGTGAAGTATACACTTCTGGTACAGCTTGTCTCTGTCAAGTATCTTAGGCTCTTATCTTATTGGTACGCTTTCGTTTTCTAGCCAAGATGAAAGATGGTCTAGTCGTTTTCTTACACACCTTCGTGGCAGCTTTTCTTCATGATCACCAATGCATAACCCTGAAATTCACGAGCGTTGTTCTCTTCACCGTCCCGGGGAACATGACGGGCTTTGTATTGCCTATTTCTTCACCGTCACAAGCAACATACCGAGCTTCGCCCTGGCCTGTTTCATCGGGGGCAGAGGGGCCTTTACTTTTCTCAACGTGCTGTTGAAGCCTAGGTGTCCATGTGCCGCCGAGTCAGAGTCAGCGTTCCGTCATCATGCAGATATCTCACACGAGGAGAGTAGCTTCGGACAATTCCATCAGCCTATACTCCGAGTATTGTGGACTGTGGACTATGTGGTGCTGGTTGCAAAGAGGAAGCTGGCGTACACCGTCGATCGGTACTAGGACATAGGGAACGGGTACGGGAGTCGTGCATCGACAGGGCTCGCTTCACGCTCTTAATGTCTTGGAATTTTTATTATGCTTATTATTCCAAGTCTCTTCCTTGGAAGGTCGGGTTGTCGGGTTCAAGTTTGTTCATCTCTTGCTTCACGCCTAGATTGTTCTAGAACATGCTCGCCCATGGACTTCTCACAGTCTTGGGCTTCAGCCCTGCCATCACTGGAAATAGCTCCATTATCAACAGCCATTGCGTCGCGATGGGGAACGCTGTTTGGATGACCGAGCGTGCAACCCCTCGATCGCACGATCGCGACGACCCTGCAGCTAACTTACTTTGAGCGAATTGGGCGGAAGATGTTCGAAGCCGAAATGAAAACTTAGTCAATCCCAGAAGTGACGACCATGGGCTGAGTAGATGAAATCTGGCTATATATTCCAAGATTCGGGAGACATCTCCGGCCTGCTAAGCATGTACAAGATCTTCAACCAAAGTCAGCTCCACCGTATGCTCAGTGTTGATTATACGTCTTGGCCTCTTCGAGAATTTAAGTTTCACCTTCGTAGCCCTGTTGCCACCATGGCTAGCCTCCAGGATGTCCTTGTAGAAATCAGCCTGGAGCAGTACCTAGGGACCTTCGAAAAGGCAGGCTTTAACACCTGGGAAAAACTCTCCACCATCACCGAACTCGAGCTTGCGGCACTCAATATCCCGCGAGGACACCGAAGACGGCTACAGCGCGAGGTGGCCAGAAGATCTGGGTGGCCTGAGGACCAGCCTTTGCCTAGGTACAATAGCTTTTCCGGTATACCGTCGCAATAATGCTAACTTATCATAAAAGTTCCACCCAGCAGGTAGTATGCTAATGTACGAAATGGGAGAGGGAACGAATGTGAAATGGCAAAAGCATCAGTTATCCTGACTTACCCCCGGTAGACTGGTGGTTGATCGAGATGATCAGAAAACTGGACCATTTCACCTTAGGGTTTACCACACCGGCGCGCCTGAATGCTCAGTGTTGCTACTTTTAATGGGGTCTATAGGCGTTTTGGGGTTTGGACACGGGTTTTGCGATCAAGTTAAAGATGGAAGCGTATACCAGGAGTCGTTTGGAACAATTTTGCTTTACCTATTCAAGCAGTTTTTGCTCATCTTTGAGAGCTACTTTCTAGAAGTAAGTCGGTGAGCTCCGTCTCGTCTAATTTAATTACTTCATGTAACGAATTTTCTATGCAAAGTTTTGCCACAGTTCTGTCTACCCTCTTTCTTTCCAGCAAACATGCATCCGAGGTGGAAGATTCTTTGCGGTTCATCCATCCCGTACCTTTCATTAGCAGGGAGTTGAAAGAAAGAAATGGTTGCGGGTATGGAAATATGTTCACCTGATTATATGACTTCACGTCTCTAAAAACAGTCACATTTTCAAACCCTTTTTAGACTCACCACTCTCTAATCTATAAAGTTGAGGTTTAGAGAGATCTATAACAACCTAGACTTGTTCATAATGTTGTGGTCACTTCTTCAAGTGAGCTCATGGCCTGCTTTCAAATCTCCGACAGTATAATTAGAAATCATGTGTCAATAGTGTCAGCTCATTCTTTCTACAGACCTTTTCCTTCATTGGCGGGGAAGATGAAATCATTCTCAGGTTAGCGTAACGGTTCATATTTGGTAGTCCAAACTCAGGATGCCGCCCCACCTGTACATAAGGTTACCTTCAGGCTTTCTTCTATTGTGAACGCCACCAGCGAATGTATTACATGTTATCTTAAGGAAATTTAGATAATCTGCCTAAAATCTGAGAAATTACAACCAAGACCACCTATAATTCATCATCAGCGTTTCGAGTAGTTCAGCGTCACAATCAGGTGATCCTACGTCACAACTTATAACTCGTACATATCACTTGAAGACCAAATTCGATGATCCCAATAAGTCCAGCAAACAACTTGTAAAAATGCCTGCAAAATTAGACCTTGCAATCCTAGAAGCACTGTCTCTCGATCCCTCCAAGACCACTATTTCAAGCCATGGTGGATCCGGTTTCTCGTCAACCTCCAAAATTGCCAGCACGGTTGACGGGTCCCAGAAACTCTTCTTTATCAAAACTGGCACTGGGACGAATCGCGAGCTTATGTTTGCGGGTATATATCATTTTGTCTCTATTTTTCATGAACAAAAAGAAGACGTTAGCCAAACTTTAGCACTCTACCCAATACAGCTTACCAGTAGCTTCCTGCACATTTCAGATCTATGTCCACGTGATATCTTTAACTGATTCCAATGATATAGGAGAACACACATCCTTGAATACTATCCACGCCACAGTTACCTCCATATGTCCCAAATCCCATGCCCATGGTCGTCTCTCTTCGGGGGGGTTCTTCCTTGCGACCGACTTTCTAAACCTCTCTCCCTCCGCCAAACCCTCCACGGGAAGCAAGCTCTCCCTGGCGCAGAAGCTCGTCAAACTCCACAGCACGCCAGCACCCATCCCAGACGGCCACACCATACCGATGTTCGGCTTCCCCGTCCCGACATTTTGCGGAGACACGGAGCAGGATAACTCGTTCAAGCGTTCGTGGGCTGAGTTCTACGCAGACAACCGCCTTCGACATGTTTTACACAAGGCGGAGTCGAGGCATGGCATCGACCACCACCTTTCCAATCTCGTGGAGCGCACAGCGACAAAAGTCGTGCCGCGCCTCCTCCGAGACGGCCATCTCAAGACCAACACTGGTGATCCTATAAGCCCGGCGGTGGTCCATGGAGATCTGTGGAGTGGAAACCACGGGCGAGGCAGTATCGATGATGGGGCAGTTGAAGAAGTAGTGTTTGACCCGAGTGCCTCGTGGTCGCATAGCGAATTCGAGTTTGGCATCATGCGAATGTTTGGCGGGCTGGGCGGCATCGAGAAAGAGTATTTTGCGATCAAGAAGAAGGATTTGCCGGTGGAGGAGTTTGAAGATCGTATTAGCCTTTATGAACTGTGAGTTTGCGTTGGTGCAGCGTGTTTGGGAAGAGTGACTGACTGAATATTGTGTGAAAAGATACCATCACCTTAACCATTATTCGATTTTTGGGGGAAGCTACAAAGGCGGTGCATTGAGGATCATGGAGGAACTGACCAGAAAGTATGGTAGCGACGGGGAATGAAAGAACTGTGAACTGAACTCAGAGCTAGTCTCAAATGAATTATCTCTGTAAGCAGAATTATAGAAATCGAGCCTTAGCGTTTCAATTCTGAGTAACCTGTGAAATCACATCGCTTAACAAGAGGATATATTTAACAACGCCCAACATGAAGCCCATCAATCCATCATTATATAACTTGCCTTGTCCAAAAAGGCATTCAGACCGTCCCGCTACGTACCTCGCAACAATTGACATAGATACTTTAATCACTGGCTGGCTGAATTGCTTCTTGCACCTCACAACCCTGCGCGAAAAATATCCTCGCAGGATTGTCGTAATCATTTGAGATGCTGTAAGAGTTGTCTATCATAGTCAGTAACCAGTATTATTCAAAGAACTACTTGGTGACTTACTTCGAGGGACTTGCCACATCCCCCCCTTCCCAATCCTGAATACGTTGCCGTTGACCGAGACCTCTACTCGGCCATAGAATACGAAAAATACCATTTGCATTTTCCTCGAGTTTTTCGGCTTCTTGATGCCTCCAGGCGGAAGGTCAACCATTCCTGATCCAAAGAAAGGCAAAGTAAGAGTCTTGGCGAACTTAAAATTGGCGTCTTTCACATCTCGAGTAATGATAGCTGCAGAAGAAAGTGCAATCTCATCTTCTCTTTCCTCAATCTCACTGCTGTCATTCTCCAGGTCCCACTCTACAACGTCGCCAACAATGCGGCCAGGTTCCGTCTCCCACGGCTCAACTTCATCATCTTCCGACTCGGAGCTAGGAGCCGCGCGCCTCTTGCCTTTACTCGACTTAGTATGAGGTTTCTTTGGTCGATATACCACCTGCTCATCAGCTCGCACAACTTCCTTTATTCTTGGTAATATAATCTTCCCATGGGCACCATCCGCTGCCTCATCACCATAGAACTCTATCCTTTCGTTTTTCCAATAAGCGACTGGCTTGATGGAGTTGCGGCCAGAGCGTGTGGTCTGAAATCCTGTCGCGTCATTGGGGGTCTCGCGGCGAAGGATAATCAGGCCACGATTGTTTCTTGGAAGAGGGGGCCCTCGTTGTACTTCGGGTGATTCTGCCTGTGATATAGGGGGGGGCTTCTGCTTCTTCGTGGTACTTTTGGGGTTTGCAGCAGCTTTCGCTGAAGCATTAGCCTTACTGGGTCGTCCACGCTTCTTAGTGGGTTGTGCCATGGATTCGCCATCTGATGGAAGCTCACTCAGAGAGCGCCTAGTTTTCTTTTTAGGCCGTTTCTCCTCAACCTCTTGGTTTGTATGCGGCTGCTTGCGTTTTCCTCCTTTCTTCTTTATTGAAGCCACTTGAATTTCTTCTCTCTCGGATTCCTCTTCTGATTGTCCTGCTGGTTCATCATCCGGCGCTTGATCCCCAATATCTGAGTCATCTTCTCCGCCTTCAAGCATTTGCATCGAGTCTTCACTATCGTCCATCTCACCATCATCTAGGATGGGGTTTTGATCCAGATCCTCGTTGTTATCCTCCGCATACGATGAATAATGGAGGTGGATTAGTGGTGCGCTCGTTAGCTTTTCAAAGTTCTTATCTATCAAGCCACCCGCTATCCCTGGTGGTGACCGGTTTGAGTATGCTGAATCATTGTTCCCGTCAGGACTTTCCTTTCCAAACTTCAACACCCGTGCTGTCATTTGGGGGGTTTTCCCAGTAACAGCTGCTCCACGTGCTGGTGAGGACCTCGGACCTAGGGATGTGTGCCTCCTGGCAGGCGAATTTAAGAAGGTTTTCCTTGGAGATTTGGACTTTGGCAGAGGCATTCGCATAACATTTCTTGCACTTAGAACAGCCATGGGTTCTGGAACAGTACCTACAGTCTCAAGTATTAGATATTGCGATCCAGTATATTCACCCTGGAATGACCTACTGTCTGCTATATCCATTTCATCGCTCGAAAGCGTAGAGTTTACCCGGCCATTGACGCCATTTGTCTTCCTTGTCGACTTTTCGGGTGAAGAAAATAAGTGATCCATTGGTTCCATGCCATGTTCATCTCGAATTCCAGTATCAGGAAGCGTTAAGCCAGTTTTCCTAGCAATAAATTAGTCACCTAGGTGCTAAATGAAGACCTGCCCGTATCTCACCTCCCCTTCCTACCCAGATCAAAGAGATACTGGTTTTCTCGTGGCTTCCTTCCCTTGGGGAGTTCTGGCGCCATGGTATATTTTTGAACAGAGTGCACGCGCTGCGCGAATTAAAAGCCGTAGTCGCGTGCCTTCGCGCTATATTTTATTAGTAGCGTAGAAGAGAATTATACGTAGATGACAATGTGAGGGGCAATGGGCGTGGAAAAGTAATGCGCGACGCAGTGTTGATAGCGTACGAGGGGATGCTCACGTAACGGGTGGAAGTTTCACTAGACAGAGAGACGCGCCTGACTTGGCGCAAGCCTCACGAATAAATATGCGGACGCGTTAGAGGCCCATATTCAACAACACACATAACTCCATACATTTTTCCTCAGAGTAATGCTTCCACCATTTGATTACTTCTTTATCCAAATCCTATTATATACGAAAACAAACAGTTTTAATTTAGCCGCCGAATGCGGCCGTTACCTCTTTTCTTTCTATATATTTGCGCCTGTCCATATATGTATGACCTTTGCAGTTATGAAGCATTTTCCATTGCAGGAACATCAATTCAAATTTACATTTTTAATCTTTTGGCTGTTGGCTGTTGTGTTTATATCTTGAGATTTCTAATTCCGCTACTGACTAGCCAAGTAAAAGACTGGTCCATCCAGAGTATAATGGAGGATGTATGGTCACAATTGTCCTGACCTATGTAAGGTGATTTGATGTTCAGAATATAGTTCTAAGATCGTGAACTTCCAAAAGTTTGAATTCCTTCTCGGGTCATATTCATATATTTGAGACGGACAAGTTCAAGTTATCTCAATTTCTAAGTCGGGTATCGAAGTATCTACATTACCCGGTCTGACGGATGCTAAGGACATCAACTGTCAAAAGTGGAGGTGTTCAATATAAAATCGGAAACTGCTGCATCAGTTGATAATTACTCACTCCTCGTAAAACGACAAAGTTTAGAATATAAACTTATTGTCATCGGTACTCCGTCAAACTTACTAAACTCAAACTCTCACCAGTGCAGCTATCATGTCTATATTCCCACTACCAGATCCATTCGCCTCGATACCACGGACCAGCCTCCTCTTCGGTCCATCCCCAATCCAGCCTCTTGACAGAATCAGTGCAGACCTCAGTTCAAGCGGTCACAGAGTACGCATCTTTGCCAAACGCGATGATTGTAACTCAGGGCTAGCCTATGGGGGAAATAAAACTCGCAAACTCGAGTACTTGCTAGCAGATGCACTTTTACAGAAAGCCGACACCCTCGTCAGCGTAGGAGGCATCCAGTCCAACCACACACGGCAAGTTGCTGCAGTCGCTGCAAGAGCCGGCATGAAATGCACCCTGTTGCAATTGCACTGGGTTCCCGGAGACGAGGGCTCATTCTACGACAAAGTTGGCAACATCCAGCTTTCGAGAATGATGGGTGCAAATATCATCACAGGAGCACCTATCAGTACCGAGAAGAAGGATGTCGCCCTTGATGGAAAGCACGAAAATGCCTTTGTTCATAATGATGCCGCTGATCAACTGACAAACATCATTGAGGAACTAAAGCAAAAGGGTCAAAGACCGTATCTAATTCCCGCAGGAGCGTAAGTCTTCCCGAGTTGCCTTTGCGTCATGCTCTGATGAGTACAGATCGGATCACCCACTAGGAGGCCTGGGATTTGCCAGGTGGGCTTTTGAAGTTGCGGCCCAGGAAAATGAATTGAACACGTTCTTCGATATTATTATTGTATGTGCGGTAACCGGATCTACCATGGCCGGTATTGTAGCAGGGTTCAAGCTGCTCGAAACCTTTCCAGATCAAAAGAAGAGAAAGGTCATTGGCATCGATGCGTCGGCCAGGCCCGAAGAAACTCATGCAACGGTGCTAGAATTATCAAGAAGAACCGCAGAGAAGATCGGTCTAGGTAGAGACGCAATATCACCTGAGGATGTGATTCTCGATGGGAGATATCATGCAGGATGTTATGGGATTCCTGATCAGCAGACAATGGACGCGATGAGATATGGTGCTTCTATGGAAGGATTCATTACTGATCCGGTTTACGAAGGTAAGAGTTTGGCGGGTATGATTGATATGGCGAGAAAGGGGGAGTTTCCCGACGGTTCTCAGATATTATATGCTCATCTTGGAGGTCAGCTTGCTCTGAACTCATATGCCGATATTATGTGATTACGATGTTGCAGGAGTGCTGTTTCTATATTATTGAATATAATGACGACTATATTTGCTCTAATCCTTCGGTATATGAGGTAGCTTTCTAGGATGTTAATCAAATTAAGTACTTTACACATCTGTTGTATAAGGTCATTCTCTATTCCTCACTATTCATTCTGGTTCATTCTAGCTCATTCAAATTAAAATTGTGAAAGTTTGCCATATAGACTGTATTATATTTGTATATCACGATGACTGGTATAGGCGACGTAAGGACTCTGGCCTTCAAAAGGCTAACCTGTCAGGTACTTCCCGGGTAGTGGTACTCGGAAATCACACCATCTTGGATGAGCTCGAGCAATACAGAACATTTCTTTCCCCCCTGCGAGGTTATCATGTTCCATAACCCTCAATCTCCTTCCTCATAGCATTACTAACAATTTCCCCACATAGCTTTGCCATCGGATTCGTGGCAGTTACCATCTTCTCTGCAAGTTCGTTGCCGTACCATGCTCCCAATTGAAAGTCACGATGGGCTTGATCCTCTAGCTGCATGATGCTCTTTAGCTCTATTTCCTGTCCGTCAACATTCTTCTCCAAAATCGGTATTATCAGAGCGGATCCTGACGTGGCGAGGAGCTTTGCTGTCGTGTTGTATATCGTTGCCTTCTGAGTGTGAATATTTCCTAGTGTTTGTGCGCTTCGTGGAGAGATGGGAGTATCTGCTAAATGTTAGCAAGTGTTTGTACATGACAGCCAGCACTGTTGTGCTGTAAAACTAGCTATATGTCACCGCTTGTGACACAACAATTGACATATTACAAAGGATAAGTCAGAGAAAAAACGGCCCATTCTCATGAGCACGATCAGATATAGTTGATCAAACGCTTAGGTTTTCTAGTTTCTGTTTAAACTTCTGAATTTGTCAAGTATAGCGAGACAATGGGTACCGAGAGTGGTTTGCGGCCTAGATCATAGGGTATAATCTGTTACGTGGATAACTTACTTAGGGAGGCGGCTGACAGTAAATCAATTGCAGTTGCCAAATCTGAGAGCGCAACTTCGGCTGCATCCCTTTTTCGTTTTTCATCTAGACTGTCCTGCTCTGGATCCAGAGACTTCTGTGTATTGCTCACTAACAACCCATCTCCATAAATCGTTCTTATCGACTGCACGCGATTATTCCTCGCGCTGGCATATTTCGGATATCTGCTAATTAACGTCGTCAAATTTTCTAGCAAGGCCTCTATATCGGCTGAAGACTGGTGATGGAACATTAGTATCTTATATGTGCACTGTGTTTTCTAGGAAATCGCAAACAAGAATTAGGTACTAGCGCGCCACGATTATCTCAAACTGTATCATAGATTCGACTTATAAGACTCAGACATCCAAACTACTTGAAATGCATAAAGCCTATTAGGTCCAATTAGTGACCTTGACCTCAGAGCTTTCAGAATTCAAGATGAATGAGCCTTGGCTTGGATGTCTCCAAAATTTTAAGACAGTTAGTGGGCCAAACTTGAATATGCTGTGCCCGTCAATCTCACTTACTGGTTCTAGAGGAAATCCAAAGCGATCTTTCTTTGCAACCTCTCGAATAGCATCAAGTTCAATACCCTTAGCAGCTTCATAATCGTTGCCAGTAACGTGTGGATCGGGTGCCAGTGAGCCATCGATTTTGGCCCGATTAACTACATTTGCTTCCGGATCTTTGATCTTTGCAAGTACATTTATGTCGTGTTCTGTCAGATTCGCCATTTTGAGCAACAAGTAGGTTTTGAGGAGTCGACGGAAGAAAGTGACGAGGAGGGTGAGAATGCAGCAACCAGGTTTCTTTCAAAGGAACTTCTTCGTACACGAGATATCTACTAATCGGTCTCGATATAATTTCGAGCTCAGAGACTTATAAACTATAACTGCTTGAGTAAACTGGAAAAAGAACAAGAACGAGTAAAAGCATATGGAAGTCAACAACTAACGATGAGGCAGATCTACGGCTAACACGTTATGTGACCTCAATACGCACTCCACCCTATCCAGCTCTTGCCTCCACATAGCTCGGCTCTATCCTCAAACTATGGGTTACTATGATAGATAATCAAAGCAACCAAAGTCGAATCAGTTGGGGACTCGAACACTACCTATCTCCCGGTACGGCGGATGGTAGAGACCCAAATGGCAGGCCGCGAAGGGCGGAAGGCGCGGCTTTAGCCCGGCTTTCATCGGTTTCCGTGTATAACCTGCTTCACGTCCTTCCACTCAGTCCCTCTCATCAGGTTCCACTTGCTTTGGTTCCTTTGTAACCATCGCCGCTATCTATCAGATATGGAAGGTCTTGATCTACACTACTTCTTGTACGAGCCGGTAAGGTACCACGGAATGGTAATTGTATATAAGCATTCGCAAGTGCGGCTTTATTTTCCCACTGGAAGAAACCCGCTCACATAAGTCGTGGGCCTCCTCTCTCTCTCTCACTCATCAATCACTTCACTGCTCTTCTAGAGAACTAGTGTTCTTCAATCAACTGCCTTATACTTTTATCTATACCCAAAATTGCTTCTTCTATTCCCATTAAAGTTCGTCAAGTTTGACACCTACCAGTTGAGATGGCTCCCTCCGCTACCTCTCCAATTCTTACACCAACCTCTCTCACATTTCCCACTTCCAATAACACAAACGCCGCAGTCACTGATACTCCAAACTTTCACGGCTATGATCACATTACTTGGTATGTCGGTAACGCAAAGCAAGCTGCCTCATATTATACCACACGTCTCGGGTTCTACACTGTTGCGTACAGAGGTCTTGAGACCGGAAGCCGATATATAGCTTCCCACGTTGTTGCAAACGGCGATATTAGATTCGTCCTCACTTCACCGATCAAATCATACACTGAACTTGAAGATGATGAGCCGATATCGTCCGAAGATCGACAGCTGCTGAAGGAAATCTATGCCCATTTGGAGAAACATGGTGATGGGGTGAAGGATGTTGCCTTTGAGGTCGATGATGTGAATGCTGTGTATCAGAAAGCTGTATCAGAGGATGCCATCTCCATCCAAGCCCCTCGAACCATCTCTGATGACGACGGACAAGTCACAGCCGCTATTATTCGCACGTACGGCGATACCACACACACCCTTATTTCAAGAGACTCCTACGCCGGTGCTTTCCTTCCAGGCTTCAAGTCTATCCCCTCATCTAAATTGGACCCTCTTCAGAAACTCCTTCCATCTGTCAAGTTAGAGGCTATTGACCACTGCGTTGGCAACCAAGACTGGGGAAACATGGAGGCAGCCTGTGCCTACTATGAGCGCTGTCTATCCTTCCACCGCTTCTGGTCTGTTGATGATGCCCAGATCTCTACCGAATTCAGTGCCTTGAACTCCATTGTCATGGCATCGCCCAATAACGTCGTAAAGATGCCCATCAATGAACCTGCCCCTGGCAAGAAGAAGTCTCAGATCGAAGAATACGTTAACTTCTACTCTGGCGCTGGAGTCCAACATATCGCATTACGCACTAAAGATATACTCTCTGCCGTTGCGAACCTTCGCGCAAGAGGTGTCGAATTTATCAATGTCCCATCCACATACTACGATACCATGCGTTTACGTCTGAAGATGGATAAGCGTAACTGGAAGCTACAAGAGAATTTCGATGAGATACAACGCCTTAATATCCTGATTGACTTTGACGAGGGAGGTTATCTCTTGCAGCTCTTCACCAAGCCGCTGATGGATCGACCCACGGTCTTCCTGGAGATTATTCAGCGCAACGACTTCGACGGTTTTGGCGCTGGGAACTTCAAAAGTCTCTTCGAGGCTATTGAGAGAGAGCAGGCAGACAGGGGAAATTTGTGAGCGCAGCTTATTGGGTATAGGAGAATAGGTGTTGGTTTATCGGAGGTTTTGAGCATTTAGCATTGAGCATTTGGGAATTCAAGTTTAAAAGTACACAGTGAAAGTGTGCGACAAGATGCGGGAGGTAACATTGATGAATATTAGGGCATGGGTTTGATGTATAATGCCTAGCCTAAACGAATTTGTTCAATAAGTATACATGGATTAAATAAATAATTATCAATACTTTATTCTCATAAACAGCTCTTACAAGCGTATCCAGCAGTGGGAGATTCTTCGTAGTCACATTGCAATAAGTCGATGGATGACAGCATGTGTTTGCTATATTGTACACAAAATCAGGAGATGGTTTGTTATCTGCCTCGGGTGTCTGTCTCCTTTCCACATACATAACTCCCAGAGCCCCCCGTTTTCCCTACCCACCAGGTTGACAAATGAAAACTATAATAGCAAATGCCTCACAGATGCCTTTACCACCCTATGAATGTTTTCCCTTGTTTTGAACACCCATATGCGGTCATTGCTCAGACTACCCTACCAACCAGTCGAGCTTCCTATTCGCGTAGTGGAGATGAGTGATGAGTTTAAGAATCGGTAACACGCCACTTGCTGAACCACTTCATGTAGTTGTACTGTCTATTTGGGCCCACCATTCCCCAAGAAATCGGCATGAAGAAGATATACAATCCAATGATGGTGGCGTACAATACGCCGTAGACGGTGTATTGAATAGCCTTCTTCTGATGCCGTAGCATCCAGTCGGTGACGAAGCCGAAATTGAGAATGGCAAAGTAGAGAGCAGGGTAGTAGTGGTGAACATAGGTAACACGAGCCATAGCAACGAATGGAATGTAGTGCAAGAACCAACCAATAACAGGGTAGATACCGGCGAATTCGATTTGATCAATGTCGACTTGGCTCAACTCGTTGTAACCACGTTGCCAACGAACTAGGTACCAGGCAACCAGGAGAACGATAACACCAAGGGAAGCAGTAGATCCCCAATAAACAAAAGGATTGCCGAGAAGGAAGTACTTCACAATTGTGTCGTCCCAGCCGCACATTCGTAGGCCGACGTTCAGGATGGGCCATTGCCACCACTGAGAGGCGAGATCATCTTGCTTGTCGGGGTCAGGAACAAGTGCATTATTAGACGTCATCATGGCAACATTGAGATGAATGAAATCTTGAAAGAAAGGAGATTTGTATGCTCCGGCGTCAGCACCAGGTACTATAGCTTGTTAGATAACGTTTTCCAAACCAACACGTCTACTAGAGTAAAACTTACGCTTCTCATTCCAGTGAGCTTCGACGTTCCAGTGTGTGTAAACATCTTTGGGGTTATTTGACGGATCGCAGGTAACTTCGATCTGTTTGAAACCCCATTGTGGCAAGTTGACGTTGCCTGCTCGGAGATAACAACCCAAGACAGCGTGCTTGATTCTGAAAGCAGTAGTCAATGTTCTGATCTTGCTTCGGTCTCTGGAAGCAACGTCCTTCACAACTTCAATCTTCCAGTGGTCCTTTTCGTCACCAACGGTGGTATTTCCGTAACACGAAACTTCCTTCTGGGACTTTGTGACGGGAGCGGAAACCTCGTGAGAGTGTAGATTACGGCCAGTCTGTGAGTGGATGAATCGAAGAACATCACCGTCTGCAACAAACTTAGGTGGATCCTCCGCATTATATTCGGGTTGTTGGCGGTTTGGGTAGAACCACCACTCGTTGTTCGCGTCTTTGTGGTGGTAGCAAGTAATTTGTTGCTGTCCTGAGCCATCTGGATAAGTCTGTACATGTGAGTGAAGAAGACCGCCTCCATATCCCATATTCTTGATAGTAGCTCGGGAGCCATAGGCGATTTCAAGTGGACTGTCTTTTCCAACCTCCGTTCCTCTTAAGTTTGCCTGAAACAAAGAGCTCATTTGGGCGTCTCCTGGACCACTGTTTTCCAGAATGGCGAAGTGAAGTGCGAAAGACAGCATGTAGATGATGATTGGGAGGACAATAAGCCCGGCTACTCTGGCCACCACATGGCCAGCCAGTTCAACCTTTGATCTTCGTTAGTTAAATACTGCATATTACATTCTAAAATCTTACCTTTGGCATTTTGTAATCGCCGAACTTCCTCCACAAATCTTCAGCTGTGTACAATCCAACCAAAGCAGTTACGAAAAAGCCAACCCATTTTACACTTGTGACACAGCCAATGCTTACACCAGTCAATGCAAGCCAGACAAACCATTCTGCGCTGAAGCTTTGGTTCTGCAGTCTATGGAATCTAGCCCAACAGAGAACAGTCGTAAAAGTGAAGCATAGGAGCATAGAATCTAGGAGAATGAAACGACTGATGGTAGTGTACGAGTTTTCGCAGAGGACCATCAGTGTGACGAACCAAACGGCTGGTCTCTTGAAGTTCATCTCCCGAGCTGTATAGTATGCCATTGGAATGCAGACAGCACCAAAGAAGGCGTTGAAAGCCCGCATAACGGTATAGTTAAGCTCATCTGGGTACTTCTCCCCTGATTTGAACTCGAAAGAACCATTGTAACCAGCCAGATATCCAGATAGTCCCACCAGCATCTTTCCAAGCGGAGGGTGAACATCGAAGTAGAATTCGCGTTTGAGATAGTGAGAACCGAATTTACCAAAACTATTCGAGAGTCAGTAATCCGTCTGAGAAACACGAAAGGCCAGATTGTCCCTACTGTGCTTCATCCCAAGTCACAATTGGTGATAACCCAATCTTGTATAATCGAGTGAAGAAGGCCAGGATTGTGAACACCAGAGGCGCAATGATGAATTCCCACTCATCAAGGAACTCGAGGACAGATTGTTGCTTCTACGAACGCGTTTTGTTAGTCTCTGAACTGTGGAAGTTGTGCAGCGCTGCCAGAATGGTATGAGCTGATGCACAGAATCCTACCTTTTTGACCTGTGTCTTCTTCTCATCTATTTCCACCCTGTCCACTAAACCGCCATTCGGAGTTGTAGAAGGCACATTTCGCCTTCTTGTAGTTTGTTCAAAGTCCGCTCCAGAAGCAACGGCCTCTTTCGTTGAAGCCATATTGTTCCCTGGTGAAGTGCTGTGAAGAGTTTGTTAAAGTTGCGTGTCCCCCAGCGATAGACTGCGCAAGTTAGGTTGCGGAAGGTTAAGCTCGCGTCTGAGCTAAACTGAAAGGAACGTTAGAAGAAATGAGTTATCACAAAATTAAAAGAATTTAATTGGCGAAATCGACATCTCCGAAAGATACGACTTTTAAAAAGGGGAATCAATGTTGGAACAGATCCCTTGAGCAAATCGAATGTCGAAGTACAAAATATCCCGTGTGCTGTACGAAAGGGGCACATCTATTTTAGTTTAGCGTGCGCGAGGATGACACCTCTCATGAAGTGAGGCTGGAAACTGGCATGGTTCTCTCCGGGGGCCGTGTCGAATGTTGTATAGCAAAAACAAATGACTTCTGATCTGAATAGTTTATATTTAAAATAAATGCAGTTATTATTCATTATAATACCCAATATATGCATAGTTTTCACAATTCGTGAAGTGCTCTTTCTATAGGCTGTAAAAGTGCACTACAGGTTTGGTCACATTGCTGAGTTTAGTACCATCTAGTATCACGCCTTGCACAATTATGAGTGTTCTAGAATGCATACTCGTGAAGCACGATCTAAATGTGCTCGCTCAATTGCTACAATAGATATTATATCATACGCCTTTGCCATGTCCAATGCGCCTTTCGTCTAGTATCCAATCCTCTAAAACTATGCCCGCGACCCAATTCAGTCTTCTTCCTGATCAAGAGGCTTGTATTGGCCACTTCGCGCACTCTTGCCACTCATGATACTCCCATCTCCGTCTGCTCGATTTCGGCTGACCATACGTGATATCCAGCCCCCCACTCCCTCGCCCTCTCCATTCTCTCCATCCGCAGCGTATTGAGGCTTACCATTCACAATGGAAACATGTGGAGGGTCGATATCAAGCCCCGGAATTGCATTAGATGGGCCAAGACCAGGGTGAGATTGTGGGGTAGAGCCGAGAATCCCTCGTCGAAGATCTACTGATCCAGTTGGTGAGCCTAAGCCCATCAATGAACCCGTCTCAGCTCTGGTTTGTGGAGTTGGCATGGCCGTGGTTGCATCTCCAAAAAGGATATCCATGTCCTCCAGTCGTATACCAGCAGTCTCGGGATATATGAAGTAAACTGTAAGGGTTAATATTGTCTACTACAAGTAAGAAACGGAGTAGCTTACCAACAACGAAACTCGTAACACAAAAGAATGCATGAACGAGGTAGAGGCGCCACGCAATCACCTCTTGTAGAACAGGGGTCAATTCTCCAACTAGGAAGTTGAAAGCCCAGTTTGTAGCAGTAGACAAACTAGCACCCTTGGATCGAATGCTAAGGGGTAAAATCTCTGGAGGATAAAGCCATGGAATAGGTCCCCAACTATAGCCAAATGCCGCATTGTAGATCATGACGAAAACTACAACGAGCGTTGGAGTGGCGCCAATATCGAGAAATAGGAAGTATGATATCGCAGAGAGAGCTAGTGCCATAGCTATAGCGCCACTTAGTAGGATGAACCTCCTTCCCCATCGATCAACCAAGTACCAAGGAGGTATGGAAGACATAAGATAAGTGATGCCGTTGATTCCAGTCATTAGGATAGCGTCACGGCCGATCCAACCAGCAGATTCGAATACTAGGGGTGCATAGTATGAGATAACGTTGATCCCGTTGAGTTGTGCAAAAGCTTGTGCTGACATGGCGATAAAAACCCTAGTCCTGTATCGTCGGAACATGTCAGAGTAGGACTTCTCGCCTTCCTGACGGGATAGGAGCACGTCCATTTTGATCTCTCGGTATTCTTCACGTGCTTTTGGGTCGTGGATATCACCGCCCCCATAAAGATTTGCAATAACGACAATACCTTCCTCATCGTGATCATTATCCAGAAGCCATCTAACATGGTCAGTACACCACCAAAATGTAAAGAATAAATCAAATACCTCGGTGACTCCACAATTACCAGACTTCCTAATCCAAGTAAAGCTCCCATGACACATTGCATCACCAAGGGAATTCTCCAGGAGTAGTCACTCTTGATATAACTGCAAAAGTAGTCGACCCAGACTGATGTTGCGTATCCGGTAATATTACCAGTGAATTCTATGCATGCAAGCTTTCCTCTGTTATGAGGTGGAGATATTTCCGACTGATAGACCGGCACGATTGTAGAGAGCATACCAACCCCGACACCCGCAGTGATTCTTCCTGCGAGCATCATCGGCATACCATTTGCGAAGCTCTGGCACGCTCCTCCAACAAAGAATATCATTGAACCATACAAAATTGTTCTCTTCCTGCCTATAATATCACCAACCCGTCCAACCACCAAGGATGAGCAGAATGCGCCAACTTCGAGGATAGCAACCATAGTCCCAACTTCTGCTGATCCTGGCTGATTGAAGTAGTCTTTGAAATACGGGCCTCTAAAATAATGTATAAGTTTTGAAAACACCGTACTAGATGTGCATAACCTACGTGATAATACCTGACATAACGCCTTGATCATACCCAAATAGAAAAACTCCTAGTGATACAAAAATGCTAGTGAAGTAACTGGCAACATGTCAGTTTGTGTCAGGTTAAAGGAGCTGTGGTCCTACACCAATGGCTTGCCGGTCAGGCCATGCATCTGCCTTTCTCCTCCCGACATGATAGCGGCGAGGATATGTTCGGCCCTACTGATATACCGTGGACCAGTTTCCGGAATCTCAATATCCTCTTTAACGATTCCAGGATGATAGGCTTTTGATTCTGCGTCGTAGTTTTCCTGGTAGTGTACCCGTTTTGGTCTTGATCCTCGTCTCAAAGAGCCTCCTAGACCCTGGCTATCAAGAGTCTCCTGTAGCCTGATGGATAAGGGATCCTCTTCTCCCAGCTGCTCCGCGAGATCACCTGTATCACTCCAGGAGTCAAATTCCGAGCCCGGGGAGGAGGAGCGGGAGAGGGAAGAGCGTCGGCCCTGCTTTTCGTCGTCTGACTGAGAGCCCAGCAGTGGTCTAGAGTGCGAGGTCGATTGGCCGGCTGCAGATGATAAGGCCCTCAGGGGAATATTCGCAGGGCGACGGGTTGTCTTTTGTGAAGGAATATTGAAAAGGGTGGACTGTGTGCAGCAGCCCTCTGCGAAATGCAGTGCAGGTTGTTGAGGGTTGAAAGGTTGACGATAGGATAGACAAGGCAGGGAAAGTACCCGCACCGATTGGGCTAGCAGAAAGCCGGTTGCTTAGGAAGGTCTTCTACATGTAGAGTCGAGTAGAGTGGGGAAGAGGGGACAGAATGATGTGTGGGGTCAGGGAAGGGTTGCGGGTGACACGACTACTTGGACAGCAGTTGGTGAATTGTTGTAATTGATAACTTCAAGGTGGAATGGCACGAGGTTGCAGCCAACGTGGAAGCACGAGGAGGGAGATGACGCTGGCAAGGCTGGTCAAGCCAAATCGATAATAATAGGGGTCAACCGACTCTGGGCGCCAGCGTGCCATGGTGGCCTTCCGTGCACCATCTCCAGCTGATCGACATCGATCTCAACATGCCTTCGGCACCTTCAGATGGGATGTGAAAAGGTAGAGATTACAATTCTCTTTCATGATGCTAATCGTAATTATGGAGTAGAGAAGGCACGCGTTCAGGGGAGGAGCGTGAAAGAGTACTGGGACTATAGGCACTTCATCATGATGATCTAGATAGCGCGACCCAAGGACTACCATAAGCCACGTACTATTAGCAAGAAGCAAGGTCGCAAGCCGCAAAACTCAAAGGGCTAACTATAGGATGAGCCCCAGATGATCTATCGCATCCTCGTCGTGCTGCGCGACCTACTGTACGCGTCTTGCTTGAACATTTCAATCCGCTTGAGATATCAGGGAGCCCTCAAATGGGGAGAGCTTGTTATTTACAAGCAGCGGCCACTTTGATTAACTTCACTAATTCGAGCCTGTCATTAACTGCTGTCAGTGTAAAGGTAGGTATTCAAATCAGCAGAAAATATGGACAGGTCTTGTCTGATTTCTACGAAGAAGCTACCTTGTCCCGTCTAGTCTGTTTTCTTTTCCCTTAGAGCGGAAGTACGCCAAAAAGCAACTTCTAGCTACTATGCTTTTAACAACATCCCCCAGCCTCAATAGAACTCATGCAAGGTGTCGAGCAATGAAAGTCGGCCAAGCATATATCTAGTGGTATCAGTGCGAAAGAATCGAACAACTCTTCCGGGGGGGCTGCTTCTAGCGAGGTTCTTCGATATTACCAGGTTGTAGAATATCCAAAAGTCTGGTCAGATATGCACCCAAAAACCCGCAGTGGTTTAATGCTTCTAGGCCAAGTGAACAGCGACCTGTAGCTGCACCACGGCTATTTATATGATCACGTTAGTTGTTTCAAGTCTGACTATGTGTTGGTAGGTTAAATATCACCGAGGCTCTCTGATCACCGACGCACACCCCCAACCCAACCGGCGGTACAGTACATGTAGTAGCTGTTATTCTGGGAAGCACTCAAACCTGCCGTCGACAACGTTGTCTTTGACCGCTGGAGAGCAGCAGATCTGCACACGGTGGCTACACTGTGGCAGAGCAGCCAGCAAACGCAGCAAAGCCAACCCCAACAGCCGTTCCCCAGCGCCACATATGCAGACTTCATGCGAGAGTATGCACAGAACACGACATCTCATCTTCCCTCTGCACTGCTCTGCGCAAAAGAATACGTTTCAGCCACATCAGCAACCAGGCCAGACGAGATCTTGCACATGAGGATTCGAGAAGCCCGAATCGCAACTCGGCGCGGTTTTGGGCATGAAGTCCAGACAAACGGCTCATTTACAAGTGCATGAAACGGCCATCTGAATGATTAATGCCTGCTCCGCGTCGCTTGACATTTCCTTCCAATGCTCCGTGCTGAGTGGTTCACTGTTGCGGTCCCGTTGCTCCTCCCCAAATTTGAATTTGCTGCCGACCAGGGGGCGACTGTAATTAATACCAGGGCTGGGGAAGAAACCCTGTTTGGTGTATAAGGTGAGATCCTCCGCCGCCCGCCCCAGCGCCAACTTGTTCATCTCGACATCACACACTTTTCTCCTCCATCCATCCATTCATCCTTCCATCCATCAAGAGACAATTGAGAGATCCCATCATCGCAATTGCACCGTCGCGTCCGATCCGTTGTGAATGAAACCCGCAATCTCCTCGTATCAAGTTATCACAACACGCCAGGGTTACCGGCAACTAGTGCGCAGATTTGACACTCGTTCCTGACAAGACACACTCTAGCGCCGCCCTACTTAACTTGGAGCTTCCAAACCCATAACAAACGGGAGGAATCTCATCTGTCAACTGTCATTTGCCTCGACTTCAATCTCTTTCAACTGTCTGTTCTGTTTGTTGTTGTTGTCGTCAGGCAAACCGTCTGTCGGCAAATTGCTACACGATTGCATCACCGTACGCGAGAAACCGATAGCTACGAGCACTGGAAAGCTAGACCATCTCAGCGCCCCTGCGCAACGTCAAGATGGGTAGCACGCAGTTTGGAAACTTTCATGTTAGTGAGATGTGATCAATCACCGATGTTCCGATGTTACAATTGACGTAACCTGGGCCTGGACTTATGCTAACCATCTTTTCCATACAGAACTTCTGTCGCGACTCAACTTTACCAGTTTGCAATGTTCGTAATTCCCGGCACCTCCTATCTTTAATCTGCACGGAGACTGACCCGAACGCAGCTTTTCCCGGGGTTTAGCTATGCGAACCCTAGCGGCTTTGGCAGTTGCCATGTAATGGGCATATCGTTGAAAGATGGTCAACGTCTTGGGAACTTGGGTATGTTGGGAAATGATCGATTGGCTTGGGGAAAGACTAACAATATCAGGCTCTATTCTGTTATGTGGAGTTGCTATTGTCGTTTCGTTATTCCTCTTATGGCGATCGGAACGGAAACAAGCCGCCGTGGGCAGGAGGTATGTGACTTCTTTATCTCAGCTCAAAAATAAGCACTCTTTACTAATTCCTATGCAGGGAAATGCAATTGTTCCTTCTAGGCTACATCATAATAGAGATATGCGAAATATTCACAGTTGGAAAATTTCCCTTGAATGATAAAGTTCGAATCGTACGTTGAGCACAACGATAGTGTATGATGCAAGCTAATTTGCATAGGCGTTTACTGGAATACACATTGGCTTTGTGGTCGGGACGACTTGGATCCTCCTTCTCAATGCTATTGTTGGATACCAATTCTTTGACGACGGTACCCTTGTGTCCTTGGTACCAATGGTTGTTACGTCAGCCATACTTCTCATCGGGTCAGGATATATCGCTCTCGACACTGGACTGAGCTGGACTGGTTACTGGGATGATAGCCTAGGGGGGAACAACAGAAATATTGCTCTATATGTTCTCTATCAGCTTGCACCCCTGGTTTTCTTGTTCTTATTCTTCGTCCTTGAGTCGATCTTGGTAATTAAAGTCTTGGGAGAACGCAAACCGATGATGTATTTGGGAGCTGCTGCACTTCTATTCGCCGTGGGCCAAATTTTCAACTATATTGCCAGCATCCACATCTGTAATGGCACCAATGGGAAAATCGATGGTGCTATGTTCGAGACACTCTTCACGCTTCTTTCGGTAGTGGCAGTCTGGATTTTCTGGTCCAGCATCACGGAAGATGACTGGCCTATGCCAGTTACAACCACCTATCCATAACGAGAAAAAAAAACCTACTTGTTGAGTACAACGGAGTTCGGCGGTATTCTTTCAAACAGCGACAAAATCTTCATGCCCAATAACGAATCTTATTTTATAGATCGAATTATACCAAGCATTCAGTTACCTGATGGTAGCAAATCACGCCCGATTAGTGTATAATAAGGGCGCGCGAGCAAGGAAGAGGATTATATCATTCCTTTGGCGGACTGGCATACGTTTAGCAAAGCGTTTAGTGGCTTTGGATGATACATATTTGGAGAATTGCTTTTGCAATTTGGCGTGTCAGTGTAGTATATACCCAGAGGAAAGATTGATGGAGAAGTCTAATGGCATGGATCAAACACTATATTAATGCACCTGCGTGACAGCTTGAAAGCAGCTTTACATCTCATATTTGTGTCTACCTTTTTGTGACTATACTTAAGGTGTCTAGATAACCCCTAATAGATAGTAATCTGGAGCGCTAAACTAGCAACTCAAGATAGTGTTGGTAGTTTTTATCCCTATATCTGATCTTGTAGAACGTGCCTAGACGAGGCTGCGCGAATGTTGATATTAGGAAAGTCTTGGCACATGACCGAGTTATGGTAGCCTTGCATTCAAGATAACTAATATTGAAATCGGTCAACTCATACTAACACCAGGCTTCTGAGCTGACAATCTATGCCGGGCAAAATTTGCAGTTCTTTCAAGTAGCGACAATGTCTGACTCTGATGGAGAGTATGAAGCTTCAGACGACGAGATCATCAATCCGTCAGAAGAGCCTGTTGCTGGCGCGACTACGAAGGCGGGAAAGGGAAGAGCAGCATGGGAAGACATACAGCGCAGTTGGGACAGTGTACTGGCTACCGACGGAAGCATAAACACAACTATACAAGGTTTAAGAGAGTCAAACCAGAGAAAGAGGCTTCTAAAAGATACCACGCCTTTGCAGAGGGGTATTATACGGCATCTTGTTATCATTCTTGACTTTTCCTTCGCAATGGTTGAGAAAGATATGAGACCTACACGACACCTCTTAACAATACGCTACGCTTCCGAATTCATTACCGAATACTTCGAACAAAACCCTATATCACAACTTGCGATCATTGGCTTGCGGGAAGGAATCGCAGAAACCATCAGCGTTATGGGAGGAAATCCGACAGAACATATCGAGAAGCTCAAGTTGCAAAGACAGAAAGAGCCAGAGGGAAGTCCCAGCTTACAGAATGGTTTAGAGATGAGCAGAGCGCAGCTATTTCATACCCCAGCACACGGGACTCGCGAGGTTCTCATAATATATGGAGCTCTCCTAACCAGCGACCCCGGGGATATCCACAAGACCATCGACACATTGATCAAAGACCGCATTCGAGTTTCAATAGTTGGCCTTGCCGCCCAGGTGGCTATATGTGCAGAGCTTTGCAAACGTACCAATGCAGGGGACGAAGGAAATTATGGCGTAGCGCTCAATGAACAACACTTTCGGGAACTGTTCATGAGGTTGACCACACCGCCTATCACCAGGACAAAGGCACAATCTCAGGCTAGTTTACTTAGCATGGGCTTTCCCTCTAGGATCTCAGGTGCTGGTCAGACCATGAGCTTCTGCGTATGTCACAACAAGCTTTGCTCAGGTGGCTATCTTTGTTCACGATGTGAAGCAAAGGTGTGCAGCCTTCCCAGCGAGTGTCCCATTTGTGGACTAACTCTCATATTATCCACTCATCTAGCACGTTCTTATCACCATCTCTTTCCATTGCAGAATTGGGTGGCAGTTTCCGGAGACGAAGCTGCAAACTCATCAGCTTGTTTTGCCTGCCAGTCTCCATTTCCAAAAATCTCAACCAGCAAACGCAAGGAGAAAGCAATCGAGGCCATACCTAAGCCTTCAGAGTCAAAAGACGTTAGTGAGAGTGGGAGATACGCATGTCCAGTGTGTAGAAATCACTTTTGTATCGACTGTGATGTTTTTGCCCATGAGGTACTTCACAATTGTGCAGGCTGTCAAGGTGATACTCGTGGGTTGATTGACGAGTCAGCTGGAGAGGCTATGCAAGCTTAAGCCATGGATAGCATAGCGCTGGCGTATATTGAATTGAGTTGGATGTCCATTGACACCATATTTTGGAGAAAATTAAGGGGTTGCATCGGTGCTGAAATAAATAGATACCCAAATATATCGGAGCATGCACAGGATGATACAATTTATACTACATGAGCCAATTGTCTTTGACTATATATCCTGCTGTTGGTTCTCTCATCTATGACTTTCAATTACTCGGTTGTGGCTGAGTTGGCTATTGAAGTAAATCACAACTATGGACATTTCTTTTTCCGCTAGAAGTGTCTAATTTTGGCTGCAGAAGTGTACCTGGCACTCAAGCAACGTCAGTAACAACAATAGGGACATTTCAATTAGGACGCTTATGCTGCTTAGTATCGAAGATAGATTGCCTTTGGTTAGCCCATGAATAGAGATGCTTGTTCTTAAGGGGCAGTTTACCTGCTAAGCGAGAATTGGCCAGAAAGCACGATAGTTGGCGAGATACCAGCTACAAAAGAAAGTGTGTTCACATCTAAAAAGGAAGAAGGATGACAATTTATCATAGATAGTCAGAATGAAAGATATACGCCTTTCACTTCCCACTAAATTACCTTAAGATGTGCTATCGTTCAAGTTGCCCAAGGAGTACGAAGCTCATTCCAGACTATGGACCCCAGCATATATTACCGGCACCCACAATTTCCTCTGTACCATTACACAAGCCTTGGTATTGGACGGGTAACTTGAGTCTATATCTTATGGAGGAAGAACACCCAAGGGAGCCTAGACTTCTCGTATCAGATACACATGCTCGAAGTATAGGTAGATAGGACAGTAGGTTTACTAGCTGCATTGGCAAACATGATTCGGATGCTCCATACACAGGTTCCCTCTGGTAGTATCTTGAAAGACATGCCGTTCCTTCGTGTTTAATATCCACATCATCAAGAATTCTAGATCTCCATCACTTCCCAAGACATTTTTCTGTATAACAGCAGCAATTGCTCAGACGATGAGATTTAAAGCCAGGCTGATCAACCAAACATGTGGTAGATATGGCTGAAATGCACAATGGCAACGCCAAACACAGGTTTCGAGGCTACAATTCAAGGCTACACTCTACCACTCCTAGCTTGGTACATATGAAATGACTTCCATTGTACGATGCTGGATATGAAATGCCTGGAAATATCGTAGACTATTGCTTCAGTACTTTTTTCCACCTCAAGTCAGAAGTTTTGATAGGGTGTACTGCCCAGTATTAGTTGTTACATTGCTCAAATTACACGGAACACAAAGTTTTGCACCAAATTGTTTTTGGAGGTCAAAGCTGCATTTCACTTCACAAGATTAGAATCCTGTATTGAGATATTTTACAGACTGCAATGAAATCTAGCGTTATGCGCTACATGTTCATCTGTCTGAATTGTGTATCATTTTCAAGGCCATGTATGGAATGGAATGTTGACGCCCAAAAAAAGGACCTATGAGACAGTGGCGATGGGCCACGATGTTTTGCACCTGTCCAATGGAAGTTCTGCGAACCTTTAGCCTGAACAGTTCTTGGCTACCTTGATTTGATCGCTCGGAGTAACTTATAACTTCCTACTGCGTCCCTCTGAGTTGTGGCAGAGGCTGTGTACAGTATGAATGCATCGTACAGGGTACAATCTCAAGCATTGCAATGGCCATATCATTTCAAGTCCGGATCATTGGCACTTTTGACTGCTAGCGCCAAGTGTGAGGACGAGTACTTGCCACGCCTGAATAGCTCGACACTGCACAGCACCGAGAAGCAAAAGCAGGTCTACCCGAGTCAGCAAAGATTGAAGTCCAGCACTGCCTGGATATCTCCGGTACCGACTTGCCAAACACACCACGACAAAGAATTGTTGTTAAAGAACTGATTGTCCGGCTCATACATATTTTCATTTCCCCTTATTAGAAATCACTACTGTACCGTTCTGACCTTACCCGATTTGTTGATCCGTCGGAAATCCTCCAGTCGGCCCGGGATCTCCTAGTTCACTACCCGACAAGGCTGTATTTTTTTTCGGAGCTACCTCGCACACCACAACACTAAGACACAGTCACCCTCACCCTCCGAATCTCAAGACAAACAAATGACATTCTCTTACTGTCATCAACGCGTTTGTTTCCCATAGAGGGATTCTCTTTAGACATTAGACGCATTGTATCATACATTTGTGCAAGACGTCACGGCTACTCACCTCAATAAGACCGTGCCACTCTCTGTTTATACCACAGCTTTGCCAAAGGTAGACATCGCTGTAGTGTTTAAATAGACTACTACTATTTAGCACAATGGCAACTGGTGAGAATGGAGTAGCAAATAGTTAGTTGTCTTGCATAGATCTATCAGCTTAAAACTAATTCTACCCTTAGATCCTGAGAGCCGTCAATCAAAGCAGAGCGACCTAGCTAAATCCGTCCTTACTTCGAGAATCTCCTCTTCAATAACCAGCCCTACTGCCACCGATAATGCAAGCTTCTCCGAAAATGGCTCTGGAAATTTATATCAGCCTGGATCTCCCATGGCACAATTGGACTCCGCGCAAACAACACTCTCAGCTCCGCCTGCAATTATTCTAGCTCCGCCTGCAATTAAAGTCCTAGGACGCGCTCCACAACCAGGAATCTACAATGGCGTTGGTCGCGCACTCAACGATACTCCATTAGGAAGCACACCATCTACTGCATCAAACAGCCCTAAATTGTGAGTGAAATTTGCCATTTTCATGTATGAGTCACATCTATAGATATCTACAGTCTGAAATCTTAGCTGAAGTATTCCAAATCCCTGGCCCAGATCTAACCATATTTGGTCTCTAACGTTCAATGATATTATGCTGACACTACGAATCATCTCAGACATCCGATCCGACAAAACTCTGGAGACCTCACCCCTCGCAGCCGTCCACACCCCTCAACTTTAAACATCCCAGGCATGACTCAATCCAAGGTCTCCCCAGATGGCAAGATCCCAAAGAGAGATGTCGGTGCGAAGCTAGTTGTAATAATGGTCGGCTTGCCAGCACGTGGTAAATCATATATCACCAAGAAAATTCACAGATATCTTTCTTGGCAACAGCATGATACCCAGATCTTCAATGTTGGAAATAGACGACGTGTCGCTGCGAGCGCTCATCCTACATTATCGCCAGGATCGCCAAAGCTTGCCCGTGTGCCTTCAACTGCAAGTGTTATGGATCCTCCAACTCAAGCTGCTCACATGATTTTAACTGGGTGAGTACGATATTTTGTCCTTCTAGATGTCATAGAGGCTTTGCGATAATGCGAATACTAAGACTTTAACAGGGTTGATCCGAATGAACATATCTTGGAAGACCGACCAGAAGATGTCATCAAAAGCATGGATCAAACTGCGGATTTTTTCAGCCCGGAAAATGCAAAAGCAGCTGCCATTAGGGAGGCGGTAGCAATCTCTACCCTGGATGAGGTCCTGGCCTATCTACTCGAGGGAGACGGATCAGTTGGTATCTTAGATGCAACAAATAGTACGATCGCCCGTCGTCAAAAGTTATTCAATCATATCAAGGAACGCGAGCCGAAACTTGGTATCCTCTTTGTAGAGAGTGTTTGTGAAGACGAGAAGGTTAGTTCGTTAATACTCGATCGAGAACCACATGCTGACAATATATAGCTGCTTGAAGCAAACATGCGTCTCAAGCTTCGTGGCCCAGACTACAAAGGAAAGGATCCAGAACGTTCCTATGAGGATTTCAAGTTACGTGTCGCTGCATATGAAAGCGCTTATGTTCCCTTGGGCGCATACGAAGAGAAGAACAATATGCAATACATCAAGATGATTGACGTCGGTAGAAAAGTCATTCATCATCAACTCTCGGGATTTCTCGCTGGTGGTATTGCTTCTTACCTCTCGACTTTTAACTTATCTCCACGCCAAATATGGATTACCCGCCATGGTAAATCCCTAGATAATCAAGTGGGACGACTTGGTGGCAATTCGGAGCTCACAGACGCTGGTGTCGCTTATTCCAAGGTTCTATATGAGTTCGTTACCAAGAAGCGTGTGGAGTGGGAATATGATCAGCGAAATCGAGTTCTTGCTTCAGAGAACATGCCTGTTCCTCAACGACCAGGAGACGATACTCCGCCCTATCCAGACATCCTGGGAGATTTAGATGAGAAGAACTTCTGTGTGTGGACATCAATGATGACCCGCAGCATTCAAACTGCATCATATTTTGACCAAGATGAGAACTACGATGTAAAGAACTGGGCAATGCTCAATGAGCTGAACGCCGGAAAGTTTGAAGGTCTCACATACAAGGAGATTGAGGAGCGATACCCTGAAGAATACCACAAAAGATTCATCAACAAGCTCCAATATATCTATCCTGGAGTTGGCGGAGAAGGTTACTTGCAGGTAATCAGTCGTCTTAGAGACATGGTACGAGAGATTGAGCGGATCAAGGATCATGTTCTGATCATTGGACATCGGTCAGTTGCTCGTGTCCTGATGGCATACTTCATGGATCTCACACGAGACGACATTGCGGACTTAGATGTACCTCTTGGAATGCTTTTTGTCATTGAACCGAAACCATACGGAATTGACTTTCATGCATACAAGTACAACGAAAGTTCAGCAACATTTGACGAGCTTCTCGATTATAAGACACAGAAGGAGACACAGAAGGGAAACTAGATGTGTTTCACAATATTTGGCTAGATGACTAGCGAATCCAGAAATGATACCGGCGTTGGTGGGTTTATGATTGCATTTACAGCATTTACTGTACACCAGTAGTGGGATGGGGCTCTTGTACATTTGTAGAATACCTTTCAAGTGTATTCTTTAGAATTAGGCGTTTAAGGTTATGGGTAAATGAACAGTGAGAAAGCGTTTGTGGCAGGTTGGCTGGGGGAGGAATTATGGATGATACCCAGGCATGCTTCACATAAGGGAAGGCTATCATGATAATGGCCTCTAGAATAGTGCATAATAAACTAATAATGCATAATTTTAATGGATGTGTGTTTTAATTTTGTGGCTCGCAAATGCCACTGTCTTACTGTTGAACCTTATGTGACATACAGTTCAGGAGCTCTACAATATACTTTTTAAAACTACAGGTATAACGTATGATTAAGCACGAGTATTTGAAGTTCAAGTAGGTTCCTCGATGTCGCTGTCTTTTTTTTTTGTGATTCTAATGAAAAGATCTGACATCATACTAGACTTCAAGACTTTGTTCCAAACACTTGTGATATACTACTTCTAGATACCCCACTTTTATTCCTGCTACGGGGCTCAAAGAAGGCGCGTCAACCTCCCCGCGTCAAATGTCCGGAATTCACTACTAAGTCACAGTTTCTTCTCAGTTAAGGAATGGGGCAGTTTCTCAGATTCAGCAGCAGGAAGGGTTGACTTGATCTAAAACTGCAAATAAAATGTTTTGAGCCGTCCTTGGTCCTAGTAAGTCATTATCTTTTTTATCTTGCGTTGTAGATCTTGAAGACCATATGCTGAACCTCCGACGTGGATAGCTTCTCTCCCCCCAACATCATTGCGCCGAGCGCATTGGCATTGTTGACGACGTTAAGAGCTCTGCCTCACCAAGCTCTCCTCACATCCTGTGCCAGAATCAGCACAGAATTTTAAGAAAGAAGCAAACGAACCCTTTTGCGCATAGCCATTCAATACCTGAGTTCAATTTAAAGCCGACCAAGCTCAATACTAGACGTCACAGAGAAGGAAAACGTTATTTAAGATCTGCTGCCGTATCTCAAATTTCCAACCTGAGCTTCCCCATAGTCCAGCCCGCCATAAAGAGCGACAGGAGGACCTCTCTCCACAGCACATGGGATATTTTACAGAACAAAGCTCAGCATACACATACAAAGACTTTTTTGAATACTCACTGGAGGACAAAAGCACGGATTGCAAAAATATTGCACCACAAACTCGTTGGGTTGCCGAAATACAAACACCAACAACTCTCAACTTTCTACATACGGACGGTCTACAGATTTTACGCAACGCACCTCAAATACGATCTCATAAGCAAGGGACTCGACTCCTGGAGCACTACAATACAAAGCACTCAAATCATGACGTCTACAGGATCTAGGAAGCGTAAGCTAGACGACGATACCACCAAATATTACGCTGTGAAAGCAGGACACTCAACTGGTGTATTTGAAAATTGGTCAGATTGTCAAGAGAGCATAACTGGCTTCAAAGGCGCCGTGTGTAAGTGATATTTGTCCATGTTAGTATCCTGGTACTAACACGTTATTCTGCTAGTCAAATCATTCACCTCTGAACGAGATGCAAAGGACTTTGTAGCTGGTAAAGTTGTTAGGGGATCAAATCCAAAGGAGCCTAGGTTCTATGGAGTTGCAGTTGGGAAAGTACCAGGAGTCTATGAAGAGTGGGTTGATGCTCAGAAACAAATCGCTGGGGTCAAAGGTCCAAAGTACAAAAGATTCCCTACAAGAGCGGAAGCTGAAGCATTTGTTGGGGCAGCTAGTACTGGCTCCAGTTCGAAAGCGGCTGCGGATAAATCCCAAGGGGCCTCGGAGCCTCCAGCAAAACGAGCTAGGGTAGCTACAACATCGACAGGAAAGGAGCCTGCACCTATCAAAGAGACCAAGGTTTACACAGATGGTAGTAGCTTAGGGAATGGAAAAAAAGGTGCACAAGCCGGCGTGGGCGTATTTTTTGGTGTCAATGACAAAAGGTAGGTTTCACCATGAAGCATCCGCTATTGCAGCTTACTTACGAATACCTAGAAATGTTTCGGAGCCACTGGAGGGAAGCCCACAAACGAATCAACGAGCAGAATTGACTGCTGTACTTAGAGCCTTGGAGATTGTCTCACAGACAGACCATATGCGAATCATCACAGACAGTAATTACTCCATAAATTGTTCAACAATTTGGTACAAAGCGTGGCAAAAGAATGGCTGGACGAACTCCAAACATGAGCAAGTCATGAATCAGGATTTGATCAAGTCGATTCGGGCACTGATAGATAAGAGGAATGAGAAGAAGGCTCAAACTGCATTTGAGTGGATCAAAGGGCACTCAAACGACCCGTCCAACGAGGCCGCCGATAGACTTGCAGTTGCCGGTGCCCGCCGACAACATTAGAGCGCCCCGTCTGTGAATAGGCTGAGATCTTCACCATGCGCCTAGGTTGACGTGCTTCATGCTTGGGATAATGGGAGCTAGTCAAAGTTTCGAAGCCGAAGCTGAGATTGTATAAGCAGCAAAGGACGCATAACAACATCATAAACTACTGCTACCCATGGTGTTACTCCTAGAGACCGTTCATTATGCTCATCACCTATACCAGGAACAGTAGGCCGATCTGCCGAGAGCACCTCACAACGAGAACGGCACTTGTCTCAGCCGCTAAACCTATTAAAGCTTCCGAGAGTAGTCATTGGCAATTCAGCATATACGTTAGTCAAATTGTGACTAAATACACGATGGCAGTCCGGCGAAATCAACATCTGTATCGGCTGTCATGCGCAATTGTCAAGAACTATATACCGACGTGTATCTTTGGAAACTCTTTTACTATCATTTTGTCATCGTCCTGGCGTAAGCTTTGGTGTCTGCGATTACTGCTTCTTCTACTCGATCCGGAGAAATTGACAACCTGAGCTTATTTGGGGTTGGTCTCCTTACAATCTTTAGTCTTGCTTGCACTTCCTTATACCCATTTCCGGAACACTGCTTGCTTTAAATTCTTTGTATGTTTGTCTAAGACTTTTCTGAAGACTATCCTGTAAATATTGCTTGTCAAGTATGTATCTAGTATCTATTCCTCAGATTCCTATATTTATATGAGTGACGATCGCCCTTATTGTGCGAATAATAGAAGTTAGACGAGTAATTTCATGAACCTTTCTAGCTGAATTCTTTTCAAGTAAGGGGTATCACCACCTGTCTCATAAGATTTGATCCAAAGGTTAGAGAACTCCCAGTAGATTCTGACTCCAAAGAATCTGTCAACTACCATATATTTTATTGTATAGTATAGCATTGGCAGGAATGCTTAAGCATCTTATTTGAGAGACCTTGCCAAGTAGTGATAAGCCTTACCAGGTCTTAGCTTGCTTGACAACATGATCACCTCCAAAAGCTTATTTTGTAACATATATACCTTGACAGGTTTTGGAACTTACTACTTGTTGCCTTCACATTATAATTAAAGATTAATTATGAGAGCCAGCAGATCCAAAAAATAGTACCTCTTTTTTGTTGTGAAGAAAGCAATCGCATGTAGCACTTCGTATGTTTAACAGAATCGATGCCTGAACGTGATGATGTAAGGCAACTCAAAAGGGGAGACCTGTTTTTCGCTCTAGCCTTCCCTCCGATCACATCGTCCAATCTACCAATTACCACGTATTGTTCTCCGATCACTAAAGTTCATCCTCTTTACTAAAAACAAAATTAAGTCACGCAAAGGTGGCGATCTACGAGTGCATACTAGGAACCGAATTCTCAAATGATTCAATAACACAATTTTACCCGTACGCAAGACCAATTCTGGGACTGCGTAGCACCCAGGACGACACAGGTGTCACCTGAGTTAGTAGCCAATATGCCTACTCTCGCCGTCACCAATTTCAATGTAGGCTTCATCTAATCGTTGCCCAATTTCTTCTGCTGACGTAATAGGTTGTTTGCTCGGTGCTGGGAGGATTCATCACCTTATTTGGGCTGGTTTCTTACTTATTTAAAGAGAAATTTTATCTCTCGGAAGCTTGTAAGGATATCCTTTCCGTAAACTGCATTACAATTGGTAATAACCTCAAATAGTAATCTCCCTTCTTGCTGGTGTTACTTTTTCGCCTCACGCTACTAATTTCGTGAGACCTCTCGAATACACTGCAGGATCGCAAAAAGATCTCAACTCAGTTACACTTTCCTTCAGCCGTCTCGTTCTTGGAGTACAGCTAGTCCTAGCAGGAGTACAGCTTCCAAGTCGGTACCTGAGAACGGAATGGAAGTCACTCGCGCTTCTACTTGGCCCCATAATGTCAAGTATGTGGTTAGTGAGCAGCCTCCTGATCTGGGGTCTAGTTCCAAACCTGCCCTTCTTGCATGCTCTTGCTATTGCAGCCTGTGTCACGCCAACGGACCCGGTACTTTCTAACAGTATTGTCAAGGGCAAATTTGCAGACAAAAACGTGCCCAAAGATCTACAGAAGATCATTGTTGCAGAATCTGGCGCCAACGATGGGCTAGGATATCCCTTTCTGTTCATCGCTCTGTACCTTATCAAGTATACTGGTGATGGAGGGCTGGGTCAGTCTGGTGGTGCAGGTAAAGCGATGGGTATCTGGTTCTATGAAACTTGGGGGTATGTTATTATTCTGAGTGTCATCTACGGAGCCACAGTTGGATGGATCGCGAAAGAACTCCTTCACTGGGCAGAAGAGAAGAAATTTGTGGACCGTGAAAGCTTTTTGGTCTTTGCTATAACTTTGGCACTCTTTATCATCGGCACCTGCGGAATGATAGGGAGCGATGATGTGCTGGCTTGCTTCATTGCTGGAAATGCTTTCACCTGGGATGATTGGTTTAGGCTTGAAACTTTGGATGACTCCCTCCAGCCTACAATCGATATGCTCCTTAATCTTTCGATATTTGTCTGGTTTGGGGCTGTCTGTCCGTGGGCGTTGTTCATGCATAACGAAGTAATTACTATTTATCGACTAGTCGCTCTGGGAATCCTGATTCTTCTCCTCAGGTGTGTATTTATGTTATTTTCAACGGATACATATTACTAACGATTTCCAGACGTTTACCTGTTGTCTATGCTTTCCACAAGTATATCCATCAGATAGAAGAGAAACGGCAAGCTATTTTTGTAGGGTTTTTTGGACCTAGTAAGACACCTCCCAATATGAATAGCCTAGAGCTTCTGAAAAGCTTTTCTCGGGTCTTTGTTCCAGTTAGACTAACTCCTTGAGCAGTTGGGGTATCAGCCATCTTCTACCTGTATATTAGTATCGAATTTCTGGAAACTATTCAAGTAGATGGTGTTGTGAGGGAAGATGCCGAAAAGCTATCGGAAGCAATATTAGTTGTGGTTTGGTTCCTAGCCATCTGTAGCATCGTAAGTTAACGCTCTATTACTTTTTAGGATCGAACTAACAAGTTAGGTGGTACACGGTCTTAGCATTCCACTTGGGAAGTTTGGATTTTTTCTCCCTCGTACGCTCTCCCGTGCTTTCACTCAAAATTCAGATGAACCTCAGAGTACCTTCTCTCTCGGACAATTGAGCACGACCTCCAATGCAGGAGTGCTTCGTGAACGGCGAAAGAGGAACAGCCCACAAGGAGTATCAACACCGGCTGGTCAAGATTCTTCTCATGGACGTGGTACCAATACTGGGAGTGGGGAAGTCCCAGAGCCCATGCCGATTGAGCCTGGAACCCCACCGCTGGTTGCGCAATCAAGGACTATCCGATTTCCAGACCAGGATGAATTAAGACTGGATCGAAGGCAAGAGTAAGATCAGAGATGGGGAAGCGGTCCGGGTGGGGACATAAGTGAGATTTGGATACGCAAGCATTGGCAAGCCAGGTGCTATCATTCAGATTGATACTTCTGACTAAAGGTTGTACAGCAGAGAATGGTGTAGGTGGGATTTGCCACTCAAAACTGATATTACCAACACCGTGTCGAGGATATTTAATATAGGAAGAGGCAATGTTGGATTGGAATTGAAGATTGAAGTCTCGTGACTTCTTAAGATTCTATCTGAACGTTTAACATATAGATCGAACGGTATTATAGTTTTTCTGTTACTTCTCTTCGTATAAATACAAGTACGTAAGTACGTAACTACATGGGATACTCATGCCATTTCTACTCTGCACCTACCATTGAGATTCAATCTTGAATTCTATTTGCAAATAAGGAATAGGGCTTCATATGTGCCGCATCATCTTATCATTTACTAAGAAGCTCGACACTGTAAAATATGAGTTATGTGAATTTTTGAGTAGCTGCTGAACACATTTTTGAATGTTTTGCTATAAATTTTACCCCCGCCTCCTGCGGCCGGTTTCTTTTCTTGGAAACAGCTCGTATTGTTCGGGTTAGAAAAGACTTAGCATGTATGGGTTCTGTCAAAACTTTCTCTTTATCAATAGTGAGAAGTAAGAAGGACCGACTGATAGCTTTTGAAGAGGATAACTCGGGAACGGCACAACACTACAGGGTTGAAAATGGACGAGCAGGAAGAAGAGCCTCTCTGAATCCGCCAGTCCCCGCAACCCCGGTTGATATTGACGCCTTCCGATGGCTCGCTGGGATAGAGATGGAGGTCTTGCGTGATGATACGCTGTCGAAATCTTCAAATATCTCTGCTCCCACTGCCCAGTCAAGTCCGGTAAACTGCCGTAACCATGACAGTATAGCTTCGTACACTGCAAAACAAGATATATCTCGTAGCGGTGGCCAAAAAACGTGTGGAAAATCACCCACGCGTCGAGAATATTATGCTTTCCTCTAATCTGCTAGTTTAGTCTATTACCCCACGAACCACTTGGGCTGCTGGGAGCCACGGAGAAGATCCAGGAGCGATCAGACACTACTACGCCCGTCTTCAAAGTGTAATAAAGAGTTTTGCCTGTGTGGCTTGACGATTCTAATGATTGCGAGCTTGATGGAGAGGTTCAGCGGCTATCTTGGATTGCTTGGCCCATATGCGTGTTGTAATGTTGGTGTGCTTGAGCTCTGGGATATCGGCAAGTTTAGGAAGGCCATATGCAGGAGATCGAGTGATGGTTGCGTCCCAATCCCAAGATAACTCACCATTCCATTCCATGACACATTTTCCCCTTGAACTGCCTTGTCCTGCGTCAAAACTCCCAGAAGGCGCAGATCTCCATGCCATACAAAGTCGGCGGAAGTTTTGAGTTTTAGCTTTTTTTTTGCAATGTTTACGAGAGTTCATTTTCGCGCCATCGCCCATATCACCGTCGCCCTGTAATAAACATCAATAACAACAGTGCACCGTGCTGAAGGCTCGCAGGCTCTGTCTCTTACAATCGGGGTTGCTTGTTTGTTAGTTTGGTGGATCGTGACAATTGATTTTGCGTGGTATCTGTCCCGTTTCCGTCCAGCGAACTTGGTAAACACTGCTCCACGCGAGGGTCGCCTCTTGGCTAGAGCGACAACGGAACCAATCACCACCGCCATATTAGAGCATTGTGGAGCACAATTGGAACCACACAAACTGGTCAAGAGACTCTGCGAAACCCACTTCACAGCTCGTAACTCATCAGGCTGGTCTGCGTCGGTCTTGCTACAAGAAGACCCATATCGTGAGTTGCGCCGTGGGATTATACAGAATACGCACCACTCTCGACAGCCACCGGCGCCATCACAGCAGTGCCGCATAAACGCCAGGCCGTAGTGCTCAACAACAAAACATTATCCGCACCGGCGGTGACGAATCTTCGCTAGGGGCGATACCAACTCCTCACACCTCACCACCACCGATACAGCATGTTTGGTAGTTGAGGACACATTCCAACAGCAATTGCCATTCAACGGTGTCATCTGCCATATATACGGCGTGAAGCCGAGGGAACCTCGCAGGTCCTGGAGGGAGGATTTTCGAACGTGTAGCCTGGAAAGTTTTACATATACCCGTTGCAGATAGGGGGGTTTTCGCAATTGGGAGAAGGACATGCCGAATACAGGAGAAGCGGCGTATACTGAGAGTTCTCCATTCATCCTGGAGCCGGACATGTCGGGGCAATTTGGCACCGACGAAGACTTTGGGTTGACATATTCCGGCCTGTCACCAGAGGCTGACCCCAGTAACTTCTTCAACGAAGAGTTGACAAACAGCTCGGAGTTCTTAGACGGATTCCAATCTACAATTGCCGCCAAAACTCCGCTGTCTCGGACGGTGGCCTTACAGGAGACGGCGAGTCACTTATCGCCATCTACCGCATCGACCTCATCTCCAGCAGGCTCTTATCAGGATTCGTCGTCTGAATCATCAGGATACAAGCGCAAGTCGAGCTCGGACTCTTCTCGGTCTGCGTTGACCAGTAGAGATCCAATGCTACAAGACGAGATGGAAGGCTGGAAGGGCGATGAGACAATGATGGGAACCGAAGTTACGGATTTTGGCATCTATGGCGACACGCTGAACCCTTCGGTCATGGACTCGGCGTTTGAGTTTAACGATAAGAGTATGGATGACGATTTTGACTTTGAGAGCGCAGTGAGTAGCCCAAACAATTTCGGGCTTGGTGCGGAGAGCATCAATTCTCCAGAAGCTATCTCTATGCGGGAACATTCTGAGACAAAATCTCCTATGTTCCAGACTAAATACAAGAATCACAACAAGGCAAACTCAGTAAGTCAACCTCCTCGATTCAATCGGGAAGTCGCTAATGAAGCACAGCAATACTCCGTAACTCAATCGATGAACGGTCTTACAACTGCAGGCTCCAGAGAGCCGTCACCTCTCTCGGTTGGACTTGCGCAAAGCCAGGCATCATCTCCCCCTGTATACTTTAATAGTTCCCCCTCGCCTGCAACTGCGATAGAGTTCATCAGTGGAAAGATGCTCAACAAAGTACAGCCGTCGTCTCACCTACCGTGGAATCAGACAGCTAGCTATCCGTCAATTGAGATGCCCCCAAATCAGCCTGGATTTCAGAATCAACCCATGCAGACTATGTCACATTCGCATAGCCTTCCAATACCCAACCGAATCCCAGAACGTAGGCTAACGATTCACCCTACTCCTCTAAAGTCTCGGGTAGAGACCCAGATCCCTATCAAACTAACACTATACCCAATGCCGGCCGGAATCTCTAAACTTCATCTCCCAACACACACTATATCGAAGCCTAAGCTGCTGTCTAAGCCTCCTTTTGAGCGATCCCCGGACACTCTGGAATTGACCACAACTTTAGTGTGTACAAGTGCTATGCAAAACCCAGACATCATGAGGCGGGCCTTTCAAAGAGCTGCTTCGGGAACATCTGCTAGTAGCCCTGTTGGTAGCTCTTCCGATACGTCAGATGAAGACGACGAGAACAAGCCACTCAATGGTGGCGATGTTAGAATCTGTCAAGGCTGTATAACCCGCGAGCGGAAACGAGCTGCGAGGAAGAAGGTCAAGAAGGCTGAGGAAGAGGAGTCTTGGCACAAGGACGAAGCTAAAAGAGTCGTTGTTTTTAATACACACGAGATCAAAGACTGGCAAGCTCCTACGAGCCAGCCAGTCTCTGACGCAGTTGGCGATCGGATGGAGCCACATGTTCCCTATGGTGCAATGCAGGTGGATGCGCCTATGCGCATCGCATGTTATTGTCGTCACCAAAATGAGAAGCAAGGATTCCAGGTGATTTTTACGATTAAGGATTATCAAGATCATGTAGTGGCTCAAGGAATCACAGATTCGATTATGATCACGGACGATCACAAGACGCATAACATGCCCGCGTCCTTAACCACACAGATCTCAAATGGGTCTGACAACCTTATTGCATCGGCATCTAATCCTTTCAGCACCGAAGGCATTCTTGAAGTGTCAGCTCCTGTGAGCAATTTTAGCCATTCGCAATCAACTTCAGATTTGCAGAATTTACAGCGAGGTTTCAATACACAGCACCACGCACAACAGAACATTCCTACTCCCGCACCAGCATCACAAGGCACTTCCACAACAGTCACATCACGCAATCTTTCCCGGCAAGCATCTCCATCTGCATACTCTGGGCCTATATCAAAAAAGAGAAAGGCGAGTGGTTCTAGCAAAGTTCCAAACACGTTGGCCATGACAAAATTGGAGACTTCAAATGGCCCACGGGGAGTATCATCAGCCCCAATGAGTGCAGCCACTTCTTCAGCACCTTCGCCATTTTCCCCAAGCCTCACCACATTCGGACTACCATCTGATCCACAATTCAATCATTCTCTGACCAATCTATCAACTGTTGCCCAGCCATATAATACTGGACCACCTACTCCAAACAGTAACGACCAGTTTTTCTCCAACGCGAATCGGTCTCAGTCAATGGAAAACCTTGGAATAGTCCCTCAGCTATATTCTGCGGCAAATTCAGAGCACCCCAGCCGTGCTACAAGTCCCAATGGCTTTCGAAACGTACAAGCTTATCAACAACAGCAAGCGCAATTTCAGGCTCCTTTCGCTCCAGCCGTTACCCCAATCTACAACATGCCATTGAATTATAGTCCGCCAAGGCCATCGCCAACTATTCATAAATTAATCCCAGGAGAAGGACCAGTCTCTGGTGGGATAGAAGTGACATGTCTTGGCAGCGGATTCTGCCAGGGATTGGAAGTGATGTTTGGTGACTGTAAAGCTACCACGACTACGTTCTGGGGCGATACCTCCCTCGTCTGCTTACTTCCTCCATCTGCTCGGGACGGCATTGTGTCGGTTACTTTCAAACCTCAGAACCAGCAGCAACAGATGCAATTCCACCCACAGGCACAAGATACCCAGAAACGTGCTGTTTATTTCAAATACGTAGATGACAACGAGCAGCAGCTTATGAGGAGTGCGCTTGAAGTGTTGGGGCACAAGATGAATGGTAGAATGGAAGACGTCAGTGATATTGCTCGAAGGATCATCGGCGAGCACCCGTCAGCCTGGGGATCTGGAGGTGGCCACTCTCCCAATGGTGGTTCTGGAAGTCAAAGCGTTCCTGGCTTCAATCCAGCCACATTTGGGCTCGGTGTCGATGTGGAGGCAACACTTCTCAAGTGTCTTGATCTCATTGATCTCGATGATAGTCCACACGTGCCTCGACTTAATCTCCGGAGAGCATCGGGACAGACCATGCTTCACTTGGCTTGTTCGCTTGGCTTTCAACGCTTTGCGGCTGCTCTACTTGCGCGAGGAGCGAATCCGGAACCTCGCGACAAAGGCGGCTTTACTCCAATGCACTTTGCGGCACTCCATGGTCACGCACAGATTGTGCGGAGACTGATGCTTAGTGGTGCAGACCCGATGCTGCGTAGTCTTCAGGGTTACACACCATCAGATATGACAACTTCAGAAGACGTTCTGCGCGTTGCTCGTCGCATTGAATACCACCAAAGAACAAGAAGTGGCTCCTCGCTGCGAAGCCGCACCAGCAGCGCAACATCACTTCGATCTCTTTGGGAGCCTCTAACCTCACCTAACACGAGGGATGACAACCCTGATGTCAGTGATAGCGGTGAAAATAGTGAGGATGCTAACGAGGATGAAGACGAAGATGCAGATCTCACCAAAGATGACATCTTTTGGATGCGATCAAAGCGGCGGGCCAGCGCTCAGAAGTCACGAAGACAGTCTATGGCAGTAGAGGGCGATGATGATCCTCATCCCATTCTCGAGTTGCCTCCTGATTTGAGATTAGCTGGCGGACTTCTATCTCCAGCAGCTTCTATGGCTGCATTCCGAGATCATTTAACCGCTCAAATCCACCAGTTTCAACAGACGATGCAAATAAATCTCCCGAACTTCGCCAATCTTCCCCAGATGCCAAATTTTGGAATGATGCCTGCCCTGCCTGATTATCAAGCATACCTGCCAACCAGTACGCCAATGGTACGCCGAATCAGTAACCTAGTAGGTAACAACCGAGCAGAGAATGTTGGAGAGCAGGAATACAAATGGTCCGATCTGTTTTCTAGATCTACGCCGTTGGCTCCCCCTGCTTATGATGAGATTTTCCCTCAAGGCGATGCCGACACCAAGGAAGCGTCTGCTGCGCAAGCTGCCGCAGACGTATTGGCCGACGACAAGTGTGCTAAACTCTTCGATCAAACCGAATCGGTCGAAGTAAAAGCCTCATCCTCGACCACTCAAGCTGAAAGCTCGGTCACGACTGAGAAGAAGCCAGTAGTTCTATCCACTGTGCGAATTGGGCAGCAGCATACAATTACGAGGGAGCAACAGGATCAACTGCGACTAGCGCATGCAAAGAAGGTGAAGAGATTGAGCAGGGATCGCAATCTGTTCTTCATATGGGTAAGCAAATATCTCACCTTTTTATGGCTCTTTACTGACAAATATCTAGATCCCCCTGCTCGTCATCATCATCCTCGCAATGCTCTACAACAGGGTCCCACAAGTCTGGAACCTCGCATCGAACTTTATCGTTTCGGTGCGATCACGCGCCGAGCAAGCTCGTGTGCAGGTGCTCTAGATATTTTTCTCTTCTTACTTTATTCATATAATGTAGTATACGGTGGATATGCAGGATCCGCCCCGGAATGAATGGTGCTGAAGCCTCAGCGATGAATGATACGAACGATTTACAATTATTTTTAGTCAAGCGATGCTAGCACGTCGGTTTGTGGTTAGGTACTTTTTGTATATAGGCATGCTTAAGGATCGATAGACAAGGCAAAGGAAAAGGCAACTTTCCACATGCGTCACTCAGAGGCGCTAGTTAGTGAAATTAATCAGAGATGTCACAAGAAAAGCCTTTTGACTCAATAATAAGAATGATGTGCTGTAAAGTTCACTGGTGATTTGGGCATATTGCAAACAGACTTTTGTGACATATTTATTTATTTACTTTAACATTACGGATGGTACTATACATAGGGCAAGTATCCTAAGTACACGGCTATTGCTTCTTCAATAGCGCCTTGAAAAATCAATCAGATCAGAACATCTCCTCAAGAAAACAAAAGCCCTAGTAGAAAAGTGAAGAACAAAAATAAAAAGAAAATGCCAAAACCACATCGACCTCTTTGTCGTCATGCCAAAGGAAAATGAGAATTTGGTGTAATGCCGTTTGAAATCGTTTTGGGGGGGTGGTCATCATAAAATCGTTACATAATTCGCAAAAAATATCGGACCTTGTTTGTACTACTCCATGCCGCAAAGAGGAAAAAAAAAAAGAAAAGGTTCCATGACGTGTGTGTGTATGTGTATATACATCTATTCGTTTGGCGAGGGGCAATTTATCTCTAGAGAGGAAGAGAGAGAGAGTGTGTGTGTCATTAAAAGACATCGGGAGGCCACTCAAAGGACTTGTCTCGCTTCATACCGTCCTTGCCCTTGGGGCTTGCGCTCTCTTTCACAGCGCGTCGTGCCTTGAGCTTGGTCAGCTTGGCGGCTTGAGGTTGGACTCTGGCTGTGGCCGTGTTGATGATCTCGCCGCTGGCTAGACGCACGGCCGCGGGGAGCGGAGGAACGGGTGGGACGTCGGAGTCGGGTGTATAGGTGTTGTGAGTGCCAGAGTAAGTGTTGGGTTGGACAGGGGGCTGAAGAGAGGGCTTGTTAAGCTCTAGACTGGCGAAGGAGGATGGTGGGGATGACAGAGCTTGTTTGGCCTTGCTTGAGCGCGAAGCGTTATATTGATTCTTCTGAAGCTTAGAAGGCTGGCGTGGAATGGTAGCAAGGCCAGTCTGGGAAGTAACCTTGGTGTTTGGTTGCTGACGGGGGCGAGATGCTGAGGGACGGTGGCTAAGCGGAGAGGAGGCCTTCTTAACTGGACGAACTTTGTGGGACAACACCTTTGATCCATTCTTGAGAATGGCGGCGGGTTTTTGAAGCTTTTGTGAATGTGCCACTACTGAGCTCTTTGGCGTGATAATACCTTCATCTTCGGAGTCTTCCTCCGATTCGCCCTCCTGATCTGGGTTATAGGCACTGCTCTTGTCGAACACACGAGCAAAGCGGTTCTTCGAAATTGAAGGAGACTTGCTTGTTATCAAGTCCACTTCTGATAGATCCTCTTCGATCGTATCTTGTACCTGCTCATCTTCGTCAGAAGTACTCTCCTTGGGATTATAAACCACTGTTGAGGCTTCAGAGACAGTTGTGGCTTGAGTAGTCTCAGTTGCCCTAAGGTGTAAAGTCAGTACAAAGATCATATAGCAGCAACGGCGAGCCAAATTAGGATATCAAAATTACTTACTGAGTTGAAGCTCTGACAGATCTTCCCTTTGTCGAATGGTCTGTCACTTGCTCGCTCATGACCTCAACCCCGCCGAAAGTAAGGTCTCCAGAGTTCATCTGAGAAGCTTCAACCTTTTCAGCTAAGCTAGCCGAGGCCATATCAATTTCGTTGGAGGCAGCATTCTTCGTTGACTTCTCCTTCGTTGAGGTACGATCAGTTCGACGAGAAGATTTTGATTGAACGGGTCCTTCTTCGCCTTCCCGGTCATCAGCAGAAACATTCCCGGCAAGAAGTCTCTCGGAGGGCAAAGTAGCCAGTGCACCAGGAACGAATCGCGGTTTCCCAATTCTTGGCATAGGTGCTGCTGGCAACGGTGTGATCAAAGTGGGTAATGGCTCACCCAGTGCATCTGACAACTGGCGACGAGCTGTCTCAAGTCTCATCTCCAAATCACTAACTCGCTTGACCAACTTCTGTTGCTTCTGAAGATCCTTGCGAGAAGGAATTCTGCGAGCAACACGACCGCTATAAGCGTCATGTAGTCCTCCATCACTATCTGACACCTTTCTCATGCTAGGCAAAGAGGGCTTTCTGAAGTTAAAACTACTCTTTCTGGTAGAACCAGCAACGGACCCAGAGACATTGGAGCCAGGGCTTCCATGCAGCGCATCAAAAGGTGGAGGGTCAAGGAAGACCATTCCATTTCTCTTTTCTGGGCGATGTGAATCAGTGCTAGTGCGAACTGGTCCGACAAGGCCAATACCAGAATCATGCTTAGCTGCAACCTCTTCAACCTTGTTGAAAAAAGGTGGAACGGCCGAATCTCGAAATTGACCATTTCTCTTCAGCTCCAGATAGATTGTTCAAGCTTTATCC